>Ga0210142_1000326_pt1 | contig 10839 bp, 4 predicted proteins | sample Goodyear_PhragC__FD_184869 | JGI IMG/M metagenome (GOLD analysis project Ga0210142, IMG submission 184869) | Wetland microbial communities from San Francisco Bay, California, USA, that impact long-term carbon sequestration - Goodyear_PhragC_D2... | ecosystem: Environmental > Aquatic > Marine >...
CGACGAACTCGGCGGCGTACGACGCCTACCTCAAGGGCGAGGCGGCCCTGTTTGGCACGGGCGAGATCTCGCAGGCCCGGCCGGCCATCGAATACTTCGAGCAGGCCGTGGCGCTGGACTCGACTTTCGCCCTGGCGTGGGCGGAGCTGTCGCGGACTCACTCGCTGCTCTACGCCAACGGCACGCCCAGTCCGGAGAGCGACCGCCGCGCGCGCGAAGCGGCGGAGCGGGCGCTCAAGCTGGCGCCGAACCAGCCGGCCGGCCACCTCGCTCTGGGGGATTACTACTCGAGCATTCCTCTCGATCAGAGTCGCGCACGCGAGGCCTACGAGGCGGGTCTCCGGCTGGCCCCCAGCAACGCCGACCTGCTCGGGGCCAGCGCCGTGGTCGAGATCAGCACCGGGAAGTGGGCCGACGCGGTCGCCCACTTCACCCGAGCGCAGGCGCTGGACCCGCGCTCGGTCACCATCGCCCGCCGGCTGGCCTACACGCTGCTCCGGCTGCGCCGTTATCCGGAGGCGCTCGCCGCATCCGACCGCGGCCTGGTGCTGGCGCCCGAGAACACGGGGATCATCGAGACCAAGGCCATGGTCAGGCTCGCACAGGGCGACCTCCAGGGCGCGCGCCGGGTGGTCAGCGAGGCCGCCGCCCACATCGACCCGACCACCGTGGTGGCCACCTTCGGCAATTTCTACGAGCTCTACTGGGTGCTGGAGCCCGACCAACGCGACCTGCTGCTCCGGCTCACTCCGTCCGCGTTCGGCGACCGGGCCACGTGGGCCATCGTGCTGGCGCAGACCTACCGGCTGCAGGGCGACCGGGCGCGAAGCCGGGCCTATTCGGACTCGGCCGTGGCGGGCTTCGACGAGCGGCTTCGCGGTACCCCCGGTGACCCCCAGAGCCACGTGTTCCGCGGCCTCGCGCTCGCGTACCTGGGCCGCAAGGCCGAAGCGATCTCGGAGGGCGAGAAGGCCGTCGCGCTGCAGCCGATCACGACCGACACCTACCTCGGGCCCTACATCCAGCATCAGCTCGTCCGCATCTACATCGAGGCCGGCGAGCCCGAGAAAGCGCTGGACCGGCTCGAGCCGCTGCTCCGGATGCCCTATTACCTGTCGCCGGCATGGCTCCGGGTCGATCCGACGTTCGATCCGCTGCGGAAGAACCCCCGGTTCCAGAAGCTCGCGAACGCCGTGGGAGGGTCCTGAGTGGCCGACCTGCGTGAGGAGCTCCAGCGCGGTCTGGCGGATCGTTACGGCATCGAGCGCGAACTCGGCCGGGGCGGAATGGCCACGGTCTACCTCGCGACCGACCTCCGCCACGACCGTCCGGTGGCGCTCAAGGTGCTGCACCCGCAGCTCGCGGCCTCGCTTGGCCCCGAGCGGTTCCTGCGCGAGATCAAGCTGGCCGCCCGCCTGCAGCATCCACACATCCTCACGGTCCTTGACTCGGGTGATGCGGCGGGCCGGCTCTGGTTCACCATGCCATTCATCGAGGGCGAGAGTCTGCGCGACCGGCTGGTGCGGGAGAAGCAGCTTGCGGTGGAGGACGCGGTCCGGATCGCGCGCGAGGCGGCCGACGCGCTCGACTATGCCCACCGCCACGGCGTGATCCACCGGGACATCAAGCCCGAGAACATCCTGCTGAGCGATGGGCACGCGCTGGTGGCTGACTTCGGCATCGCCCGGGCACTCGGCGGCGACGAGCACCTGACCGAGACCGGCATGGCGATCGGCACGCCGGCCTACATGAGCCCGGAGCAGGCCGCGGGCGAGCGCGAGCTCGACGCGCGCACGGACATCTACTCGCTCGGCACTGTGCTATATGAGACACTGGCGGGCGAGCCGCCGTTCGCGGGGCCGACGATGCAGGCGATGGCGGCGCGGCGGCTCTCGAGCGAGGCGCCGAGCGTGCGACAGTACCGGCCGGCGGTGCCGGAGGCGGTGGACCGGGCGGTGCGGAAGGCGCTGGCGCGGGTGCCGGCGGACCGGTACGCGACGGCGGCCGAGCTGGCGCGGGCGCTCGCGCCGACGGCCACCGAGGCGGCACCGGCTGCGGCGCCCGCGACCGTCATCACGTCGGCCACCGGTACGCGGCCCGCTCGCCACCGGTCGGCCGTGCTCCTCGGACTGGGATTCCTCCTCGGGCTTGGCGTGCTGTTCGGCTGGCTCAGGCGCCACGGCGAGGCGCCGGCGGGTGGCGCGGGCGGCGACGTCAAGCGCCTTGCCGTGCTCCCGTTCGATAACCTCGGCGCGGCGGACGACGAGTACTTCGCCGACGGCGTCACCGACGAGATCCGGGGCAAGCTGGCGTCGATCCCGGGCCTCCAGGTCACCGCCAGCCGGAGCGCAGCCGAGTACAAGAAGAGCGGCAAGGATCTGGCGACGATCGCGCGGGAGCTGGGGGTGGACTACCTGCTGGTGGGTAAGGTCCGCTGGGAGAAGGGCGAGGCGGGGCGGAGCCGGGTGCGGGTGAGCCCCGAGCTGATCCAGGTGGCCACTGGCTCCACCAAGTGGGAACAGCCGTTCGAGGCCAACCTGACGGACGTGTTTCAGGTCCAGGCGGACGTGGCGGGGCGGGTGGCGCGGGCGCTCGACGTGGCGCTCGGGGCCGGAGCGAAACAGGCGCTGGGCGAGCGGCCGACGCAGAACCTGGCGGCCTACGACGCCTACCTCAAAGGCGAGGAGGTCTCGCGGAGCCTCAACGTCGCCGACCCGCCGACGCTCCGGCGGGCGATGGTGTATTACGAGCAGGCGGTCGCGCTCGACTCGAATTTCACCGCGGCATGGGCCGCGCGGGCGCGGGCGTACTCGGTGCTGTATGCCAACGGGGTTCCCGGGCCAGCCATCGCGAAGACAGCGCTCGAGTCCGCCGAGCGGGCGCGGACACTCGCGTCCGAGCGTCCCGAAGGCTACCTCGCGCTCGCCGAGTACCACCGCAACGTCACGGCCGATGCCGCTCGAGCGCTGGCGCAGGCGCAGCTCGGCCTCAAGATCGCGCCGACCGACGTGAACCTGCTCGTCGTCGCCGCCCTGACGCAGCAGCAACTCGGCCGCTGGGACGCGGCCAGCGAGCTGCTGGCCAAGGCACAGTCTGTCGATCCGCGCTCCGTCGTCACCGGCTGGCGGCTCGCGCGGAGCCTGCTCTTCCGCCGGCACTACGACGAGGCGATCGCCTCCTGCGAGCGAGCGCTCCAGATCGATCCGACGCATCTCGGCCTGCTGGAATCGCGCGCCATGATCTTCGCCGCCCGCGGGGACCTGGCGGGAGCCAGAGCGGCGGCACAGCACGCGCCCGCCCAGGTGGAGCCGGCCGCCTTCGTGGCGTATGTGGCCAGCTACTACGACCTGTTCTGGCTGCTCGACGATGGCCAGCGGGCCTTGCTCTACCAGCTCAAACCGGCGGACTTCGACGACGACCGCGGGAGCTGGGGGCTGGCGCTCGCAGGGGCGTACACGCTGCAGGGCGAAGGCGCGCGCGCCCGGGCGTACGCCGACTCGGCGCGAGCGGCCTTCGAGGACCAGGTCCGGGCTACGCCCGACGACGCGCAGCTCCACTCGCTACTTGGCGTCGCGCTGGCCTACCTCGGACGCAAGGACGACGCGATCCGCGAGGGGCGCCGGGGCGTGGAGCTGGGCCCTGTCTCCCGGAACGCGTTCACCGGGGCTTACGTGGTGCATCAGCTCGCGCGGGCCTACGTCCTGGTGGGCGAGCCGGAGCAGGCGCTCGACCAGCTCGAGCTGCTGCTGAAGATTCCCTACAATCTCTCGCCGGGCTGGCTCCGGATCGATCCGGCGTTCGACCCGCTGCGGAAGAACCCACGGTTTCAGAAGCTGGCGGGAGGAACGCCGTGACCGGCGCGACCGGCGATCGTCTGGCCGTGCTCCAGGCGGCGCTGGGCGACCGGTACGCGTTCGAGCGCGAGCTCGGCCGCGGCGGCATGGCCACGGTGTATCTCGCCCGCGACCTCAAGCACGACCGACCGATCGCGCTCAAGGTGCTGCATCCCGAGCTGGCCGCCACGCTGGGCCCCGAGCGCTTCCAGCGCGAGATCCGGATGGCGGCTCGGCTGCAGCACCCGAACATCCTCTCGGTCCACGACTCGGGCGACGTGCCCGGCGACGCCAGCCGGCCGGCGATCCTCTGGTTCGCGATGCCGTTCATCGAGGGGGAGTCGCTGCGCGACCGGGTGGCCCGCGAGACCCAGCTTCCGCTCGAGGACGCGATCCAGATCGCGCGCGAGGTGGCCGATGCCCTGGAGTACGCGCACCAGCACGGCGTGATCCACCGGGACATCAAGCCGGAAAACATCCTGCTCAGCACCGGCCACGCGCTGGTGGCCGATTTCGGGATCGCCCGCGCGCTGTCGGAGAGCACCGACAGCAAGATCACCCAGACGGGCACCACGGTCGGGACACCGGCCTACATGAGCCCCGAACAGGCCGCGGGGGAGCGCGCGCTCGACGCCCGGAGCGACGTATACTCGCTGGGCTGCGTGGTGTGGGAAATGATCGCCGGGGAGCCGGTGTTCAGCGGGCCGACGGCGCAGGCGGTGCTCATGCGGCGGTTCAGCGAGACGCCGCGCCCGCTCAGGGAGGTACGGGAGACCGTGCCCGAGGGGATCGAGCGCGCGGTGGCGAAGGCGCTCGCCAAGTCGCCCGCGGACCGGTTCGCCAGCGCGGGAGAATTCGGGAAGGCGCTCCGCGAGGGGTTCCGCGCGGGGCCCGCCACCGATCCGACGCGCACCGTCGCCTCGTCGCCCGTTGCCGGCCCGGCGGCGGCAAGTCCGCCCGCCCGCCGCTCCGGGCACCGCTTCCGGGTCACCGCCGCGCTCGCCGTCGGCTTCCTGCTGGGACTTGGCGTGCTGTTCGGCTGGCTCCGCTCGCGTGGAGGCACCGACGACTCCCCCGGCGGCGGCACCAGGCGTCTCGCCGTGCTGCCGTTCGAGAACCTCGGCCGCCACGAGGACGACTACTTCGCCGACGGCGTGACCGACGAGATCCGTGGCAAGCTGGCCGGCCTGCCGGGGCTCGATGTGACGGCCCGGAGCAGCTCCAGCCAGTACAAGCGAACCGAGAAGTCGCCGGCCGAGATCGGGCGCGAGCTCGGGGTGGACTATCTCCTCACCGGCACGGTCAGGTGGGAGAAGGGCGCGGGCGGGAACCGGGTGCGGGTGAGTCCGGAGCTGATCCGCGTGACCACAGGCTCGAGCCGCTGGCAGCAGCCGTTCGACGCGGCGCTGTCGGACGTCTTCCAGGTGCAGGCGGACATCGCCGGCCGGGTGGCGGAGGCGCTCAATCTCGCCCTCGAGGCCCCGAAGCAGGAGCAGCTCGCCGAGCGGCCCACCACGAGCCTGGCGGCCTACGATGCCTTCCTCAAGGGCGAGGAGGCCGCGCAGGGGATCTGGGGTATAAACCCCGGCCAGCTGCGTGGCGCCGCGGAGCACTTCGAGAAGGCGGTGGCGCTCGACTCCAGCTTCGCGCTCGCCTGGGCCCAGCTCTCCCGGGTGCTCTCGTATGCCTATTACATCGGCACGCCCAGCCCGGCCGACGCCGAGCGGGCCAGCTTCGCCGCCGACCGCGCCGTGGCGCTCGCGCCCTCCCGCGCGGCCGGCCGGCTCGCCCGCGGCGACTACCAGCGGAACATCGCCAACGACAACGCGACGGCGCTCGCGGAGTACTCCGAAGGACTCCGGGCCGCGCCGAACGACCCCGACCTGCTGACGGGCGCGTCGCTGGCCGCGCAGAGCCTGGGCCGGTGGGACGAATCGGTGGCCCAGCTCAAGCGCACGCTGGCGCTCGATCCCCGGTCTGTCACGACGGCCCGCCGGCTCGCCTTCACCCTTCTGTGGATGCGCCGGTACCCCGAGGCGCTGGCGGCGAGCGACCAGGCGCTCCGCCTCGGTCCCTCCCACCTGCAGGGCCGGTCCACCCGGGCCATGATCTACCTGGCCCAGGGCGATCTGGAGCGGGCGCGCCAGGTGATCCGGGAAACGCCCCAGGAGGTCCAGCCGACGGACCTGGTCGGGTACATCGCGAGCTACTGGGATCTGTACTGGCTGCTCGACGATACCCAGCAGCGGCTGCTGCTCCGGCTCAGGCCGAGCGCCTTCGACGACGACCGGGGCAACTGGGGTGAGGTGATGGCGGAGACCCACGCCCTGCGCGGCGACTCCGCCTTGAGCCGTGCCTATGCCGACTCGGCGCGGGTCGCGTTCGAGACGCAGCTCAAGGCGAGCCCGACGGATGCGCAGCGCAGCGTGCTGCTCGGCGTCACGCTCGCCTATCTCGGCCGGAACGCGGAGGCGGAGAAGATGGGCGAGAAGGGCGTCGCCCTGCTTCCCATCGGCAGGGATGCCTACGGCGGCGCGTACAACCTGCACCAGCTCATCCGGATCTACATTCTCACGGGCGCGTACGACAAGGCGCTCGATCGGCTGGAGGAGCTGCTCCGGATCCCGTACTATCTCTCACCCGGGTGGCTCCGGATCGATCCCGCGTTCGATCCGCTGCGGAAGGATCCGCGGTTTCAGAAGCTCACGGAGGGAACATGATGACCCAGGGAGTCATCCTGAGCGGAGCGAAGGAGCCCATTCTGAGGCATGCCTCCTTCGCTTCGCTCAGGATGACGAACGTTGTGGCGGCCGGCGTCGTCATGCTCTGCGCCGTGCCCACCGCCAGCGCGGCGGCGCAAGCGGACGTGCCGCCGGTGATCGAGAAGTTCAAGGCGAAGGACCCCGGCATGGCCAAGATCTTCGCCGACGCGGTGGGCTACGTCGTCTTCCCCACCGTCGGCAAGGGCGGCATCGGCCTCGGTGGCGCGCGCGGGAAGGGCTGGGTGTACGAGGGCGGCAAGATCGTCGGCAAGTCGACGCTCACCCAGGTGAGCTTCGGCTTCCAATTCGGGGGCCAGGCGTACAGCGAGATCGTGTTCTTCCAGACCGCGCAGGCACTGGAGAACTTCAAGCTCGGCCACCTCAAGTTCGACGCGCAGGCGTCCGCCGTCGCGCTCACCGCGCGCGCGTCGGCGGACCTGGCCTATCGGAACGGCGTCGCCATCGTGACGATGGCGAAGGGCGGGCTGATGTACGAGGCGTCGGTGGGCGGGCAGAAGTTCTCGTTCAAGCCGGTCGGGAAAGACTAGTGGCCGACGTCCGGTCCGCACTCCAGGCGGCGCTGGCCGAGCGCTACACGCTCGAGCGCGAGCTCGGCCGCGGCGGGATGGCGACCGTTTACCTGGCGCAGGACCTGAAGCACGACCGCCCCGTCGCGCTCAAGGTGCTCCACCCGGAGCTCGCCGCCTCGCTCGGCCCCGAGCGATTCCTGCGGGAGATCAAGCTGGCGGCACGTCTGCAACACCCGCACATCATGACGGTGCTCGACTCGGGCGAGTCCGCCGGACACCTCTGGTTCACCATGCCATACATCGAAGGCGAGTCGCTACGCGACCGGCTCAGGCACGAGCGGCAGCTGCCGATCGCCGATGCCGTCCGCCTCACTCGCGAGGCGGCGCTGGCGCTCGACTTCGCGCACCGCCAGGGCGTGGTGCACCGGGACATCAAGCCGGAGAACATCCTGCTGGTGGACGGGCAGGCGCTCGTGGCGGACTTCGGGATCGCGCGGGCGATGTCGGGCGGTCAGGCGGGCGGGCGGGCAGGCGGGCAGGCGGGAGGCGATGAGGAGCGGCTGACGGGAACGGGACTGGCGCTGGGCACCCCGGCCTACATGAGCCCCGAGCAGTCGATCGGCGACAAGAACCTCGATGCCAGAACCGATATCTACAGCCTGGGCACGGTGCTGTACGAGATGCTCGCGGGCGAGACGCCGTTCTCGGCGCCGACGGTGCAGGCGATGATCGCGCGGCGGATCACCGAGACCCCGCGGCCGCTGCAGCAGGTGCGCGAGACGGTGCCGGACGCGGTGGCCCAGGCGGTGGCGCGCGCGCTGGCCAAGGCGCCGGCGGACCGGTTTGCCACGGCGGCGGAGTTCGCGCGGGCGCTGGACCCGGCGACGACGCCCGCGGCCGCGCCGGTGCGCTCGGGAGCGGCAGCAGATCTGCCCCGGCCTGCGACGACGACGACCACCGTCGCCACCGCTTCGTCCCGCCCCGCGCTCCTGCGCCGCCCCCTCGCGCTGGCCCTCAGCCTGGGCTTCCTGCTCGGCCTCGGCGTGCTGTTCGGCTGGATCCGCTCCCGCGGCGCCAGCGAGCCGGCCGGCCCGGGCACGGCCAAGCTGCTGGCGGTGCTCCCGTTCGAGAACCTGGGCGACGCGAGCGACGAGTACTTCGCCGACGGCATCACCGACGAGGTGCGCGGCAAGCTGGCGACGCTGGCCGGCCTGCAGGTGATCGCGGGGAGCAGCGCAGGCCAGTACAAACGCTCGACCAAGACGCCGCAGCAGATCGCGCAGGAGCTGGGCGTGCGGTACCTCCTGATCGGCAAGATCCGCTGGGAGAAAGCCGCGGGCGGGCAGAGCCGGGTGCGGGTGAGCCCGGAGCTGGTGCAGGTCGTGGGTGGCGCGCCGCCCACCACCAAGTGGCAGCAGCCGTTCGACGCCTCGCTGACGGACGTGTTCCAGGTGCAGGCCGACATCGCCGGACGGGTGGCGCGGGCGCTGGACGTGGCGCTCGGCGCCGGCGTGCAGCAGCAACTGGCGGAGAAGCCGACGCAGAACCTCGCGGCCTACGATGTGTACCTGAAGGGCGTCGAGGCCTACAACACCGGCGCCACTCCACTCACGCTGCGCCAGGCCATAGGGTACTTCGAGCAGGCCGTCGCGCTCGACACGACGTTCGCGATCGCGTGGGCGCGGCTGTCGCAGGCCGCGTCGCTCCTGAACGGCGCCGCCGCCCCGTCGCCCGCCATCGCGGCTCGGTCCCTCCAGGCGGCCGAGCGGGCGCTGGCGCTCGCGCCCGACCGGCCGGAAGCCCACGTGGCGCTGGGCGACTACTACCGGCGGAACGATCAGGACAACGCGCGAGCGCTCGAGGCCTACGCGCGCGGGCAGCGCCTGGCGCCGTCCAATTCGGAGCTGCTCCGCGGCGCAGGCCTGGCCGAGCAAGGCCTTGGCCGCTGGGACGCGTCGCTTAGCCACTTGCAGCAGGCGCTGACGCTCGACCCGCGCTCGGCCACCACCGCCCGGGTGCTGGCTACCGCGCTCGTCTTCATGCACCGCTTTCCGGAAGCGCGAGAAGCCGCGGACCGGGCACTGGCGATCGCGCCGGGGGGCATGCAGGCCTTCGAGTGGAAGACGATGTCGTTTCTGGGCGAGGGAGACCTCCCAACCGCCCGTCAGCTGATTCGGAGCGCGCCCAAGCCGATCGAGCCTGCCGCGCTGGCGGCCTATCTGGCCACCTACTACGACCTGTTCTGGGTGCTCGACGCCGAGCAACAGGAGCTGCTGCTGCGCCTGGGGCCCGACCAGTTCGATGACGACCGCGGTGCGTGGGGACTGGCGTTGGCCGGCGCCCACGCACTCCGCGGAGACCGGGCGGCCACCCGCGCCTACGCCGACTCGGCGAGGGCGACGTTCGAGGAGCAGATTCGCGCCGCGCCCCAGGACCCGGGGCTGCACGCATACATGGGGACGGCCCTGGCCTACCTGGGCAAGAAGGCGGACGCGATCGCGGAGTCCGAGCGAGCCGTTGCCATGCTGCCCATCAGCAAGGATGCCTCGAACGGGCCGTACATGCAGCACCAGCTCGCGCGGACATACATTATCGCCGGTGAGCCTGAGAAGGCGCTCGACGCCCTCGAGCCCCTGCTCAAGGTCCCCTATTATCTCACGCCCGCCTGGCTCCGGATCGACCCCACGTTCGACCCCCTGCGCTCGAACCCGCGCTTCCAGCGCCTCGTGGCCGCCACGCCATGAAGCCCGAGCTCCGCGCGCAGGTCCAGGAGGCCCTCGCCGCGCGCTACACGCTCGACCGCGACCTCGGCCGCGGCGGCATGGCGAGCGTGGTCCTGGCGCGGGACGTCCCGCACGGCCATCCGGTCGCGCTCAAGGTACTGCACCCCGAGCTGGCGTCCACGGTCGGCGCCGACCGATTCAAGCGCGAGATCCGGGTCGCCGCCAGTCTCCAGCACCCCAACATCCTCGGCATCATCGACGCGGGCCAGACCGAGCAGGGGCACCTCTGGTTCACGATGCCGTTCGTCGAGGGCGAGAACGTCTACGAGCGGCTCCAGCGCGAGCAGCAGGTCGCACCGGCCGAGGCGATCCGGATCGCCACGGCGGTGGCGGGCGCGCTGGCCTACGCCCATGCGCACGGCGTGGTGCACCGGGACATGAAGCCGGACAACATCCTGCTCTCGGGCGACCAGATCCTGGTGGCCGACTTCGGCGTGGCCCGGGCGGTCAGCGAAGTGGCCGAGAAGCTCACCGCCACCGGCATGATCGTCGGCACGCCGACCTACATGAGCCCCGAGCAGGCCAGCGGCGACAAGGCGATCGACGGCCGGTCCGACATCTTCGGGCTCGGCTGCGTGCTGTACGAGATGCTGGCCGGCGAGCCGCCGTTCAAGGGACCGAACCCGCAGGCCACGCTGATGCGCCGGTTCATGGGGCCGCCGCGGGCGCTCCGGCCGATGATCCAGATCCCCGAATACGTCGAGGCCGCCATCGTGCGCGCGCTCGCCAAGGATCCGGCCGAGCGGTTCGCCACGGCGGATCAGTTCGCGGACGCGCTGGCCGGGCGGGCGGTTGCCCCACCGCCGGCCGCCCCCGTTGCTGCCGTGCCGGATGCCACGGTGGCCGCCGCAGGGAAGAAGGGGTGCGTCGGGGTGCTCGTGCTGCTGGCGGGGGTTGCGGGGGTGGCGGCGGAAGTGCTGCGATCGCTCTA
>Ga0210142_1000328_pt1 | contig 10822 bp, 6 predicted proteins | sample Goodyear_PhragC__FD_184869 | JGI IMG/M metagenome (GOLD analysis project Ga0210142, IMG submission 184869) | Wetland microbial communities from San Francisco Bay, California, USA, that impact long-term carbon sequestration - Goodyear_PhragC_D2... | ecosystem: Environmental > Aquatic > Marine >...
GACCTCGAATCGCCCCTATCGCGAGGCCATGTCGCATGAGAAGGCCTGCAAGGAGCTGGAGGACAACGCCGGCACCCAGTTCGACCCGGAGGTGGTCGAGGCCTTCCTCAAGGTTCTCGATCGACGGCTTCGCCATGAAGCCGGGGTCGAAGGCGACCGCTAAGCCACGAGGCGGCGCGGCTGGCGCCTGAAGCCGGCCTCGATCAGGGCCGACTCCATGCCGGAGCCGATCACGGGCTCGCCGTCGAGGCGCTCGATCGCGAGCTTCTCGATCTGCCCGCCCTGAGCGGCGGCGGCCAGCTCGGCGAGGGCGCCGGCCAGCTGCTCATCATCGAGCTTCTGCAGCCGCAGGATCCCCTTGCCGCCTCTCTCCACGTAGATCAGGGGCTCGCCGTCGCGCAGCATCACGTAGGCGCCGGCGGTCCGGGCGGGTCGGCGCTGACCCTCCAGCTTGGGCCAGGAGAGGGTTGCCCCGTACGGGTTGGCCGGGTCGGTCGCCGCCAGCACCTGCAGGGTGCCGTCGGTCTGGGGGAGGCTCCGCAATCGCTCCACCGCGCCGGGGAGGGCGAACTGTGCGCCGCCCAGGCCCTCGACGAAGTACCCGCGGCGCGCTGTGCCGAGCAGCTCCAGGTTCTGCAGCTCGCCGTAGATCGAGGCGAAGCCGCCGGGGATGCCCTCCGCGATCGCCGTCTCACGAGTGACGATCCCGTGGCGCTCCAGCATCAGCTCGGCCAGGGCGCGCGTCCTCGGCCCGACGGTGGGGGCGCCCTCGAACAGCGATGCGCTGAGCGACCAGCGGCCGATCACGGTTCCCGCTGCCGCGGCGCGCCGGCGGGCGAAGCGGCGCCCTGCGCGATCTGAGCGCTGGGCGGCCCGGAGGCGGGGAGCGCGCAGCGGAGCAAAGGCGTCGTTGGTCACCTCGCCGCACCAGGCCAGGTCCCAGAGCGCCTCGTGGAGCTCCTCCGGCGAGCCGTCCAGCTCCAGGAGGTCGAGCCAGAAGCACGGGCCCAGGGACAGGCGCTCGCGGATCGCGTCGTGGATCTCGCCTTCGGGTCGATCGATCTTCGCGTTGGCCGGTGGCGGGCCGGCGAGCCGGACGTCCTCGCGGAAGTAGAGGGCGACCTTGCCGTCGCTGCGACCGAGCGATCCGGCGCCCACCCAGACGAGCTCGCCGCTCGTGCAGAGCTCGTCGAGCCAGGTCGGGCTGTACTCGCCGAGCCTGCGGGGCAGGACGTCCCGCTCCCAGGTCTTCGGCGTCAGGGCGACACCCTGCAGCGAGACGAGCGCCTCGCGCAGGCGGTCGGGCCCGGCGCCCGAGCGGCCGTGGGCGTCGACGTTCTGCCAGCTCGGCAGGAAGCGAGCCAGCTCGCGTGGGTCGGTCGCCTCGACCTCCTTGCGCAGCCGAGCGAGGCTGGCTCGCCGCAGGCGGCGCAGGACGTCAGCCTCGCACCACTCGCGGGCGGTGCCTCCGGGGAGGAGCTCACCGCGAACCAGGTTGCCCGAGCGCTCAAGCTCCCTCAGGGCCGAGCTCGGGTCCACGCCGTACCGGTCGGCGAGCTGGCGGGTCGGGAAGGGAACGTGCGTTGCCGCGTAGCGGCGGACCAGGGATACGAGCGCGTCATCGACCTCCTGCAGAAAGCTCTCCGGCAGGCCCGCCGGCTCCGGCACTCCGAGTGCGTCGCGGTAGAGGCCCGCATCCTCCGCGGCGATGTAGCGCTCCTCGCCCGCGACCCTGACCACGGCGGCCCGGCGCTCCTTGACCAGCTTCTCGAGCATCGACGCGGCCGAGTAGCCCTCCTCGGTCCGCTGCTCGCACTCCTCGGCGGTCAGATCGCCGAGACGGCGCAGGATCTGCTGGAGGCCGTCACGGTCCTTGGCGAGCCCCGCCTCGGTCAGATGCTGGAGCTGCTCGGCGACCTCCGCGAGCGCCTCGGGGTCGATCAGCTCGCGCAGCTCCTCCTGTCCCAGCAGCTCGGCCAGCAGGTCGCGATCCAGCGCGAGGGCGGCCGCGCGGCGCTCCGCGTTCGGCGTGTCGCCCTCGTACATGTAGGTGGCGACGTAGTCGAAGAGCAGCGAGGAGGCGAACGGCGAGGCCGTGGGCGTCTCGACCTCGACCATCGTGATCTCCCGCGAGTGAAGCTTCTGGAGGAGGTCCTTCAGCGCTGGCAGATCGAGGACGTCCCGCATTACCTCGCGGTAGGTCTCGAGGATCACCGGGAAGCGGGGGAAGTCGCGAGCGACCTCGAGCAGGCTCTGGGACTTGAGGCGCTGCTGCCAGAGGGGGGTCCTCTTGCCGGGCCAGGCCCGCGGGATCAGCAGCGAGCGAGAGGCGTTCTCGCGGAACCGGGCGCCGAACAGGGCCGAGCCCGAGAGCTCGCGGATCACCAGGTCCTCCAGCTCGTCCGGCTCGACCATCACCAGGTCGCCTGGGGGCGGCTCGTCGGCGTCGGGGAGGTGGATGACGATGCCGTCGTCCGACCAGATCGCGTCGGCCTCGAGGTCCCGCTCGTCGCGGATCTTCGCCGCGAGCGCCAGGCCCCAGGCAGCGTGCACGCGGCCGCCGAAGGGAGAGAGGACGCAGAGACGCCAGTCGCCGATCTCGTCGCGGAAGCGCTCGATCACGATCGCCTCGTCGGAGGGGACGACCCGCGTGGCCGCCTGCTGCTCGGTCAGGTAGTTGACGAGGTTCTGAGCGGCGAGCTTGTCGAGGTCGTTCTGATTTGCGAGAACCTCTGGATCCGCGTTGACCGCCTCGCGGCTGAACGCGCCGATCGCCTTGCCGAGCTCGGCGGGCCGGCCGATCCCGTCGCCCCGCCAGAACGGCACCGCGCCGGGCGTGCCGGGCGCTGGCGTGACGATCACCCGGTCGCGGGTGATCTCCTCGATCCGCCAGGTGCTCGCGCCGAGCAGGAAGGTCTGGCCGGGGCGCGCCTCGTAGACCATCTCCTCGTCGAGCTCGCCAACGCGCCGGCCGTCGGGGAGATGGACGCCGTAGAGGCCGCGGTCGGGAATCGTCCCGGCGTTCGCGACCGCGAGCTGGCGCGCGCCCGGTCGCCCGCGCATCGTCCCCTTGGTGCGGTCCCAGACGATCCGCGGGCGCAGCTCGGCGAAGCGCTCCGACGGGTAGCGGCCGTCGAGCATGTCGAGGACGTTCTCCAGCTGTTCGCGCGAGAGCTCCGCGAAGGGTTGCGCCGAGCGGACCAGCCTCTCGACCTCGTCGATCTCCCACTCATCGAGGGCCGCCATCGAGACCAGGTGCTGCGCGAGCACATCGAGCGGGTTCTGGGGGATGACCGTCTCCTCGATCTCGCCCGAGCGCATGCGCCTGGCGACCACGGCGCACTCGAGCAGATCGGCCCTGAACTTCGGGAAGATCCGGCCCTTGGAGACCTCGCCGAGCGTGTGCCCGGCGCGGCCGACTCGCTGGAGGCCTCGGGTAACCGACTTCGGCGACTCGACCTGGATCACCAGATCCACCGCGCCCATGTCGATGCCCAGCTCCAGCGAGGAGGTGGCGATCAGGCAGGGGAGCTCGCCGGACTTGAGCAGCTCCTCGACCACGGCGCGCTCCTCGTGGGACAAGGAACCGTGGTGGGCGCGGGCGATTTCGGCGGGCGGGTCCTGTCGCGGCGAGGAATCCGCATCCTGTGGTACAGGCGTGTCCTCGGATGCGGACTTCCTCGCCGCGCCACCCGCCCGAGAATCGCCGTGCCCAGCGTGCTCCGTCGCGGGGAGCTCGCTCTCGATTTCGTCGTTGTGCATTTCGTTGAGCCGCTTGGCGATTCGCTCCGCGGCCCGGCGGTTGTTGACGAACACGATGGTCGAGCTGTGCTCCCGCACCAGCCGCAGCAGCTCCGGGTAGATCGCCGGCCAGATCGAGCGGGTGTTGGTGGCCGGGTCCTGGGAGGAGTCGATCGGGCCGGGGTCGATCCGCTCGGGCGAGTGCTTCAGCTTGCCGTCCTGATGGGGTGTCTTCCCGGTGTCGGCGCCGTCCCGCCGCTTGTTGGAGAGCGGACTGGGCTCGACCATGTCCTCGACCGGGACCACGATCTCCAGGTCGAGCTGCTTGGGCTCGGAGGCGTCGACGATCTCGCACTCCCGCCCAGCTCCCACGAGAAAGTCGCCGATGCGCTCCAGTGGCCGTTGAGTCGCCGAAAGTCCAATCCTCTGGATGCTCGCGCGGGTGGCGCCGGATTCATCAGCTGACGCAACTGTTTTCTGCGTCTGCTGGGAATCCGGCGACAGGACCCGCGCGCCAGCAGCTAGATGATCTAGGCGCTCCAGCGTCAACGCGAGGTGCGAGCCGCGCTTCGACGGCGCAACCGCGTGGATCTCGTCGACGATCACAGCCTCGACCCCGCCGAGGATCTCGCGGGCCTGAGAGCTGATCATCAGATAGAGCGACTCCGGTGTCGTGATCAGGATGTCCGGCGGCTCGCGCCGCATCGCCCGGCGCTCCGACTGCGGGGTGTCCCCGGTGCGCAGCGCGACCGAGATCGGGGCCCCGGTTCCCTGTAGCGGCGCCCTCAGGTTGCGCTCGATGTCATAGGAGAGCGCCTTGAGCGGGGAGATGTAGATGATCCGGACTCCCTGGCCGAGGCGCTCCGGCTCCCTCGAGAGCTTGTCGATCCCCCAGAGGAACGATGCCAGGGTCTTCCCGGACCCGGTTGGGGCGCAGATCAGCGTGTGCTCGCCTGAGGCGATCGCGGGCCAGCCGGCCGCCTGGGCGGGCGTGGCGGCCTCAAAGGAGGCTTCGAACCACTTCCTGACCGGCTCGGAGAAGGGCTCCAGGGGTGACTTTGGGGTCGCGGGCGTACTCATGCCGAACCTACCGACCTTACCGATCGAGCCCGACCGGCTCCCGGATTCGATATGAAGTGCCGGTGGCGAACGTCGTCCTGTTTCACCACGCCCAGGGCCTCCGGGCGGACGTGCGCGGCTGGGCCGATTCGCTCCGAGAGGCGGGGCATGAGGTCGAGACGCCCGATCTGTTCGACGGCGTCACCTTCGACCGGCTTGAGAATGGCATCGGCCACCGCGACGAGCTCGGGGTGCCGGAGCTGATGGCGCGTGCCGCCCGGGCGCTCGACGAGCTGCCGGTCGACCTGGTCTACGCCGGGTTCTCGATGGGAGCGTCGACCGCCCACTACTTCGCTCTGACTCGCCCCGGCGCGCGGGCGGTGCTGCTGATGCACGGGACCGCCCCGGCCGCCAGCCTGGGCGACTCACGCTGGCCTCACGGCGTGCCCGGTCAGGTGCACAGCAAGGCGACGGATCCGGAGATGGACGCAAGCCGCGTCGAGGCTCTCGTGCGGGCGGCGGAGACGGCGGGGGCGGACGTCGAGGTCTTCACCTATCCAGGGGAGGGGCACCTGTTCGCCGATCCGGCTGGGCCGCACTACGACGAGAATTCGGCAGGGCTGATGCTCGACCGCGAGCTCGAGCTGCTCAACCGGCTCGACTAGGAGAGCCCTCCGCCGTACCCACGGCGACCCGCTCGACGTCCAGGCGGGGAAGGATCCTCTCCAGCCAGTCCGGGATCCACCAGTTCCGCCTGCCGAGGAGCTGCATCACAGCGGGCACGAGCACCATCCGCACGACGGTGGCATCGAGGAAGATCGCGGAGGCCAGGCCGATCCCGAACAGCTTGAGGAAGGTGTCCGAGGACGCGAGGAAGGCGAGGAAGACCACGACCATGATCGCCGCTGCGGCGGTGATAACCCGAGCCGTCTTCGCCAGGCCATCGGCAACCGCGCGGCGCGTGTCTCCGTCCTTCAGGTACTCCTCGCGGATCCGCGAGACCAGGAAGACCTCGTAGTCCATCGAGAGGCCGAAGAGGATCGCGAACATCATCACGGGCATGAACGGCGCGATCGGCACCTCGTGGTCGATGCCGATCAGGTTGCTGAGGCCCCCGCCGTTGGACGCCAGGGTCATCACGCCGTAGGCGGCGCTCACGGAGAGCAGGTTCATGACGCCGGCCTTCAGGGAGATGAAGGGAGAGTGGAAGGCGACGAGGAGCAGCAGGAAGGAGAGGCCGACCACGCCGATGATGAAGATCGGCATCCGGCCCTTGATGAACGCGCTCTGATCCTCGAGCGCTGCGGTCACGCCGCCGACCTGGACGTCGATCCCGGAGCCGCCCACCGCGCTCGGCACGATGTCGTCCCGCAGCCGGTGGACGAGGTCGGTCGTCTCGCTGGCCTGGGGGGAGCTCTTCGGGATCACCGGGATCAGCGCGGCATCGCCCGCGGAGTTGACCCTGGTCGGGCCGACGAAGGCGACGTCGGGATCCGAGCGGATCTTGTTCGCCAGGACGTCCATCGTCGCCTTGTCCGAGGAGCTGGGCAGCGTGGCGGCGACGATCACCGGGCCGTTGGTGCCAGGCCCGAAGCCGTCGGTGATCAGGTCGTAGGCCTGCCGGGTCATCGAGTCCGGCGGGTCGTTGCCCGCATCCGGGAATCCGAGCCGCATGCCGAGGGCGGGAGCGGCCAGGGCCAGCAGGACTGCGGTCGCGACGATCGCCGCGGACCAGGGATGCCGCTGCACCATGTGGCTCCAGCGAGCCGCCGGCGACTCCTTGCCGCTGGTGTCCTCGCGCAGCGCCCGGCCGAGAAACGGGATGTGAAGGCGGTCGACCCTGGGGCCGAGGTAGGAGAGCAGCGCCGGAAGGAGGCTGATCGACGCGAGCATCATGACGAGGACGGCGATCGCCGCCGAGAGCGCGACGCCGTACATGTACGAGAGTCCCGTCAGGAAGAGGCCGAGCACGGCGATCACGACGGTGCAGCCGGCGATGATCACGCTGCGACCGGCCGTGGTGACCGCCTCGACCACGGCGTCGTGGCGGTCCTTCCCCTCCCGCATCGCCGTGCGGAACCGGGTCAGGACGAGCAGCGAGTAGTCGATGCCGACGCCGATCCCGATCAGGCCCGAGACGGCGGTCGTCCAGTCGGGGACGTTGATGACGTTCGCGAGCAGCGGGATCAGGCCCGCCGAGGAGATGCCGAGGCCGGCCAGGGCGATCCCGAGGGGCAGGCCGGCCGCCACCACCGAGCCGAAGGCGATCAGCAGGACGATCGCGGCCGCGAAGAGGCCGATCCCCTCCGGGCTGGCCTGCGACTCGGCTCGCTGGATCGGGTCGCCGCCGAGCCTGATCTCGAGGCCGTTCCCGTCATTCGCCTGGGCCGCGTCGATCAGCTGCTTGCCCTGGTCCTTGGTCACGTCCCAGCCGGGGACGGTCAGCGGCAGCGTCGTCGTGCCGTACTTCCCGTTCTGCGAGACGCGAATCCCGGTGTGATTCGAGATGTGGTTGACCTTCTCGGCCTGGGCGAAGAAGGCGTTCATCCGCTGCTGGGCGGCGGGGGAGCGGACCCCTGCCGGGTCCCTCCAGACGACGTAGATCTCCTGCCCGGAGTACCCCCCGAAGCGCTGCTGGGTGATGTCGCTCGCCGCCTTCGATTCCGAGCCGGGCGTGTTGTAGTCGGCGTTGAACTCCCCCTTGAGCGAGGAACCCACCCCGATGATCACGATCATCGCGACGATCCATCCGACCACCACGCGGCCGCGGCGACGGTAGGCGATGTCGGCGAGACGGGTCAGGTAGCGCGTCATGCTGGAACTGTTGGTTCTAGCAAGGCGCCTCCCTCGGCGTCTTCTTCAAACGTGCTCTCCGCTTACTTGAGCGCCTTGCCGTAGTGGCGCTCGTAGTACTCCTTGTAATCACCTGAGCGGATTGGGCCCCACCATGCCTCGTTCTCGCGGTACCAGTGCACGGTGCGCTCGATTCCCTCGTCGAAGCCAACGGCCGCATTCCACCCGAGAGCCTCGAGGCGGGCGGCGGAAAGCGAGTAGCGTCGGTCGTGTCCGGGGCGATCCTTGACGTATGAGATCAGCGACTCGTCCCGGTCCGTGAGCGCGAGGATCCGCCTGATCACGTCGATGTTCGGCAGCTCGTCGGGGCCGCCCACGTTGTAGACGTTGCCGGGCTCTCCGGTCTCGAGGACGGCGTCCACCGCCGAGCAGCAGTCCTCGACGTACAGCCAGTTGCGGACCTGCATGCCGTCGCCATACACCGGCAGCGGGTCGCCGGCAAGCGCGTTGAGTATGCAGAGCGGGATCAGCTTCTCGGGGTACTGGTAGGGGCCGTAGTTGTTGGATGCGCGCATGATCAGCGCCTCCGCGCCGTAGGTGCGAGCGAACGCCCAGACGAGCAGGTCGCCGCCGGCCTTGGAGGCGGAGTACGGGGAGGATGGTGCGAGGGGCGACTCCTCGGTCGCCGATCCCATCTCGAAGTCACCGTAGACCTCGTCGGTCGAGAACTGCAGATAGCGGACGCCGGCGTCGCGCGCCGCCTCGAGCAGCACGTACGTGCCGAAGACGTCCGTGGTGATGAACTCGCCCGGCGCCTCGATCGAGCGATCGACGTGAGATTCGGCGGCGAAGTTGACGACCGCGTCGCAGCCGTCGACGGCGGCCCGGGCCGCCTCGCGGTCGGCGATATCGGCCTCGACCAGCTCGAAGCGGTCTGAGGGCAGCCCCTCGAGGTTCTCGCGGCGGCCGGCATAGGTGAGCTTGTCGAGCACGCGCACGGAGTCGCCGGGGTTGCCCTCGAGGCGCAACCGCACGTAGTTCGATCCGATGAAGCCGGCGCCGCCGGCGACGAGGAGCTTCATGCCGCGTCCTGCCCCGTGTCCGCTCCGTCGGGCCCGTCTTCCCAGGTGACGTCGTCGAGCGGCAGCTCGTCCTCGCCCGTGATCTCTTCGCCGTCCGCCTCCCTCTCCTCTCGCTCGCGTCTGGTCCAGTCGAGCATGGGTTGGCGGCGCGAGGAGCTCGAGCGTTGCTTCGGAGCCTCCTCGTCCTCGAGGTGGCCACGGCGGGCGAGGTAATCGGAGAGGCCGCGCTGCCAGGTGGGCAGCTTGATCGGGGCGGATCTGCGACTGACCAGGACCGAGTTCGCCGGGCGCGTCGCGGGCCGCTCCATCATGTCCGTGGTCGAGGCCATCACCCGGGTGACGACCTCGGCCTGCCGGAAGATCTCCATCGCGAACTCGTACCAGGAGCAGCTCCCGTCGCCCGCCATGTGGTGAATGCCGTAGGCCGAGCTGTCGACCAGGCGCAACAGGCCGACGGCCAGATGGCCCGTATACGTGGGGCATCCGACCTGGTCGTGGACGACGACGACGGGCCCGCCCCCCTCGCCCAGACGCAGCATCGTTTCGACGAAGTTGCCCCCATGGGGGCCGAAGAGCCATGAGGTCCGGACGATGAAGCTCCGCCCGTTGACCAGGGCGGTGGCGCGCTCCCCGGCGAGCTTCGTCCGCCCATAGGCGTTGATCGGGTCGGGATCATCGGACTCCCCGTAGGGGCCGCCGGTTCCGTTGAAGACGTAGTCGGTCGACGGGTAGATGAGCTTTGCGCCGACCTTGGCCGCGGCGCCGGCCACGAACCCCGCGCCCTGGGAGTTGATCACCGAGGCATCGTGCTCGGACTCCTCAGCGCCGTCCACGTTGGTCCAGGCCGCGCAGTTGATCACGGCCCCGGGGCGCTCGTTGGTGATCAGCCGCTCGACCTTGGCCGGATCCGTCACGTCGAGGTCGTCGTGGGTGAGCGCGACCACCTGATGGCGCATGCCCTCGGCCAGCCGGACGACGTCGTGGCCCAGCATGCCTCCGGCTCCGGTGACCATCAGCTTCATGGGATCGAGATGTTCGCGTTGTCGCCCACCAGGAACCGCAGAGTCTTGGGCATTCCCTCGCTGCGGCTAAGGCTGACGTTCTTGCCGAGCAGGCTGGCCTCCATGCGGGCGTCCAGGTCTCGGATGCTGGATCCCGACAGGACGATCGAGTGCTCGACCTCGGAGCCAGTGATCACGACGTCGCAGTCGATCGCCGTGTAGGGGCCGATGTAGGAGTCGGAGATCTGCGTTCCGGCGCCGATGATCGCCGGGCCGCGCACGACCGTCCGCTCCAGCTTCGCTCCCTTCTCGATGACGACCCTGCCCTCGACGCGCGAGGCGGTGTCGAGCTCCCCGTCGATTCGCTGCTCGATGTCCTCGAGAACGAGCCGGTTGGCCTCGAGCATGTCCTCGAGCATTCCGGTGTCCTTCCACCAGCCCTTGACGATGTGGGGCTCGACGCGAAGGTCGGACTCGATCAGGGCGTCGATTGCGTCGGTGATCTCGAGCTCGCCGCGGGGCGACGGCTCGATCTCGTGCGCGGCCTTGAAGATCGAGGGCCCGAACATGTAGACGCCCACCAGGGCCAGGTTGCTGGGTGGATCCTTCGGCTTCTCCACCAGCCGGATGACCCTGTCCCCGTCGAGCTCGGCGACGCCGTAGGAGGAGGGGTCGTCCACCTGCGTGAGCAGGATCAGCGCGTCGGGCTCGTTCCTGCGGAAGACCTCGACGAGCTCGACGATCCCGTCCCTGAGCAGGTTGTCCCCGAGGTACATGACGAACGGGCTCTGGCCGAGAAAGTCCTCGCCGGTGAGCAGGGCATGGGCGAGCCCCAGCGGCGCCTCCTGCTCGATGTAGGTGATCGAGGCGCCGAACGCCGACCCGTCGCCGACCGCCTGCCGGATCTCCTCGCCGGTCTCGGGCGCGATGATGATCCCGATCTCCACAATCCCGGCTTCCACGAGAGCCTCGATCCCGTAGAAGAGCACGGGCTTGTTGGCCACCGGCACCAGCTGCTTGGCGGATGTGTGGGTGATCGGGCGCAGACGAGTCCCGGCTCCTCCCGAGAGGATCAACCCCTTTAGATCTTCCATGCGCGGGGGAGGCTAGCCCGCGAGACGGATTCGCGAGCTAGAACTGCTTGCC
>Ga0210142_1000329_pt1 | contig 10819 bp, 8 predicted proteins | sample Goodyear_PhragC__FD_184869 | JGI IMG/M metagenome (GOLD analysis project Ga0210142, IMG submission 184869) | Wetland microbial communities from San Francisco Bay, California, USA, that impact long-term carbon sequestration - Goodyear_PhragC_D2... | ecosystem: Environmental > Aquatic > Marine >...
GTGGTCGGCACACCCGCGATGACGGCGGCGTGGGCCGCGCTCGGCGTCGGCCTTGGCGCGGTGGTGCGCAACCAGGTGTTCGCGGTAATCGGGCTGATCGTCTGGGCGATGGCCATCGACAACCTCTTGCGCGGGCTCCTCCCGTCGATCGGCGGCTACACACCGGTCGGCGCCAGCGCTGCTCTCGTCGCCGACCCCGCCGACTACGTACTCGCAGCGGCCGCGGGCGGCCTGCTCCTGCTCGGCTACCTCGTCGCCCTCGTCGCCGCCGGCGCCATCCTCGTCGCTCGCCGCGACGTCACCTAGACGCGGCAGACCGTAGGTCACCGACACTCGTCGGGCCAGGGAGCGTCACGTGCGCGCAAGTGGAGTCATGCGACGAGCGCGTTCGTGTTCAGGCAAGATCCGCCTCACCCAGACAACCGACCCAAGAGGTCGGTTCAGTCACCGCGCCCGGCTTACCGCAAGAGCAGCCACTCGAGCGTCCGGGCAGTTGGAAGGAGGGTGTCATGGCTGGAACGAGGAAGGCTCCCGCTAGGAGAGGGCCCGCGGCGAAGAAGGAGATTCGTCTCTACCCGCCTCCGCCGCAGGACTTCGACCCGTTCGCGGCGACCAAACGAGACTTGATGAGGCACGGGCTGCCCTTGCGGCCCGACCCGCACAGGGAGCCCGGCATGGCCGCGCTGTGGGAGCGGCAGGCGGCACGCTACCGCAGCTTCGAGCATCTCCAGCCGCAGCCCGACATGACAACGGCGAACAAGAAGGGGCTCCCGGCGAAGTTCCCCGCCGGCACTGCCCCCTCTTTCCCGTTCGGTCCGGACCCGATCGAGTCGTGCGGCTACCAGCTCTTCAGCTCCTCGGGAAACTTCACCGCGTTGTTCGTCACCTGGACGGTGCCCGACTTGAAGTTCAACCCCGGTCAATTCGACGCGATCAACCACTTCCATACGTTCGTAGGTCTCGGCTTCCTCGACGTCCACGTCGAGATGACGGTCGATCCCGCGCAGAACGTCACGGCCCAGCTCTGGGCGCAGGGCGTCGGGAACGTCAACTTGCCGGTCCGCCCTGGCGATGTGATCAGCGGCACCCTCTGCCTCCAAACCAACGGCAAGGCGGCCTACTTCTTCGCCAACGAGACCACGACGCAAACGATCAGCTTTGCGATCGACACCGGCTTTCCCCCTGCCGTCACGATCAACGCGGGTGTCACCCGCACCGGCGCCACCGGTCAGCCTCCGTTCGTCCACCCGTTGGCCAGCTTCGGCGTCGTCTACTTCGACGAGATCAGTGCCTTCGGCACGAGTGGCAGCCGGTCGCTCACCTCGGGGGAGGCGATCACAATGGTCAACCAGAACGGCAAGATCCTCGCGAGCCCAGTCAGGCTCAACGACTTCGCGTTCAAAGCGGTGTTCGCGGCGGCGCTCTGATCGACAGGCGCGACCGCGGAGCTGTCTGACGATGTCAGCCTCGGCTCTGGCGACCGATTTGCGCGACCGCCGGTCGTCCGGTTTCCCGAACATCCGTGTCGTGGGCGAGGGGCGCGGCCGACGGGATCGTGACGACGACTGACAGGCCGCCGCCTTCGCGGGGGCGGGCGGTAGCGGTGCCTCGGTGGACGGCGGCGATGGACGCGACGATGGTGAGGCCGAGGCCGAAGCCGTCGTGGGAGGCGCGCTCGTCGAGCCGCTGGAACGGCTGAAAGATCCGGTCGGCGTCGGCCGAGCTGATCGGTGGGCCGGTATTGGCGACGGTCAGCAGGCTGGCCCCCGCTTCGCTGCTGGTGCTGATCCAGAGCTCGCCGCCGGGGGCGTTGTAGCGGGCTGCGTTGTCGACGAGGTTCGCGATCAGACGCTCGGCCAGCACCGGGTCGCCGGAGATGATGGCCGGTTCGAGCGTCGTATGCAGACGTACGTCGCCCAGGTCGGCGATGTCGAGGGCGTCTTCGGCGATCGTGGCGAGGTCGACCTGCTCGTGGATGGTGAGTCCGCGCTCGTTGCGGGCGAGGATCAGCAGCGCGGCGATGAGGTGTTCGGCGTGGTCGACTGCGGCGCGGATGTCGGTTGCCATGCCGCGCAGGTCGTCGGGCGTGCTCTCGGGGTTGTCCAGCACGACGTCGATGGTCGCGCGCATGACCGCGAGCGGTGTGCGCAGCTCGTGCGAGGCGTTGGCGATGAACCGCTGCTGGCCTTCGAAGGCGGCCTGGAGCTGATCGAGCATCTCGTCGAACGTGTCGGCGAGCTCGTGCAGCTCGTCGCGGGGGCCTTGCAGCGCGACCCGCGCCGACAGGTCGCGTGCCGAAGCGGCGCGGGCTGCGGCGGTGATCCGGTGTACGGGGCGCAGCGCCCGCCCAGCAGCCAGCCAGCCGAGAAGCGCGGCGAGCGCGACGACGGCGGCGAGCGTGATCAGCGAGTACTGCAGCAGGTGCGAGAGGGTGACGTCGCGCTGGTGTTGCGCGCCCTGAAGCTGGAAGTACGCGTTGCACTTGGCGAGAACCCGGTCGTTTGGATGCGCATTCAGTTGCTCGGCTCGGCACCGAGCGAGGAAGCTGGCCGGGGCAAGCTGGCCCTGCGCCTGCGGCTCCAGCCGGGCGACCAGGATGTAGCTGACTGCCACGACGGTCGCTCCGCACAGGGCGAAGAGTCCGGTATAGAGCAGGGTCAGTCGTGCGCGGACGGTCAGCCGCAGGCGGCGGGTCACATCCGGTATCCCTTGCCGACCACGGTCTCGATCAGCGGCGGGTCGCCGAGCTTGCGCCGCAGCCGGGTCATCGTCACCGACACGATGTTGCTGAACGGGTCGACGTCGGCGTCCCACACGTGCTCGAGCAGCTCTTCCGCGCTGACGAGGGCGCCGTCGGCGGCCACGAGCGTCTCCAGGACGCCGAACTCCTTGCGGGTCAGCGACAGCGTCCGGGGGCCGCGGCTCGCGCGATGCCGAGCGCGATCGACGGTGAGGTCGCCGTGGCGCATGATCGGCGGCGCAGACGGCGTCCGACGGGACAGCGCCCGCACGCGGGCGACGAGCTCCGCGAACGCGAATGGCTTGCCCAGGTAGTCGTCTGCGCCGAGCTCGAGGCCGTCTACCCGGTCCTCGACGTCGCCGGCGGCCGTGAGCATGAGGATCCGCGGACCGGACCCGGCCACCTCGCGGCACACTCGGTCACCGTGCACGCCCGGCAGGTCGCGGTCGAGCACGATCACGTCGTACGCCGTGCTCGCCGCGGACTCCAGCGCCGCCGCGCCGTCGTGCACGACGTCCACTGCCATCGCGGCCTGGCGCAGCCCCTGCGCGAGCCGGGCGGCAAGCGTCTCGTGGTCCTCGACCACCAGCACCCGCATCACATCAGTATGCGGCGCCCGAGATGACATCGACCCGACACCGCGCGTCGCGCTGATGTCATTCGCCCGGGCGTAGAACTGCGCCATGAGCCGCACGGCGATGCGCCAAGGCACTGGTGATGTCCGCCGGCGCTAGCGGCGACGAGGTGGCGCTGACGGGCCGCGCCGGCCGGGCCGTCCCGGGAGCGGGACGCGGCATCCTGGTGGGCTGGCCGGAAGCGGCGCTCGCCGTCATCGCCTTCGCGGCGCTGTGCGTCGTGGTCATGTCCGTCGCGGCTCAGAGCGCAGAGCCCGATGACGGCGCCTACCGCGCATCGATCGTGGCGATGACCGAAGGGCACTTCCTGACGTTGTCAACCGCTCAGGCAGAAACCCTGGCAAGGAAGCTGGGCGACAACCCGGCCGCGCCCCCGAACCAATGGGTCGAGCTGAGCGACGGGCGGTATATCAGCGAGAAGGACCCCGGGTACCCGTTCCTGGCGGCGCCGTTCCAGGCGCTCGGCATCATCCGCTGGGCGCCGCTGTTCTACGGGGCACTCGCCTGCCTCGGGCTGTTCGTCGGCGCCCGGCGCTGGCTCGGACGCTTCGGCGGCCTCGCCGCGGTCGGCCTGTACTGCTCATCAGGGGCTGCGCTGGCCTTCGCGTGGCGCGACTACATGCCGACGTTCACCGACGCCTCGCTCGTCGCGGCCGGTTCCGGGGCCTTGCTCTGGGCGATGCTGGCAACCGACGCGAGTTCGCGGCGGCGCACCTGGGTCGGCCTCGCCGGCTTCGTTGCGCTCGAGATCGCGACGTTCGTCCGCTACACAAACGTCGTGGTCCTCGGCTGCGCCGTCGTGGCCGTGATCCTGGCGTGGCGGCTGCGAGCGGCGAGGCTGCCCCTCCGCACGCTCGGCTGGTGGCTCTCCTCGGTGGCCGCCTTCGGCGCCGCCGTAGCCACCTTCGACTACTTGGTCTACGGCGGCCCGCTGACAACCGGGTACCAGCCCGGTGAGGTCACATTCGCCCTGGGCGCGATCCGGCCGAACCTCCGCACCATGCCCGCGCACCTGATGCAGGCCATGCCGATGCTGGTGCTCGGACTGATCGCGCTGGCCTGGATCATCGTGCGGTGGCTGGTGCTCCACCAGGCCGACTGCGAGGCCGGCGCGGTGGCCCGGCGCGATCTATCGGTCGCTGCCGCCCTCGCCGCGTCGTGGTTCGCACTCTGGGGCCTGTACTCCGCGTACACGTGGACGACCGACCCGACCAGTGTCACGATCCAGGTCGTCAGGTTCTACGTCCCGGCGCTCGGCCCGATCGCCCTGCTCGGCGCCTGGCTCGTGACCAGGATTCCCGCCCGTGACTGGCGAGCCGGCCTGACCTCGGCCGCCGTCATCGCAGCGATGTTCGTCCTGGGCGTCTGGTCCTTCTACGCCATGTACGCAGCGTTCGGCGTCCCGCTAGGCGGCTAGAACTGACGGCGTCGCGCGGCACGACCGAATCACACCCGCAGCTGGTTCCCAATGCGGAGACAACTCTTGGCGACAGGTACCGGGGCTCTGGGGCAGGCGCGGGGCGCGTGGTGTGTCGTCTCTCAGGCCGAGACCGTTGCGGTTTCGCCCTCGGGAGCAGGCACCTGGGCTCCGCGGAAGAACACGAACGCCAGGATCGCACCGGCCGCGGCGAACGCCGCGAGTGCAGCGAAGGCCCAGTGGTAGCCGGAGGTGAAGGCCTCCGGGGTGAACTTCCCGGCCTTTGCCTGCGAGACGAAGATCGTCGACGTGATTGCGACCCCCACCGCACCCCCGATCTGCTGGCTCGTGTTCAGCAATCCCGATGCCAACCCAGCCTGATGAGGCGGGACCCCGATGAACGCAGCGATCGTGACCGGGATGTACCCGAACGCAAGCCCGAGGGCAAAGACGAGATAGAGCGGCAGCAGATCGGGCCAGTAGTGACCGTCGACCGGCAGGCGCGTGTAGCCGAGCACCGTCAGCGCCAAGACCCCCATCCCAACGGTCATCACGGACCGAGGACCGATCTTGGTCACGAGAGCCTGCGCCACACCCGCCCAGAGAGCCGTCGTGCCCGCCGTCGCGAGGAACGTCAACCCCGTCTTGAGCGCCGACCAGCCGAGTATCTGCTGGACGTACAACGTGAGAATGAAGAAGTTCGCGTAGATCGTGGCGCCGAGCAGCAACCCGACGCTGTTGGCGCCGGTCAGCGTGCGGATCCGAAAGATCCCGAAGGGGACGAGCGGTGCGCTCGCGCGCAGTTCCCATGCGACGAAGAAGGCGAGGATCAGGACGGCGGCGAGCAGGAGGCCGACGGTTCGGGTCGTCCCCCAGCCGACGTCGGGCGCTTTCGAGATCGCGTACACGAGCAGCGCCAGACCGCCGGTGACGCTCACGGCTCCGATCGCATCGAACCGCCGATGACCAAGGTCCGCGCGGCTCTCGGGAACGATCGGGCGCGTCACCGCGAACACCAGCACGCCCACGGGCACGTTCACGAAGAAGATCCATTCCCAGCCCAGGTACTTCGTCAGGATCCCGCCGAAGAGCACACCTGCGGCCGCGCCCGAGCCGCCGAGCGCACCCCAGATCCCGAGCGCCTTGTTCCGCTCCGCGCCCTCGCTGAACGTCGTGGTGACGATCGAGAGCGCGGCCGGCGAGATGATCGCCGCGCCAAGGCCCTGGACCGCGCGTGAGGCGATCAACACGCCGGCGCTCGACGCCAGTCCACAGGTCAGCGACGCGAGCGTGAAGAGCACGAGGCCGACGAGGAAGATGCGCCGTCGTCCGAGCAGATCCGCCATGCGGCCGCCGAGCAACAGAAACCCGCCGAACGTGATCGCGTACGCCGTGATCACCCACTGCACCGTCGACTCCGCGATGTGCAGGTCCTCCTGGATCGACGGAATCGCGACATTCACGATCGCGACGTCGAGGATCGTCATGAAGAACGCGGCTCCGACGACGGCCAGAACCAACCACTTTCCCCTCGGCGTGTCGCTCATCGATGGCAGCCTACGCCTCTGGCCGCACCTGGGGAACAACCAGGCCGGCCTCACCCGCAAGCGGCTTTCAGGTGAGGCACTCGAGGGAGACCGTCGAGGATCGGGCAAAGCCTGTGCGGTCGTGTAACCCACGGCTCGGTCGGTTCGCCTGCGCCGCTCCGTCAAGTCGAGGCCCAGCCGGCGGTCATCTATCCCGGGCGCCGGCGTTCGCCGTTCCGCAGCTGGCGGCCTGTTAACTGTGCCCCGAGCCACGGCATTGACGGAGGGAGTCATGATGAACGTCGGAGTCCTCGGTACGGGCATGGTCGGGAGCGCGATCGCGAGCCGACTGGTGGGCCTCGGCCATGAGGTGAAGATGGGCTCGCGCGAGGCGGGCAACGAGAAGGCGCGCACGTGGGCGGAAGAAGCCGGCGCGAAGGCGAGCGAGGGCAGCTTCGCCGACGCGGCGGCATTCGGGGAGCTCGTGTTCAACTGCACGGCAGGTGAGCACTCGGTCGCCGCGCTCGAGAGGGCGGGGGGCGCGAACCTCGCCGGGAAGGTCCTGGTCGACGTCGCGAACGTGCTCGACTTCTCCGGCGGGCGGCCGCCTGCCGTTGGCGTCGGCACAAAGGACTCGCTGGGGGAGCAGATCCAGCGTGCGTTTCCCGGCGTGAAGGTCGTCAAGGCGCTCAACACGATGAACTGCGACGTCATGGTCGACCCGACGAAGGTTCCCGGCGGGCATGACGTCTTCATCTGCGGCGAGGACGGCGACGCAAAGGCGCAGGTTGCCGGCGTGCTGCGAGAGTTCGGTTGGCCGGCCGAGCACATCGTCGACCTCGGCGGGATCAGCGCTGCTCGTGGGACCGAGCTGTATGTCGCTCTCTGGCTCAACCTCTGGGGGGTCGTGGGAACGGGGCAGTTCAACATCGCGCTCGTGCGCTAGAGACGAGCGCGACGTCCACGTCAAGAACGTTCCGGCACACTCGCGCCAGGCACTGCGGAATCCTGTGGTCGTGCCGCACGAACGCCTAACGATGGAGCGCAAGCCGGAGTGCGGCATCGAGGTCGAGCGCCGCGCCCTCGTCCCGGGCTTTCTGCCACGCCTGCCCGCCAAGGGCCGCGCGGGCGTCGTCGAGGTGAGGAGTGAACGGGGCCATGACGGCCGGGTCGAATCCGGCGGGTCCGCCGTACGCGAGCGCGCCCCCCGCGAGGCGAGCCGCGCGGTCGGCGTCGCCGGCCGCGGCTGCGACCTGGGCGAAGCCCCAGAGCGCATCCGCGCCGAGCCACCGCGCCCCGAGCCTTCGTGCGATCGCGGCCGCCTCCTCGAAGCATGAGAACGCGTGCTCGAGATCGCCTTCGAGCAGTTCGACCCAGCCGAGATTGGCGAGCGATTGGCCGGTTCCGCGAGTGTCGTCGATGAGCCGGGCGAGCTCGAGCGACTCGTCCAGCCTGCGGCGAGCCTCGGCGGTGTTTCCACCCTGCAGGGTGTACCCCGCGAGGTTTGAGAGCCACAGCGCGGTGAGCGAGACGTCGCCGACGCCCCGGCAGACACGATATGCCTCATCCGTCAGCTCGATCGCTTTCGCGATCTCGCCGAAGCTGGCCATCAAGACGCCGTGGTTTCCCGTCACGAGGCCGAGAAGCCAGCGATCCCCAGAGGTGCGGGCGTGGGTGATCGCCTCCTCGCCTCGGCGGATCTGTTCGTCCCTGCCGACCGCGTCGTAAGACGAGAGCAAGCTGAGCGCGTTCGCCTCCATGCGAGCCGAGCCGACGGCTCGCGCGTCGGCGAGACCATCCTCCAGCAGTCCTCTCGACTCCTCATGATCACCCTGCTCGTCGGCGAGCAGCCCTGCTCCGACGAGAGCCGACGCCCTGGCCTCCGTCGGTTCGGTGGGAGCTCGCTCGAGCGCCGCGGCCAGCAGCTCGCGGCCCTCTCGGAAGTGGCCGCTCATGAACCAGAAGACCCATAGCGCGGCGACGAGCCGAAGGGCTGCAGGCGGATCGCGTTCGAGCAGCCGTTCGAAGGCGCCGCGGAGATCTTCACGCTCGGAGGCGAAGCGCCTCAGGGCATCCGCCTGGCCGGGGCCACGCAGTTCACTATCGGAAGCCTCAGCGAGTGCGAGGTAGTAGCCGGCGTGACGGTCTCGAAGATAGTTGGTGGCCGGGCTGGCGGAGAGTTGCTCCGAGGCGAACTCACGGATCGTCTCGAGCATCCACACCCGCTCGCCGCTTCTGCGCACCAGGCTCTTGTCGAGCAGCGAGGTCAGCACGTCGAGGTCGGCTTCGCACACCGTCTCGACCGCCTCGATCGTCGCACCGCCCGTGAAGACCGCGAGCCGTGCGAACAGCTCCCGCTCGGGCGGGTCGAGTAGGTCGTGAGACCACCCGATCGTCGCGCGGAGCGTCTGCTGGCGCGGGTCGGCGTCGCGGCCGCCCTTGAGCTTGTCAAGGCGGCCGCCGAGTCGCGAGAGAATCTCGGCCGGTGCAAGAAGACCGGTCCGAGCGGCCGCGAGCTCGACCGCCAGTGGGAGGTTGTCGAGCCGGGCGCAGAGCTCGGCGACCGAGGCGGCATCACCGGCGTCGTACCCGAGCGCGGCAGACCGAGCAAAGAACAGCTCGGTTGCCTCGGTCGTTACGAGCGGCGCGACCGGATACGCGTGCTCGCCCGCGAGTTGGAGCCGCTCTCGACTGGTGACGACGACGGTAGACCCGCCGGCATCCCGAAGCCTCGCGACCTTTGCCGCCGCACTCGGGAGCAGATGCTCGAGGTTGTCGAGCAGCAGGATCGATCTCCCGCCTGAGAGCACGTCGATCAGGCTCTCCTCGAGCTCCCGGCTGCGCTGCTCCGGAACGCCGAGCGCGAGCGCGACCGAGGACAGAACGAGGTCCGGATCACGCACCGACGCGAGCGGTACCCACCACACACCGTCGGGGAACGCTTCCACGGCGTCGGCGACCGCCTGCAGCGCGAGTCGTGTCTTGCCGACGCCGCCCGGGCCCGTGAGGGTCAGCAGGCGAACCCCTCGGTGGAGGAGTGCGCCGAGCTCGTCCAGCTCGTGGCGACGGCCAACGAAGGCGGTCGCCGGCACTGGAAGGTTCGTCCGATAGAGGCTCTTCAGTGCGGGGAACTCGCCGCTGCCGAGTTGGAAGACGCGCTCGGGAGCACCGAGGTCCTTGAACCGATGCTCGCCGAGGTCGGTGAGCTCGCGCGTGACCAAGGCCGCCGTCGCCGCCGAGACGAGCACCTGGCCGCCGTACCCCGCCGCGGCGATGCGAGCGGCGCGGTGGACATCATGGCCGACATACCCTTCCTCTCCGAGCAGGGGCGTGCCAGTGTGGACTCCGACCCGCACGCGGATCTGTCCGTTCGCGTCGAGGTGATCGGTGAACTCGGAAGCGGCGTCGACGGCGCCAGGGGCGGTAGGGAACGCGAAGAAGAATGCGTCTCCCTGCGTGTCCACCTCGACGCCGCCGGTTCGAATACACGCCGCCCGGATCACCGCGCGGTGATCGGCGAGCGCATCCGCGTACGCCTCTGCACCGAGCTCGTTCAGCAGTGACGTCGAGCCTTCGACGTCAGTGAAGACAAAGGTAACGGTGCCGGTCGGAAGGTCTGGCCGCACGCCGGGATCATCCGCTCATCAGGTCCGGCCAGCAAGGAGGCTCAAGCGACATTCCCTGCCGTCACTCACCCTTATACGCCTCGAGCGTCATGGCACATGAAGAGGTGGCATTCGGTGCGATGGGGGTAGGACAGCTGCGTGGACATCGAGCCGTACCGCCGCTCCATCCATGAAGAGGTCGTGACGTCCGCGCTGGTCCGCGCCGCAGGCACCCTGCTCGACGACCTGGTCGACCGGCTGCTTCGCAGCGACGAGCGCGTCGCCACGGCCGCCCAGGGCAAGCTCCTCATCGCCGCGGACGACGGGATGGAAGACGTCACGGACCGCGTCCAACGCTTCGTCGCGATCGCGACGCCGACGGTGCGGATCCTCGCCCGCGGCGCCCGCGTCACCCGCGTGCCGTGGGTGCTCGTCGCCTCGACGGCTGTCTCGCTGACGACGACGGTGCGCGCCGGCGTGCGCGAGGTGCGCGTCCTCGGCTCGCTGCTCGCGCACCGGCTCGAGCAAGCGACCGGCGCGCCGGCGGATCCGGCACTCGTGAAGAAGCTTGCAGTCGAGCTCTACCTCGCGCCGAAGCGAACACCCGACGTCGCAAGGCTCGACCTGCCTCTCGCACAGCTCGCGCGGAAGTGGCTACTTCGCGGCGTGTTCGGCCGCGACACCCGCAGGGCTGCGGGGAAGGCGCTGGACGCAGCGGAGCAGCTCGACCTCGATCGCGTGCTCGAGACGCGGCGCACCGCCGACTGACGCTGACATCCACTCTTCATGGTCGCCGGGAGGGCCGCGGCCCGCGCTTTCGACGTCGCGGAGCGCGCTCACGGGATCTCGATCTCCCTGACTTCGATCGGCGTGGTGCGTCGCGCGACGAACAGCGG
>Ga0210142_1000330_pt1 | contig 10811 bp, 12 predicted proteins | sample Goodyear_PhragC__FD_184869 | JGI IMG/M metagenome (GOLD analysis project Ga0210142, IMG submission 184869) | Wetland microbial communities from San Francisco Bay, California, USA, that impact long-term carbon sequestration - Goodyear_PhragC_D2... | ecosystem: Environmental > Aquatic > Marine >...
AAGGCTCTGGCCTGGGGCTTTGCGCTGGGAGCGGGTGAAGGGAATCGAACCCTCCTGGCAGCTTGGGAACACGATCATGGTCGGTATGAGCACGCCGCTGACCAGAGTTCTTGCAGGTCAGGGCATCATCGATTGACCGCAGGTGACCGCCGGTCGCCATTGTGACGGCGGCACTGTGGCACGTGTGTGGCACGCGAGGTCGCTCGCCTCGGTGCTCCAGCCGCAGATCGTGATCTTCAGGGATCAGGATGACGCGGTGCCTGCCACTCGTGGACGCTCACTGGTCCGGGATGTCGCGTGTGGGGCCACGGAGGCTGGCTAGCCGACGCAGGATGTACTGGTTGAGGCTGAGGTTCTCGTGGGCGGCTTCCATTGCCAGCTGGCGGTGCAGGCTCTCGCCGACGCGAAGGTTGAACTTTCCGGAGTAGGTGCGCTCGGCGTATGGCTCGGGCACCTCGTCCCCCTGGTTCGTGAGGTCATCGATGACCTCCTCGATGAGCCGCTTCAGTCCAGGAAGTGCATCTTCCTGAACCGGGGCAAGCCAGGACAGTGACGGAAACTCCAGGCAGGTGGCGACGAACTCGTTGTCCTCGGCCGACCAGGTGACGCTATAGGTGTAGTGGGACACGTCGGGCCGCGTGACGGTCGACATCACTGGACTCCTTCCACCAGGTCGATCGCTTGCAGTACCTGCCGCACTTGGTACGGCTTGGCCTTGCCCTTGTCGTTCTGGATGTTCACGCGTGGGTTGCCGGGCCAGGGGGTCTTGAACACTGCGTGGGAGCTGCGTGACTGGCGTGGTTCTCCGAAGTAGTGCTCGCAGACCTTGTGAAGATCGCTGAAGCTGATGTTCTGTGGGCTGTTGCGCATCGCCGCAATGATCTTCTCCACTGATGGCATCGCGACTATGGTACTGCATGTAGTACCATTACGCTACACCTCGGCTGGCGTGGGCTGCGGCTTGAACTCCCCGGGCCCCGGCCGGTAGTGACCTCACGGAGGTGCGGGTGCCCCCCGGCGAAGATCAGTTTGGCCCCTCCCTCGGAGAAGACACCCACACAACGGCGATCTTGCGGAGCCAGCCTGGCTCCTCGACGTCGCAGACGACGCTGCCGAGACTCGCGCCCGACAGCTCCTCCGCTACGAAGCAGCAGCACGCGCCGACCACTACTTCGTTGCAGGTCGGACGACGGTGGCGCCGGCTGATGGCGCGATGGTCTACGTGCGATACCCGTCGGATCGCGGTCCCGCCCGCGGGTCCGAGCACGGCGCGCCAGCGCCGCGCGCAGCGGCCCGCGGAGCGGGCGACCAGCTGCTCGGCAAGCTCGGACAACTCGTCATCGGCCGGCGGCCCGGCCGACCGCTGTGGTCTCTGCTCAGTAGTCACGCGTGATCTTCTCCAGCCCACGGCCCGAAGCCGTGGAGGTCACGCCGTGCCACTCACACAAAATCGCTGACAGTCCCGCCCCAGGCGGAGCGTTCAAGGCTCTGGCCTGGGGCTTTTCGCTGGGAGCGGGTGAAGGGAATCGAACCCTCACTGTCAGCTTGGGAAGCTGATGTTCTGCCATTGAACTACACCCGCGGGAGTCGCCGGGGCGACTGGTGGACCACCCTACCGTGCCCAGCGGCAGGCCGGGCGCGGCGCCCGGGCCGCGCGAGGGGGTCGGTCTGTAGCCTCTCTGCGTGCTGCTCTCCGACCGAGACATCCGCGCTGAGATCGACAGGGGCCGCATCGTCCTCGACCCGTTCGACGAGGACATGGTGCAGCCGTCGAGCATCGACATCCGCCTGGACCGGTACTTCCGGGTCTTCGAGAACCACAAGTACCCGCACATCGACCCGGCCGCGGAGCAGCCGGAGCTGACGAGGCTCGTCGAGCCGGGCGGGGAGGAGCCGTTCATCCTGCACCCCGGGGAGTTCGTCCTCGCGTCCACGCACGAGCTGGTGACGCTGCCGGACGACGTCGCGGCGCGGCTGGAGGGCAAGTCGAGCCTCGGCCGGCTCGGGTTGCTGACCCACTCGACGGCGGGGTTCATCGACCCGGGGTTCTCCGGGCACGTGACGCTCGAGCTGTCGAACGTGGCCACGCTCCCGATCAAGCTGTGGCCGGGCATGAAGGTGGGCCAGTTCTGCTTCTTCCGGCTCACCTCGCCTGCGGAGCACGTGTACGGGTCGGCGAAGCACGCCTCCCGGTACCAGGGGCAGCGCGGTCCGACGCCGTCCCGCTCGTACCTCAAGTGGGACCGCCGGGCCGTCTGACCGCGACCGCCTGCGTCAGTTGCCGCGTCCGGCGGCGGAGCCACGGTCGTGCGCCTCACTGTCGGCGACGCGCCGCTTCGGTGTCCTGCTCCCCGTCCCGACCAGCGCACGGAGGAGCCCGAACGCGAGAGCCGCGACAGGGACGGCGATGACGAAGCGCAGCAGCGCGGTCGTCACAGGCAGGGTGCCCTCGTACGCCTGCCACAGCGCGGGGGCGGACACTGCGGCGGCCGCCAGGACGGTCGTCGGCCGGACACCGATCACAGCAGCCTCAGCCCGTCGCCGACGAGCCGCTCGCACAACAGGCCGGCCCATGCGGCCGGTGTGGCCCGGTGCCCGTCGAGCAGGGAGACCGGGGTGCCGAGGGCGAGCGGGGCACCCGGGTCCGAGGTCGACTCGAGCCCGGTCAGCGCGAGAGCCTCGGCTCCGCCGAGCCGGGCGAGCCACGAGGACACGTCCGGGCTCTTCCGGGTGGCGTCCACGACGGCCCAGACGGAGTCGGGACGGAACGCCGCGACGACGCCGCGCGTCCAGGCGGCGGCGGACGGGTCCATCGGGGCGTCGACGACGACCACCGCCGGCACCTCTCCCCCGTGAAGGGTGCCGCTGAGGGACTCGGCGGCCCGCGCGTGCGGGACGTGCCGCTCCTCGGGCAGGCCCGTGCCGCGCCGGAGGGGCGACGCGACGACGATCGACTCCGGGTCGATGCGCACGCTCTGGGCCACCGCGACAGCCGTGCGGTAGGCGACGGCGGCGTCTCCCACGAGCACCAGGACCTCACCCGCGGACGAGGGGGGCCGCGGCGGCGTCGGCAGTGCAGCAAGCGCGTCGACCAGGGCCGTGTACGTGGCGGACGAGTGGAGCGCGGCCGCGTCGGGCAGCAGCCCCGGCGGCATCCCGAGGTCGAGCAGCCGCGACGCCGTCGATCCTCGCTCGGCGAGGAGGGAGCCCGAGACGGGCACGCGAGGGGCGTCCGCAGGGCTGTCGGGCTCGACCGGGGCGGCGGGAATCGCGAGCGCACCACCCGACCCGAGCCCGCCACGCAGGTGGGAGAGCAGCGCGGCGAACTCCGGCGTCTCGGTGGACATGTGCGCCACGTCCTCGGGGTCCGGCCGCTGGGGCAGCACCTCGGCGCCGAGCGTTGCCGGTCCCTGCTCCTGGGCGCGCTCGGCCGCGCTCACCTGCTCGCTGAGCTCGAGGAGCGTCGCGGGGGCGGCGGGTGGTCCGGACGAGCCGGGGTCGGACGACGTCGCGTCCGTGGAACCGGACGTTCCGGCCGGGGGGGTTGCGGACCCGTCGCCCGCGACCTCCACTGCGACCTCGAACTTCTCCTTGGCGAAGAAGCCGGCAAGCCCGCCGGTGCGTCGCTTCTGGGCCTCGAGGATGCGCGCGTCCGGGCCGATCTCGTCACGGACGCGGCTGAGAAGGGACTCGAGGTCCGGGCCCTCAAGCCGCAGCACGGTGGGCAAGGTTCACCACTCCGATCGTCTCGATACGGGTGTTCTGGCCCAGCTCGGCGTAGCCGAGGACAGGCATGCGGGGTGCCACGGGACGCAGGAGCCGGCGCAGCGCACCGCGAATCTGCTGCGCGCAGGCCATGACGGGGGTGTGCCCGCGCTGCTCGGCCGCCTCGACGAGGCTGGCCACCTCGGTGACGAGGCCGTCGAGCCGGTCGGTGTCGAGAGCGAGGGTGCTGCCCCCTTCGGCCGGGCGCAGGGTCTCGAAGAGCTCGTGCTCGAGCCGTGGCTCGAGGGTGAGGACGCGCAGGGTGCCGTCCGCGGCGTAGGGGGCGGCGATGGCAGGGCCAAGGGTCTGGCGGACCGCCTCGACGAGGCCTTCCTGCTCGGTGCTCGTCCGTGCCCGCTGGGACAGTGCCTCGAAGATGCGGGCCAGGTCCCGGACGGCCACCTGCTCGTCCAGGAGCGACTGGAGGACGGACTGGATCTCGCCGATCGTGAGCAGCGCGGGCGTGAGCTCCTCGACGACGACGGGGTGGGTGCGCTTGAGCATGTCCGTGAGCGCACGGACGTCCTCGCGGCTGAGCAGCCGACCCGCGTTCTCCCGGACCACCTCGGCGAGGTGCGTCGTGATGACCGAGGAGCGGTCGACGACGGTTGCGCCGGAGAGCTCGGCCTGGTGGCGCAGCTCCGCGGGCAGCCACTTGCCGGGGAGGCCGAAGACCGGCTCGCGCGTGTCCGTGCCCGGGAGCGGGCCGAGGTTGTCGCCGATGGCCAGCACGGTGCCGGGAGGTGCCTCGCCACGCGCGGTCTCCACACCGTTGATCTTGATGCGGTACGTGGACGGGGGGAGCTCGAGGTCGTCGCGCGTGCGGACGAGGGGGATCACCATGCCCAGCTCGAGGGCCAGCTTGCGCCGCAGGGCGCGGATGCGCTCGAGGAGGTCGCCGCCGGAACCCGTGTCGACGAGGTCGACCAGGTCGTAGGCCACCTCCAGCTCGAGCGGGTCGATCCGCATCGCGTCGGCGATCGCCTCGGGCGAGTCCGGGCTGACCGGCTGGGGGCCGGTCTCCTCGGCGACCGTCGCCGCCTCCGCGGAGGGCTTCAGCCGGGTCCCCATGAAGAGGACGATGCCGCCCGTGACGAGGAAGGGGATCTTGGGCAGGCCGGGGATCAGCACGAGGCCGAGCACGGCCGCCCCGCCCATCTGGAGCGCGCGGTACTGGTTGCCGAACTGGCGGGCCACGTCCGAGCCCATGTCTCCGTCGGTCGCGGCGCGGGTGACGATGAGGCCCGTCGCGACGGACATCAGCAGGGCCGGGATCTGGGAGACCAGGCCGTCGCCCACGCTCAGCAGGCTGTACGTGGACACGGACTCCCCGGGGGAGAGGCCGCGCTGCATGATGCCGACGACGAAGCCGCCGACCAGGTTGATGAGCGTGATCACGATCGCGGCGATGGCGTCGCCCTTGACGAACTTGGTGCCACCGTCCATGGCGCCGTAGAAGTCGGCCTCGGCGGCCACCTCGGCGCGGCGCCGGCGCGCCTCGTCGTCGTCGATGAGACCCGTGTTGAGGTCGGCGTCGATCGCCATCTGCTTGCCCGGCATGGCGTCGAGGGTGAAGCGCGCACCCACCTCCGCCACGCGGCCTGCGCCGTTCGTGATGACCACGAACTGGATCACGATGAGGATGAAGAAGATCACCAGGCCGACGACGAGCGACCCTCCGACGACGAAGTGGCCGAACGCGTCGATGACCTTGCCCGCGTAGCCGTGCAGCAGCACCAGCCGTGTCGCGGACACGTTCAGCGCCAGCCGGAACAGGGTCGCGACGAGGAGCAGCGAGGGGAAGACCGCGAAGTCCAGGGGCTTTCTGACCTGCATGCTCACCAGCAGGATCAGCAGGGACAACGTGATGTTGGTGGCGAGGAGCAGGTCGAGGACGGCCGTCGGCAGGGGCACGACCATCATCACGACGATGCCCATGACGCCGATGGGCACGGCGAGGTGAGCCAAGCGCTTGGACGGCAACGGCACGCCTTTCCGGGCACGTACGGTTCGGTCGGCCCGGTCCGTGGCCGTGGGCAGTGCGCCGTCCTGGCGACCTGGTCTTCGGCAGGTCCGTGCCGGTCCTTGAGCCACCTTCCCGGCCGGCTCGTCCTCGCCCGTCCTCGCCCGCTTCTGTCTGTTCCGCGTGCTTTGCGAGGCGGAGCGGTCCCTCACCGGGCGCAGAAGCCTCGCAAGGGACGGTTACGCATGCTTTACGTGGTCGACGAGACGAGCCCCTGCATCTGGCGCGGCCGGTGCAGGCCGGCGGCGGAGCCGCGGGCCTTGAGCGAGAGGACGAAGGCGAGCACCTGCGCCACCGCCGTGTAGAAGGCGGGCGGGATCTCCTGCCCGATCTCGCACGACGCGTGCAGGGCGCGGGCGAGCGGCCTGTCCTCGACCATGGGGATGCGGTGCTCCGTGGCCCGCTCCCGGATGCGGCGTGCGACGTGCCCCGCGCCCTTAGCGACGACACGGGGTGCGCCCTTCTCGGCGTCGTACTTGAGCGCCACGGCCACGTGCTTGGGGTTGACGAGCACGACGTCGGCGTCGGCGAGCTCGGACATCATCCGGTTGTGGCTCATCGCGAGCTGGCGGGAGCGGATCGCCCCCTTGAGCAGCGGGTCGCCCTCGGACTGCTTGTGCTCCCGCTTGACCTCGTCCTTGGTCATGCGGAGGGTCTTGCCGACGCGCCGGCGGACCATGACGTAGTCGAAGCCGGCGAGCCCGAGGCCGGCGAGCGAGAGCTCGCGGGCGAGCTTGATCACGGCGTCCCACACGAGCCCGAAGGTCTGTGCCAGGGGGAGGGCCCCCGACCCCACGAGCAGCGGGATCAGGCCCTGCACCGCCCGCCAGGCGAACAGGCCGAGGATCACGGACTTGATCAGGGCCTTGGCCGCCTGCCACGCGCCCTGGGGCCCGAACGACCGCTTCAGCCCCTGCATCGGGTTGAGACGTTTGGGCTGCGGTTTCAGTGCCTTCACGGCCGGGTGGACCCCGCCCTGGAGCGCGGACGAGGCGACGCCCACGAGCATGATCCCGAACGCCAGGGGGGCGACCGCGAGCGCGCCGCCGCGCAGGGCGTCGCCGAGCAGGGCGAGTGCGATGTGCGGGTCCGGGTCGGCGAAGACGCGGTGGATGCCCAGGAAGGTGCGCCGGAACTGGCCGGCGGCCGAGCGCATCGTCAGCGGCAGGAGGTACGTGGCGACGAGGACGACGGCCCACTGCCCGACCTCGGGGGTGCGCGCGATGCGACCTTCGCGGCGGGCCTCCTTCAGCCGCCGCGGCGTCGGTTTCTCGGTCTTGTCGCTGGCGCCGGCACCCCCGCTCATGCTCGCGCCACCGCCAGCACGGACTGGACGCCCTGCTCGATGATGCTCTCGACCGCCTGCGGGAGCAGGGGGAACGTGAGGCCGAGGAGCACCAGCGTGAGGAAGATCTTCGTCGGGAACCCCAGCGAGAAGACGTTGAGCTGGGGGGCGACACGGGTGAGCAGACCGAGACCGACGTCGGCGAGGAAGAGCACGCCGACGAGCGGGCCGGCGATCTGCAGCGCGGCGAGGAAGAACACGCCGAGGCCGTGGACGAGCACGTCGCTCAGCTTGTGCAGGGACAGGCCCGCGTCGAGCGGCAGCGCGTCGTAGGAGGCCAGGAAGCCGCGGACCACGACCAGGTGCCCGTTCACCGCGAAGAGCAGCATGATCGCGAGCAGGTTGTGCAGCTTGCCGAAGACCGCGTTCTGGTTGAGCGAGAGCGGGTCGTAGGCGGACGCGAGGGAGAACCCGCCGAACAGGTCGATCACGTCACCGGCGGCCTGCACCGCGGCGAAGAGCAGGTACGTGAGGAAGCCCAGGGCCACCCCGACCGTGACCTGGACGACCGTGGCGGTGACGATCGACGCCACGTCCGGGGAGGGTGCCGACGCGGCCAGCCGCGGGGCGACCGGCAGCGTGAGGGCGACGGCGAGACCGACCTTGACCGTGGACGGCACGATCCGCGTCGAGAACGGCGGCACGACGGTGATCCACGCGACGGCCCGCACCATGCCGAGCAGGAACCCGAGGAGCTGGGCCGTCCCGATGTCGATCGTCACCGCGTCTCACCCCGTCCCGTCCGTGGGCCTACGCCCCGCCGAGGAGGTGCGGGATCTGGGCGAACAGGTCCTGGGTGAACGACACGAGGGTGTGCAGCATCCAGTTGCCCGTGATGAGCACGGCGACCCCCACGGCCATGATCTTCGGGACGAAGGTGAGCGTGACCTCCTGGATCTGGGTCATCGACTGGAACAGCGAGATGCCGAAGCCCACGACGAGCGCGGTGACCAGGATCGGCGCCGAGAGCTTCGTAGCGACGATCATGGTCTGCAGGGCGATCTGCAGCACGGTGGTGTCGGTCATGACTGGCCCCTAGCGGTAGCTCGTGACCAGTGACGTCACGATGAGTCCCCACCCGTCGACCATGACGAACAGGAGGAGCTTGAACGGGAGCGAGATCATCACAGGGGGCAGCATCATCATGCCCATCGACATGAGCGACGCGCTCACGATGATGTCGATGACGAGGAACGGCACGAAGACGACGAACCCGATGATGAACGCGCTCTTGAGCTCGCTCAGCACGAACGCGGGGACGAGCGTGGAGAGCGAGACGTCCTTCTGGTCCTTCGGCTTGTCCTGGTTGCTCATCTTGACCATCAGGGCCAGCTCGTCCTTGCGGGTGTGGCTGAGCATGAACTTCTTCAGCGGCTCCACGCCGTCCTGGAACGCGACGGCCTGCGTCTTCTCGCCCTTGAGGTAGGGCTGGACGCCCTGGCTGTTCACCTGGCTGAGCACGGGGGCCATGACGAACAGCGAGAGGAAGAGCGCGAGCCCTGCGAGCACCTGGTTCGGCGGCACCGACTGCAGGCCCAGCGCGTTCCGCGTCAGGGACAGGACGACGATCATCTTGGTGAAGCTCGTGCACAGCAGCAGCAGCGCGGGCGCCACGGCCAGCACGGTGAAACCGAGGATCACCAGGATCGTCGAGGACGGCTTCTTGCCCGTGATGTTGCCGAAGTCGATCTTGACTGAGGTGCCCGCGTCACCGGACGACGGTGCCGTCGGGCCCTTGGGCGCCGTCGGCCCGTTCGGCGTGGCCGCGAGGCCTGTGCTGAGCGAGGCCTGCCGGACGGGTGACGTCTCGACGGCGCCCGCCGCGACGGGGGCGGCCAGCGCGGGCGCGGCTCCCGCCGCGGCCACCCCGAGCACGGCGAGCAGGGCCACCGCGAGCGTCGCGAACGTCCTCACCAGGGCGGCTCTCACCTGCGTGCCGTCCGGTCGCGTAGCGCGTCCACGAGGCGGCGCCACGTGCTGCGTGCGAGCAGCGAGCCCTCGAGGGCGCTGCTGGTGGTGACCGTGCCCGGTCCGCCGACCGTGGCCGGGCCGCGGGAGCCGGCCGCGCGCGCGTCGGGGCGACCGGTGGGGCGCTGCTCGGTGCGTGCCGTCTCGATCGTCTCGAGGTCGGCCTCGGCAAGGAACGAGACCGCACGCTCGGTGACGCCGAGCACGAGCACGCGGTCGGCGACGCGCACGACCGCGACCGCCGAGCCGCGGCCGAGGCTGGTCCGCCCGACGACCTCGAGCATGCCGAGTCCGCGCGTGCCCCCCTTGGCGCGGAGGAGGCGCGCGGTGATCCACATGAGGCCCACCACGACGGAGAGCGAGACGCCGACACGCAGCAGCAGCCCCAGAGTGCTCAGGGTGTCCACGCTCCGTGTCCCCCTTTCCCGGGCTGGTGGCCCGGCGGGCTCACCTGTGCTCGCCGTCCTGGGAGGGGTCGGCGATCTCGGTGACGCGGATGCCGAAGTCCTCGTCGACGACGACGACCTCGCCGCGCGCCATGAGGGTGCCGTTGACGTAAAGGTCGCAGGGGCTGCCGGCGGTGCGGTCGAGCTCGACCACCGCGCCGGGCGCCAGGGAGAGCAGGTCCCGCACGGTCATGCGGGTGCGGCCGAGCTCAGCCGTGACCTCCATCTCGACGTCACGGAGCAGGTCCAGGCCCCGGGAGGCCGTCGCGCCGGTACCCGGGCTGCCCGCGCCCGCCGCACCGGTGTTGACGAGCGTGACGCCGGCGACGACCGTCGCGCGCTGCCTCCCCGTCCCGTCGAGGAGGGGCACCGCGACGTAGGTGCCCTTGCCGTCCATGCCGTCCTGCACGAGGTCGACCGGCACCTCGCGTCCGGCCTGGGCGCGGCTGCCGGGGGCTCTCCTGCAGCGCGTCGACGAGGTCCCGGGCCACGATGACCGCGATCTCGCCGGTCGCCCCGCCGGCCAGGGCGGCGATGACGGCGGACCCGGCGTCGTCGGGCTGCACGGCCACCGACGGGTCGAGCACCGGTTGTCCCGCCGACAGGGGCTCGGCGGTGGGCAGCTTGGCGGCGGCAGCGGTAGCCGCGGTGACGAGGGCGGCGACTGTGGCCGTGGAGCTGCCCCCCACCGGCAGCGGGCGGTCGATGGGGCTGGTCTGGGTCATGGCTTCTCTTCCTCGGGGCGCGGAACGACGAGGCATGCGAGGCGCTTGCCGTGCGTGCCGGCGACGGCGTGGGCGAAGGTGATGTCGCCCGCGGTGACGACGAGGGGACGGGACAGGGCGTGGCGGAGCGGGACGACGTCCCCCACGGACAGGCCCGCCAGCTCGCCCGAGCTCAGCGTCACGGGGGAGAAGCGGACGTGGACCTCGACCGGCACCTCGTCGAGGCGGCGCGCGACCCGCCGGGCCGCCTCGGCGCGGACGGCCTGCTCGCGGGACGAGACCTGGCCGCCGGCGGTCGACTCCAGCAGGGGCGACATGCCGTTGAACGGGAGGCAGACGGTCGCGACGCAGGCCACGCCCCCGACGCGCAGGTCGTACGAGGCGACGATGACCACGTCGGCGGGCGCGTAGACCTGCGCGAACTGCGGGCTGTACTCGACCGCGGTCACCCGGGGCTCGAAGTGGACGAGCTGTTCGAACGCGTACCGGAGCTCGTGCAGCACGCGCTGGACGAAACCGTGGAGAACCGCCGACTCGAT
>Ga0210142_1000331_pt1 | contig 10809 bp, 6 predicted proteins | sample Goodyear_PhragC__FD_184869 | JGI IMG/M metagenome (GOLD analysis project Ga0210142, IMG submission 184869) | Wetland microbial communities from San Francisco Bay, California, USA, that impact long-term carbon sequestration - Goodyear_PhragC_D2... | ecosystem: Environmental > Aquatic > Marine >...
CGCGAGTTCACCGTCCACGAACCGAAAGAGAGCATCCTCGCGGCCCTGCTCGCCGAGAAGCCGCAGGTGGTCGCCTTCTCGGTCTACCTCTGGAACCGCCGCGAGACCCTGGAACTGGTCGATGCCCTGGTCGTCGCCGCCCCGGCGCTGCGCATCGTCCTCGGTGGTCCCGAGGTCTCCTTCGAGGGCGCGCAGTTCTTCGCCCGCCACCCCGGCATCGCCGTCCTGGTGCGCGGCGAGGGCGAGCTGCCGCTGCACGGCCTGCTCGCCGCCTGGGCCGCCGGCGGCGAGCCGCAGGGCGTGGCGCGGCTTGCCTGGCGGCGTGGGGACGCCGTCATCGAGGGGCCGGACGGGCCGCCGCTGGCCCATCTCGACAGCCTCCCCTCCCCTTTCGGCCTCGGCCTGGTCGAGCTCTCCCGCGGCTTCGTCTACTACGAAACCAGCCGCGGCTGCCCCTTTGAGTGCGCCTTCTGCATGAGCGCCCTCGATGCCACGGTGCGCTCCTTTTCCATGGCGCGCATCAAGAGCGATCTCGCCTGGCTGCTGGCCCAACGGGTACCGAAGATCAAGTTCGTCGACCGCACCTTCAACTACGACCCGGCCCGCGCCCGGGAACTCTTCACCTTCATCCTCGAGCAGAACCGGGGGAGCCACCTGCACTTCGAAATCGGCGGCCACCTGCTCGATGAGCCGACCCTGGAACTGCTCGAGCAGGTTCCGGCCGACACCTTTCAGTTCGAGATCGGCGTCCAGTCGACCCTGCCGGCGACCCTGGCCGCCATCGGTCGCCGGGCGCCCCTCGAACGCCTGCTGGCCAACGTCCGCCGGCTGCGCCAGCGGTCCCGGGTCCAGCTCCATCTCGACCTGATCGCCGGTTTGCCCGGCGAGGGATTCGCGGCTTTTCTCGCCTCCGTCGACCGCGTGGCGGCCCTCGCCCCCCACCACCTGCAGATCGAGCCGGTCAAGCTCCTCCCCGGTGCACCGCTGCGCCGCGACGCCGCGAGGCTCGGCATCCGCTTCGACCCCAATCCGCCCTATGCGGTGCTGGCCACCCCGGATCTCGACTTCACGGAGCTGGAGCGGCTGCGCGGTCTTGGCCGCCTCTTCGACCTGACCTTCAACAGCGGCCGCTGCGGCGGCTTTCTCGACGGCCTCGCCGACGTTTGCGGCTCGCTGGCGGCCGGCCTGCTGCAGGTCGAGGCCCACTGGCGCCGGCGCGGCCATTTCCGCCATCCGCTGGCCCAGCGCGGCGTCTTCGAGGCGCTCGTGGAGTTCGTCGCCGCCACCTTCGAGGGCGACACGCACGCTCGGTTGCGAGAACAACTGGCGCGGGATTTTGCCCGATGCGAGCGGGTGGTGCCGGGGAAGGTACCGGATTTTTTCAACACGGAGCTGAGCGCGGCGGAACAGCGGGAGGTCAAAGCGGTGGTGGGACAGGAGACCGCGGCGATCCGCGGCCAGGGAATCAAACTGCAGCACTTCGCCGCCGTCTTCTCTCATCTTCCGGAAAGGGCTGGACGGCAGGTGCGCCTCTTTCTCTACCTCAGTCGCAGCGGCAAGGGGATGCAGGTGAGGGAAGTCATTCTGCCTCCTTGAATAGGTTCCATTCCCGGCTCCATCCGAGGACCTGTCTTATGAAAAGGGGATCGACTGGTCCTCGCTTGAGGATTTTCCCTGCCTGGGCAACATCCAAACCAAACCTGCGGGACCCGCCGTCGCCAAGGCTATGGCGAGGCAAGCGCGCCCCGCCGACGGTAAATCCGTATCAACCGCACTGAACACTAATCGGCCAAGCGGACGATCAGTCCGCCGAGGAAGCGGGGATCGATATCCCCCGGGGCGAGAGGACAGAACTCCTCCTCCCAGCGATCGAGACAGAAATGGCCGAAATCTCCCCCTCCGGGCTCCAGGCGTTCCAGCCAGGCCGCGGTCTCGACGCGCAGGGCGGGAGCGACCCGCCCCTCGGTGCTGACTTTCGCCTGCAGTTCGGTCAGCCGTCCCGCCGGAACCGGATCGGGAAGAAATTCGCCGCCCAGCAGCCGGTTGGCGAGAGCTGTGAAGTGCTTTTCGAAAAGGCGCACCTGCACCTCCAGCCGGTCGAGCCACTCCGTGGCGCGCCGCACATCGCGCAAAGTGGCGAAGGGGCGCTCGCCGCCGCGGGTCACATCCTCGATCCCGGCAAAAAACATCGGCAGGCGGCGGTCGAGGGCGGCGATCAAGGCCCGGAAGGTTGGATCGTAGTAGGCCGCCAGGGGGTTCCCGGCCAAGGCGGCGGCCCGTCGCCGCAACGCCTGGGTCAGGGTAAAGCCGACCCGGAAGAGGTGCTCGAGATAGTGGCCGGCGAGGATCTCCCGGCCGCGCAGCGCATCGTCCCCGGCCAGCTCTTCGAGGGCGAGGTTGAGATAGCGATAAACGCTCTCGGCGGCAGCCTGGACCTGCAGCGCGTCACCGACGTCGATCCGTTCGGCCATCATCAGCTTGTTGATCAGGTAGACCAGCTCGCGGGCGGTCGGCTCGCCAATTCCGGCGGCGAGAACTTCGGCCAGCAGGTCGCGGGGGCGCGCGGCGGCGAGGAAAAACCCCGGCGACGGGATCCGGCCACGCCCGGCGCTGAAGGGGGTCTTCACCTTTTCCGGCGGTCCCAGCTGGGCCACGGTCAGTAGCGCGTAGATCCGCTGGGCGGTTTGCGGGTCGGGAAAACCGCAGTCCTCGAGGCGGCCGCAGTGGAGGTGATAGGCATCCTCCTCGAGCTGGGCTTCCTCTTCCCAGCGCACCGCTTCGACCAGGCCACGGAAGAAATCCTGGTCGCCGCGATAGAGGATACCGAGCAGTTGCGCCAACGGCTTGGACTTCTCGGCGTCGAAGTAATCGAGCTGGTAACCGCCGTCGCGAGGCTGGGCCTCGACGCGGGTATCGTCATCCACGAAATCCCCGGGGCCGGCAATCACCCGCAGGTGTTTCTTCAGCATCAGCACCAGCATTTCAAAATCGAACTCGCGCATGGTCTCGAGGACCTTGTCCTCGCCGCAGTCGAGGAGCGCCTGCAACCATTTGAAGACTTCCCCCCCTTCGAGTCGGTCCCCCCCCCAGCAGTCGAGGTCGAGAAAGAGGTTGAACTGTTCGCTGCTGATCATCGGCAGCAGCTCGGCGACCTCCTCGAAGCCCTGCTCGCGGATCAGCAGGTAGAGTTCCTGGGGCGCCAGTTGCGGCACCAGCGCTTCGATATCGGCGGCCTCGAGCAACAGCCGGTACTTCTGGCGCCCCTGGGCGCAGCTGATCAGTTCCAGGCGCTCTCCCGCACTCAGGGCGTTGAATTCCCGGGGGGTGATGTTCCGCGCTTCGCGCAGCAGGGTCAAATGGCCGATCCGTTTTTCGGCGGGGAGCTCGATGCGGGTCACGATGGGATGTCTCCTTGGTTGGACGCTGGGGGGTCAATGTAAAGCACGCTCCGGTGGGGGTCAAGCGCTATCGGCAGAAGCAAGCCGCCCGACCGGAGGATACGCCCGCTCCATGCTTCCAGTATACATGCGCTCCCGGGCGATCACGATCTGGTCAAGCCGGAAGGGGGCGGTTATACTGGGACCGTGCGCCCGGCCACCCCGACTTGCGGAGATCCCATGCTGTTTCGCGCGTTACGCCGCCGATTTTCCCACCTGCTGGTCCTCGCCCTGGCAGTCGCCGTCCCGGCGCCGGCCCGGGCCACCGATCTGCAGCAGCTGATCCACGACGTCGAACAGCAGTATATGGGGGTCTCCTCCCACAGTCGGATGGAGATGGAGGTCGCCACCGAACACTGGCAGCGGCACCTGACCATGGAGGCCTGGTCGCTGGGGCGGGAGTATTTCCTGGTGCGCATCCTCGAGCCGCCCAAGGAGCGCGGCGTGGCGACCCTCAAGGTGCAGCACGAGGTCTGGAACTACCTGCCCAAGGTCGACCGGGTGATCAAGGTGCCGCCGTCGATGATGGGCGGCGCCTGGATGGGCAGCCACATCACCAACGACGACCTGGTCAAGGCCAACCACGTCGATGTGGACTACACCTTCACCCTGCTCGCCGAGACGCCGCAGCTCTGGCGCATCCAGGGCCTGCCCAAGCCCGACGCGCCGGTGGTCTGGGGCAAGATCGTCTACGAGGTCGGCAAAACGCCGCGGGTGCCGCTGCGCATCGTCTACTACGACGAGGCCGGAGCGCAGGTGCGGCAGATCGTCTTCAGCGACGTGCGGAAGATCGGCAGCCGCACCCTGCCGCTGACCATGACCGTGCAGCCGACGGACAAGCCCGACGAGCACACCGTGCTCCACTACGACACCATCGATTTCGACATCGGCATCAAGACCGACTATTTCTCCCTGCAGAACCTCAAGGCCCGCTGACCGTGCTGCTGCGTCTCGCCCTGCGTAATATCTGGCGCAACCGCCGCCGCTCGCTCTTGACGATCTCGGCGATGGTCGTCTCCTCGTCGCTCTTAATCCTGGCCCTCGGGGTCTTCTCCGGAATGCTCGCCGACATCCTCTCCTCGGCCACCGAGCAGTACTACGGCCACCTGGTCGTCTCCCGCGCCGGTTACCTGGACGATCACGACCTGTTCGACGCCTTCGTCCCGGAAGGCGACCTGCTCGGCCACCTGCGCCAGAGCCCCGGGGTGCTCGGCGCCTCGCCGCGGCTGCGCGCCTTCGGCCTGGTCTCCCGCGGCCAGAACACCTACCCGGCCGAACTGCTCGGCGTCGTCCCCGCCGAGGAACGGCAGGTGACCAACCTCGAAACCCACCTGGTCGCCGGCAGCTATCTGGCGCCGGGCGCCGACGCCGGGGCGCTGCTCGGCCGCGGCCTGGCGGCCAAGCTCGGGGTGCATCCGGGGGACGAGCTGGTGGTCGTCACCCAGGCGGCGGACGGCTCCATCGGCAACGACCTGCTCACCGTGCGCGGCGTCTTCGCCACCGGCGACACCGGCCACGACAACGGCCTGGTGCTGGTCGACCTCCCCTGGCTGCAACGGCTGATGGTCCTCCCCGGCCAGATCCACGAGGTGGCGGTGCGTCTCAAGGAGCCCTTGCAGGCGGCAAGGATCGCCGCCGCACTCACCCCCACCCTCCCCGACCACCTCACCGCCGTCGGCTGGGAATCGCTGCTGCCGGAGATGCGCGAGGCGATCGCCAGCTTCGACGTCTCGCGGATGATCATCGTCCTCATCCTCTACTTCGCCACCGGCCTGGGGATCCTCAATACCTTCTTCATGTCGGTGATGGAGCGCACCCGCGAGTTCGGCGTGCTGATGGCGATCGGCATGCGCCCCTGGCGGATCCGCCTGCTGGTCCTTTTGGAGACTCTCGCCATGGGCCTCTGCTCGCTGGTCGCCGGGGTCGGCCTGGGGCTGCTCTTGAGCCTCTACATGGCCCGTCACGGCATCGACCTATCCGGCAGCATAACCCCCATCACCTACGCCGGCGGCACCCTGCCGCCGCGCCTGCACGCGGTGCTGGAAACCTCCAACGTGGTGCTGCCGGCGGTGCTGTTGCTGGTCGTCTGCCTGCTGGCGGGTTTTCTGCCGGCCAACCGGGCGGCGAAGTTGCGACCGGTGGAAGCGCTTAGGGAAGAGTAAAAGAAGTTTTGAGTTTTGAATTGGCAAAATTTGAACCTGGGTCCTAGGACTTTGGACCTGGGACCTGGGACCCGCGACCCTGGACTCGCATTATGGACCTTTTCTCTTTAGCCTGGAAGAACCTCTGGCGCAACCGGCGGCGGACGCTGATCACCCTGGCGGCCCTCAGCCTCAGCCTGATGCTGGTCCAGGGGTTCCACAACCTCTCCTTCGGCGTCTATGCGCGGATGGTCGATTCCGGGGTGCGCGCCGGTTCGGGACACATAGCCGTCTATCGCGGCGACTATGCGCAAAGCCGCAACGAGAAGCTCTCCTTCGCCGCCGACGACCTGCCGCAAAAGATCGCCGCTCTCCCCGCGGTCCAGGCGGTGCTGCCCCGGGTCTACCTGCCGGGGCTCGCCCAGTCGAGCCGGGAGAGCCGCGGCATCCTGCTGACCGGCGTCGACCCCGCGGCCGAGCTGGCCGTCAACCCCTTTTTGCGCCACCAGCCGAAGGAGCAGATGCTGCGCTCGGCGGACGGCCGCGACGCGCTTCTCGGCAGCAAACTGATGCAGGAGCTGAAACTGGGGCTGGGGGACAAGTTCGTGGTCACCGTCCAGAACCGTGACGGCGAGCTCGCCAGCGAGCTGTTCCGCATCCGCGGGGTGGTCAAGACCGGCATCCGCGACTTCGACCGCTCGCTGGTGATGGTCGGCCGGCAGCGGGCCGCGGCGATGGCCGGCATCCCCGGGCAGGTCCAGGAGCTGGCGGTGATCCTGAAACGCGCCGCGGCCGAGGCCGCCACCCTGCCGCAAATCGCCGGGATCGTCGCCGGCCGGCCGCAGCTGCACGCCCTCTCCTGGCAGCAGGCGATGCCGAACCTGGCCAACGCCATCCGCCTCGACTATTCGAGCCAGCAGTTCATCTTCGTCGTCATCCTGCTGATCGTCACCATCGGCGTGGTCAATACCCTGCTGATGTCGGTGATGGAGCGCATCCGCGAGTTCGGCGTGATCCTGGCGGTCGGCGCCAGCCCGGGACGGCTGCGGCGGCTGGTGCTGGCCGAGGCGCTGCTGCTGGGTCTGGCGGCGCTGGTGGTCGGCAGCCTGCTCGGCAGCCTGCTGACCTGGTACCTGGTCGCCGTCGGCATCGACCTGCGCAACTATATGCCCGATGCCATGGAGTTCGGCGGCGTCGTCTTCGAGCCGGTCCTGCGCGCCACCTGGGACATCGCCTGGATGGTGCGCATCGCTCTCTACGTCGTCGGCCTGGCCCTGCTGGCCTCCCTTTACCCGGCCGTCAAGGCGGCCCGCATCAGCCCGGTGGAGGCAATGCGGCATTATTGAGATCGAAGCATAACCCCTCCCGACCTCCCCTTACTTCAAGGGGAGGAGAAAAGCGCGAACTCGTCCCCCCTCTTGAGACAAGAGGGGGTCAGGGGGAGTTATGATCGGCCTTGAACCTTGAGCCCTTAGCCGGAAGTTTCCCATGCCCCTCATCGAACTGGACGATTTGACCAAGATCTATCCCCTGGGCCACCGCGAGGTGACGGCCCTGAACGGCCTGACCCTGGCGATCGAGGAGGGTGAATTCACGGTCCTCGCCGGCCCCTCGGGGAGCGGCAAGACCACCGCCCTCAACCTGATCGGCGGCCTCGACGTGCCGACCCGCGGCCGCGTCACCATCGACGGGCGCGACCTAGGCCGGGAGAGCCCGCGGGCGCTGGCCGACTTCCGGCTGCACCGCATCGGCTTCATCTTCCAGTCCTACAACCTGATCCCGGTCCTGACCGCGGCGGAGAACGCCGAGTTCACCCTGATGCTGCAGGGGGTCGACAAGACCGCGCGGCGGGCGCGGGTGACCGAGCTCTTCAATGAGCTCGGCATCGGCGGGCTGGAGGACCGGCAGCCGAGCGACCTCTCGGGGGGGCAGCAGCAGCGGGTGGCCATCGCCCGGGCCATCGCCCCGCAGCCGGCGGTGGTGCTGGCCGACGAGCCGACCGCCAACCTCGACTCGCACACCAGCGAGGAGCTGCTGCAACTGATGCGCAGTCTCAACGAGCAGCGCGGCACCACCTTCGTCTTCAGCTCCCACGATCCCCAGGTGATCGCCCTGGCGCGGCGCGTGGTGCGCCTGCGCGACGGCCACCTAGAGGCGGATGAGCGGGCCCGGCCATGAAGTCGGCACGTCATGGCCTCCTGCTTGGCGCCGCGCTGCTGCTGGCGGCGATTCTGCCGACCCGGGCGCCTGCGGCCGGGAGCGACTGGCGTCTGGGCGGCTACCTGAAGAGCCTCGATCTCTACCTCGCCGCGCCGCCGGCCGGCCCCCAAGGCTCCGGCACGGCAAGCAGCAACCGGGCGCGCCTCGACCTGACCGGCCCGCTGGGCAAAGAGGTCGATTTCGAGGCCTCGGTGGAGGACCAACTCCTGTTCAGCGACCCGGCGGGCTATCTGCCCCTGCCGCGCAACGCGGTGAACCGCGTCTTCGACCTCGACCACGTCTGGTCGGGCGGCAGCGCCGCGGACCGGCTGGACGTCGACCGGCTCGACCTCTCCGGCACCCTCTTCGGCGCCGAGTGGCGCGCCGGCCGCCAGGCCCTCGGCTTCGGCCGCATCGCCCTCTTCTCCCCCCTCGACATCATCGCCCCCTTCCCGCCCGACGCCCTCGACACCGACGTGCGTCCCGGCGTCGACGCCCTGCACCTGGTGCGCTACTTCGGCCTCGGCGGCCAGGTCGGGGGTACCGCGGTCTTCGGCGACGCGCCGCGCCACAACAGCTACCTGGCGACCTTCACCGAGAATATCGCCCAGCTCGATCTGCTGGCCATCGGCGGCGAGCTGCGCCACCGCCCGGTCCTCGGCCTGGGCCTGGCCGGCAGCCTCGGTCCCCTGGGGCTCAAGGGGGAAGTCGCCGGTTACCGCGGCACCGATTCCGGACGCCCCGGCGGCGACCTCCATCGCCACTTCGCCATCGCCGCCGTGGAAGCCTGGTACCGCTTCGAAGCCGGACCGATCCTGCTCGCCGAATACCTCTTCAACGGCGCCGGCGCTGCGCATCCCGAAACCTATCCGGCCTACTACCAGAGCGCGGCCTTTCAGGAAGGCCTGAGTTTTCTGGCCGGCCGCCACTACCTGCTGCTCGGTCCTTCCTGGGAGGTCCATCCGCTGGTCAAGCTCGAGGGTCTGGTCATCGCCAACCTGGCCGACGCTTCCTTCCTGCTGCGCCCGCTGGTCGATCTCTCCCTCTCCGATAACGCCACCCTCCAGGTCTTCTGGAGTTTCAGCCGCGGCCGGACGCCGCGCCGCGTCTCCTCGCCGCCGCTGCCGCTACCGGTGCCGGTGCCGCGCAGCGAATTCGGCAGTGGCGGCGACAGCGGCGGGCTGTTCCTGAAATACTTTTTCTAGCCTGCATCGGGTTTCCGGGAGTAAACTGAAAAAATATCCGGAAAGGTTCGCCCGTCGGCATTAAATCGAAGAAATGACAGGTGGCTCAAGACGTCGCGAGACTTTTTCCGACAACCTCCGTTAATATTGGAATCTTGGAATCCCCCGCAGGGATAAAGAACATGGCAGAGGACATTCAAGACAAAACCGCAGCGGCCAACCGATTCCTGCCGCAACAGGTACTGCCCGAGGCCATCCTGGAGGCCTGGGACGGGCTGATCTACGTCGCCGGTCCCGACTTGCGCATCCGCTACCTGAACCGGCGGTTCATCGACGCCCTCGGTCGCGACGCGACCGGCGAATTCTGTTTCCAGGCCCTGCATGGCCGCGAAGAAGCCTGCCCATGGTGCCCACGGGAGGTCTTTTCCGGCAAGCAACGCAATGGTTTTTTCCAAGGACCACTGGACGGCCGTTGGTACCATGTCACCAATACCCCCCTCCCCCTGCCCGACGGAAATTTCGCCAAGGTGGCCTTCATCCGCGAAGGGCCTGGGCCGGAAACCTTCGTCAGAGACCTGCCGGTCTTTCGCAACATCGTCGACAACCTGAGTGATGCGATCTTCTTCCACCATATCCAGAACGGCAGAATCCTCTATGTCAACGACCTGGCCTGCCGCAGCCTGGGTTACAGCCGGGAAGCTCTGCTGGAAATGGGACCGGCAGACCTTACCGAACCGCCTGCACGCTCCCGGGACTGGCAAGGTCTGGTCAGCCACCTCGAGGAACAGGATATCGCCACTTTCGAGGCCCGGCATCGGCGCCAGGATGGCACCTTTTTCGATGTTGAGATCAAGGCGACCCTCGCCCAGGCCGGTCTGCAACGCTTCATTGTCTCCGTGGCGCGCGACATAACCGAACGGAAACAGATTGAAGGTCGCCTGATCGAGGAGCGGAACAAGGTCGAGGCGATCATCGCCGCGACCGACGACGCCATCACGGTACAGGACCGGGATCTCCGGATCATTTATCAGAACGAGATCCTGATCCGCAGGCGAGGAGAACACCTGGGAGAATTCTGTTACCAGGTCTATGCCCACCGCGATACGGTCTGCGAGGACTGCCAGGCCCTGAAATGCTTCGCCGACGGCCAGATGCACCGCCGTCCCTACACCCCGGCGACGGCCCCGGGGGAGGAACCCATCCACCTGGAAATCACCGCCAGCCCGTTGCGCGACGCTTCCGGACGGATCGTGGCCTGCGTCGAAGTTTTGCGCAACGTCACCGACCAGCGGAAACTCGAAAAGAGCCGGGAAGAGGCGTTCTCGGCGGTCAGCCACGAAATGCGCACCCCGCTGACCGCCGTCCTGGGTTTTGCCCAGTTCATGCAGGAGAACCCGACCTCCGCCGAGCAGCGGCAGGAATATCTCGGGCTGATCCTGAAAGAAGGGGAGAGGCTCAAGCGCCTGATCGACAACCTGCTCAACCTACAGCGGTTGCGGGCCGGTTTCGGCCTGCTGAATCCCGGCCGGGTCTGGCTTTATCCGTTACTGTTCGAGGCTGCGGAACATTTCCGGAGCCTGCTGACCCCACGGCAGATCGAGATCGACTGCACTCCCGATCTGCCGCCGGTGCAGGGCGAAACGTTCAAGCTGCAGGAGGCGGTGGCGAACCTGCTGGACAATGCGGTTAAGTATTCCCCGGCGGGCAGCCCGGTCGTCCTCGGCGCGCAACGCGACGGCAACCATGTTTTAGTCTGGGTGCGGGACCAGGGGCCCGGCATTCCCCCCGGCGAACAGGAGCGGATCTTCGAGCGGTTTTACCGGCTGGAAGGGCAAGAAAAACCGGCCG
>Ga0210142_1000332_pt1 | contig 10786 bp, 7 predicted proteins | sample Goodyear_PhragC__FD_184869 | JGI IMG/M metagenome (GOLD analysis project Ga0210142, IMG submission 184869) | Wetland microbial communities from San Francisco Bay, California, USA, that impact long-term carbon sequestration - Goodyear_PhragC_D2... | ecosystem: Environmental > Aquatic > Marine >...
AATTCGGTCAGGCGCCATCGCCGTCGCCGTCGCCGTCGCCGTCGAGGATCTGCACGACGCCGGTCGAGCCGTCGACCCTCAGCATCTGGCCGGTCTTGATCCGCGAGGTGGCCGTCCCCGTCCCGACCACCGCGGGCAGCCCGTACTCGCGGGAGACGATCGCCGCGTGGGACATGATCCCGCCGATATCGGTGACGGTCCCCTTGATCTTGCTGAAGATCGGCGCCCACGACGGCGAGGTGATCGTGCAGACCAGGATCTCCCCGGCGCGCACGTCGGAGATGCCCTCCAGGTCCCGGACCACGCGGGCCGGTCCCTCGATCTCGCCTGGGGATGCGGCGTAGCCCGAGAGCTCCGCACCGTCGCCGTCCTGGGCACGGGCCCACGCCTCGAGGCGCTCCTTGGTGATGCCCCAGAGCATCACGATCATCGGGTCGTTGACCGCCTCGGGCATCGTGCCGAGAGCGGGCGGCGGCGTCCACTCGCCGAGCTTCTCGAGGAGCTCCTTGCGGCGCTCCGCGATCGGCGGCCAGCGGTGCGGCCCGAGGGGATCCCCGCCCGTCGCCCAGGTGAGCGACAGCTCCTCGAGCGCCTCCATCACCTCGTGGCGGGAGAGCTGGAAGATGTCCTCGCCGTCCTCCAGGAAGCGGTGCTCGGCCAGCAGCGCGCCGAACTCGCGGATCTTGTTGAAGAAGCGCGACTGGAACCAGTAGTCGCAGTAGAACTTGTGCTCCTCGACGTACGGGAAGACCTTGCGGGAGAGCCCGAGCAGCTCGTCGAAGGTCGGCTGGGCCTCCTCGTTGATCAGCGCCCTGTACTCGGAGGCGATCCGGTCGCGCTCCCGGACGATCTCCTCCGTCGGGCGGTCGATCTCCTCGCCCGCCTGGAGCGCCGCGATATGCCCGATCAGCGACGCGTACGGGATGCTCGGGTCGTCGTTCCAGCTGCCGAAGTAGTGGTAGAGCCCGTCGCCCGTGCCCATGTTGAACCAGGGGTCCTTGACCTTCTCGAGCTCGTCCAGCCATGACCTGCCGGCCTCGCTCTCGCCCAGCGCCGCGTCGATCTCGTCGGGCGTGCGGCCCTCCTGGAAGGCGTCGGCGACCTCGGTCTCGATTGCCAGCCGCGCCAGCCGCCGCAGCTCCTCGTCGGGCTTGAACAGGTCCACGTCCACGCCGGCGACCATCTGCGAGATGTGCTGGTCGGGGATGTCCGGCAGCTGCTCACGGCAGAACTCGGCGAAGGTCAGATACGCGCCGTAGCCGAGCAGGAGGAACTCGAAGTGGTGCTGCCACATCAGCTCGGCGCAATGGAGGGCATGGCGATAGGCGTCGAGCAGCTCGATGTTCGAGAGCTTGCGGTCGGTGTGGAGGACCTCCTCGTCCTCGTAGGTGTCGAGGCTCGGCACCTCGATCGCCTCGACCTCGCGGTTGAGCGCCTCCATCTTCTGCCGCCACTTGACGTAGAGCTCGTCCCAGTTGGAGAAGTAGTAGCCCGCCCGCTCCTGGAAGATCTCCGCCCGCTTGCCGATCTCCTCGGGGTCGGTGACGGGATTGGGGGAGATGTAGACGTAGCCGTTGACGATCCGGTAGTCGACGCCCATCACCGGCGGGACGGCGAAGGCTCGGTTTTGCCAGCCCGCGAACGCCGCGTATGGATGGTCGGTCTCGACGATGTCGAAGGCCGGCATCGGCAGGGGGAAGTGCATCGAGTTCCAGAACCAGAGGCGGTTCTCGTCGGCGTCCTTGCGGTGCTCGTCGAAGAGCGACCAGTACGGGTACATCTCCTCCCAGCCCTCGCATCCCTGCGGGGTCTCGATCGAAAACGGGCTGGGGAACGCGCCGACCTCGGATGTCGCGCTTGCCATCTGTCTCTCCTCCTCCGTCGCCTCGTGCGAGGGAAAAGTCAAGTCTATTGACTTGTTGCTGGGTCGGGCCTGAATCCCGTGTCGATCGTGACCGCGCCGCCGACGGCCCGCGACACGCAGGTGATGATCGCCCCGGCCTCCTCCTTCTCCTCGTCGCTGAGGAAGACATCGCGATGGTCGAGCTCGCCCTCGACGTCGATCACGGTCGCGGCGCACAGCCCGCACTCCCCCCGCAGGCAGTCCCACATCATGTCGACGCCCTCGTCCCGCAGAGCGTCGAGCAGCGTACGGTTGCTCCGCACCAGCACGTCGCATTCAGCGTCCCGGACGCGGACCCGAAACTCTTCGGGTGCGAACGCGCCACCGGAGGCGAAGGTCTCGAACTGCAGGCGGTCCGGCCTGCGCTCCCTCTCGCTCCACTCGTGCCGAGCGGCGTCGCGCAGCCGCAGTGGCCCGCAGAGATAGAGCTCACCGTCGGCATGGAGGCGCTCGATCTCAGCGCCGATGTCGAGGCGGTTGCCCTCAGCCGAGACGAACAGCTCGAGGCGGTCCCCGAGCAGCTCCGAGAGCTCGTCGACGAAGGGCATCTGCTCGCGCGTGTGCGCGGCATAGAGCAGCCGGAACGGCCGGCCGTGGCGCTCCAGCGCATGAGCCATGCCGAGGATCGGTGTGATCCCGATCCCCCCGGCCACGAGCAGGTACTCGGCCCGGCCGTACTGCAGCTCGAAGTGGCTCTGCGGCTCCGAGACCGCGACGGTCGCGCCCGGCTCCAGCGCGCGCATCCAGACCGAGCCGCCGCGGCTGTCGCGGACCTCCTTGACGGCGATCCGGTAGGCCCCGCCGACGGGCCCCTGCCCGACCAGCGAATAGGAGCGGGTGTCCGGCAAGCCGTCGATGTCCACCGCGATGTCCAGGTGGCTGCCGGTCGCGTACGGGCGCACCCCGATCGAGGGCTCGATCTCGATCATCCGGACGTCGCTGGCGACGTCCCTCAGGCCGCGGATCCGCGCTTCGGCGAAGTGCCTGCCCGGCGCCGGGGCGAGCTCGGGTGTCGCGATCGTGGCCACCCGGCGCTCCCCTGGTCAGCTCACTCCGAGACGCTCGGCGTCGGCCTCCGTCGCCTCCACCCGGGAGGAGGTTCCCTCCTGGCTCTTCGCATCGCCGGCGGACTCCGCGTAACGAGGATCGTCGGCCTCGTCGGCGAGCATCTTGTCGATCAGGCGCCGGGCCCACATCGCGCCGCCGTCGATGTTCAGGTTGTAGAACTGCTTGTCGGGGTGGTCGTCGACGCCACGCTGCTGGGCGGCGAGCACGACCTCGTCCTCGCCGAAGACGCCGGTGACGCCCTCCCTGATGATCGTCGTGTAGCGCTGGTTTTCGAGCTTGTAGTTCCGCACGAAGGCCCAGAAGTAGTGGCAGGTCTTCTCGGTCTCGGGGGTCATGGTGTTGAGCACGTAGCCGTTGACGCCCTGGGAGCGATCGCCCTCCGGGGCGCCGGTCCCGTGAGGCGCCACGCCGACGTCGATGGCGATCGTGCTCGGCGCCTCGAAATGGATGATCTGCCAGCGATCGACGTTGGGGACCTCGGCGGGCTCCTTGCCGAGCTTCCACCCGAGCTGCATCCTCCAGAACGGCGGCGGCTCGACGTCGTGCATCCACCTGGTGACGGTGGCCGAGTTCGGCCCGTGCGTGACCTCGAACGGGACCTCCGTGATCGAGCGCTGGCCGATGCTGGCGCCGTGCACGAACGTCTCGTGGGTCAGATCCATCAGGTTGTCGACGATCAGCTTGTAGCCGCACTCGAGGTGGATCAGCTTGCCGTCGCCGGCCCACTCCGGGTCGTCGTTCCAGTGCATGTCGGGGATCAGGTCCGGATCCGCGAGCGCGGGATCGCCGGTCCACACCCAGATGAACCGGTGCCGCTCCTCCACCGGATAGCGGCGCACCCGGGCCGCGGGGTTGATCGTCTTCTGGGAGGGCATGAAGACGCAGCGTCCCTCCGGGTTGTAGACGAGCCCGTGGTACCCGCAGGCGACGTTGTCGCCCTCGATCTTGCCCTCCGATAGGGGCATGAGCCGGTGCCAGCAGGCGTTCTCGAGGGCGACCGGCTGGCCGTCCTCGCGCCGGTACATGACCAGGCTGTGGTCGCCGATCCGGCGCCCGAGCAGCTCGCGCTTCAGCTCGACGTCGTATGCCGCCGCGTACCAGCAGTTGCGCGGCCAATCCGAGAGCTTGAAGGTGTCGGGAACCTCGCGGATGTCGCCATTGGGGCTGCCGTTGGTGGTGCTCATCTCTCTTCCTCCTTGAAACGCCTATCCGGGGGCGGCGGCGCCCAGCTTCCCGAGCGCCCCCAGCACAAGCTGATCGTGTTCGTTCGGCTTCACGTCCGGGAAGACTGTGGCGATCTGTCCGTCGGGGTCGATCAGCACCGTCGAGCGGCGGTTGCCCCAGACCTTCAGGTCACCGAATTGCAGCTCGTCCCAGACGCCGTAGGTGTCGGCAACGTCGTGGCCCTCGTCTGAGAGCAGCGTGAAGGCCAGGCCGTTCTTGTCGGCGAAGGCCCGCAGCTCCTGCACCGGGTCGGGTGAGATGCCCAGGACCACCGCGTTCGCCGCCTCGTAGTCGGCCGAGTGGTCGCGGACGCCGCAGGCCTGCGTCGTGCAGCCCGGCGTGTCCGCCTTCGGGTAGAAGTAGAGGACCACCCAGCGACCGCGCAGCGAGGAGAGACTGACCGGATCGCCGTCCTGGTCGGAGAGCGTGAAGTCGGGGGCCGGGCCACCCGCGTCGATCAACTCTTCCTCCTCGTCTCGCTTGTACCGCTGCGCGGTCAGGCACAAACTGTATACAACTCACTGCATCAAGTGACTACCCCAGGCGACAAACCGCAATCAGATATGCCCCAGGATGGGCCTCCTGTATACAGGAATGCCCGGCTGCTGATCTCCTGCCCCGACCGGCCCGGGATCGTGGCGGCCGTCTCGAGCTTCCTCTTCGAGCACGGCGCGAACATCGTCTCGTCCGACCAGCACTCGACCGACCCGGAGGGCGGCCGGTTCTTCATGCGCATGGAGTTCTCGACGGCGGAGATGGACCTTGACCGTGAGCAGCTCGAGGCGGCCTTCGTGCGGGACGTCGCGGACCGCTTCGAGATGCGCTGGCGCATGTCCCATCCGGGCGATCGCAAGCGGATGGCGATCCTCGTCTCCCGCTACGAGCACTGCGTGCTCGACCTGCTCTGGCGATGGCGGCGCGGGTCGCTCGACGCCGACGTCGTGCTGGTCGCCTCGAACCACCCGGATCTCGAGGACGACGTGCGCTCCTTCGGGGTCCCCTTCCACCATGTGCCCGCGCCGCCGGACGGGAAGGCCGAATCGGAGGAGCGGCTTCTGGAGCTGCTCGCCGGCAACGTGGACGTCGTGGTGCTCGCCCGCTACATGCAGATCCTCTCCGGCGGCTTCCTCGACCGAATCGGCGTGCCGCTGATCAACATCCATCACTCCTTCCTGCCGGCCTTCGCCGGACCCGACCCGCACCAGGAGGCCTACGACAAAGGCGTCAAGATCATCGGCGCGACGGCCCACTACGTCGTCGAGGAGCTCGACGCGGGCCCGATCATCGAGCAGGACGTCGCCCGCGTCTCGCACCGCGAGTCGGTCGCGGACCTGACCCGCCTTGGCGAGGACATCGAGCGCACCGTCCTGGCCCGGGCCGTCGCGATGCACCTGGAGGACCGCACGCTCGTCTACGGGAACAAGACGATCGTCTTTTGATCGATGCGGAGTGGCGGCTAGCTGACCGGGACGCGGTTGTCCGCATCCCGATCGCGCGTGCGCGGGCGCTCGGGCAGCTGCACCGGCGCGGCGGACATCGCCCGCAGCCGCATGTCCGACCAGGTGACGCCCTCGCGAACCAAAGCCGGGACGCCGAGCGCGACGGCGGTCGCGATCTCGACGGCCTGCAGGATCACGCCGTAGGCCAGCGCGTCCGCCGCCGAGACGCCGAAGCCCTGGTGGAGGACGCTGATGATGGCCAGCTGGAAGATGCCGATGTTGGACGGGGTGGCCGGCACGACCGCGGTGACATTGACGGCGAAGAGGCAGGCTGCCGCGGCGCCGATCGCCACCTGATGGTCGAGGCCGAGAGCGGCGAACAGCGCCCAGCAGGAGAGCAACTGCAGGAACCAGGCAAGTAGCTGGGCGCCCGTCGCCAAGGAGCCCCTGCGGGGATCGCGGAAGACCGTCAGGCCCTTGCGCGCCTGCTGGACCGCCCCGCGGACGGCCTTGATCCCCCGGGCGATCCGGCCCTGGCCGCTCACCTTGACGAGCGAAGGCGCCATCAGGACCGCCAGCAGGACCAGCAGCGGGGCGGTCGAGACGAGGAAGAGCTTCTGGGTGCTCTCCTGGAAGAGATCGGTGGTCGAGACGATGATCCCGCCCAGCAGGACCAGCGCGAGGATGTTGAGCGCAGTCTGCGCGACGAGCGACCCGATCAAGACCGGGAAGGTCTCGCGCATGCGGCCGATGTGGCGGGAGAGGACCATCGCCCTGGCCGGCTCGCCGAGGCGCGCGGGCAGCGTCGCCGACATCAGGACTCCGATCATCGTCGCCGAGGTCACATCGCGACGGCGGATGTCGTAGCGCGGGAGGGCGGCTCGGGCGATCGCGACCCAGGAGGCGGCGCGGGCGAACATGGCGGCCACCATCAGCGCACAGGCGATCAGGATCCACTTTAAATCAGAGTCGATGATGTTCGTCGCCACTTGGTCGATGCCGATCCGGCGCGCCGCCAGAGCGGTCAGACCGAGTCCAAGGACGCCGGCGACCGCGACGCCGGCCTTCCGGGCGGCCCGGCGGCCGCGGCTGCGCCCGTCGAGCGGAGTCGGCTCCAGGGAGGGCAGGCGCTTAGCGGGCTGCTTCGGCCCGCCGTCGAGACGAACGAGGCCGGTGCGCCGGGCGAACTCCTCCGGCGGCCAGATCGGCGCCGGAGCCGGATCGATCGCCCGCTCGTAGACCTCGGTGACCTCCTCGGCGATCCGCGGCCAGGCATAGCGCTCGGCGGTTTGCCGGCCCGCCTCGCCCATCGCGGTGATTCGCTCCGGCTCGTGCGCGAGGAGCTGCAGCTCCTCGCCAAGGGCCTGCGGGTCGGCGGGCGGCACCAGGATGCCGTCGACGCCATTGGTGACGACGTCGCTGTAGCCGGCGATCTTCGAGGCGACCACGCCGGTGCCTGCGGCCATCGCCTCGATCAGGACCATGCCGAAGCTCTCGCCGGCGAGGGAGGGCGCGCAGAGCAGATCGGCCTCGCGGAGCTGGCGCCAGAGGACGGAGTCCGAGACCTTGCCGAGCACGTCGATGTGGGACATCACGTCCGGGTCGCCGACGCGGCGGTAGATCTCCTCCGGGTCCGCGCCGATCACGGTTAGACGAGAGGGCACGTGCTCGACCAGGGCCTGGAAGGCGGCGAGCAGCACCGGCAGGCCCTTGCGCTCCTCGGCGCGGCCGACGAAGAGCAGCCGCAGCTCGTCGCTGGGCGGCTTTGGGCCGTGCGGGATGGACTCGGTGTCGACGCCGTTGGGGACGATCGTGTACTCGCCGCCGAACCAGCGTCGCCCGGTCCAGGCAGCGGCCTCGGAGACGGCGATGCGAGCGGAGAGCTGGTTCATGCGGCGGCGGGCGCCGAGCAGCGTCGCCGTGTGGTTGGGGAAGGCCTTGGTCGAGTAGGCGTGGAAGGTGCCGACCACCGGCGCGTCGCGGAAGGTCATCGCGTCCCAGCCGACGATCGGCGCCAGGGGCTCGTGCACGTGGACCACGTCGTAGTTGCCGGCGCGTAACTCGCGACGCAAGGCGATCGGGCCCTCGGGAAAGACCGAGAGGTTGGAGACGGCGCCGTTGGCCCCAACGCCGAGCGTTCGCCCGAGAGGGACCAGGTAGTCGGGAGCCTCCCGCAGCTCGGGATGGGAGCGGTGCAGGCGGCGGCTGACGGCGTCCGGCGGATCCCAGGGGGCGAGCACCCGAACATGGTCTCCGCGAGCAATGAATTGCTCGGCGAGCGCCTCAACGTGCCTGTTTACGCCTCCCTGATAGGTCCAGGAATAGGGCGAGACAAGCGCAATGCGCATCAGGTCAGGGTACCGGGAACACAGGCTGGGCTTCGTGCGTGGAGTCACAGCTAGTTCACTACCCGCTCGGGCTCGATCAATTACGCGGTGAACTACCCATCCGTGCCTGCCTGCGCCCAGTCGAAGGCCAGAGCGGCGCCCAGAGCGAGGGATCCGAGCACGAGAAAGGTCGCGCCCGAATCGTTGACGAGCACGCCCACCGCCACGGCGGCGCAGGCGCCGAGGAAGCCGGCCCGGGCGAGCGGTGCCGGACGCAACCAGGCGTCGATCCGCCGCCACTTGGCGATGCAGGCGAAAACGCCGGCGATGACGAGCCAGAACAGGGGATTGCCTGCTGCCTGAGCGAAGTCGTCAGCCGAGAGCTCGAGGCGGCGTTGCGCGATGTCGGCGAGGTCTCCGGCCCCGCCGGCATCCAATACTGAGCGCGTGAGGTGCGCGTTGCCTCCCGAAACCAGGTCAATGGCCGCGACGAGGGCCAAGGCCAGGATCGGCGCGGCGATCACAGCCGCCATGACCAGACCGTGGCGTTTAGGGGTCGCCAGACGACCATGGATCTCCACAGACCCCGCAACCACCGCCGCGACCGCCCCGCCGACGGAGAGCACGATCGCCGCGCCAACGTCCGCGCCGAACCGCCCGGCGGCGAAGACCAGGGCCGTCACGGTTCCGGCGCCCAAGAAAGCACCGATCGCGGCTCCCCTTCCCCAGCCGCTTTTCGCGCTCAGCGCCGCCCCCATCCCCACCGGCACCATCACCGCGAACAGCGCCTCGAGCTCGTTCCCGATCCCGTAGAAGCGAACGCCGAAGATCGGATTCGGCCCCAGCAGCGAGAGCCTCGTCAAGTCCGATCCGGCGATCACGTCGACCGCGTAAGCCACCACGGTGATCGCACATGCGATCGCCAGGGCCCACCACCCCCGAACCAGCGTCAGGGTGAGGACTGCGAGCGCCGCGGCGCCAAGCCCGACGAGTAGCCCCTCCGCCGTAGCCCCGGGCTCAATCGCGGCTCCAGCAAGCAGCATCAGGGGCATGTACGCAAAGGCAAGGGCGAGCCAGGCGAGCGCACCTCGTCGGAACACTGGCCTGACGAGGGCAAGCAGGGCCGCGGCCAGGATCCAGGCGGCGAGTGAGAGGATCACGACGGGCGAACGCCGATCCGGGATCACCTCCATCCGATCGGCCAGGTCGCCGACGGCATCGGAATCGACGGCACCGTTCGAGCGGATGGGCTCGCCGTCCATCTGCTCGGGGACGTCGAGCCCGAATCGGCGCAGGATCGTCGCGGCGATATCGGTCGAGAGGACGTAGCCGTCGGTCCGCGTCGAGTCGGAGGTGAGGTTGCCATCGAAGCCACTTCCGGCGATCCCGATCGGCGTGGTCTCCCGTCCAGGGGAGGGCTCAACGAACGCGATCAGCAGCTCATCGGAGGTCGGTCCCGGCGCCTGGTTTCGCAGCAGGCCAATCCCGGTGGAGAAGACGGTGACTGAGCCGAAATTGGAGATGGGCACCGCCCCATTCCGCTGAGCCACGATCAAGGCCGCCGTCTCCGCCGCCGGAACGGAATCGGATCTGATTCCGCCTCCCAGGAGGCTCGATGCCAGCAGCCCCGGAACGATCTGGGCCGGAGCGCCCTCGGCCCGGCTGACGATCCCCTCCCAATGCGGAACATGCATCCAGATGGGCGGAAGCGCTGGCAACGGCCGGGGGTAGAGCGCGTCGTCGATCCGCGCTCCCTGGGAGATGTCCAGGTAGGTCTGCTCGGCGGGGACGTCGCCGATCCCAGTGCTCATCACGCCGAGCGAGAGCCCGGGCACCGTCGCGAGATCATCAACGGTGGTTTGAGGTGGCAGAACCTCGATGGCGACCCGTGGCTGAGCCGAGGCTGGGCTCGCCAACCCGCACATCAGCGCCCCGGCCGCCAGCGCGGCGGCCATCAAGAGCCCCTCCGAAAACCCCCACGCACGCCTGGCGGGGCCGGAACGCGCCAGGCGGCGTCCTCGCCGGCTCGCGTGGCTCTGCCACGCCACGCCGGCTGCGTCCTTGCCTGTCGTGTTCCGCCCGTCGCCAGTCGCACGTGCGGGTTTCCGGACGGGCTCTACCCTTCGTCTCGTGGCCGACCGCACGTTCGTCAAGTTCACCTTCTTCAAGCTCGACCCCGCCTGGCGGCGGCGCTCCGCCGAGGAGCGGGCAACCGACAAGGCCGAGTTCCTGGCGGCCTGCGAGGACTTCGCCGAGGATCGCTCGCTGCGAGCGTATTCGACGGTCGGTACTCGAGGCGACACCGATCTGATGCTGCTCAGCCAGAGCCCGACGCTCGAGGAGATCCACACCTTCCACGTCGTGCTCAGCCAGAGCGGGCTCGCCCGCTGGGCGTCGACCCCCTACTCGTACCTGGCGATGACCAAGCCCTCGCCGTACTCGGACAGCGAGTCCCGCCAGGAGATCTGCGTCTCGGACCGCAAGTACCTCTTCGTCTATCCGCTCGACAAGAAGCGCGAGTGGTACGGCCTGCCGATGGAGGAGCGGCAGCGGATCATGGCCAATCACATCGAGGTCGGCCGCCGCCATCCGGAGATCTCGATCAACACCGCCTACTCGTTCGGCCTCGACGACCAGGAGTTCGTCGTCTCCTTCGAGGGCGACGAGCCCGGCGAGTTCCTCGACCTCGTCCAGGAGCTCCGACCCACTGAGTCGAGCGCCTACACGCTGCGCGACACCCCGATCTTCACCTGCGTCTCGATGTCGCTCGGGCGGACGCTCGACGCGCTCGACGGCACGGCCGCGACTGCCGTCACCCCGGCGTA
>Ga0210142_1000333_pt1 | contig 10750 bp, 10 predicted proteins | sample Goodyear_PhragC__FD_184869 | JGI IMG/M metagenome (GOLD analysis project Ga0210142, IMG submission 184869) | Wetland microbial communities from San Francisco Bay, California, USA, that impact long-term carbon sequestration - Goodyear_PhragC_D2... | ecosystem: Environmental > Aquatic > Marine >...
GGGCCGGATCCGCGGCTCCGCCGCCGCGCCGGTGACCGTGTACGAGATGTCGGACTTCCAGTGCCCCTACTGCCGCACCTTCGCGCTGACGACCTTCCCGGGCATCGACTCGCTCTACATCGCCACCGGCAAGGTGCGCTGGGCGTTCGTCAACTTCCCCCTGACGAGCATTCACGACAACGCGCTCGCCGCGGCCCAGGTGGCCGTGTGTGCCGCGCAGCAGAACGCGTTCTGGCGCGTGCACGACCTGCTCTACCAGCACCAGGATGTCTGGGCGCCCCTCAAGCAGCCGGGCGCGTTCTTCCTGACTCTGGCCGATTCGGCCAGGATCTCGCGGCCGGCGTTGCTCGCGTGCGTGCAGGCCCCGGCGTCGCGCGAAACCGTCCGGCAGGAGGCCGAGGGCGCCGAGCGCTCGGGCGCGAGCAGCACGCCGACCTTCTACATCGAGGGCGGCTTGCTCTCCGGCGCGCAGCCGATGCCGATCTTCCGGCGCGTGCTGGACTCCATCATCCGGGAGAAGAGGCGGCAGTCGCCGAAGCCTCCCGGCGCGTCACCCTGATCCCGCCAGCGACAGGAACACGTCGTACAGCGCGTGCGTCCATGCGGTGATCCCGAGCCCCCGCAACAGATACAGCGCGCTGAACAGCACGCCCGCGATCGCCCGGAAGGCGAAGGAGCTCAGCTCCAGCCGGTCGCCGTAGGGACCGATGTAGTGGAAGGCCGAGAAGACGAGCGCCCCGAGCAGGGTAGCGAGGACGCCGGCCGCGCCGGGCCCCCAACCGAACGCGCGCCGCGCCAGCCAGGCCAGCGCTCCCACCAGAATCACCCGGAACAGGAGCTCCTCGTAGATCCCCGCGCCAAGCGAGATCATCAGCCGCGTGGCGAGGCCCATGCCGCCGGGCCCCGCAGCCAGGCGCAGCGCTCCGGCTGTGTGGAGGCCGCCGAGCAGCAGCCCGGTGAGGATGCCCGTCACCAGCCCGAACGCGAGGGCATAGACGACCGCCTCGAGCATCATCAGCACGAGGACGCGGCCTTCGATCGGTCCCGAGCGGCGCCGATCCCGCCAGACGAGCACCACACCCGTCCCCACCAGCAGCGCGCCGAACACGAGCAGTCCGTTCCGGCCGCCAAGCAGGACGAAGACGCTCTTGAGCATGACGTCGGCGCCGTTCCGGACGCCGGCGAGCGAATCATGCGACAGCGTGAAGGCCAGCACCTCGTACGCCACGAGGAGCGGGAAAGCGAAGGTGAGGCTGTAACGCGGGGCGCGAGTGGTGCGCCAGTAGCGGGTGCTCGAGGTCGCGAGTGCCATGGTCGGATGGCTCAGGGGCAAAAAAAGGGGCCGCTCAGAGCGGCCCCCCCAGGTTCCAAGTGTCGCCCGGGTCTTGATCGTGCAGTGCTGTTCAGCAGCCGCAGGCGACCCTTGACTCTGTAGACAATGGATCACCTCCCTCGGTAGCAGGTGGGACATGAACTTCGTGGGAGAATTGTAGAACGTGCCCCCGTTCGGTCGCAAGCCCCGCGCGGCCCCTCCACCGGACCGCCCGATTGACGCCCGTCCGGGCCGCCGCGACATTGCCCCGATGCCGTCGACCTCCTGGGGGTATCGCGCCGCGGTCCGGATCGGCGTGGCGCTGGCCCCCGCCCTCGGGCTGGTGGACCGGAAGGTGAGCGACGGCCACCGCCAGCGGCGTGGCGCCGCCGCGCGGCTGGCGGCCTGGGCCGCCGGTGCACGGGATACCGCGCGGCCGCTGGCCTGGTTCCACGCTGCCAGCGTGGGCGAGGGCCTGCAGGCCGAGAGCGTGCTGCTCGAGCTGCGCCGGCTCGCGCCGCGGTGCCAGCTGGTGTACACCCACTTCAGTCCGTCCGCCGAGCCGCTCGCCCGCCGCCTCACCGTGGACACGGCCGACTACCTGCCCTACGATCTCCCGGAGGCCGCCGATCGGCTCCTCGGCGCGCTCGCCCCCGACCTGCTCGTCTTCTCGAAGCTCGATCTCTGGCCCGAGCTTGCCACCCGCGCCGCCTCCACCGGCGCCACGGTGGCGCTCGTGGCAGCCACCGTGAGTGCCGGCAGCGGCCGGCTCCGCTGGCCCGCCCGTCCGCTGCTCCGGGCCGGCTACGCCGCCGTCTCGGCGGCGGGCGCCATCGCGGAGGCGGACGCCGAACGCCTCGTGCAACTGGGTGTGGCGCCGGGGCGGATCCGCGTCCTGGGCGATCCGCGCTTCGACAGCGTGGCGGCCCGCGTGGCTGCGGTGGCGCCCGACGAGCCGCTCCTCCGGTTTGGGCGCGGCGCCCCGACGCTCGTGGCCGGCTCAACCTGGCCGCCGGATGAGGCGGTCCTGCTCGGGGCGTTCGCACGGGTTCGCGCGAGCCGGCCCGAGGCGCGTCTCATCCTCGTGCCCCACGAGCCCACCGTCGATCACCTGGCCGCACTCGACCGCCGGGCCGCGCACGTCGGTCTTCCGGCGCCCGCGCGCCTCAGCACCGCCGAAGGCCCATCACCGCTGCTGGTCGTGGACCGGGTCGGCGTGCTCGCCACGCTCTACGGGGCGGGAACCATGGCGTACGTCGGCGGCGGGTTCGGGCGGGCGGGCCTGCACTCAGTGCTCGAGCCGGCCGCGTGGGGCGTGCCGGTGGTGTTCGGGCCCAACTGGCAGGACAGCCGGGACGCAGAGCTGCTGCTGCGGGGAGGCGCCGCGGAGGCGCTCGGACGTGGGGCCGTCGACGAGACGCTCGGGCGTGGGGCCGGGAACACGGGAGACGGCGCGGCATTGGCCGAGTGGTGGGAGCGGTGGATGGAGGACGAATCGCACCGGATGGCGCAAGGCGGCCGCGCGCGCGCGATCGTGTCGGAGGGGCTGGGCGCGGCGCGGCGGTCGGCGGAGATGCTGGCGGGACTTATTTCGTCACGATCCCCTCGACGGTAACCGTCCGCGGGACGATCAGCCCGCCGGTCAGCACCGTGAACAGCACGTCGCTCCACCGGCTCCGCACCCGGATCTTCACGTTGGCGACGCCACTTCCGCCTACAAGCTGCGCGGCCAGCACCTTCCGGATCGACGGCTGCTTGAGCCGCGCGACGCCCCAGAGCCCGAACACCGCCTTGCTCGAGACCTTGAAGCGGTCGCCGGCCGGCGGCTGCCCGGCGGCCGAGGCGAGGGTGGCCGGCACGCCGAGGGTCGTGGCGTCAAAGGTCTGGGCGCAGCCGCCCAGGAAGCAGACCAGCGCGAGGATGAGGGCGGCGCGCGCCCTCACAGCCCGGGTACCCGGAAGGCGTAGTGCGCGCCGATGCCGAACGTCGCCGGGTCCGCGACGTCCTTGGCGAACACGCGGTCGTAGGCCGCGTGGATGCCGAAGCCGTTCAGCAGGTTCAGCTCGAGGCCGCCGGACAGGCCGAAGTTGGTATCGGTATTCGAGGCGTCGCCGGCCTTCTGGTAGGCGATGTCCACCCGCGGCGCGAGCCAGGGATGGATCGAGAGCACGGGGTTGGGAATCACCAGGGCGAAGCCGATGCCGATGGGGACGTGATACAATGTGAATTCGGAGCCAGCGGGAATGCCGCTCCCCGAGGCAAAGAAGAGCTGCTCACCAGGCTTGGCGTAACTCACCCCGGCCTGCAGCGTCACCGACAGCGGGACCAGCGGCCCGCCCAGCAGCTTGTAGTTGAGGGTGCCGCCGACGGCGACGTCGGCGCCGGCATCACCGTCCGGGTTGAGCGCCGACAGCGTGCCTGTGGCGCCGATGGGGCCGAAGCCCGCCCGCAACGATGCTCCGTAGGCCAAGCCGGAGCCCGCCTCGTTGTTGGGAAAGCCGACATCGCCGTACAGCGCGATGCCTCGGGGCACGCCCTGGTTGTAGACGGGCAACCCCGGGTTCTGGGCCCGGGCTGGAGCCGCGCCCAGCGCGAGGGCGAGAACTGTAACAGCGTGCACGGTGTACCGCATGCTACCTCCGCGGATCGCTACTCGGGGTGGATGCAAGGCGCCAGAAGCTACTCGGGCGCTTCGCGGGAAGTCAATCGCGCTGGCGTCAACGAGAACGCCCGGTCGCGGAGATCCGCGGCCGGGCGTTTCGGTCGGCGACGAGCGTCAGCGGAGATACGCGATGCTGACGCCTACGCCTTCGATGTCGCCCAGGCCCCCGCTCGCGCGGATGGCCCACTGCTCGCTGAACCTGATGTCGACGCCCAGGCCGAGGGCGAAGTCCACATTGCTATCGCCGCCGCCGAAGGTCGGGACGATGACGGGATGCGCGTAGGGGATGAAAATCGTGTTGGAGCCCTCGAGCTCGAACCGCCGGCCGAGGGAGATGCCGATCGGGACGTAGTACTTGTCGTCGCCATCGCCGATGTTGGCGCCGAGGCCGAGGGTGAGCGAGCCATCGAGCGGGAAGCTCTCGCTGTAGCTGACGACTTGGGTGCGGAAGTCGCCGCCGAGGAGGGCGCGCGTACCAGCCGACCCCTTCAGGTCCGCGAATCCGCCGCGCACGCTGAAGTCGTTGGCGCCGCTGCCGTAGCGGTAGAAGCCCTCGAGCGCGAGGCTCACGCCTTCGCCCGGATCGGACAGGGACACCCCCAGCTCGTGGCTGGTGAATGCCCGGTACGGCGCCTTGAAGACCGGCGTGCCCGTTTCCTGCGCCGCCGACGTGCCGGCCACACCGGCGAGCAGGGCGACCACCAGGATCCCACTGCAGACGTTACGACGCATGAGACTCTCCTTGTACGTGCTCGGCTACCACGCGCACCCGGTTGTCCACGACCTGGAGGAACCCGCCGCGAACCGCGAACCGACGCGTTCCCCCTGCGGCCCGCACGGTGAGCGTGCCGTTCCCCAGGAGCGTCATGAACGGTGCGTGATTCGGCAGAATGCCGACTTCGCCGTCGAAGGCGGGCGCGACGACCGCGTCCGCTTCACCGTCGAACATAGATGCCTCGGGAGAGATCACCGTGACTTGCATCACGAGCTCGCCAGCTTCTTCGCCTTCTCCACCGCTTCGTCGATCCCGCCGACCATGTAGAACGCCTGCTCGGGGAGATGATCGAACTCGCCGGAGAGCACGCGCTCAAACGACGAGATCGTCTCCTCGAGCTTCACGTACTTCCCTTCGAAGCCGGTGAACTGCGAGGCCACGAAGAACGGCTGCGAGAGGAAGCGCTGCAGCCGCCGCGCGCGCCCGACGATGAGCTTGTCCTCCTCGCTCAGCTCGTCCATGCCCAGGATCGCGATGATGTCCTGGAGGCTCTTGTAGCGCTGCAGCGTCCGCTGGAGGCCGATGGCCACGTTGTAGTGCCGCTCGCCGATGAACTGCGGATCGAGAATGCGGCTCGAGCTGTCGAGCGGGTCCACGGCGGGGTAGATGCCGAGCTCGGAAATGGCGCGCGAGAGCACCACGGTCGCGTCGAGGTGCGCGAACGCCGTGGCCGGCGCGGGGTCGGTCAGGTCGTCGGCCGGCACGTAGATGGCCTGCACCGAGGTGATCGAGCCTTTGGTGGTCGAGGTGATACGCTCCTGCAGGTCGCCCATCTCGGTGGCCAGCGTCGGCTGGTAGCCCACCGCGCTCGGCATCCGGCCCAGCAGCGCCGAGACCTCCGAGCCCGCCTGGGTGAAGCGGAAGATGTTGTCGATGAACAACAGCACGTCCTGGCCCTCGACGTCCCGGAAGTACTCGGCGACGGTCAGGCCGCTCAGCCCCACCCGGAGCCGGGCCCCCGGCGGCTCATTCATCTGGCCGTAGATCAGGGCGCAGGCCTTGATGACGCCGCTCTCCTCCATCTCCAGGTAGAGGTCGTTCCCCTCGCGGGTGCGCTCGCCCACACCGCAGAAGACCGACTTGCCGCCGTGACCCTTGGCCACGTTGTTGATCAGCTCCATGATCACGACCGTCTTGCCCACGCCCGCGCCGCCGAAGAGGCCGATCTTGCCCCCCTTCACGAACGGGGCGATCAGGTCGACGACCTTGATGCCGGTCTCGAAGATCTCGGTCTTGGGCTCGAGATCGGTGAACTTGGGCGTCTCGCGATGGATCGGCCAGCGCAGCGTGCCCGGCGGGATCGGGGCGCCGCCGTCCACCGGCTCGCCCAGCACGTTGAGAATGCGGCCGAGGGCCACGTCGCCCACCGGCACAGTGATCGCGGACCCGGTGTCCGTCACCTTCATGCCGCGGGTGACGCCGTCGGTCGAGCTCATGGCCACCGCCCGCACCTGGTTCTGCCCGATGTGCTGCTGCACCTCGGCGGTGAGGCGGACGGGCACGGTGCCCGTGGCGTCCTCGAGGGTCAGGGCGTTGTAGATCTCCGGCAGGTTCTCGGGCTCGAACTCGACGTCGAGCACCGGGCCGATGACCTGGACGACGCGGCCGATGTTCTTCTGGGTCTTCGGCGCGGCGCCGGACTTTTCGGTTGCGATAGCAGTGGCCATGAAGTGATCTCTCTCGTGGTCAGCGTGACGTCACCCTGAGCCCTGGCTACGCCCAGGGTAAACTCCGCGAAGGAGCCATAACCCGAGGCATGCCCCCTTCGCTGCGCTCCGGGTGACTCGTATTCTCTACCCCTACCTCGAATCCCCTACCCCTGCAGTGCCGCGGCGCCCCCGACGATTTCCGCGATCTCCTGCGTGATCTGCGCCTGGCGCTGCCGATTGTACGTCCGCTTGAGCAGCTCCAGGATCTCCCCGGCGTTGTCCGTGGCGTTCTTCATGGCCGTGCGCCGAGCGCCGTGCTCGGCCGCGGCGGTCTCGACCAGGCCCCGGTAGACCGCATTCCGCACGTACAGCGGCAGCAGCTCCTCGAGAATGGCCTCGGCGCTCGGTGCCAGGATGTAGTCCCGCGCCGCCGTTCCCGCCGGCGGGGCCTCGACCGGGAGGATGCGCACGGTGGCGGGCGGCGTCTGGAGCGCGCTGATGAACTGGGCCTGGATCAGGTCCACGCTCGCGAGCTCGCCCGCGGCGTAGGCCGCGATCAGCGGCTGGACGATCTCGGCGGCGTGATCGGCCGTGGGCCTATCGCCGATGTCCTGGCGCTCCGCGGCGAGCTTGCGGCCGAGATAGCGGAAGAAGCCGATCCCCTTCTTGCCGATGCCGTAGAGCTCGACGGTGTAGCCCCCGCCCTCGAGCTGCTCGATGCGCCGGCGCGCCTCCTTGATCAGGTTGGCGTTGAAGCCACCGGCGAGGCCGCGATTGGAGGTCAGCAGAATGACGGCCGCCCGCGCGGGACCGCCTTTAGCCGGGGGCGCGGGGCGCCGGAGCAGGGGGAAGCGCTCCGCCAGCTCGGCCGTGTACAGGTCGGCGATGACCTCCCGCAGCGCCTGCGCGTACGGCCGTGCCGCCACCACCCGGTCCTGCGCCCGCTTGAGCTTCGACGTGGCCACCAGCTCCATCGTCTTGGTGATCTTGCGGGTGTTCTGGACGGACCGGATCCGTCCCTTGAGCTGCCGGCCCTTGGCCATCAGTCGGCCGTGAAGAGCGGCTTGAAGGCCGTGATCGCGGCCTTGAGCTTGCCCGTGAGGTCGTCATCGAGCGCCTTCTTGGTGCGGATGCCCTCGAGGATCTCGGGCTGCTTGGCCTCGAGATAGTCGAGGAACTCGCGCTCCCACTGCCGGATGTGCTCGACCTTGACCTCGTCGAGATAGCCGTTGGTGACGGTGTAGATGATCGCCACCTGCCGCTCGACCGGCACCGGCCGGTACTGCGGCTGCTTGAGCACCTCCACCAGCCGGGCCCCGCGGGCGAGCTGCCGCTGGGTGGCGGCGTCGAGGTCGGAGCCGAACTGGGCGAAGGCCTCGAGCTCGCGGTACTGCGCCAGCGAGAGCCGCAGCGGGCCCGCGACCTGCTTCATCGCCTTGATCTGCGCGTTGCCGCCCACGCGGCTCACGCTGATGCCGGCGTCGACGGCCGGCCGCACGTTCGAGTAGAACAGGTCGGTCGTGAGGAAGATCTGGCCGTCGGTGATCGAGATGACGTTGGTCGGGATATAGGCCGACACGTCGCCCGCCTGGGTCTCGATGATCGGGAGCGCGGTGAGCGAGCCGCCCGGCTTCTTGATCCGGGGATCGAACTTGATGGTCTCGGGGTTCTCGTTGATCTTCGCGGCGCGCTCGAGCAGACGGCTGTGGAGATAGAACACGTCGCCCGGATAGGCTTCGCGGCCCGGCGGACGGCGGAGAATGAGCGAGAGCTGGCGGTAGGCGGCGGCCTGCTTGGAGAGGTCGTCGTACACGCACAGCGTGGGCTTCCCCTCTTCGTACATGAAGTACTCGGCAAGCGCGCAGCCGGTGTACGGGGCGATGAACTGCAGCGGCGCCGGCTCCGAGGCCGAGGCCACGACGACGATCGAGTACTCGAGCGCGCCCGCGTCGCGCAGCTTCTCCACCACCGTGGCCACCGTCGAGCGCTTCTGGCCGATGGCGACGTACACGCAGATGACGCCGGTGCCCTTCTGGTTGATGATGGTGTCGACCGCGATGGCGGTCTTGCCGGTGCCGCGGTCGCCGATGATCAGCTCGCGCTGGCCGCGGCCGATCGGGATCATGGCGTCGATGGCCTTGATGCCGGTCTGGAGCGGCTCCTTCACCGGCTGACGGACGATGATGCCCGGGGCCACCATCTCCACCTGGCGGGTGCTCGTGGTCTGGATCGTCCCGCGCCCGTCGACCGGCCGGCCAAGCGCGTCGACCACCCGGCCGAGCATGGCGGGGCCGGCGGGCACCTCGAGCAGGCGGCCGGTCCGGCGGACCTCGTCGCCTTCCTTGAGCTTGAGGTAGTCGCCCAGGATGGCGGCGCCGACGTTGTCCGCTTCCAGGTTGAGCACCAGGCCCGCCACCGTCTCGCCGGTCTCCGTGGCGGTGAACTCGAGCATCTCGCTCGCCACGGCCGACTGCAGGCCGTAGATCCGGGCGATGCCGTCGCGCACCTCGAGCACGGTGCCGACTTCCGACACGTCCGCCGTGGTGATGTCGGCCGCGGCGATCTCGCGAAGAAGGATGTCCTTCAGCTCGCCGGGACGGAGAATGGAATCGGTGGCCATGGAGTAAGCAGCCTGACGTAAAGGAGAAGGAGGTGCCCTGAACGGCTTGTGAAAATAATCACATAGTCTGGGGCCGAGCAAGGGTCGGGCGCGGCGCGGCCTCCAAGCTACACCCGCGCCGCTCGCCAGTCATCCGGCGCCTCGCTACCGCTGACCCACCGTCTGGCCCACCCGCGCCATGGCCGCCAGACACCGGGCCCGTCCCGGTTGCCGGGCGAGTACCAGCGCGTAGGCGGCGCGTGCATCGGCCGGGCGGCCGGCCTGGGCCAGCAGGTCGCCATACAGCTCGCGCGCCGGCAGCACCGCCCCCGGGGTGACTGGCGACTTCTCGACCGCGTCGTCCAGATCGGCGGCGGCCATGCCCTGCCGGAGCGCGTCCGCCGTGTCGCCCACCGCCAGCGCGACCCACGCGGACGCCGCCAGCCGCTGGATGCGGACCTGGGTCGACCAGTAAGCCTGAGCCCCAGCCGCGACGGCGAGAGTCCGCTCCAGCTCCGCGAGCGAGTCGATCTCGACCCGCGCGGCCGCCGGGTGACCGCCGCGGGCCGCACCGAGCGCCCGGGCAAAGCGGGTGATCCCTTCCGCGCCACGCCAGGCCGGCGCCGGGCGGACGCGCAGGGTCTCCGCCGCCTGCCAGTCGTCCCGTTCCAGCGCCAGTCGCGCCGGGATCGCCGCCAGGGCGTAGTCGATGGTGAGCGCGCCCGCAGGGAATGTCTCCGTCACCCGGCTCACCTCCTGCGCTACAGCCCTGGCGTCGGCGACGCGTCCGAGCTGCAGGTAGGCGTAGGCCAGGTAGTCGAGCGCATGGGCGTGCTGGTCCCACATCGCCCCGGCGTGGTTGGCCGCCTCGAACCGCTGCGCCGCCTCGACCGACTTCAGATTGGCCGTGATCGACCTGTCCCACGCACCGATCCGCGTGTAGATGTGCGACGGCATGTGCTCGGCGTGCGGCACCGACGGCGCGATGGACGCGTAGCGGTCGGCCGCCGACGCGCCGTCACGCGCGAGCGCCGGCGAGTCGTACGCGTGGATGAGGTAGTGGGCCAGGCCGGGATGGTCGGGATGACGGCGATAGAGCGGCTCGAGGATGCGGGCGGCCTCGCGCTGGCGCGCAAGCGTGGAATCGCCCGCGTCCAGCTGGCCCAGGGCGATCAAAGTGAGCGCGTGGAAGATCTGCGCCTCCTCATCTCCCGGACGGCGCCGGGCCACTCCCGCCATGGCGCGCGCGTATGCGATCAGCCGGGCACGGTCGTCGACCGTGTCGCCCCGATAGTAGGTCGCGATGGCCTCGGCATAATCGCGCGGCCGGCTTCCGGGCCGGCTCAGCCGGACCGCGCGCTCGGCGGCGGCCAGGCCCTGCGCGCGCTCCTCCGGCTTCGGCGGCGTCCACAGCGGGTGCAGCAGGCTCATGGCCTGGCCCCAGTGCGCCAAGGCGCAGCCCGAATCGGCCTCGGCGATCTCGCCGAAGGCGCGGCCGGCTTCCTCGTACCAGAACGAATGCAACAGTGCGACGCCGCGCTCGAAGCGGGCCTGGACCCGCGGGTCACAGCCCGAGGCGAAGTCGACGTGACCCAGGCGCTCGGGCGCGGGGCCGGTGTGGTCGTGAGCGGCCTGGGCCCGGAGACCGACCGTGGAAGTGCCCAGCAGGAGAGCGACGGTGGAAGCGAACCGCAGGAGAGCGACGGGAAAAGGCCGGAGCATGGAGACACTCCCGAGGACTGGAGTCCAGGAG
>Ga0210142_1000334_pt1 | contig 10748 bp, 12 predicted proteins | sample Goodyear_PhragC__FD_184869 | JGI IMG/M metagenome (GOLD analysis project Ga0210142, IMG submission 184869) | Wetland microbial communities from San Francisco Bay, California, USA, that impact long-term carbon sequestration - Goodyear_PhragC_D2... | ecosystem: Environmental > Aquatic > Marine >...
TTAGCATTTTGTAGTACGATTCTTAAGCGGAGATCCACCCGTCGGCGCGAAAGCACGGGGTCGCCGACGCAGACATCGAACACGCGATGAGGCACGCTATGGCAATCGACGATCAGTACGACGACACCCGCCTCTACCTCGGTCCTTCGCGGACTGCTGACCTTCTGGAGGTCGTGACGATCTGTCGCGACGACGGGACCGAGCTGGCGATCCATGCAATGAAGATGCGCTCGAGATACCGGCGACTCCTTCCGGAGGACTGACGTGCCGAAGAAACGACTTGGCAAGACGGCGAGTGGCCGCCCGATCACGGAGGAGCTTGTCACCGAGTTGGCCGAGAAGGCCGAGGCCGGATACGACGTCGAGGACACGTTGCGGCGTCGCGTCGGTCGTCCGCCGATCGGCTCTGCCGCTGCGACCGTTGAGTCGGTGCGCCTCGACCCCGAGCTTCGCGATGCTCTTCTCGAGCGCGCGAATCGTGACGAAGAGACGCCGTCGACGGTGATCCGCAAGGCGCTCCGCGAGTACCTCGCTTGACGATCCCAATCGCGTAGCCGCTCCGTCAGGCATCTAGGCTTCAACCGTGGCGACGACGCAGAAGCCGGCGGCCGCTGAGGAGAACCCGCTCCTCGAAGGGCTCCGGCTTCGGCGCACGCCGGACCCCTGCGCGCTCGTCATCTTCGGCGCTTCGGGCGACCTGACCAAGCGCAAGCTCTTCCCGGCGCTCTACTCCCTCGCGCTGCGGCGGTTGCTGCCCGAGAAGTTCGGGATCGTCGGCGTCGCGCGCACCGAGGAGTCCGACGACCAGTTCCGCGACGCGATGAAGGCTGCGGTGCAGGAGTTCGGCCGCGACGCCTTCCGCGACGAGACCTGGGACTGGCTGGCGGAGCGTATGCGCTACGTCGCCACGGACTTCGCCGAGGAGGAGGGCCAGCAGCGCGTCGTCACGGCGCTGAACGAGCTCGACGAGAAGTACGGCACGGGCGGCAACCGCGTCTACTACCTGGCCGTGCCGCCGAACGCGATCGCGACGCTGATCCACGAGATCGGCGAGCACCGCTCGGCCGAGGGCTGGACGCGCCTGATCATCGAGAAGCCGTTCGGCCGCGACCTGGCGTCGGCCAAAGAGCTGAACGTCGAGCTGCAGCGGAACTTCGACGAGAGCGAGGTCTTCCGGATCGACCACTACCTCGGCAAGGAGACGGTCCAGAATCTGCTCGCGCTGCGGTTCGCGAACGGGATCTTCGAGCCGATCTGGAACCGCCAGTTCGTCGACCACGTCCAGATCACCGTCGCCGAGTCGATTGGGATCGAGGGCCGCGCCGCCTTCTACGAGCAGGCGGGCGCGATCCGGGACATCTTCCAGAACCACCTCCTCCAGCTCGTCGCACTCACGGCGATGGAGCCGCCGATCGACTTCACGGCCGAGTCGGTGCGCAACGAAAAGGTGAAGGTATTGCGCGCGATGCACACGCCCGGCCCGAAGCACGTCGTGCGCGGGCAGTACGGGCCCGGGTTCGTCGAAGGCGAGGAGGTCCCGGGCTACCGCGACGAGGAGGGCGTGGCGCGCGACTCGATGACCGAGACCTTCGTTGCCGCGAAGCTCTACGTCGACAACTGGCGCTGGGCCGACACGCCGTTCTACGTGCGCGCCGGCAAGCGGCTCGCCCGCCGCGAGACGACGATCGCGATCGAGTTCAAGCGCGCGCCGCACCCGCCGTTCGAGACGAGCGTCGAGGAGGAGCTGCGCCCGAACGTGCTCGTCGTCCACGTCCAGCCGGACGAGGGCGTCTCGCTCGAGTTCGCCGCGAAGGTGCCCGGCCAGGGGATGACGCTCCGCACCGTGCACATGGACTTCCTCTACGGCGGCGCCTTCCGCACCGGGATCCCCGAGGCGTACGAGCGGCTGATCCTCGACTGCCTGCTCGGCGACGCGACGCTCTTCACGCGCGCGGACGAGGTCGAGGAGCAGTGGTCGCTGGTGGACGCGATCGTCGCGTTCTGGCAGCGCGACCGGCCCGCCTTTCCGAACTACGAGGCGGGGACGTGGGGGCCGGCCGCGGCAGACGACCTGGTGAAGCGGGACCGGCGCGCATGGCGACGGCACTAGCGTCGATCGCCGAGATCGAGCGCGAGCTCGGCGCGCAGCGAATGGGCGAGTCGGGCGAGCCGATGCAGCGCACGAGCGTGATGACGCACCTCGCCTGGGTTCCGGAGCAGTGGGTCGAGGCGGCCGAGGACGTGCTGGCCGGGCTTGCAGAACGTCATCCCTCGCGCACGATCGTGCTCGTTCCCGAGCCCGAAGCGGACGACGGGATCGAGGCGAGCGTCGAGGTCGACTGCTACCCCGTCGGCCGGGACCGGAAGGTGTCGATGGAGACGATCCGGCTCAGGCTCTGCGGGAACCGCGTGCAGGCACCGGCGAGCGTGGTCGAGCCGCTGCTGCTGCCCGACCTGCCGGCCTTTCTCCGCTGGCGCGGGCTGCCGCCGTTCGGCGAGCGGCCGTTCGAGCAGCTCGTCGACACCGTCGACCGGCTGATCGTCGACAGCACGGAGTGGCCGGGACTGCCGGAGACCTATGAGCGGCTCGCGGAGATCTTCGACCGGGTCGCGGTCTCCGACATCGCCTGGGCCCGGACGAGCCGCTGGCGGCCGCACCTCGCGACGCTCTGGCCCGGCATCGCCGGCGTGAGCCGGGTCAAGGTGACCGGCACCGAGGCGCAGGCGCACCTGCTCGCAGGCTGGCTGCGCTCGCGCCTGGGCCGAGAGATCGAGCTTGAGCACGAGGCGGCCGACAAGCTCGTCGGCGTCGAGCTCGACGGCGAGCCGGTCGCGTTCCCGCCGGGCGACCCGCCGAACCCCGCGGACGTGCTCAGCGACGAGCTCGAGCGCTACACCCGCGACCGCGTCTACGAGGACGCGGTTCGCGCGACCCGAATGTGACGTGATGGCCCGGCTGCGGCGTATACCCGCCGTGAAGCCAAACGACTTCGCGGACGCGGCAGAGCGTCACCTCGACGACGTGCACGCGTTCCTCGTCTACCTGACCGGAGATCGCAACGTGGCCGAAGACCTGACAGCCGAGACGTTCGCCCGGGCGCTCGAGCGCTGGCGCCGGTTCGACCCGCGCCGTGGCTCGGCGCGCACGTGGCTCTGCCAGCTCGCCCGCTCGACCGCGCTCGACCACTTTCGTTCGGAGGACCGACGGCGGCGCCGCGAGGGCCGTTACGCGGTGGAGGTGCCCGAGACCCATGAGGCCGCATTCGGCGAAGGGCTCTCGCCCGAGCTCGAGGCAGCGCTCGCCCGGTTGTCGGCCGCCGAGCGGGAAGTGCTCGCGCTGCGGATCGTCCTCGACCTGGACGGCGACAGCGCCGCGCGCGTGCTCGGCATCAGCCAGAGCGCGTGCTCGACGCGCCTCAGCCGCGCCCTGCACAAGCTGGAAGAGGAGGTGAGCGCCGGTGTCGCCGCTTGAGCTCGTAGACGACCGCTTCGAGAAGCTCGCCGCCGAACTGCGGGCGGCTCGGCCGGTCGTGTCCGAAGGGCTGCGCGAGCGTGTACAGGCGTTCGCCCCGCCTCCTCCTCCGCGGCTCACACTCGACGTGCGGCGGTTCGCGCCGGCCGCGGGGTTCGCGGTGCTTGCGGCGAGCCTCGGCGTCGCGGCCGTCTTGGGCATCGTCCACGGCGGCTCGGGACCGCGCGCGACCTCTGCTGCGCCTGCCGAGCGAACGGTCCGCGGTGTCCAACACGGGAGTGCCAACTCCTGGAAGAGCGCTGGGAGCACCGCTCTGAAGTCCCAGAACCTCGCGCCGCGAGGCGACCCTGCTCAAGCCTTTGATTTCTCGACAAACCGACTGCAGCAGTACGACGCGTCCCTCCGCGTGCGGGTTCCAAGCCAGGACGAGCTCTCGCGGCGGACACAGGAAGCGCTCCAGCTCACACGCAGGCTCGGTGGATATGTGGTCACGGCGAAATACTCCGCGCCGGGCAAGGTCGGGACGTCGAGCCTCGCTCTGCGGATCCCGATCCAGAACGTGCAGGCGGCGATCGCTCAGTTCTCGGGGTACGGAACGCTCGTCAGCCAGCGAATCGAGCTCAAGGACTTGCAGCAGCACGTGGACGCGCTCACTGCTCGCATCCGCAGGTTGCGCGCGGAGATCGCCCGACTCGAGCAGGCGGGTGCTCCTCAGGCGAAGATCGACTTTGCCAAGAGACTCCTCCTGGCGGCGGCGAACCGGAAGGCAGCCAGCGTCCACAGAGCACAGCTCGCGTCGCTTGCGCTGACGATGGCCGTTGGCACAAAGGCAAAGCCCGCAGCAGCCGCACCGGGCAGGTTCCGCAGGACGCTCGACGATGCGTGGTCGGTGCTCGTGCGCGAAGGCGAGCTCCTGCTCTACGCGCTGCTCGTCGCCGGGCCGCTACTGCTGCTCGGCGGCGCAGGGATCGTCGCCGGTCGCTCGCTCAGGCGGCGGTCAGACCGGCGGCTGCTCGAGCGCGCCTGATGCGCCCGGCACTCGTCGCGCTCGTCCTGCTTGTGGCGACCGCGTGCGGCGCGTCGCCCAGGCAGGCGCATCGGCCGGCGACGGAAAACAAGTGGCCGCCGGTCGCCGATTCAGCCCGGGCGCAGTGGCACCGAAGCCTCGAGCAGGCGGCAATCGTGCCGGTCACGCTGAGCAAAGACGACCTCGAGGGCGCACTGAAGGAGGCGGCGGCTGCGTCAGGTGTCGTGCTCGTGCAAACCCACTACGAGCCTCTGGCCGGCGGGAGCGCTGAGATCGTCGTCCAGCCTGCGGCACCAAGGTCGTTCGCAGAGGCGGCGGCAGTACGCATCACCCCCCTGCTCGGGCCGCTCGCGCGTGACGACCACGGCTACTTCGTCACGGTCGTCGACGCTGAGCACCGGCCCTTGCTCGTGCTCGGTTGGGCGCCCGGCGTCGGCGCAGGCGGCGCGAGCGGCGAGGGCGTCGCGTGGCAGGCCGACGGCATCCGATCGAGCGCGATCATCGGCCAGCCGGTGACGCTGGAGATGCAGCGCCGGAACGCGTCAAGTAACAGTCTGTTACAAGCGCCTCTCGCCCCCGCGCTAGGCGTGAACCCTGTTGGCTTCGCCCGGTCGCGCGGGTCCGAAGCGCCCAAGTAACAGTCTGTTACTTGGATTCCTGGCGCGGAGGGTTGCGCGAACCTAGTGAACGACCCGGAAGCGCGGCTTCGTCACGACGAGCCGCACAGGCGCCGACCAGGAGAGTTCGGGCCGTGAGCCGATCATCAGCGAGTCGAGCGCCCGCACGCGGTAGTACCACGTGCCCGGCGCGAGCGGTAGCGAGACCGACGTCGAGTACGTCTTGAGCAATCCCGCCTGGCGCCAGGGGTAGCGCTTGTGGCTCCACTGCACCTCGTACTGGTCGGTCGAGAGCGTCGGCTGCCAGGCGACGAGCGGCGCGCCGTAGAACTTCGGTGCGCTCTTCTTCGCGGCGACGAGCTTTCCGTTCGGCGACAGGCCTGAGGCATACGGCGCCGACCGGCCGGTCACGGCCGGGTCGCTCGACTTGCCGAACGTGAGCATGCGCCCGGAGGCGCAGGCGTCCTGCGTCAGCTCGGCCTCGTGGTACTTGACGCCGCCGCTCGGGCGGACGACGTCCTCGCCGGACGAGTGGAAGCTCTGCAGCGGTGATGCGAGCGTGATGGCGTTGCCGGCGACCGACACGACCGAGCTGTGCTCCGGGAAGACCAAGCCGATCAGCAGCGTGTCGCCTGCGGCGATACCGGTCGCGTTCGCGACGGTGATCGTCGTCGCGCCCGAAGCTGCGGCAGCAGCGAGTGTCGTGTTGATCTGCTCGTCCGCGATCACGTCTATCGGCACGACTGTCCAGTAGTAGTGGCCGCCGGTCGTGTCGCTGTCCCAGAGATCGACCTTCGCGACCGTCGCTCCCTGAGCCGCGTCCATCTCGTTGCTGTGCACGTCTTCGCCGTCTGCACTCGTGGACTCCGGCTCGGCGCCGATCGGCAGGTAGGCGCTGCGCGCGGCGTCCTCGCCCGCGGCGTCGTTGGGGAGGGAGAGCGGGCCGACCTCACGGGGAACGTAGGCCGGGCTGCCGACCATGGCGCCGCGAAAGACGACGTTGAGGCAGTCCTGGTCGGTCGAGACGACGACGCGGTAGAGCTCGTACGGCTGGGCGTTGAGCCCTTCGTTCCCGTGGAACAGGAACGCGGGCATCGTCTCGTGGTCGCGCGTGTGCGTGGCATCCGAGACGACGCTGGTGCGGGTCGAGTCGAGCGCCAGCGGGCTGGTCGAGAACGCCGGGTTGTACGACGTATAGATCGGGCTCCACGGGCCGTGCGAAGTGGCAGGCAGGCCGTTCTCGCTCTGGCCGTAGAGCAGGCGAACCGCGCGCACGCGCCAGTGCACGGTGCCTGTCCAGGTTGCGGTCTGGTGGAACGTGTAGTACTCGCGCTCGTCCGCCATGTTCACGCGCGTGGTGAAGCGCCTGCCGGCGTCCATCAGCCAGATGTCGTATGCGCTCGCGCCCGGGACGGGCGTCCAACGCAGCAGGCCGGAGACGCCCGGGAGCGGCGTCGGTACCGTCGCCCAGCGCATGCTGAAGCCGAACCGGGCGCTCCACGGGCCGGCGCCCTTCCTCGTGACGGCGCGGACGTGTGCGTAGAGCGAGTAGGGATTGCCCGTGATCCAGGGGAGCGAGAGCGGCACGGCGACAGCCGGCGTCTTCAGGCCCTTCGCGGACCAGACCGTGCCGTTCGGCGTGAAGGCTGCGCTGGTCGAGAGCTCGAACTGGTAGCTGCGCGCGCCACGAACCGGGTTCCAGCCGAACGACGGCGTGCGCGAGAACGTGTGAACGACGGGCTCGTCGGCTCGCAAGACGAAGCCGTGCAGGCCGGTCGGTGCGCGGCCCGACGCATGCGCACCGGCAGAGCCGCACAAGGCGGCCAGGGCAAGCAGCGCAGCAGTACAACGGACGCGGGCCATCGTCTCAAAAGGTGTCGGCACCCGGCTGCGGCCGGGCGTCCCTCGAACGAGTGACTCAATCGAGGGACAAAGCGGCTTCGAGAGCCGCTCCGGCGGCCAGCACGAGCCCGTCGCGGCCGTGGGGGGCCGTGAGCTGGACCGACGCAGGCAGGCCGTCCTCGGCGGCGCCGCACGGCAGCGCGAGCGCCGGCCAGCCGAGCGCGTTGAACGGGTAGGTGAAACGGGTCATCTCGTCGATCTGCGTGCGGGCGAGGCCGAGCTTCGGGGCGACGAAGGCGAGCGTCGGCGTGACCAGCAGGTCGAGGCCTTCCAACGCAGCCGCCGCGCGCTCGCGGTAGCGCTCGCGTCGGCGGAGGTCGCGCTCGTAGTCGGCGTCGGTGACGGCCAGGCAGCGCTCGATCTTGCCGGCCGTGTCCTCGCCGTAGGCTTCGGGATGCTCCTCGAAGAGCTCCGCGTGGACGTCCGCCACCTCCCGCATGAAGACGGAGGCGGGGCGGTCGCCCGGCTCGGGGAAGTCGACCGCCCGGCTGTTCGGGAAGAGGGCCGCGGCCTGCTCGACGCGCGCGCGAACCAGCGGGTCGGCGTGCTCGAGCCAGGCGACGCCGACCTGAAGCTCGGCGAGCTCCGCGGTGGCCGGCGCAAAATCGTCCGTCAGCGACTCGAGCAGCCCGGCGCAGCCGCCGACGCTCCGCGCGAGCGGTCCCGCGTGGTCGAAGCTCGGCGCGAGCGGGAAGCAGCCTTCGAGCGAGACCGCCCCGTAGGACGGCTTGAAGCCGACGACGCCGCAGCAGGCCGCCGGGATCCGGAGCGACCCGCCCGAGTCCGTGCCGAGCGCCGCGTCGGCGAGCCCGGCCGCGAGCGCAGCCGCGGAGCCGCCGCTCGAGCCCCCCGCGATCCGGTCCGCGGCGAGCGGGTTCGGCACCGTGCCGAAGTGCGGGTTGATCGAGGTGACCCCGTACGCGAACTCGTGCAGGTTGGTCTTGCCGACGTCACCCCAGCCCGCCGCCTCGGCGCGCCGCACGGCGTCAGCCGTCGCCACCGGCACGTGGTCCGCGAACAGAATCGACCCGTAGGTCGTGACGAGCCCGGCCGTGTCGAACAGATCCTTGACGGCGAGCCGTCGCCCTTCGGCGACCTCGTCCGCCCCCGGAGGTCGCGCAAGAAAGATCCCATCAAGGTCTCTGGATGCAGAAGTCATTGTTTGTCACCCTCGAGCTTCAGGCGCACAAGACGCGAAAGGCACGACTCGCCACGCAAGTGGATTCTCGCGCAGATGCAGGCCACAGTCGCCTGGACTCAGCTGCGAGGATTGGGTCGTGGTGAGGCGACTGATGGTCATCTCCCTCGGTATCGCCGTCATCGCGTTGATCGGCGTCGCCATCGTGCGGCACCACCAGACGATGTCGCCGGGCGCGACGGCACGAGCGCTCCGGCAGCGTCTTCACGTGGCCTACGCCTTCGACTGCCACCGCGTTCACAACGACGGGACGTTGAACTCGCAGACCTGACGTACGAGTGCGATCCGGCCGCGGGAGTATGGAAAGCTCATCCGCAGCTCACGAGCTACTGGATCAGCACCGACCGCCACCACATCACGGGCCTACAGCCGATGGGGTAGCTGCCTCCCCGCTGGCCTGGGCCAGCGTGCGGGAACGTCACCAGAGACGGCTTGCGGCATCCGATGCATACTCAGTGAGTGCGCCTCCGGAGTATCTGGCTCGTCCTGGTAGCACTTGCCGCGGTCGTGAGCGCCGCGGCCGCTCCGGTTCCGACGCGTCTTGTGATCTCGGGCGCGTTCCATACGACGAGCGCACGGGCCGTCACGTCAAGCGACGAGGGGTGCGGGTTCCGAATCAAGACCCGAACCCTGGTCTACGAGAGCGAGGCACTGCGGATCGGGCGGGGTCCCGCGGTCGCGCGTGTCGAGTTCTTCGTGCCGCACTACCGCGGGCGCGGTCGGTACGACGCCCGTACACCCGCGCCGTACGGCCGGACCGCGGTTCAGGTCGTGACCGCACGTAACGCGGCGACCGGCGCGGCCAGCGGCTTCTACATCGCGACCTCGGGCAGCGTCTCGGTCGCGCAGTCGAAGAACGTCGGTCGGCTCGGGCGGAGCGGCTCGCTGGCCGGCACGGTTCACGTCAGGCTGCGCCTACAGCGCGGGTCGAGGCGCCTGCGTCTGTACGGCAGCTGGCGCTGCCGGATCGACCCGACCTCAAACGGCGGCTGATCTCGCGTGAGCCGGGAACTCGCCTGGGCCAGAGTTCGCGAATGTCCCTTGAGCGGCTGGCCTCGCCAGCAAGCGGTTCACCACCCTTGTCCTCGTCGTGTGGCTTGGCGTCCCGCTCGTTCTTGCGATCGCGATGCCGGACCTGAAGACAGCGCTAGTTGCGTGGTTCGGGTACGCCACCGGCTTCGGGATCTCGCACGTCGTCACTCTGCCCCTCGGACACTTTCTCGCTCGTCGGATTGAGCGGCGGCAAGTCGCCAGTCACGGGGCAGATAGCTAGCTCGCAGGCAGTAGCGGTTGCCCCAGGACCAGCGGCGTCGCCTGTGCGAGCGTCCCACTCGCCCGAGTCTGACTTTGGGCGTGACGGGCGCGCGCCTCAGTCGAACGCTAGGTAGACGAACGCGATCACGACGGTCAGGGCGAGCAGCGCGAGGAAGAGCCCGAACAGCGCGAGGCCGAGCGTGAGGTTCTTGCGTGCCTCGTCGGGGGTCGGCTCCATCAGCCGATCAGGGGGTCGATCGCCATCGCCACGAAGAGCAGCGCGAGGTAGAGGAGCGAGAAGTGGAAGAGCGCCCGCGCCCGCACCGGCGTCGTCTCGCGGCGCAGCCGCCACGCGAGTCGCAGGAAGATCGCGCCGAGCACGACCGCAGCGGCGAGGTACAGAACGCCTGCCGTTCGCGACGCGAACGGGAGCAGTGTCGCCGCGAACAGGACGAGCGAGTACCAGACGATCTGCCGGGCGGTCTCGTCGTCGCCGCGCACAACGGGGAGCATCGGGATCCGCGCCGCCGCGTAGTCACGCTTCAGCAGCAGCGCGAGCGCCCAGAAGTGCGGCGGCGTCCAGAGGAAGACGATCAGGAAGAGGAAGAGCGCGGGCACGGTCAGGCTGCCGGTCGCGGCCGCCCAGCCGACGAGCGGCGGGATCGCGCCCGCGGCGCCGCCGATCACGATGTTCTGCGGCGTCGAGCGCTTCAGCCAGCGCGTGTAGACGAACACGTAGAAGAGGTTCCCGACGAGCGCGAGCACCGCCGTCAGGACGTTCACCGCCGAGGCGAGCAGGACGAACGAAAACGCCGACAGCGTCAGGCCGAACTCGAGCGCCCGCGCCGGCGCGACCCGCTCGACGGCGACCGGCCGGTCGCCCGTGCGGGGCATCAGCCGGTCGATGTCCCGGTCGAGCACGTGGTTGAGCGCGCTCGCGCCTCCGCAGGCGAGCGCAAGCCCGGCCATCGTCACGACGAAGAGCCCCGTCCCCGGCCAGCCGCGCGCGCCGACGAGCATCCCCGCGGCGCCTGTCAGTAGGAGCAGGGTCATGATCCGCGGCTTGGTCAGCGTCAGGTAGTCGCGCCAGGAGGCCCGCGGGACCCACTCGCCCCGGAAGCAGCCGACGAGGACGACGATCGCCGACGCGAGCGCGAGCCCCGCCAGAGCCAGGTGCAGCGGCCGGGAGATCAGGAGCGCGGCTGCCAGGAAGGAGAACAGCGCGCCGGCCGCGGCGGGCAGTAGCCGACGGTGCGCGACCCACGCCGCGGCGACGAG
>Ga0210142_1000335_pt1 | contig 10718 bp, 7 predicted proteins | sample Goodyear_PhragC__FD_184869 | JGI IMG/M metagenome (GOLD analysis project Ga0210142, IMG submission 184869) | Wetland microbial communities from San Francisco Bay, California, USA, that impact long-term carbon sequestration - Goodyear_PhragC_D2... | ecosystem: Environmental > Aquatic > Marine >...
GAGAAAGACCATCCTCACGCCGTCGAGGACGCCGCAGACATAGGCATCCGACGGTGCGCCGAAAGGGGTATCCAGGCGCTCTTCGCGGATATCGGTGAGGCCTTCGATCTCATACAGGCCGCTGCCGCCGATGACGCCGATGGCGGGTTGGGTCATGGTTGGAACCTCCCTGGGAGAAAACAGTGACGGGTGATGGGGAACGGGTAACGGCGCACCGGGCCGTTCAGTTCTCGATACGATCCGGCGCCGGCAGCTTCCCTTGCAGACGCTCCAGTTTGCCCTTGAGCTGGCCGCAGGCGGCGGAAATGTCCTGCCCCTTGCTGGCCCGGCGAATCGCCACCAGGTCGCGGCTGAGAAGATAACCCTGGAAGGCGTCGATGGCCTCGGCTGCCGGCGCACGCAGCACCGAGCCGGCGTGCTCGTTGTAGGGGATCAGGTTGACCTTGGCCTTGAGCCCGTGCAGAAGCTTGACCAGCCGCCGGGCGTCGGCCAGCGAGTCGTTCACCCCCTGGATGAGAATATACTCGAAGGTGATGCGCTGCCGCGGCTGCAGCGGGAAGTCGCGGCAGGCGGCCAGCAGCTCGGCCAGGGGATAGCGGCGGTTGATCGGCATCAGCTGGTCGCGCACCGCATCGGTAGTGGCGTTCAGCGAGACCGCCAGATTGACGCGGATGCGCCGGCCCAGCTCGGCCATCTCCGGGACCAGTCCGGAAGTCGACAAGGTCACCTTGCGCGGCCCATAGTCGAAGCCATCGGTGGCATAGAGGATCTGCAGCGCCCGGATCACGTTGTCGAGGTTGTGCAGCGGCTCGCCCATCCCCATCAACACGATGTTGTTCACCGCCCCGTCGCGGGCGGCGGCGCAGACCTGGTTGACGATCTCTGCCGGCGTCAAATTGCGGCTGAGACCGAAGCTGCCGGTGAGGCAGAAGGCGCACTGCATGGCGCAGCCGACCTGGGTGGAGATGCACAGAGTCGCCCGTCCCGCCTCCATCGGAATGCGCACCGTCTCCACGGTCTGCCCGTCGCCGAGGCGGAAGAGGTATTTCTTCGTCCCGTCGCGACTCTCCTCGACTGCTTCGGGCTGCCAGTCGGAAATAAACGCTCGGGCCGTCAGCTCCTCGCGCAGCACCTTGGCCAGGTCGGTCATCCCGGCGAAATCGGTCACCCCCCGCTGGTAGATCCAGCGGAAGATCTGTCCGGCCCGGAAGCGCTCCTTGCCGAGCCCGGCCAGAAATCCGGCCAGTTCCTCGGGAGTCAGGTTTTTCAGGTCGACCTTGTCCGTCACGTAGATCCTTGTCACGGCAAAGAAAAGCCCCGCCGCGACCAGCAAAAAACCCTTCGATTGTAACCGAAGGGTTTTGATTTCACAAGGTTATTCTCCCCCGGAAGGGGCCGGAAAGTTTACAGCAGCTCGAGCCCGGAGAAGAAATAGGGAATTTCGAAGGCGGCAGTCTCCGGGGCGTCGGAGCCGTGGGTGGCGTTGTTGCCGATGGAGGTGCCGAATTCCTTGCGCAGGGTGCCGGCTTCGGCCTTGGCCGGGTCGGTGGCGCCCATCAGGTCGCGCCATTTCTTGATGGCGTCTTCCGCCTCGAGAACCATGACGACGCAGGGGCCGCTGCTCATGAAATCGGTCAGCTCCCCAAAGAAGGGGCGCTCCTTGTGCACGTAGTAGAAGCCTTCGGCTTCCACCTTGGAGAGGTAGAGTTTTTTCAGGCCGACCACCGTGAACCCTTCGCTGTAGATCCGGGCGAGAATTTTCCCGGCGTGACCGGCGGCAAGGGCATCGGGCTTGATGATGGCAAAGGTTCTTTCCATGGGGTTCATCCTCCGGAAGGTAAGATTGGGGTGGCAAAGCGCTTGTTTCTAACATCTGCATCCGCGGATGTCAAGCCGAACCCCGCGACTCACTCGAAGGTGATCCGGTAATAGAGATCGGCGCCGGTTTCGCTTCCCATGCTCGACTCGACCTGCCAGTGGTGGCCGAGTTGGTAGCGCACCCCCACCTGGCTGGTGTTGCTGAAGACCGACTGGCCGAAGCTGATATAGAGCCGGGGGCTCAGGTACTTACCGATAGTGACCACCGAGCCGGCGGTGTTCCCCTTGCCGGTCTCCACGCTGATGACGTCGAGACCCAACTGACGCTTGAGGCGGTCCTGGAGCACCGCTGAATCGCCCTTGGAGAGGAGGGCGCCGGCAGCGGCCATCATCAGGCCGGCCTGGCTGCTGTCGCCGCCAAGGGGATGGCCGAGGACGATGTAGGCGAGGACGTCGGTGTCCGGCATGGCCGGTTCGGAATAGAGATGAACCTCGGGAGCGCGGGGGGTGCCGACAACGCGGACCCCGGCCTTGACCTCCTCCAGCTGGCGTAGCGCCAGGATGTCGAGGGCCGGTTCGGCCACCGGACCGCCGGCGAAGACCGCGGTGCCGCGGGTAATCGCCAGCTTCACGCCGTAGGCGGAGTAGTTCCCTTCCGCGACTTCGATCTTCCCCCGGCCGTGCAGGCTGCGCAGATCGCTCCCCTGGATCTCCACTTCGCCGCGCAGGCGGGCGTCGAGTCCCTCGGCCTTGACCAGCACATGGTCGCCGAGGCGAACCGTGATCTTGAGGGACATCGCCAGGGCCAGCGGCGTCTCTTCGGTTGCGGGCGCGTCGATGATCACCAGGTCGGGGCTGGAGGTGAGCGGCTCCTTCCCCTGGCGCCCGCGGAAGAGAGCCTCGGGGACCAGCAGGGTGCCGCTCACTTCCAGCCGTCGGCCGCGGCCGGCGATTTCCAGGTCGGGGCTGACCGTCAGCTCCAGTTCCGGCAGGTGGATGGCCTGCACCCCCTCGCCCTTGAGGGCGAGGCGATAGGCTCCCGGGGTCAGGTTGTGCAGGGCCAGTTCGCCGCTCCCGTGCAACACGCCGCTACCGGAGCGCACCTTGAGCTCCTCGACCACCAATCGGTCGCCGGTCAACCGCAGACGCAGCGTGGCGTCCTGCAACCGGACCCCGGTCGCCGGCAGGTAGGCGCCGGCCCCGCTCAGCACAGCGCTTCCCGTCACCCGCGGCGCCGTCCAGCTGCCGTCGACCGCCAGCTTCAGCTGCAGTTCCCCCTTGCTTTCCTGGATCATCCCCGGGAAGAGGCCGCCGAGCAGGCCGTCCTCCTGGAAGCGCCCGTCGAGACTCCCTTGCAGCGCCCCCTGCTCGGCCAGACGGACGGGCAGACGGGCGGGGAGCGGCAGCCGCAGACGGCCATGCACGGTTCCGCGGGCGCCGAGTTCCAGCTGCAACTCGGTCTCCAGCGCCTCTCCCGCCCAACGCCAGTCGAGCTGCGCGGTCTGCAGCCGGGCGTAGAATTCCCGGCCGCCGCGGCGCCAGGTACAGCCTCCTCCTTTGATCGCAACCTGCCCACTGGCGGCCACCGACCCGCCCGGTTGCCACTCCCCTTGCCCGCGCAGGGACAAATCCCCCTCGAGCCGCAAATCGCTGGGGAGCCAGGGGCGAGCCAGGGCCAGGTCGATCCCTTCGCCGGTGTAGGACAGGCTCCCCCGCGTCGGCCAACCGTAATGCGCCGGCTCCGCGGACTGCAGCGTCATGCCCAGGCGGCCCCCCGAGTGGTCCGCCAGGTCCAGCCGGCCGCGCAACCCCGCTGCGTCCCAGTCGAGCGCCAGCTGCGCCCTGGAAAGAGCCAGGTGCGTATCCGCAAGGGTCAGCTCGGACTGACCGTTGGTGGACAGGTGGAGGGTCAGGGAGCGATCCTCCTGCCATTTCAGCTGCGCCGAGCCGGAAAGGTGTCCGGCAACGGTCAGGGCCTTCAACCAGGGGTCGAGCAGCGCCAGATCGAACTCCTGCCAGTGGGCGTCGACCACCCCCCGCTCCGGAAAAGCCAGCTGCGGTTGTCGATGGGACTGCACCGCACCGTTGCAGCGCCCCTGGGGGCCGAGATCGATCAGCCAGGTTCCCTCAAGGCCGGCCCGTGCCCAGTTCACTTTCGCTTCGAGCCGGCGGACGGCAACCTGTCGTTCCGCGCGCGACCAGCTGCCCTGGCCGGCCAGAGTCCCCTCGATCAGGGTCAGGCGCCCGTCGTTCCAGCGCAGAGTCATATGGCTGTCTGCCGTTCCGGCAAGATCGCCCGCGGCCAGCCAGGGGGAGAGCCAGCCGAGGGAAAAGTGGCGGGTCTCCAGCTCCAACCCCCCGTCGAGAGGGGCCAAGTCCAGTGCGCCGCTGCTGGCCAGCCGCTCCTGGTGGTCGCCCTGCAGGATGAGGGAGGACCAGGCGAGCCGTTTGCCACCGAGGTCGAGGTCGACCGGCTGCCGCAGCTGCCAGTGGCCGTACTGGGCATCCGCCGCCGTCAGAGTCGTCAGCTGCCCCTGCCAGGCACCGTCGCGCCAGCCGCCGGCCAGCTGCAGAGCGAGCCGTCCCTGGGCCCAGCGGGCGGTCAACGCCAGCTCGTGGTGGTCGAGACGCCCTTCTCCGGCCAGCTGCAGATTCTTGGCCCGCCAGGCTCCGCGGCTGAGATCGGCGGCCGTCAGCGACAGGTTCAGCCGGTTCTGCTCCGGTAGCCACTCCCCCTGCGCCTCCAGGTTTTTGATCTGCCAGGGCCCATAGGCGAGGTTCCGGCCATGGCCCCGCCCGGCGGCCGCCCACCCCTCCTGCGCTTGCCAGCGCAGCCAGCCCTGCACCTCCCCTTCGCCGCTGGCGGCGGCATCCAGTTTGCCGAGGTCGAGAATGTGCAACGCCACATCGAGCCGTTGCGCCAGTTCTCCCCGGGCGGTCAGCGTGATCCCGGGGCCGTGCAGCCGCAGCCGCTCGAGTTGGAGGGTGGCGCCGTCATAGCGGCCGTCGACCACCCCCTGCAGATCGAACCCGCGCAGCCGGCTCGGCGCGATCTGCGCCTGCCAGCGGGCCTGCAGCGGAGAATGGCCGGGAAAGTCCATCCGCCCCTGCAGGTGCAGGTTGATCTTCCCCGGCCAGCCGCCGGCCAGGCGGCCGGGGTCGAGATCTTCCCCCTCCAAGTCGGCGGTCAGGAAGGGGACGTCCTTCCAGTCGATATGCAGTTTCCCCCGCACCCCGCCGCCGAGCCATCCGGCATGCAGCTCATCAAGGCCGATCCCCGCCGCATCGCCGGCAAATCGTCCCTGGGTTTTGAGCTCCCGCCAGCCCCTGTCGCGGTTGGCGAGCTGGAAGCTGCCGGCATAGCCGGAGCCGTCGACCCGTCCCTGCAGGGTTCCGGAAATGGCCGTGGGAAAACGGGTTTCAGGCCGCAGGTCGACATCGCTCAGCTGCAGATCGAGATCGAAGGCCGGTCGGCCGGCGCGGGCAGTGACACGGCCAGTACCTTGCGCCTGGCCGGCCAGTCCCTGGCGGGTCAGTAGCAGCCGGGTCAGGCGCAATTCGTTCTGGTGCAGTTCGAACTCTCCGGCGAGGTGCAGTTGCGGTTCCGCCCCCCAGGCGGCGGCTGCCTCCAGCCCCCCGCGGAGGAAGACCTCGTCGCCACCCTCCCGAAGTGTGAGCCGCACCCGACCGCCCGGAACGCTCGCCAGCCGCCCTTCCGAAACCGGGGTAAAGGTCAGTTGCGCCTCGGCCCGACGGGTCACCAATGCGATCGTCAGTCCGCCGCGAAGCCGGGCGTCGGCATTGACCAGGTCCAGCGCCTTCGCCCGCAGGGTGCCGCCGCGCCAGCTCAGCTTCCCCGTCATCTTCTGCAACGCGAAGGACGGCTTCGTCCCGGAGCGCACCAGCAGCCCGGTCACCTGCAGATGGTCGACACGGGCCCGTAGAAGCAGCGGCCAGCCGCTCACCCGGGGCCAGGCCAGGCCGGGCAAAAGCTGGTCGCCGGCCCGCTTTTTCGGGGCGGCCGCGGGTGGAAGAGTCAGTTCGGGATCATCGATCCCGAGCCGGGCGATCCAAACTTCCCCGCGCAGCAGGCCGAGGGGCTGCCAGCGCAGTTCCACCCGGCGGACCTGCAACCGGGTCCCTGCCACCCGGTAATCGATGCCGGTCAGTGTCAGCCGGTCCGCCAGGCGGCCCTCGACCCGGTCCATGGCTAGAGTTCCCGGCAGCAGTCGTGCGCCGGTCGCCACCACCCAATGCGCCCCGCTGCTGCTCCAGCCGAGCCAGGCCACACCGCTCCCCACCAGCAGGACCAGCATGAGCGTTGCGTACAGCCATAGGCGCAGGCGGGGACTCACCATGCGAACCCCACACTGAAGTGCACCCGGTAGGCGCCGGTACTTTCACCGATGCGCCGGGCAAGGTCGAGATGGATCGGGCCGATCAGGGTATAGTAGCGGAGCCCGATCCCGGCCCCCTGAGCCGCTTCGAATTCGGCCAGGGAATTGAAGGCATTTCCGGCGTCGTAAAATCCGGCCACCCCCCAGTTCCGGCCGATCGCCCGCTCCAGCTCCAGGCTACCGACCAGCAGCTGCTTGCCGCCGACCACCTGGCCGCTGGCATCGCGGGGGCCGAGGGACTGGTAGGAATAGCCGCGTACGCTCTGGTCGCCGCCGGCAAAGAAACGGAGCGAGGCCGGGATTTCGGCGAGCCGGTCGCTCTGCAGGGTCGTCGCTGCCTGGCCGCGGGCCAGCAGCGACAGGTGCCACGGCAAGGGCAGCAGCAGATGGGCATTACCGATGACCTGCAGCAGTTTGGTATCCGAGACGAGCGCCGGATGGGTGCCACGGGCTTCCAGGGTCAGGCGGTAGCCGCGACGCGGACGGATCGGGTCGGAAACACTGCGCAGGGTCAGGCGCGCCCCGGGCATCAACAGCCGGGAGCGGTTATCGGTGAGGCCGATCTGGTAATCCTCCCGCAGCGCCTGGATGAAGAGCGATCCGATGAGGACGTCACTGAGCCGCTGGATGCGTTCCAGTTCGATACTGATTTTCTTGCTGGTGTAGGTCTCGGTCTTTTCGCGATCGACTTTGCCATGCAGGGCGGTGACATCGTCCAGAGATTTCGGGCTGGGAATCAGATAGTCGGCGCCGAGGGTCTGTTTGATTTCGGAGAGGCCGGTCTCGATTTTGAGCTCGTGACCGAGGTGGAAGATGTTGACGTCCTGGTAGCGCAGCGATCCCCGCACCCCGGTATCGGTGCCGTAACCGATCCCCGGGCGGAGCCGGCGCCGGTCGGAAGCAACCAGCTGGATGCCGATGGGGATGTCCTGGCCGGAGGCCAGCTCCCGTTGCGGGGTGATCAGGACCTCCTTGAAACGGTCGGAATCGAGGAAGTTGAGCTGGGTTTTCCCCAGGGGCTGGTAGGCGAAACGCTCGCCGGGATGGAAGGCCAGATAGCGTTTGAGGAACCGGTCGGGATAATCGGGCGCGCCGTGGATCAGCGGCCGGCCGAAGAAGTAGACCGGACCGGTGGCCAGATCCAGGTCGATATCGGCCTGCCGGTCGCCCCGGGAAACGGCCAGCCGGTGGGTGACGAAATCCGCGTCGAGGTAGCCGAGATCGATGGCCCGCGACTTGAGACTCCCCTTTCCCGCCTCATACTGATCCTGCCGCAGCACATCGCCGACATGCAGCGGGAAGTCGGCGACCAGGCGCTGCAGTGCCGGTTCGCTGCGTCCCGGTCCGCTCAGGATCAGGTGCACGGTGGCGACCCGAACCGGTTCACCGGGATGGACGGCCACATCGAGAAGGAACTGCTGCTCGCCTCTGGGCTGCAAATCGGTTTCAACGGTGGGGGAAAAGTAGCCGAAAGGTTCCAGCGCCCCCCGCACCAGATCGGGGACCTGGGCCTGAAAGCGCTCCAGCCAGGGCCGGTCGACCTGGCCGTCCTTGACCAGTCCCGGCGGCGGCGCAAGAGCCTCCCGGACATTTTCCAGCAGCGCACCCTGCAGGCCGCGAATGCGGACCTCCAGCACCTCGGCGCCCCACCCCGTCCCTGCCCAGAAGAGCACCATCAGCACGACCGCGAGCAGCGAGCGCCAGGGGGGAAGACAACCGGCCATGGATTTTCTGCGGCAATTCAGGGCAATTCTCCGAAACGGGCGGCGAGGGTTTCCCGCCGGTAGGCAAAAATCGTGCGCAACCGCCGCTCGATCAGCAGCCGGTGACAGAGTTCGCCGGCGAATCCAAAGGGCATCCGGTAATGAACCAGATCGGCGACCTCCACCCCGCCGGTACAGGAACGGAAATGGTGCTGGTGGTGCCAGAAACGGTAGGGTCCAAAGCGTTGCTCATCGACGAAGAATTCTTCCGCCCGCAGCTGGGTGATTTCAGTCACCCAGGTGACCGCCGCCCCTCCCAGCGGGCGAATCCGGTAACTGACGATGAGCCCCGGGTAGATGGCGGCAGGGAGCGGTCCGGTGACCTCGAAATCCAGCCAGGGCGGAGTGATCGCCGCCAGGTTGGCAGGATCGGTGAAAAACGCCCAGGCCGTGGCGGGGGGCACCGCCAGGCGCTGGGAATATTCCAGGCGGTGCAGCTTCATGCCTCGCCTCCAGCGTCGGGGGAGAAGCGTTCCGGACCCTGCAGCGGCGGTTCGCCGAGAGCCTCCGCCATCCCGCGCAGCATCCCGGAAAAGACCAGGCCGTGAAAGGGAGTCACCAGCCACCAGTAGAGAAGCCCCCACAGCCCCCGGGGGCGGAAGCGGGCCACCTGGCGAAGCTCCGTCCCGGCGGCCACCGCCTGCAGGGTGAATTCCAGCGACGCTTCGCCGGGCACCTTCATCTCCGCAACCAGCAGCAACCGGTACGGGGCCTCGATGGCCGCCACCCGCCAGAAATCGAGGGCATCGCCGACCTGCAAGGTCGTGGCGTCGCGCCGCCCGCGGCGCAATCCGATCCCGCCGAACAGCCGGTCAAGAGCGCCGCGCAGCCCCCAGAGCCAGTCGGCATAATACCAGCCGGTGGCACCGCCGATGCGGGTCACCGCCGACCAGACAACAGCCGGCGAGGACGCCAGCAGCATGCGCCGTCCGTCCCGGAACTGGGTTCCCCCAGCCCAGTGCGGATCGCCAGAAATTCCCCATTCGGCCGGCGGCAGAAACCCGGCATCGCTCCAGGAGCTCTCCACCTGCTGGTCGCGCTGTCGCTGCAGGGCGAGGCGAATGGCGCGCCGGCAGTCGAGCAGCTCCTGGGGGACGAGGGTGGCCAGCCGCTGTTCCTGGCAGAGGACGGGATTGCTCAAGCCTTCGGCAAGCGGACGGGCCAGGCTGGCCGGAACCGGGGTTACCAAATGGATCCAGTAGGAGCTCAGTCGTGGCGTCAGGACCGGCACCGGGACGATCCAGCGCCGGCGCAGTCCGGCTTCCTCGGCATAAATGGTCATCAGTTCGCGGTAGGTGACAATCCGTGGCTGACCGATGTCGAAGACCTGGCCGACAGTCTGCGGGCAATCGAGACAGCCGATCAGGTAGGTCAGGACATTGCGGATCGCGATCGGCTGGCAGGGAGTATCGATCCAGCGCGGAGTCACCATCACCGGCAGCCGTTCGACCAGATAGCGCAGAATTTCGAAGGAGGCGCTCCCCGAGCCGATGATCATCGCCGCCCTTAGCACGGTGACCGGGACCGGACCGGCCTGCAGCAGCCGGGCGACCTCCGCCCGCGAACGCAGGTGCCGGCTGAGCCCCGGGTGGTCCTCGCCAAGCCCGCCGAGGTAGATGATCCGCCTTACGCCGGCGGCGGATGCCGCCCCCGCCGCATTTCGGGCGGCGTCGCGATCGGCCCGGGTGAAATCTCCGCCACCCGGCGCCATCGAATGGACCAGAAAATAAAGGACGCTGGCGCCGCGCAGCGCGGCCCCAAGGGATTCCGGCTGCAGGGCGTCGCCTGCCGCCAGTTCCACCAGCGGGTGGCCGGCCCAACTGCGACCGCGCAGCTTGGCGAGGCTCCTGCCGATGGCCCGCACCCGGTAACCGGCGGCCAGGAGACGCGGCACCAGGCGGCCGCCGACATAGCCGGTGGCTCCCAGCACTGCCAAGGTACCCGTTGTCTGCTCCATGGACCTCCCCTTGGCCGGTACGGCCAACAGCGGCGCAGCGCGGCGCTGCAGTTCAAATTCTAAACCAGCGGGAGGGGCCTGCAACCAACGGGGAAAGGGATCTCCGGAACCAGAACAGATGGGGGGATTCAGCGACTGAGATCACGCAGGAATTTGAGGACGTCCTGGAGGGCCTTGTTGGCTTCCTTTTCGGCGCGGGCGGTGGCATCCTCGGCGCGGCCGGCGGCGGCCTCCGCATGTTTGACGGCCGCCTCCGCCCGCTGCGCCGCCGTCTCTGCCCGCAGGGCCGCTCCATCGGTCTGCTGGGCCGTCGCCTTTATCTGCTCGGCCGTCGTTTCCGCCCGCTGGGCCGCCTGTTCGGTGCGTTCGGCAGCGGTTTCGCTGCGCACCGCGGCCTGCTCGATGCGCCCGGCCGCCGTGATCGCCTGGTCCATTCGTGCCCGGTCGGCATCGGAAAGGATCAGGGCGGAGCAGCCGCCGAGGAGCAGGGCCAGTGCGGAGACCAAGATGCGGTTAAGGGGCAGGAGGGACATGGGAAATGACTCCGCTGCGGTTGAGTCCGGAATTCGGTTCGGGGCCACAACCTGCCCCCGTGCTCACAGCTTACCGTCTTTTTGCAGCCAGTCGAGGACCTGACGCAAAGCCTGGCCGCGATGGCTGATGCGGTTCTTCACCTCGAGGGGCAGCTCGGCGAGGGATTTTCCGTATTCCCGAACCAGGAACAACGGGTCGTACCCGAATCCCCCAGAACCGCGCGGGGTTTCGAGGAGCAAGCCGTCCAGG
>Ga0210142_1000336_pt1 | contig 10715 bp, 9 predicted proteins | sample Goodyear_PhragC__FD_184869 | JGI IMG/M metagenome (GOLD analysis project Ga0210142, IMG submission 184869) | Wetland microbial communities from San Francisco Bay, California, USA, that impact long-term carbon sequestration - Goodyear_PhragC_D2... | ecosystem: Environmental > Aquatic > Marine >...
CTCCGAGAATGTCCCCTATGGACTACCTCCTCATTTATCCCCCGGCCGCCAAACCCGCAGAGCCGCCGTTGGCCAGCGCCGTCCTGCTCGGGCATCTGCGCCGCCAGGGTCTGGCGGCCGACGCCCTCGACGCCAACCTCGCCGGCTACCTGTTCCTGCTCGATGCCGCCCGGCTGGGGGCGGCCGCCGACCCGGCTCCGGGCACCGCGCTGCGCCGCGCCATCGCCCATGTGCCCCGAGCCCTGGCCCTGCTGCGTTCGCCGCGCGGGGCGGACTCCTTCGCCCGCTACCGCAGCGCGGCGGAGGACCTGAACCGGGCGCTCGCGGTCTACGGCAGGGAGGGGGAGCGGCTGAGCCTCGGCGATTATCTCCATGAGGGTCTTTCCCCTTTTTCCCCGACCGACCTGGAACGGCTGGCGGCAGGTGAGGCGCGCACCCTGTTTCGCGACTACTTCGAGCAGGAACTGCTGCCGCAGGTGCTGGCGCGCCGGCCGCGCCGCATCGGGATCACCGTCAACTACCGCCATCAGGCGCTCCCCGCCTTCGAGCTCGCCGGGCTGCTGCGCCGGGCGCTGCCGGAGGTGCTGCTGGTGGCCGGCGGCGGGCTGATCAGTTCCTGGGCGCCGCTCCTGCAGCGGCGCGCCGCGCCGCTCTTTCCCTTCGACACGCTGGTGGCGGGTCCCGGCGAGGCGAGCCTAGTTGCCCTAGCGACGGAGGAAACGCCGCCGGCGCCGCTGCTGGCCGATGCCGCGGCGAACGAATTCGTCCCCGATTACAGTTTCGTCGACCCGGGCGCCTACCTCTCCCCGGAGCCGGTCCTGCAACTCACCGCCAGCCGCGGCTGCTATTGGGCCCGCTGCCGCTTCTGCCCCGAGGCGGCGACCCCGACCCAGCCCTTCCGGGCCTATCCCGCCGATAAGCTCCCCAGGCTGCTGCGCCAGCTGGCGGCGACGACCGGTGCCAGGCGTTTCCACTTCACCGACAACGCCCTGCCGCCGGCGGCGCTGCGTGCCCTGGCCGGGGCGGCGCAGGAACTCGCGGGGCTGGCCTGGCACGGCTTTGTCCGCTTCGATCCCGCCCTCGCCGAGCCGGCGCTGGCCGCGGGTCTGGCGGCTGGCGGCTGCCGCATGCTGCAACTCGGCCTGGAGAGCGGCTCCCAGCAGGTTCTCGAGCGTCTGCACAAGGGGACGCAGCTGGCGACGGCCGCCCGCATCCTGGACACCCTCCACGCCGCCGGCATCGCCACCTACGTCTATGTCCTGCTCGGCACGCCGCAAGAGAGCGAGGCCGAGGCGGAGGCGACCCTGGCGTTTCTCGAAGCGCACGCGGCGCGCATCGACTTTCTCAATCTGGCGATCATGAACCTGCCGCGGGCGGCCGACTTCGCCGGCGAACTCCCCGGTGCCGAGTGGGAGGAGGAGCCCCTCGGTCTCTATCGCTCTCTCGACGCGAGCGATGGGGGGCGGGCCGCAGCGCGGCGCTTCCTCGCCCGGCGCCTGCTCGCCTCGCCGTCGATCCGTGGCATCGTCCACCGCACCCCCCCCTGGTTCACCTCCAACCACGCCCCCTTCTTTACCCGGTCGGGTCGACTTTGAGCGGCCGGCTGTGGTAGAGTCGGCTGTTTTTTAATAGGTCCTATGGGTCCTATCGGACCTATGGGACCCATAGAGTTCAAGGCCTTTCATGGAACCCTGGCAGCACAGTCTCAAAAACAGCCTCACCGATCCGGCGATTCTGGCCGCGCGCTTCGGCCTCGACCCGGCACCGCTGGCCCGGGTCGCGGCGCGCTATCCGCTGCGCATTACCCCCCATTACCTGGGGCTGCTGCAGGGGCCGGGCGACCCGCTCTGGCGCCAGTGCGTCCCCGACCCGCGGGAACTCGACCCCATGGGGCTGCTTGATGACCCGCTGGCCGAAGCTGCGCATGCGCCGCTGCCGGCGGTGGTGCACCGCTACCCCGACCGGGTGCTGCTGCTGGCCGGAACCAGCTGCCCCCTCTACTGCCGCTTCTGCACCCGCAAGCGCAAGGTCGGCTGCGCCGGGGAGCAGCTCTCCTTCGGTGACCTGCTCGACGGACTCGGCTACATCGAGCGCACCCCGCAGGTCCGCGACGTGCTGATCTCGGGTGGCGATCCGCTGCTGCTCCCCGACCTCCTGCTCGGCGAGGTGCTGACGCGGCTGAGTCGCATCTCCCATGTGGAGATGATCCGCATCGGCAGCCGGGTGCCGGTGACCCTGCCGGAACGTATCACCGCGGAGCTCTGCAAGGTCCTGCGCCGTCACCATCCCCTCTATCTCAACACCCACTTCAACCATCCCCGGGAGATCACCCCCGAGGCGGCCGAGGCCTGCCGGCGGCTGGCCGACGCCGGCGTGCCGCTCGGCAACCAGACGGTGCTGCTGCGCGGCGTCAACGACGATGCGGCGACCATGGCGGAGCTGTTGCGCGGCCTGCTGACCATCCGCGTGCGCCCCTACTACCTGCACCAGATGGACCTGGTCGCCGGCACCGGCCACTTCCGGACCCGGGTCGAGAGCGGCCTCGACATCCTGCGCGCCCTGCGTGGCAGCGTCTCGGGGCTGGCCATCCCCCATTACGTCATCGATCTCCCCGGCGGCAAGGGGAAGGTGCCGCTCTTGCCGGAGACCATCGAAAGCCTGGGCGACACCGTGGTGTTGCGCACCCCGGACGGGGAGCGGGTGGACTACCCGAACGCTGTAGCATAACTCCCCCCAGCCCTCTCTTGACTCAAGAGGGGGAGATTGTCTCCTCCCCTTGGCTCAAGGGGAGGTCGGGAGCGGTTGCCCGCGTAAGTCACCCACTGATTCTGAACGAGGAGGGGCCATGAACCAACCGCAACCCGCCGAGATCCTGCAGTCGGTCTTCGGTTACGGGACCTTCCGCCCCTACCAGGAGGAGATCGTCGCCACCCTGGTCGGCGGCGAGGATGCCTTCGTGCTGATGCCGACCGGCGGCGGCAAGTCCCTCTGCTACCAGATCCCGGCGCTGTGCCGACCGGGGGTGGGGATCGTCGTCTCGCCGCTGATCTCGCTGATGAAGGACCAGGTCGACGCCCTGGTCGCCAACGGCGTGCGCGCCGCTTTTTACAATTCATCTCTCACCGGCGCCGAGGCCCGCCAGGTCCTGGCCAAACTCCATGCCGGGGAACTCGACCTGCTCTACCTCGCCCCGGAGCGGCTGATGAGCGAGGAGTTCCTGGTGCGGCTGGCCGAGATCCCCATTGCCCTGTTCGCCATCGACGAGGCGCACTGCGTCTCCCAGTGGGGGCACGACTTCCGTCCCGAGTACATCCAGCTCGGCCGGCTGCGCCAGGCTTTTCCCCGGGTGCCTTTGCTGGCGCTGACCGCCACCGCCGATCCCCAGACCCGCGCCGACATCCTTGCCCGCCTGCAGCTGCGCCAGGCCAAAGTCTTCGTCGCCGGCTTCGACCGCCCCAACATCCGCTACAACGTCATCGACAAACAGAAGCCCTTCGCCCAGCTGCAGGCCTTTTTAAAAGGGCGGCGCGGCGCGGCGGGGATCGTCTACGCGCTCTCCCGCAAGCGGGTCGAGGAGGTGGCGGCGAAGCTGGCGGCAACCGGGCTCAAGGCCGCCGCCTACCACGCCGGGCTCCCTGACGCCGAGCGCAAGCGGGTGCAGGAGGCTTTTTTGCGCGACGACGTGCAGATCGTGGTGGCCACCGTCGCCTTCGGCATGGGGATCGACAAGCCCAACGTGCGTTTCGTCGTCCACTACGACCTGCCCAAGAATATCGAGAGCTACTACCAGGAGACCGGCCGCGCCGGGCGCGACGGCCTGCCGAGCGAGGCGCTCTTGCTGTTCGGCTTCGGCGACGTGGCCATCGTCCGCGGGCTTATCGAGCAGGGGGGGAACCCGGAACAGAAACGGGTCGAGCTGCACAAGCTGCAGGCGATGGTCGGCTTCGCCGAGGCCCAGAACTGCCGGCGCCGGGTCCTGCTCGGCTACTTCGGCGAGCACCTGGCCAAGGACTGCGGCAACTGCGACGTCTGCGAGAGCCCGCCCGAATCCTACGATGCTACCGTCGATGCGCAGAAGGCCCTCTCCTGCGTCTACCGGGTCGGCCAGCGCTTCGGCGTCGGCCACGTCGTCGAGGTGCTGCGCGGCGCCCAGAGCCAGCGCATCGTCGAGCTGGGGCACGACAAGCTCTCCACCTACGGTCTCGGCGCCGAGCATCCCGCCGAGGCCTGGAGCGGTCTGATCCGCCAGCTCATCCACCTCGGCTACCTGCGCCAGGACGTGGCCAACTACTCGGTCCTCAAGCTCACCGAGGCGGCCCGTCCCCTCTTGCGCGGCGAGGCGCGGCTGACCCTCGCCAAGCCCCGCCTCAAAGTGGTCGCCGCCAGGAAGACGCCGCGCAAGGCCGCCGGCGAGCTCGCCTACGACGAAGCGCTGTTCGAGAATTTGCGCATTCTGCGCAAACGCCTGGCCGACGACGCCGGGGTGCCGCCCTATGTGATCTTCGGCGACGCCACCCTGGCCGAGATGGCGGCCTACCTGCCGGAGGATCAGCGGGCGCTGCTCGCCATCAACGGCGTCGGCAAGCTCAAGCTGCAGAAGTACGGCGCGGAGTTTCTGGAGGAGATCAGGAGCTACCTGGCGGGGCGGGGGTGAAATCGAAAAGCGTCTCTCACCCGTTCGCTCTGCTCACTAGAGAGCACGGAGGTCACGGAGAATACCCAAGACAAACCCAATGCTAGATTAGCGGTTGGTACCTTACTCCCCGATGGGCGCAGGTAATTCCGCAGTTCGGCCCTGCCTTCAGGTTTTCCGGTGTTTTGCAGCGGAGTCGAATCTGGCCTGGATTTTCTCTGTGGGCTCCGTGTGCTCAAGCGACCGCAGGGAGCGGGTGAGAGATGCCTTGCTATACTTTGTCGGGAGGTGCTTATGTTCAGCGGCATTACCGGCAACGTCCTCATCCTCGGCCTGGTCAGCCTGCTGACCGACGTCTCCAGCGAGATGATCTACCCGCTGCTGCCCCTCTTTCTCACCTCGGTGCTGGGAGCGGGGCCGGCTTTTCTTGGCGTTATCGAAGGGGTGGCCGAGTCGACGGCGGCGCTGCTCAAGCTCGTTTCGGGGATCTGGTCCGACCGGGTGCGGCGCCGCAAGCGCCTGGTGCTGGGCGGTTACGGCCTCTCCGCCCTGGCCCGGCCGCTGGTGGCACTCGCCACCGGGCCGCTGGCGGTTCTCGCCATCCGCTTTACCGACCGCATCGGCAAGGGGGTGCGCACCTCGCCGCGCGATGCCCTGATCGCCGACTCGGTGGCGCCGCAGCTGCGCGGCCGCGCCTACGGTTTCCACCGGTCCATGGATCATGCCGGGGCGCTGCTCGGCCCGCTGCTCGCCACCGCGCTTTTGGCAACCTGGACCAAGAACCTGCGGGTCATCTTCGCCCTGGCGGCGATTCCCGGTTTCCTGGCGGTGCTGCTGATCGTTCTCAAGGTACGCGAGGCGGCGGCCGCGGAGGGCTTCCTGCGCGGCAACGGCGGTTTCCTGCGCAACCTCCCCCGCGGCCCCATGCGCCGCTTCCTGCTGATCCTGCTGCTCTTCACCCTCGGCAACTCCACCGATGCGTTCCTGTTGCTGCGCGCCGGCGACCTCGGCGTCAGCGCCGTCGCCATTCCGCTGCTATGGGCCTTCTTCCACGTCGTCAAGATGGCCTCGGTCTATCCCTTCGGCGCCCTCTCCGATCGTCTCGGCCGCCGCGGCATGATCCTCGCCGGCTGGGGGGTCTACGCCCTGGCCTATCTCGGCTTCGGCCGGGCGAGCAGCGAATGGCAGATCTGGGCGCTGTTCGCCTTCTACGGGCTCTTCTACGGCTTGACCGAGGGGACGGAGAAGGCGCTGCTCGCCGACATGGTGCCGGCGGAGCAGCGCGGCAGCGCTTTTGGGTGGTACCACTGCGCCATCGGCATCGGCGCCCTGCCGGCGAGCCTCCTCTTCGGCTGGTTGTGGCAGCAGTTCGGAGCCGCGGCGGCTTTCGATCTGGGGGCGGGGCTGGCGGGGCTGGCGGCGCTGCTGCTGTGGCTGCTGGTGCCGGCGCCGAAAAGGGGGCGAGAAGCGCAGGGGTGAAAGGGAAGGGGGAAGCTAGAGATCCTCGGGGGTGAACGCCACCACCTCGTCGATGCGGGCGGCGCCGGTGAGGAGCATCGCCAGCCGGTCGACGCCGAGGGCGATGCCGGCGGCGCTGTCGAGGCCGGCGAGTTCTGCGAGGAATTTTTCCGGCAGGGGGTAGGGGGGCTTGCCCGCCGCCCGCCGGCCGGCCTCTTCGGCGACGAAGCGCCGGCGCTGCTCGTCCGGGTCGGTCAGCTCGGAGAAGGCGTTGGCCAGCTCCATTCCGGCGACGTAGAGCTCGAAGCGTTCCGCCACCGTCGGGTCGCCGGGCTTGGTGCGCGCCAGGGCGGCGCAGGCGGCGGGGTACTCGATGAGGAAGGTCGGCCGTTGTCGCCCGAGCTGCGGTTCGATCTGCAGGGCGATCACCTCGTCGAAGGACCCCTCGGCCAGGGCCTGGTCGAGATCGACGGCCGCGTAGCGGGCGAAGGCTTCGCGCACCGTGAGGCGCTCCCAGGGCGGGGTGAGGTCGATGGCCTGTCCCTGCCAGGCGAGGGTTCCCGAGGGGACCAGGGCTGCCAGGAGCCCCTCGCACTCCTTCATCAGCGCATGGTAGTCGCACCCCTGCCGGTACCATTCGAGCATGGTGTACTCGGGCAGGTGCCGGGCGCCCCGCTCGCCGTTGCGCCAGCAGTGGCTGAGCTGAAAGATCTGCCGGTAACCGGCGGCCAGCAGCCGCTTCATGCACAGTTCCGGGGAGGTGTGCAGAAAGCCGCCGGCCGCCGTCACCGGGTCGATGTGGAGCTCGGGGGCGTTGCCCGGCAGCAGGTGCGGCGTCTCCACCTCGAGGTAGCCGCGGGCGACGAAGAAGGCCCGGATCGTCTGGACGATCCGGGCCCGCTGTTCGAGTCGCTGCCGCTTGCGGGCGAGGGACCAGTTCGGTTCCATGGGATGCTCGCTGAAGACGGAAGGCAGAAGACGGAAGGCGGAACTCGAGACGGTTCTGTCTTCGGCCCTCCGCCCTCTGTCTTCGGTTTCTATTCCTTGACCCGGGTGACGTACTGGCCGTTGCGGGTGTCGATCTGGATCAGGTCGCCCTCCTCGACGAAGGAGGGAACCGACAGGCTGTAGCCGGTTTCGACCTTGGCCGGTTTGTTGTTGCCGGCGGCGGTGTCCCCCTTCACCCAGGGGTCGGCCTGAGTGACCCGCAGGTTGACGAAGTTGGGCAGGGTGATGCCGATTCCCACGCCGTTGAACATCAGGATGTCGACCTCCATGTTCTCCTTGATCAGCAGCCGGTCATCCCCGAGCGTCTCCTCGGACAGGGTGACCTGCTCGTAGTTCTTGGTGTCCATGAAGACGTAGCCCGATTCGTCCTGGTAGAGGAACTGCATGTCGCGGTCCTCGAGGGCCGCCGGTTCGAAGGTCTCGCCGGAACGGTAGGTGCGGTCGAAGAGGCTGCCGGTGATCATGTTGCGCAGCTTGCACTTGTAGAGGGCCTGGCCCTTGCCGGGCTTGGTGAAATCGTACTGGACGATGACGTGGGGCTCACCGTCGACCATCAGCTTGAGGCCCTTTTTCAGGTCGGAACAGGTGTACATGGGTGGTTCTCCTTGAACATGCTATGGGATGAGGCGGGAAGTCCGGTCTCCGAAACGCCGCATTTAACCATAGCATGGGGCGATTTGTCACCGAAAAATTCCTTTTCCGGCGATTGTTTCCACCCCGGATTGTGTGCTAGAGTCGCGCCGTTGCAGCATCATTCATTCGTCCAAGGAGCCGTTCATGATCACCACTGCCGACTTTAAGCGCGGGCTCGTCATCAAGCTCGATGGCGCCCCCTGCCTGATCCTCGATCACACCACCCAGTCGCCGTCTGCCCGGGGCGGCAACACCCTGGTCAAGGTCAAATACCGCAACCTGCTCACCACCCAGGTCCTGGAGAAGACCTTCAAGGCCGGCGACAAGGCCGACGAGGCCGACTTCGAGCGCCGCAAGGGGCAGTTTCTCTACCCATCCGGCGACGATGGCGTCTTCATGGACCTGGAAAACTACGAGCAGTACGAACTGGGCCCGGAACTCTTCGAACCGGTGGCGGGTTTTCTGGTGGAAGGGGCCGAGGTGCAGCTCGGCGTCTTTCAGGGGCAGGTGGTCAGCGTCGATCCGCCGATGATCGTCGAGTTGACCGTCACCGAAACCGCTCCGGCGATCAAGAACGCCACCGCCACCGCCCAGACCAAGGAGGCGGTGCTCGAGACCGGCTTGCGCCTGCAGGTTCCCGGCTACCTCGAAAGTGGAGAAACGATCAAGGTCGATACCCGGGAGTGCCGTTTCGTCTCTCGGGCCTGAGCCGGCCGCACGCTGTTACTTCCCCTCTCCTGCGGGCCGCCTTTCCGGGCGGCCCGTTTTCTTCGGCCGCTTTCCGTTCTACACGTTTGGGAAAACCGCACAACGAAGTCCGACTGCAAGGGTAAGCTTTGTTCCAAGCTTCCCCGCCCTTAGTCCGGAAGCAATTCTCCCCCCCGGGGAAGAACCGAAAAAAAAACCCCGACCGGCAGGTCGGGGGTCGCTCCCGAAACGGAGCCGCCTAGGGGATGGCCCCGGCGAAAAAGTGTTCGTGGGCCCGGGTATAACTCAGGGCCTGTCCGAAGGAGACGCCGACCGGTTTGGCCAGGGCGATCGCCAGGATGCCGATCACCAGCAGGGCGCAGGTCCAGTTGAGCAGACTGGCCAGCCAGGGCCAGTCGGCCTCCAGCTGCAGGCGCCGTCGCGCTACCGCAGGGGACTGGTCGGGGTCGGCGCGCAAGCCGCGGCCGGCCACCAGGAAGATGACGGCGGTGGCCAAAAACTGCGGCAGCACCGTGATCGGAAACGTGCCTATGGCCACCATGACCAGCGTGAAGAGCAGGGCGCAGATCCCCAGCAGGATAAGGTGTTGACCTAGGTTGGCATGCACAAGTCTTCTCCGGCGTTGCGGGCCGGCACCGGGAGGCGGTGCCGCAACCCGGTGCGGGAAACTCCGGGAGGCGCAACGCCCTCCCGGAGATGCGAACGAGATGACGAGGCGTCTCCCGGCTGGCCGGGAGACGGCCTCAGGAGGCCTTGCTCAGATTTCCCAGCGGTGCGACGGTGCGACCGTAGACCTCGTTCATGACCTGGGCCAGGCCGGTATAGATGGCCGACAGGCCGCAGGCGATCCCCTCGTAGCCGGCAATCGCCTTGATCATGGGGTTGCCGGTCGCTTCGGCGGCGACGAGCAGGGCGAAGAGGATGGTCAGTGAGCCGAAGACGAAGACCAGCGCCTTGTTGAGGCGGAAGGTGCCGATGAACAGGACCGCGCTGAACAGACCCCACATGGCCAGGTAGGCGGTCATGGCCGAGGCCGAGGGCGCCGCACCGAAGCCGGTCTTGGGCAGCACGATCAGGGCCACCAGGGAGAGCCAGAAGAGCCCGTAGGAGGTGAAGGCGGTCGCGCCGAAGGTGTTGTTCTTTTTCCACTCCATGATCCCGACCAGGATCTGCCCCAATCCGCCGTAGAAGATCCCCATGCCGAGGATCATGGCGTCCAGGCCGAAGAAGCCGGCGTTGTGCAGGTTGAGGAGCACGGTGGTCATGCCGAAACCGAGCAGACCCAGGGGTGCGGGGTTGGCGGTGGTGTCGTGCAGGGAGAGGGGCGAGGTGCTGACCTGAGCGTTCTGGTTTGCCATGGTGGTAGCCTCCTTTTGCTGGTTGAAAGTTTGCTGGTTGAATGCGGATACCCAGTGGAGCAGAAAGGGCAGTGGCCATTTAATGCGGAAGGGCTTCACTTCCGGGCGACGTGGCGGCGGTCGAACGGCCGGCTCGCACGCTGTCGCCGCGAGCGCCTCCCGGCTTGCTGCAGCGAGCAGGACCGGGTAGCGCTCTTCCAGTTCCCGATACTTCATGCATTCCGGGTGGTGCGTCGAGCAGTACTTGATGATCATGTTGACGTCGTGGGGGGAGATGTACCCACAACCGACATCGCACAGATCATCGCTTTTCCCATAGAAGGGGCAAACAACCCCGTGATTCATAAGGACCCCGAATAGAAGAGGAGGGACTGCTGTTTGGCAGGCGGGCAAGGTCGGACCGTCCCTCAACGGTCGCGACCTCGCCGCCGTCCCTCGGGAGTAACGTGTATACGGAATGAGCAACCTGTATACCAATGTTTTCCGAAGTCCGATTATTTCTTTAAAAATCTTTTAAATCAGTATGTTGGATATCTTCTGGAGTGCCGGTCCGGCGACGGGGCGGGAAGGTCGGATTTGCAGGAATGCGAAAAAAACCGGCCTGAAAAATTTATAGAGGGGAATGGTAAAGGCGGCAGGTAAAACCTGATCTTTTTTGATAACGCAATAACAACGGTCGGTTAAGGGATGTTCTTCCGCTCGCTTGAGGAGGTTTTGCGGGCCTGCAAAACAATATTATGAAAATTTGCAGAATTGCAAATGGCCTTCAGCTGAAGTCTTCCTTGCGAATTTCGTACTTCTTGAGCTTGCGATAGATGGTGGCCATGTTCATGCCCGCCTCCCGGGCCGCGGCCTCGACGTTGCCGCCGGTGCGGACCAGCAGTCCCTTGAGGTAGTCGGTTTCGAAGCGGGCCAGG
>Ga0210142_1000337_pt1 | contig 10673 bp, 21 predicted proteins | sample Goodyear_PhragC__FD_184869 | JGI IMG/M metagenome (GOLD analysis project Ga0210142, IMG submission 184869) | Wetland microbial communities from San Francisco Bay, California, USA, that impact long-term carbon sequestration - Goodyear_PhragC_D2... | ecosystem: Environmental > Aquatic > Marine >...
CTGGATGATCGAGAGGATGATGGTGCCGTAGCGGGTCCACTTGGTGATGGTCTTTTGCCCCTGGGCCCCCTCCTTGGAGAGCCGCTCCACCGGTTCGAAGACCACGGTCAGCAGCTGCAGGATGATCGAGGCGCTGATGTAGGGCATGATCCCGAGGGCGAAGACCGTCATCCGCTGCAGGGCGCCGCCGGTGAAGGCGGAGACCATGCCGAGCAGGGTCCCCTGCGTTCCCTCGAAGAACTTGGCGAGCACCGTCGCGTCAATGCCGGGCGTGGGGACGTGGCATCCCACCCGGTAGACGGCAAGCATCCCCAGGGTGAAGAGGATGCGGCGGCGCAGCTCCGGAATGGCGAAGATATTCTGCAGCTTCTCGAACACTTAGATAACCTCGGCTTGGCCGCCGGCCGCGGCGATCTTCTCGGCGGCCGACTTGCTGAATTTGTGGGCCTTGACGGTAAGAGCGACGGTCAGTTCGCCGTCACCGAGGATCTTGACGCCGTCGAGCACCTGGTTGATCAGCCCGGCCTTGCCGAGAGCTTCCAGGTCGACAACGCTACCGGCCTCGAACTGCTCGAGATCGCGCAGGTTGACGAGGGCGTAGACCTTCTTGGCCAGCGGAGTGAAGCCGCGCTTGGGCAGGCGGCGCTGCAGCGGCATCTGGCCCCCCTCGAAGCCGGCCTTGATGCTGCCGCCCGAGCGGGCCTTCTGCCCCTTGTGCCCCTTGCCGCCGGTCTTTCCCTGGCCGGAGCCCGGGCCGCGGCCGAGACGCTTCCTGTTTTTGGTCGAACCGATTGCCGGTTGGAGATTACTCAGATCCATGTCGTTCTATCCTCGTGTCTTGGTCTATTCCTCGACCGCGACCATGTGCGCGACCTTGCGGATCATGCCGCGGATCTCGGGAGTGTCCTTAAGCACCACCGTCTGGTGGAGCCGGGTCAGCCCGAGGCCCTTGAGGACGCGGGTGAAATATTCGGGGCGGGCGATGCCGCTCTTCTTCAGGGTCACCTTGATTTCGGCCATTGTCCGTCTCCTTGCCTTACTCGGCGGCGGCGGCGGTGTTCAGCCCCCGACGCTCCATGATCTCCTCGGCGCTCTTGAGCTGGGAGAGGGCATTGATGGTTGCCTTGACTACGTTGTGCGGGTTGTTCGAGCCGAGGCACTTGGAGAGGATGTCGCCGATCCCGGCCACTTCGAGAACGGCACGGGCCGCGCCGCCGGCGATGACACCGGTACCGGCCGAGGCCGACTTGAGCAGCACTTTGCCGGCACCGAACTTGCCGAGCACGTCGAAGGGGATGGTGCGTTCCTTGAGCGGCACGCGGATCAGGTTCTTCTTGGCCTGCTCGACGCCCTTGCGGATCGCTTCGGGCACTTCCTTGGCCTTCCCCAGTCCGTAACCGACATAACCCTGACCGTCGCCTACCACCACCAGGGCGGAGAAGCTGAAGCGGCGGCCACCTTTGACGACCTTGGCGCACCGGTTGATGTGAATCACCCGGTCGTTCAGGTTCAGTTCGTTAGCATCGATGCGAAGCAAAGGTTTTCTCCTTTTTCCTTAGAAAGACAGGCCGGCTTCACGGGCCGCGTCGGCAAGGGCCTTGACCCGGCCGTGGTACAGGAACCCGTTGCGGTCAAAGACCACCTGTTTGATGTTCTGCGCCAGGGCCTTCTTGGCGATGGCGCTGCCGACCGCCTTGGCGGCCTCGACATTCCCGGTGTAATCGAGCCCCTCGGCATCGCCCTTGACGATGGTCGAAGCGGTGACCAGGGTGCGACCGGTGGAGTCCTCGATGATCTGGGCATAGATGTGCCTGGCGCTGCGGAAGATGCACAGGCGCGGCCGTGACTCGCTCCCGTGGACCTTGCGGCGAACCCTCACCTGGCGCTTGAGGCGCGCCTGACGCCTGCTTTGTGCAACGTTCACTGTGGTTCTCCTTGACCAGAAAGATATTATTTTTTACCGGTCTTGCCGGCTTTGCGCAGGATCCGCTCGTCGGCGTACTTGATCCCCTTCCCCTTGTAGGGCTCGGGGGCGCGGAAAGAGCGAATCTTCGCCGCGGTGGCGCCGACAAGTTCCTTGTCGATGCCCTTGACGGTGATCTTGGTCTGTTTCTCCACCTCGACACTGATCCCCTTGGGCAGGGGGTAGTCGACGGGGTGCGAATAACCGAGGCTGAGATTGAGGATCGGGCCCTTGAGTTCGGCGCGGTAACCGACGCCGTTGATCTCGAGGACGCGCGAGAAACCCTTGGTCACCCCTTCGACCATGTTGGCGATGAGGGTCCGGGTCAACCCCTGGCGGGCGCTGTCTTCGGCGCCGGGACCGGGCGTGACCAGCACCTGGTCGGCCTCGACGGCGACGTTGACACCGGCACAGAGGCTGCGCTGCAGGCTGCCGCCGGGGCCCTGCACGGAAATCGTCTCCCCGGAAAGGGACACCTTCACGCCCGAGGGGATCGCGATGGGCTTTTTGCCGATACGTGACATTGCTCTATTACTCCTTGTGCCGGATCGTCGTTACCAGATGGTGCAGATGAGTTCGCCGCCGACCTCGGCCTGCCGAGCCGCAGCATCATCCAACACCCCCTTCGAGGTGGAGAGGATCGCTGCGCCGAGGCCGTTCTTGACCCGGGGAATCTCGTCCTTGCCGACGTAGACCCGCCGACCGGGGGTCGACACCCGCTTGATCTCGTGGATCACGTGCTCGTTATCGCCGTCGAACTTGAGGTAGATCCGCAGCACACCCTGCTTGTCGTCGCTGACGGTCTTGTAATTCTTGATATAGCCGAGATCCTTGAGCACCGTCGCCACCGCGACCTTGAGGTTGGACGAGGGAACGTCCAGCTTCTGGTGCTTGGCCATCCCCGCGTTGCGGATGCGGGTCAGCAAATCCGCGATCGGATCAGTCATTGCCATGGGTTGAGCTCCTTGAGATTCTTTACCAACTGGACTTGGTCACGCCCGGGAGTTTCCCCTCGGACGCCAGCTTGCGCAGACAGATTCTGCACATGTCGAATTTGCGATAGTAAGCCCGGGGCCGGCCGCAGAGCGGGCAGCGGTTGTACTGGCGGACACCGAATTTCTGGGGCCGCTGGGCCTTGATCATCATCGATTTCTTTGCCACGGTTCTCCTCCGCTTTGCTGCTGACTTATTTTCTGAAAGGCATCCCCATCCCGGCGAGCAGGGCGCGGCCCTCTTCGTCCGTCCGGGCGGTGGTCACGATGGTCACGTTCAGTCCCTTGACCTTCTCGATCTTCTCCAGGTCGATTTCCGGGAAGATGATCTGCTCGCGGATGCCGAGGGTATAGTTGCCGCGGCCGTCGAAGGCCTTGGGCGAAACCCCCTTGAAGTCGCGCACGCGGGGCAGGGCGACATTGATCAGGCGATCGAGAAACTCGTAGGCGCGGTCACGGCGCAGGGTCACCATGCAACCGATCGGCATCCCCTCGCGCAGCTTGAACTGGGCGATCGATTTCTTCGCCTTGGTGATGACCGCCTTCTGGCCGGAGATCTGGCTCAGCTGGTCGACGGCGGATTCGAGCACCTTGATATTCTGAATCGCCTCCCCGAGGCCGATATTGACGATGATCTTCTCGATCCGGGGGACTTCCATCACGTTTTTCAACTGCAGGTCCTTCATCAGCCGCGGGGCCAATTCGGCCTGGTACATTTCTTTCAGGCGTGCCATGGAATTCCTCCGTTACTTGTCCACGATCTCGTTGCACTTCTTGCAGAAGCGCACTTTGCTGCCGTCTTCCAGGTTGCGCACGCCGGTGCGGGTCGGCTTGTGGCAGGCCCCGCACACCAGCAGCACGTTGGAAGCGTCGAGCGGAGCTTCCTTCTCGATGATGCCGCCCTCGGTGTTGGCCCGGGAGGACTTGGTGTGCCGCTTGACGACGTTGAGGTTCTCGACCACCAGCCGTCCCTTGGCGGGAAAGACCCGGGTCACCTTGCCCGATTTCCCCTTGTCCTTCCCCGCTATGATCATCACCATGTCGTTTTTTCTGACATGAAGTCTGTTTGCCGCCATTGCTCTCTTCTCCTGTCTCCTGGTTAAAGGACTTCCGGCGCCAGGGACACGATCTTCATGAAGCGACGGGCCCGCAGCTCGCGGGCGACCGGGCCGAAGATGCGGGTACCGACCGGTTCGCCGGCGGCACTGACGACCACCGCCGAATTGTTGTCGAAGCGGATGTAGGAGCCGTCGGGCCGGGGAACCTCCTTGGCGGTGCGCACGATCACCGCCCGCACCACGTCCCCCTTCTTGACCCGGGAGTTCGGCAGCGCTTCCTTGACCGAGCAGATGATGATGTCGCCCAGGCCGGCGTACTTACGCTTGGAGCCACCGAGGACCTTGATGCAGCAGAGTTTCCGCGCTCCGGAGTTGTCCGCGACATCAAGCGTCGATTGCATCTGAATCATGACGTGTATCTCCTAGACAATGACTTGCTTTTCGAGGATCTCGCGGACTCTCCACCGCTTGTCGCGCGACAGCGGTCTGGTCTCCACGATCAGGACCTTGTCCCCGACGGCGCAGGCGTTCTGCTCGTCGTGAACCTTACAGGTGACCTTGCGCTTGATGTACTTCTTGTAGACCGGGTGCATGACCAGCTGGTCGACCTTCACGACGACGGTCTTGTCCATCTTGTCGCTGACCACGATGCCGACCCGGGTTTTCCGATTGCCACGTTCCTTCGTCATATCGTCCTCGCCGATGCGCGTTATGCGAGCTTCTGCCGCAGCACGGTCTTGACCCGCGCGATGTCTTTGCGAACCTCGGGAATCCGAGAGCTGTTCTCCAGATGCCCGGTATGCAGCTGAAACTTCAGGTTGAAGAGTTCCTGGCTCAGCTCGTCGTTCTTCTTGCGAAGCTCGTCGATCTCCAGCTCCTTGAGCTCGTTAGCCTTCATGGGCCAGATCCTCCCTCATCACGAACTTGGTCTTCACCGGCAGCTTGTGAGCCGCCAGGCGGAAAGCCTCGCGGGCCGTCGCCTCGTCAACACCCTGCATTTCGTAGAGCACCATCCCGGGCCGGATCACGGCGACCCAGCTGTCCGGGGAGCCCTTGCCTTTACCCATACGGGTTTCGGCGGGTTTGCGGGTCAGGGGCTTGTCGGGAAAGGACCGGATCCAGATCTTGCCGCCACGCTTGATGTAGCGGGTCATGGCACGGCGGGCGGCCTCGATCTGCCGGGAGGAGAGCCAGCCGCACTCCAGGGACTGGAGACCGAAGTCGCCGTAGTTGATCTCGGTGCCGCGCTGGGCGGCGCCGGTCATCCGACCCTTGAACGTCTTTCTATGTTTGACCTTTTTGGGCATTAGCATGGCTTGTTACTCCTATCCCTTTCGTTCCTGATCCTGGGCCAGGACTTCGCCCTTGAAGATCAGGACCTTGACGCCGATAATGCCGTAGGTGGTCTTGGCTTCGGCGAAACCGTAGTCGATGTCGGCACGCAGGGTGTGCAGGGGGACGCGCCCCTCGCGGTACCACTCGGTGCGGCTCATCTCGGCGCCGCCGAGGCGCCCGGCGCAGGTGATCTTGATCCCCTGGGCCCCGAACTTGAGGGCCTGGCTGACGCTTTTCTTCATCGCCCGGCGGAAGGCGACGCGGCGCTCGAGTTGCAGGGCGACGCTTTCGGCCACCAGCTGCGCTTCGATCTCCGGCTTGCGCACTTCCTGGATATTGATGAAGACTTCCTTGTCGGTGAGTTTGGCCAGCTCTTTCTTCAGCGCTTCGACCTCGGAACCCTTCTTGCCGATGATGATCCCGGGGCGCGCGGCGAAGATGTTGATCTTCGCCTTGCTGGCGGCCCGTTCCAGCTCGATCTTGGCGATGCCGGCGTGGAACAGGCGCTTCTTCAGGTAGTTGCGGAGCTTAATGTCCTCATGGAGCAGTTGGCTGTAGTTGCCCTCCGCATACCACTTGGAGTCCCACGTCCGGATTACGCCCAGACGAAAACCGATCGGATGAACTTTCTGGCCCAAACTATCACCTCCTTGGGGAGACCATTATTTTTCGTCGAGTACGACGGTAATGTGACTGGTCGGCTTGCGAATCTTGGTGGCGCGCCCCTGGGCGCGGGGAAGGAAGCGCTTGAGTGCCGGCCCCATGTCGACGGTGACCGTCTTGACATAGAGGCGGTCGACGTCGGATACCCCCTTCTGTTCGGCATTGGCGACCGCCGAGCTTACCAGCTTGGCGACCACCGCGGCGGCCTTCTGCGGGGAGAACTTGAGGATGTTGAGGGCATCCTGAATCCCCTTGCCCCGCACCATGTCGACCACCAGGCGGGTCTTCTGCGGCGACAGACGGGCATATTTCAACTTGGCTGTGCTTTCCATGTCTGACGACTCCTTGTTGTCCTAGCGCTTCTTGCTCTTCTTGTCCGCGCCGTGGCCGTAGTAGGTCCGGGTCGGCGCGAACTCGCCAAGCTTGTGCCCCACCATGTTCTCGGTCACGAAAACCGGGATGAACTTCTTGCCATTGTGCACGGCGAAGGTGCAGCCCACGAATTCGGGGATGATGGTGGAACGCCGCGACCAGGTCTTGATCACCTTCTTGGACGGGACACCCGCCTCGGTGTCGATCTTGCGCAGGAGGCACTCCTGGATGTATGGGCCTTTCTTGATAGATCTTGCCACTGCCGTCTCCTCTATCTAAGCGGTGATTATTTGGTTCTGCGGCGCACGATAAAGCCGTCGGTGCGCTTGTTGGTACGGGTCTTGTAACCCTTGGTCGGCACCCCCCAGGGGGTGACCGGGTGGCGCCCGCCGGAGCTCTTGCCCTCGCCGCCGCCATGCGGATGGTCGACCGGGTTCATGGCCACGCCGCGAGACTGGGGGCGCTTGCCGAGCCAGCGGTTGCGGCCGGCCTTGCCGATCTTGACGTTCTCGTGGTCGGCGTTGCCGACCTGGCCGATGGTCGCCAGGCAGTCCTGGTGGATCAGGCGCACCTCGCCGGAGGGCATGCGCAACTGGGCGTACTTCCCTTCCTTGGCGGCGATGGCGGCATAGGTCCCGGCGCTGCGGGCGAGTTGCCCGCCCTTGCCGGGCTTGAGCTCGACGTTGTGCACCCAGGTGCCGAGGGGAATGGCGCGGATGGCGAGCGCGTTTCCCGGCTGGATATCGGCGCTGTTGCTGGCGATCACGCTGTCGCCGACCTTGATGCCAAGGGGCGCCAGGATGTAGCGCTTTTCACCATCGACATAGTTCAACAGGGCGATCCGCGCGCTGCGGTTGGGATCGTATTCGATGGAGACGACCCGGGCCGGGATCTCCTTCTTGTCGCGCTTGAAGTCGATGATCCGATAGCGCCGTTTGTGTCCGCCGCCGGTGTGCCGCTTGGTGATGCGGCCGTAGTTGTTGCGTCCGCCGGACCGCTTGAGGCTGCTCAGCAGAGACTTTTCAGGGCTGTCGGTAGTCACTTCCTCGAAAGTCGAGGAGGTCATGCCGCGACGGCCGGGAGAAGTCGGTTTGTAATTCTTGATCGCCATTATCGTTACTCCGTATCGCTAGGTAACAGTCGGTTTAGACGCCGAAGAAGTCGATGCTGCTCCCCTCGGCCAACGTCACGTAGGCCTTCTTCCAGTTGGAGCGCTTGCCGAAGGTGCGGCCGACCCTCTTGGGTTTACCGGCGACCCGGGCGGTATTGACGTCGGTCACCTTGACGTTGAAGGCCTTTTCCACCGCCTGTTTGATCTCGATCTTGTTGGCGCCAAGGGCCACTTCGAAGGCGACCACCCGGCCGGCTTCCTTCTGCAGGCTGGTCTTTTCGGTGATCAGCGGCTTGTTGATGATCTGGTGCAACGGCTTCATAGCGCTAACGCTCCTTCCAGCTGCGACACGGCCCCTTCGGTGAGGATCACGTGGCGGTATTTCATCACGTCGTAGACGTTGACCCCTTCGCTGCGCAGCACCTTGACGAACGGCAGGTTGCGGGCCGAAAGCTCGAGGTTGCGGTTCTCCCCGTCGACGACCACCAGAGTGTTGGCGAGCTCGAAGCGGCCGAGGACTTCGCTGAAGCCCTTGGTGCTGATCTTCTCCAGCTCGATGGCGTTGAGGACGGTCAGCTGTTCGCCCTTGAAGCGCAGGGAGAGGGCGCTGCACAGAGCGGCCTTCTTGACCTTGCGGTTGAGCTTGAAATCGTAGCTGCGCGGGCTCGGCCCGAAAGCGGTGCCGCCGCCGACGTAGTGCGGAGCGCGGATGCAGCCCTGGCGGGCATTGCCGGTCCCTTTTTGCTTGTAGGGTTTCTTGCCGCCCCCCGAGACCTCGCTGCGGGTCTTGGTCTTGGCCGTCCCCTGGCGGCGCGCCGCCAGCTGGTAGCGCACCATGTCATGAATCAGGTAACCCTTGACGTCGGCGTTGAACACCGCGTCGTTGAGCTCGCGCTCGGCGACCTGGTTCCGGTTGATATCGTAGACTGCGATCTTCGCCATGGTTCTATCTCCCAGATACTCGAACGGTATCGATTACTTCTTGGCCTTGACCCCCTTGTGGAGGACGACCAGGGCATTCTTCGCCCCGGGAATCGCCCCGCGCACCAGGATCAGGTTCTCTTCGGGGCGGATCTCCACAACCTGGAGGTTCTGTACGGTGACCCGCTCGTTCCCCATTTGTCCGGCCATCTTCTTCCCCTTGAAAACCCGGGAGGGCCAGGCGCTGCAACCGATGGAACCGGGAGCACGGTGAAACATGGAACCGTGGGTGGCGCGGCCGCCGGAAAAGTTCCAGCGCTTGATGACCCCTTGGAAGCCCTTGCCCTTGCTGGTGGCGGTGACGTCGATGATGTCGCCGGCGACGAAGATGTTGTCGCAGCGGATCTCCTGGCCGATGGCGATCTCCTCGAGCCCCTCGCCGCGCAGTTCGCGCAGGTACTGGAACGCCCCCTGGCCGGCCTGCTTGAAGTGGCCCATCTCCGGTTTATTGACGCGGTGCGCGGGCTTGGCGCCGAAGCCGAGCTGCAGTGCACTGTAGCCGTCGCTGGCGACGGTCTTCTTCTGCACCACGGTGCAGGGGCCGGCCTCGACAACCGTCACCGGAATGCGCCGGCCGTCATTGGCGAAGACCTGGGTCATGCCCAGTTTTTTGCCCAGAATTCCCTTGATCATTGCACTTACCCTCTATGGTCGAAAGTCGGTCGGTTGCGGTTAAAGCTTGATTTCCACGTCGACGCCGGCGGACAGGTCGAGCTTCATCAGCGCATCGACGGTCTGCTGGGTCGGTTCGAGGATATCGAGGAGGCGTTTGTGGGTACGCATCTCGAACTGCTCGCGGCTCTTCTTGTCGACATGGGGACCACGCAGCACGCAGTACTTGTTGATCACCGTCGGCAGGGGCACCGGTCCGGCGATGCGGGCGCCGGTCCGCTTGGCGGTGTCGACGATCTCGTTCACGGACTGGTCGAGCAGCTTGTGGTCGTAGGCCTTCAAACGGATACGGATCTTCTGGCTGGGCATGGCAGTATTATCCTCACTTACTCGATGATGTCGGAGACGACACCGGCGCCGACGGTGCGGCCGCCTTCGCGGATTGCGAAGCGCAGCTCCTTGTCCATCGCGATCGGCGTGATCAGATTCACGGTCATGGCGATGTTGTCGCCCGGCATGACCATCTCGATCCCCTCGGGCAGCTCGACGATCCCGGTCACGTCGGTGGTCCGGAAGTAGAACTGCGGACGATAGCCCTTGAAGAACGGGGTGTGACGCCCGCCCTCTTCCTTGGTCAGGATGTAGGCCTCGGCCTTGAACTTGGTGTGCGGGGTGATGCTCCCCGGCTTCGCCAGAACCTGGCCGCGCTCGATGTCCTCGCGCTTCACGCCGCGCAGCAGCACGCCGACGTTGTCGCCGGCCTGCCCCTGGTCGAGCAGCTTGCGGAACATCTCGACGCCGGTGACGACCGTCTTGGAAGTCGCCTTCATGCCGACGATCTCGACTTCCTCGCCGACCTTCACCACCCCGCGCTCGACGCGCCCGGTGGCCACGGTGCCGCGGCCCGAGATCGAGAAGACGTCTTCCACCGGCATCAAAAACGGCCGGTCAATGGCCCGCTCCGGCTCGGGGATGTAGCTGTCGACCGCGTCCATCAGGTCGAGGATCGGCTTGCAGGCGGCGCAGTCGGCCTTGCCGCAGCCGCACTCCAGAGCCTTCAGCGCGCTGCCGGGGATGATCGGAATGTCATCGCCGGGGAAGTCGTAGGCGGACAGCAGCTCGCGCACTTCCAGCTCGACCAGCTCCATCAGCTCGGCGTCGTCGACCATGTCGGCCTTGTTGAGGAACACCACCATGGCGGGGACGCCGACCTGACGGGCGAGCAGGATGTGCTCGCGGGTCTGCGGCATCGGGCCGTCGGCGGCGGAGACCACCAGGATCGCGCCGTCCATCTGCGCCGCGCCGGTGATCATGTTCTTGACGTAGTCGGCGTGGCCCGGGCAGTCGACGTGGGCGTAGTGCCGCTTCTCGGTCTGGTACTCGACGTGGGCGGTGGCGATGGTGATGCCGCGCTCGCGCTCCTCGGGAGCGTTGTCGATCATGTCGAAGGCTTTGAACTCGGCCCCGCCCCGGGAGGCCAGAACCTTGGTGATGGCGGCGGTCAGGGTCGTCTTGCCGTGGTCGACGTGACCGATCGTCCCGATGTTGACATGGGGCTTGGTTCTTTCAAATTTGGCTTTGGACAT
>Ga0210142_1000339_pt1 | contig 10643 bp, 5 predicted proteins | sample Goodyear_PhragC__FD_184869 | JGI IMG/M metagenome (GOLD analysis project Ga0210142, IMG submission 184869) | Wetland microbial communities from San Francisco Bay, California, USA, that impact long-term carbon sequestration - Goodyear_PhragC_D2... | ecosystem: Environmental > Aquatic > Marine >...
CGCGGCCCCGACGCTCGGTTGCGCCACAGGTAAAACGTCAGCCTCCGTCCCCCGCCAGCCGCGGCGCGGTACTCGGCTGGGCGGTGCTGACCTGGTAGAACTCCAACTGGCGCAGGAAGACCTCCCGGTCCACCGGGACGTCGTCGGCGCTCAGCATCATGTTCAGGCTCGTCTCCACCCCCAGTTCGGAACTCTTCCAGGGGACGATGTAGAGGGACTTCGGCGCTTCATCGTTACCGACGATCGACATGCCTGAGAGCTCCTTCGCTGCCGGCGTGGCTTTGGCGCTCGCCGGGGCCCTCCCCTGCTCCTGGGCCGCGGCGGTGACCGCGGTCAGCAGGAGCAGGCACAGGCCGTAAATCAGTTTTCGCTTCATGGCTCCTCCTTGCGGGCCGCCCGCCCGGTCCGGGTCATTGGTTTTTCTGCGGGTGCTTAAGCCGCAGGCGCAGGTCGGCGATCCAGAGCTTGACCTGCTTGTCCCCGGGCTTGGCCTGGCTGTAGAGCTCATATTGTTCGAGCGCGCAGGCCGGGTCGTTGAGATAAAGATCGCAGAGGATCCCGAGATTCCGGTGGCCCGGAAGGTATTCAGGGAAGGTTTCGAGGGATTTTTCGTAGACCGTCCGGGCCTCGGCAAAACGCCCGGCCCTGCGCAACAGCAGTCCATATTCGTTGCTTGCCACGGGGTGTCCGGGAACCAGAGTCAGCGCGGTTTTCAGGTTCTGTTCGGCCTCCTTGAGCTTGCCCGTATGCTCATAGGCCATCGCGAGGTCGATATAAGGTGCTGTGACCCCCGGTGCCTGCCCGATCACCCTTTCCAGAAGTCCCACGGCTTTCGCGTAGTCCTCGTCCTTCATCATGGCGATGGCATTTTCGAAATCACTACGCCACTTCGCTTCCAGGTGGGGCGTTTCGGTGATGACGAACCCATCCCGCCCGTCCTTGAGTCGCGTCACGGTGGGCCCCTGAGCAACGGGGGAGGGTTCGGCCGCGGCGGCTTGCTGCTCCGCAGGCCGGGGTTTGCCCTTTTCCCCGATGGCGCATCCGGCAAGCAACGACAGCATGACCGCCAGAACAGTGAATCCGGTCCGGTTTCGGGCTCCTGCCCATCGCGACAGCTGCGTTCTTCCCTGCATCATTGCTTCCCCTCACTTTTGGCGTTCGCCTGATCCGCCTGATTCGTCGGATCGGACCGATCGGTCGGGTCTGTTTTTGAATCGGGTGCTTCGGCCTTGACCGCCTTTTCCGCCGTCGCCGGCGCCGCTTCGGCGGCCTGGACCGGCGCTGCCTTGCCGGGCGGTGCGGATTGAACCACCGCGGGCGAAGCCTGTTCCCCGCTCGCCGGCGGTGGCGACGCCGGCTTTTCGACGGCGAATTCATAGGTCTCCGGCGACGCGATGACGCCGCCGGCCGCTTCCGGACGGTCATAGCGCGCCGGCACCAACGTGGCCAATTTCTGCAAGCTCTTGTCGATCCACACGTTGTAGATCCCCTGGGCGATCAGCTTGAGATTGCTTTCGTGGATTTCGATGGCCTTCTCCTCGAAGGGATAGGCCTGCTCTTCGAGGGCCAGGTTGTATTGCTCCAGTTCGGCGGGGCTCAGTTCCTCGGGACGCTCGGACGCGGCCAGGGCTTTGCTGAAGTGCTCATAGATCTCGGCCAGGTAGAAGGTCGCTGCGGCGGTGACCTCTGCGACTTCGTAATCCAGCAGGTGACCGAAGGCGTCCGTGGAAGCCTTCATCAGCCCCCGCTTCTTCTGCAGGTTGACCTTCAGGGGCTTGACCAGCCGGATCGCCACGAACTGGTCGTACTTCAGCTCGGCCAGCACCAACCCGGCCTTGGCGGCCAGGTACTTCGTCCGCTCCGTTCGGGCGTCCCCGGCCGCGGCGTCGATGGCGATGATTGTCCTGAGTTCCTCCAGGTAGTTCTTCCGATCGTCCCGGGCCTTGAGGAGGTCGGCAATTTTGTTGCGCGTTTCCAGGTTGAGTTCCACCGGCTGCGGGAAATAGTCGACGTAGCGCCGGTAAACCTCGAGCGTGCGGTCGAGCTCACCCGCCTGTTCATGCAGCTGGGCCGCGACGGTGAGGGCTTCCCGTCTCACCTCCTCGTCCTTCGATTCCCGTTCGATGCGTTCGTATTCCGCGGCCGCCAGGGAAAGCTGACCATCCTCCTTGTAGACGTAGGCGATCTTCTTGGTCACCTCGGGCTGCAGCTTATTTCCGGGGAAGTTTTTGCGGAATCCCACCAGTACGGTAGCCGCCGTTTTCCAGTCCTTGAGTTCGATCAGGGCCGCGGCAGCGTCGTATTCCGCCGTCGGCCGGATCTTTGAGGTGGGCGCCATTTTGCCGACCCGCAGGAAATGGTCCGCGGCAGCCCGGAAATCGCCTTTCGCCTTCGCCTCTTCCCCTTGCTTGTAGATCGAGGCGGCAAGGTTGTCGACCAGACCGGCGCGGCTCTTGTCGTCCGCGGGAAGCAGGGCCAGCACCTGCCCATAGGCGGTTTCGGCCGCGCTGAAGTGGAGCAGCTCGTAGGAAGAATGACCGACGACCAGCCAGGCCGAACGCAGGACCTCGGTGTCAGCGCCGGGGAAGACCTTGATCAGCTTCTGCGCGGCTGCCAGGGCCGGCGCGTAGTCTTTCATGTCGTAGAGATCATCCGCGGCGGCGCCGAGGATGACGGCCGCCTTCTCGTGCTTCGGGAAGGTATCGGCAAACTTCAATGAGCTGCGCACCACCTCCCGCTTGACTTTCTCCTTCTCCTTCGACGGGACCGTGCCGAGATACTCCCGGTAGGCGTAGACGGCCGCGTAGCCGGCCCTGGAGGATTGGGCATGGTGGGGGTAGCCGTACGCCGTCTTCTCGAATTCCACCGCCGCCTCGTCAAAGGAGCGGTTTTCCAGAAGCAGGTCCGCCAACTGGTAATTGACGGCCGGCGACTCGGTTTCCTGCGGGAAGGAGGCGAGGTATTCCCGGTACCAGTGCAGCGCCTCTTTGAAATTCCCCGGCTTGTCTTCGACGTGTTTCTTGTTCTGGTAGAGGGCGTGGTAATGATTGGCCAAATCCTTCAGGTTGGTTTTCAGGTAACCAAGGACCTCGGGAAGATCGCCCGGCTTGAAATGCTGCCAGTATTCGGCCTTCAGGCCGTACTTGACGGCGAATTCCTTTTTCGAGTCGATCACCAGGCTGGGGAAGCCGCCGGCCATGTTGATCTCGATCACTCGCATGAGAAAATGCGGCGACATCTTGTGGAAGGGGTTACTGCTGATGAAGGCATGGTAGGTCGCGACGGCGTCGGCGTAGCGGCGTTTGCCGAAGTAATATTCGCCGAGGTTGCGATAGATGCCATCCTCGTAACTGCGCTTGCCGTTGCGGGCGAAGAAATCCGCCACGACTTCGGAACCACCGAGATAGGAAAAACTCAGACTGATGACGCGGAAGGTATCCTCTATCCGCTGGTGCTCCAACTCGTCCTTGGTCTGGGCGAAGTCGTAGCCGGTGGACACCTTGTAATCGAGAAGCGCAATGAACCGGTCCAAGGCCTCTTCATAGAGTTCCTGCTTGTAGAAGGTCCAACCCAGCTTGTAGAGGGCCAACTGGTAGAAGGAGGAACTGACGCCGATTTCCACGATGGCCTTGTAGGCGTCCTCGGCGTCGAGGTATTTCCGGTGCACGAAGAAGTATTCGGCCCGCCGGAACTGCACCTCGTCGGTATAACGGGATCGGGGGAAGTCGCGGACCAGCCGGTCCATGACCGCCATGGCTTCCTCGATCCGCCCCAGTTCCTCGTAGGCGCGGGACATCTGGTACAGCACCTGGTCGTTGCGCTGGTATTGCGGGTACTTTTTGAGCAGTTTCTGGTAGAGAGCGATCGCCTCGAGCGGTCCGGCCCTTTCCAGGTCAGCCGGCCCCTGCGAAGTTCCGGCCGCGGTCGGAGCCAGGTCGGCTACCGGGGAGCTGCCGACCGTCCGCCTTTCGAAATCGGCCTCGGTTTCGCCGGTTGCCGACCCGGGTGCCGCGGGTGCCTCGACCTTGGGGACCGAAGCGACTGCCGCGGACGCCCCGTGTTCCGGGGCGGGCAAGGCCGCCGCCGGCGCCTTCTTCGCGGGGCTGTCGCTGCCGGAGAGGAGGCCGTATTCACTTTCGACCTTCAGGTCGGCCAGGCGACGGATGGCCTCGGGAGCGAGGGGGGAATCCGGCCGTTCCTGCAGAAAACTCTGGTAGCCCGCCATCGCCTTATCGAGGCCGCCTTCGATCTTTTCTTCCTTGATCTCGATGCGCTGGTTCCGCAGTTGGGCAATCGTCCCCCGGTTGTCGACCGGGCTGCAGGCGACAAGAATGACCGGCAGGGCGAAGATGAAAAGTCGCTGGAGCCTCATTGACCCTCCCTCTTCTGCCCCTGGGCCCTGGCCGCGCGGTCATAGCTGTCCGCCAGGGCGAAACGGGCCTTGACCTCGAATTCCTCGAGCCGTTGCCGACGCCTGGTGAGTTCATTCACGGCCATGACCTCGAGAAAATGTCCCTGGCGCGCCAGCAGATCCCCCACCTTCTCCCGGGCCGCCTTTATCCGGGCCCTTTGCTGATGGATTCCCTCGTCGTAGCCCTCGTAGCTTTGCGTGGCGGCCTGGCGGGTGCGCACGAAGGCGGTGTACTGCCGGTGCAAACCCTCCACGTCCTGATCAAGCCGGCGAAGATCCTTGAACGTTTGGGTCAGACGCCGGTCGTAATCGGTAGCGATGTTCCAGTCCAGCACGCCCCGCAGCCGCCGGATGCGGGCCTCGATCTCGGGGGATGCCGCAGCAGCGCGATCGTCAGCCTGCGCCCGCTCCAGTTGGGCAATTTGGGCCTTGAAGATCCGTTCCCGTGCGGTCGCCAGGTAATCGGGCCGCGGCGCCGTGAGCATCGCCTGCAGGCGTTTCTCGATGAGGTCCCGCTGCTCCAGGCGCAGCCGCATCCGCGAGTCGAGCTGCCTGAAGGCACGGTCGATCTCGGGCAGCAGGGGCTGGTAATAAGCCCGCCGGTTTTCGATGAGCTCCTCGAAGGCGTCCAGGTCCCCTTCCCAGATTGCCAGTTTCTTGCGCAACTCTTCGAGATCGAGATAGTTCTTCAGCGATTCCTGGAAATCGTTGGACGCCATCAGGTCGAGCAGGTAATAGGTTTCCGGCGTTTCCGGGAGGCTGCGCAGCTTGACGACCCAGTCGGCATCCTGTTTCAGTTCCTCCCGCGCCAGGGCCTTGAGAAAATTCCCCTCGCGGATGCTCTTGATCGAGGCGTCGAGCTTGGCGATTTCCTTCCCGAACCCTACCAGGGCGCGGCCATAGAGCTGTGCCGCCCGGCCGTAGGCGTCCAGCTTCCCGTAGGCGTAAGGTACGGCGAGCATCGCCTCCTGCACCGCCGGATCGGTGACCTGCCGATTCACCAGGATGCTCCAGGGGACGAGGGCCTGCGCAAAATCGCCCCGGGAAGCGTCGGCCCAGCCCGAGCCCAGCAGCGCCCGGTCGGAGAAGGGGCCCTGCAGCCGCACCCGGTCGAGCACCTCCTTGGCAGCCGCCGGATGGTCCTCCTTCAGGAGCTTGTAGCCGAGCACCAGGTTCGCCTTGTCCTTGATCGCCAGGTTGGCCGGATCGTCGCCGGCAAGCTGGCCGGTGCGGTCGAGGCACTGGCGGCCTTCCTGCTTCTTTCCCTCCTTGAGCAGCGCGATGCCGAGGTTGTAAGAGGCAAAACCTTCCAGGCCCTTGGCATCCCGGAGGTCTTCCAGGATCGGTTCGGCCTCGGCGAAGCGGCCGACGGCCAGGTAGATCTGCGCGCGGAGAAAGGCCAGATCCTCCTCGATCCCGGCGGGAACGGCACCGTGAATACGCTCCAGAGCCTGCAAGGCATTTTCGGCCTGGTCCTTCTGGAAATAGATCCGGGCCAGGCGGAAAAGGGCCTCGTTGCGCACGGGCTCAGCGACATTCCCCTCGATCACCGCCTGGATGGCGCGCCCGGCGCGTTGGTGCATCCGGTAGGCCAGCTCGAAATCGCCGACGGCGAACTCGGCCTGGCCGACGTGAAAGTGCAGGGGGTCGCGCCGGGGTTCGTCGACGCGGCGGAACTGCTCCAGTTCGGTGTCGAGTCGGGCGATGGCGTCGAACCAGTCCCCCTGGAAGGCGTCGTACAGGGCCTCCCCGAAAAAGAGGTCCTTCAGCTCCCGCGGCGCAGTGGTGCTGATCCGGTCACCGGGGACCGGCACCGGGGCGGCTCCGGCCGCCAGGGCGGAGGAAGTGAAAAGCAGGGTTGTCAGGAATACCAAAAGCCTGATCATGAGGGTCCCGTGAATGCCGGTTCAATGTAGGGGCGAACCCTGTGTTCGCCCCTGGGCGATGACAAGCATCGCCCCTACCAATCTTTGAAGCCGATCGTCTGACTCGCCAGGGTGATTTCGACGATTTTCGGTCCCACGTCCTTGACGACCTTGAAACTCTGGGTCCGGCGGACATCGGCCCCGGCCGTCGATTTGCCGGTCATGGTCACCTTCAGCTCCTGCTCCCCGGTGCGCAGGTTGCCGGTATAGATCCGCTGCACCCCGCCTTGGCGGAGGGCATCGAGTTCCTTGAAGCTGTACAGGTGCGTGGCAACCGGCCGGCCGCCAAGCTCGACCTCCAGGGAATCGAGGCGGAATTTTTCGCCTCCGCCCAGGGAGACGAAGACTGCGACCTGTGTATCGGACGGATAGAGCAGTTTCTCCTCGAGCTGGTTCAGTTCCACGGCCATGCCGAGAACATCGGTCTTGATGTCCTGAACCTGTTCATCCAGACCCTTCATCTGCTCCTTGGAGACCTCCTCCGCCTGAACGTTGAAGCTCAACAGGAGCGCCGGGATCACCAAAATAGCCACTTTCAGCATCTTGAACATGGTTGCCACCTCACGTGATGAAACTTGCGGTGCGCCGGGAAGAATTGCCCCCCGCTCCTCACGGCTTGCCTACATCTTCCCGATGATATTGAGGAACACCCCCTGGTGGTTGTAATCCAGGTCGGTCAGGTCGTCCGAGAATTTGCTGAAGTTGTAGCCGGCCCCCACCTTGAGGTGATCGCCGACCTGCCGGTAGACCCCCAGCAGCGCCCCGCTGAGCCGGTCCTGGGCGTCGGGCAGATCGAGCAGGCGCCCCTCCAGCAAGGCATCCCAGCGCCGGACGAAGTGCCAGTCCGCGCGCAGCACGGCCAGCTGGGCCCGGCTGGCGAAAAACTCCCGCTCGACCCGATCCTGGCTCACCTGCCCGTAGCGGTAGGCATACTTGCCGCCCACGGTCCAGCGCGGCGTCAGGTCGTACATGACATCGACCGCCGCAATGTGGCTGCGCTGGATGACGCTGGAGCCCGAAGCGGCGACGATCAGCTGGTCGACCGCCGGGACATTGTAGAAATAGGTGTACTTGAACAGCGCATTCAGACGGTCGTTGGCGACCGGGCGATAGGCGTAGCCCAGTACCGCTTCGGTATAATCGCCGTTGTAGAACTCTCCCTGCGAACTGTCGCTGTGTGCGTAGTTGAACTTGCCGATCAGCCGCCAGTCTTGGGAAAGCTGATACTTGAGGCTGTTCTTCACCAGCCAGGTGGTGCGCCTGGCGGTGCTGGTATCGATTTGCTCGGCGTCGTCCACCCGGTATTCCAGGGCACTGGCTATCTTCAGGGCGCCGAACCCGTAGCCGGCCCGCACCCCCGCCGCCGTCCTCTGGAGTTCGGCTCCGGTCTGGTGGTCCTTGAGGGTGCCGAAATCGACGTTCGCCCCCAGGTTGAGGTGATCGAAAGGCGCCAGTTCCACCCCGGTGGAATGCATCAGCCCGGTCGGCACGTCGCCATGGGTGTAGCGCTCCTCGACGAAAACGCTGGCGCTGTCCGAATAGCGGGTGCGGAAGCCGGAGGCCATATTCCCCTTGCGCGCCCGCAGCCCGTTGTCGGTACGCTCGTTCTCGAGGGCATAGTTGAGGTAGAGGGTGGTCCGGTCGGAATAGAGGTACTCCGTGCCGAGTCGGCCGGCCGCCCCGAGATCCCCCCCGGAAACCTCCCCCTTCACCTTGAAGCGGTCGGTTACGCGGTAGCTGCCGCCGCTGCCGATGCGGGCATTGTCCTCACGGGTGCCGGTCGTCGCGACCGACGCCTGGGCGAAACCGTAGGCATTCCAGCGCGCCCGGGAATCATAGAGGAGTCGTGCCACCACATCGGTGCGATCGCCCTCTTCCTGGGTCGCCGGCACTGCCGGCGATTGGTCCTTGCGGCTGTCGCGGCGCACCCCCGAGCTCACGGTCCAGTGTTCCCCCGTCTGGTAGTCGAGATCCAGCTCGCTGGCCTCGGTATCGAGCCCCTCGCGCTGGTGCCTGAAGTCGGTCTTGGCCCGCAGGTTCATTCGCTCCGAGAAGGGCAGCTCCGCCGTTCCTCCGTACTGGGTCAGGTCCCGGTCGGTGGCCAGGCCCGGGGCCGAATAGCCGGCGTCGAGATCCTGCAGGTAGAAGGTGACCCGGCCCCGGCCCCGGGCAAGGAAGTCCTTCACGGCGAGACTGGAATCGAGACGATAGCCCCAGGCCTCCCCGTCGCTGCCGTCTAGGGGAACCGTGGCGGCATTGTTGAAGCCGCCGTCGATGGAGGTGGTGGTGAAGACCCCCGGGCCGTCGGTGCGCCCCGCTTCGAGCCTGAGCCACGATTCCGCCGACTTGCGAAAGGTCACATCGGCGGCGGCGAGGTTGGTTTCGCTCCCCGAGTCCTCCTCGCGGTTGGCGGTCACTCCGACCTTGACGTGGTCGCCCAGCCAGTAATGCACCCGGCCGCCGGTCGCCAGGGTGTCGAGGTCGTCGGCCCCGGGGGTGAACTCGTAGCGGACCACCAGATAGACGGGATTGCCGCCGGTTCCGCCGCTTTGCACCAGCAGGTTGTCGTCGGCGGTGTCCGCCAGGGGCTGGGACAGCAGGAGGCGCCCCTGCAGGTAGTCGATGTCGTAATCGAGCGCCGGGGTCAGGTCCTTGACGCTCAGCACCATCCCCGAATCCTTGTCCCGGATCTCGACGCGCACCCGTTCCGACCCCTCGAGAACGTCCTGGCGGCGCAGGTAGTAGAGGGAGCCGCCGGTCCCCCGGAACTCGTCGCGCCCCGGCACCGTTCCCGGTTCGGCGGCAAATCCGTCGACCAGGAAGCGCTGCTCGCCGAAGCCGGTGGCCTGGCGGGTCTGATAATGCAGGTTCGCGCCGTAGAGACCGCGGTCCACGTGGGCCAGGTCATTGTCGGTATAGCCGATCTTGAAGTTGCCCCAGAGGGCGTAGTTCTCCGCCTTCGTCAAGCGAAGATAGAACTTGCCGTTGGTCGGCGCATCCTCGGTGACGGTGCTGTCGTCGCCGAAGGTGGGGTAGTGGTAATCGGGGTCGATGCGCCGGAACAACGCCTCGGGCGACTTGTCGAGGAAGTTGGTGAAGATCTCATCCAGCGGGCCTTCGCGGGTATCGGCGCTCGCCGTCAGTCCCCAGCCGTCGCCGAAACGACCCTTGGTGTAGAAGGCCAGGCGCCCCTGGAGGTCCAGGTCGTTGCTGTACTGGGTGTCGTCGGGGGAGAGGAGCTCGGCCGGACCGTCGGTCTGGTTGGCCGAGAGGGTGAGGTCGGCGATCCCCACGGTAAACCAGTCGCTCTTTCTCAGCGCCAGGTCGCGCAGGAACAGCTGGCCGTTGCCCGCCGGGTCGAGCACGGCGACCTCGACGGTCTGCATCCCCTGCGGCAGGATTTCCTCGCCGACGAAGTTCCCCTTGGCGTCCACCGGCACGGGATACCCGGCCAGCCAGACGCTGTGCCCGGCCGGGATCGCGCTCCCCTGGGCCTGCACCGTTCCGCCGTGCAGCGGGATGTTCCGGTGGGCGATGCGGCTTTCGCCGTAACCGACCAGCAGTTCCTGCTCGGGGTTCGCCTCGGCGACGGACGGATCGAGCTGGTCGACCACCCACAGCGGCTGGGGCCGCGTCTCGTCGAAGTCCCCCGCCTGGTCGTAGACCCGGACCAGGTATTTCAACTTGCGCAGCGGGGCGGAGAAGGCGGGGAAGGCCGGCTGCCATTGCGCGGTGCCGTCGTCCTGCATCGCGATGACGGCCAGGGGGTTGTCGCGGACCGACTGCTCCTCGTCGAAAACCCGGACCTCCGCCCGTGCGATGAAGCTGTGGTAGTTGGTGTACAGGCGGAAGCGGACCAGATTCTCGGCGAACGGGGTATCCCCATCGTCCCGGTAGCTGATCGTGCGCGGCCAGGCGCTCACGTTCAGCCGCGGCTCGCTCTTCAGGCTGTCGTATTTGAACTGGATCCGGGCCCGGTCGAGGGCCACGTCGGTGCAGCGCTGCACGTCCGGGACGCTCTTGTCCGGGTCGTCGACCGGCTTGCCGTCGACGGTGATGCGCATGAGATTCAGGCCAAAGGGGTCGGCCGGACTCACCTCGCGGGTCAGCGGGGTGATCTCCACCCCGTCGTAGTCATCGCGCGGGACGAGCTCGTCGTAGACGACCTGCACCTCGACGCGGGAGGTATCCGACTCGATAAAGCCGGCGTTGACCACGTCGTCCGACTGGACGTAGCCGCGCCCCTCGAACTCCGCGCGCTCTGCCGGCAGCCCCATCTGCTGGCACACGGCGGTCATGGCCCGGCG
>Ga0210142_1000340_pt1 | contig 10639 bp, 13 predicted proteins | sample Goodyear_PhragC__FD_184869 | JGI IMG/M metagenome (GOLD analysis project Ga0210142, IMG submission 184869) | Wetland microbial communities from San Francisco Bay, California, USA, that impact long-term carbon sequestration - Goodyear_PhragC_D2... | ecosystem: Environmental > Aquatic > Marine >...
CGCCGTGGACAGCGTCGTAGATCGGCAGGTTTGCCCCGCCGGGGATCCCGAAGATGTGCCTGACGCCCTCGGCCTTGAGGGCCTCCATCAATGCGTCCGCTGCGCGCATGGGCCGATGGTAGCCAACGGCTGCAAGGCCGCTGCACTCCGGAGCGCAGGGCGTAGCCCGAAGCGACTTACTTTGGGCGGCCGCAGTCAGCCGTGACTGATGGCGAAGCCGCTGTCGCGACTAGCTCTGGCCGACGCCGGCGGGTGAGCCCGGCTTCCACTGCGTGCGCGGGTCGATCGCGGAATCGATCACGCGCTCTCGGTGGCGCTCGATCGTCTTCAGCATCGAGCGGACCAGCTCGTCGCCGAGGTGGCTCGGCTTCAGGCCCAGGTCCAGCAGCTTCGTGTGGACCGGGTTGAAGTAGTGCTCCTCGGCCTCGACGCGCGGGTTCTCGAGGTGATCGATGTCGATCTCGAAGCCGACCTCGCCGGCCGAACGCTGCACCAGCTCCGCGAGCTCGCCGACCGAGAACTGCTCGGTGAACTGGTTGAAGACCCGGTACTCGCCGGCATCCGCCGGGTTCTCGACCGCCAGCTCGACGCACTGGAGCGTGTCCCGGATGTTGAGGAAGCCACGGGTCTGACCGCCCTTGCCGTAGACCGTCAGCGGGTGGCCGACCACGGCCTGCACGCAGAACCGGTTGAGCACCGTCCCGAACCACTCGTCGTAGTCGAAGCGCGTGCAGAGGCGCTCGTCCTGGGCGGTCTCGTCCGTCTCGATCCCGTAGACGACGCCCTGGTTGAGGTCGGTCGAGCGCAGTCCCCAGATCCTGCAGGCGAACTGGATGTTGTTGGAGTCGTGGACCTTGGAGAGGTGGTAGAGCGAGCCGGGCATCTTCGGGAAGGGCAGCGTGTCCTTGCGGCCCTTGTGCTCGATCTCGATGAACCCCTCCTCGATGTCGATGTTGGGGGTCCCGTACTCGCCCATCGTCCCGAGCTTCACAAGGTGGCAGTCGGGGGCGTGATCGCGGAGGAAGAAGAGGAGGTTGAGGGTGCCGATCACGTTGGTGTACTGGGTCTCGACCGCCTGCTCGCGGCTCGCCATCGAGAACGGCGCCGAGGGCTGCTCGCCGTAGTGGATGACCGCCTCCGGCCTGGTCTCGACGATCACCTCCTCCAGGAAGGCGGCGTCCTCGATCGCGCCGACGTAGGTGCGGATCTCCCTGCCCGAGACCTCGTGCCAGGCGGAGATCCGCTCGTCCAGCGGCCTGATTGGCGTCAGGGAATCGGTGCCGTGCCGCTCGTGCCAATGGCGGCGGGAGAAGTTGTCGACGACGGAGACCTCGTGCCCACCGGCCGAGAAGCGCATCGCCGTCGGCCAGCCGAGATACCCATCGCCCCCGAGGATGAGGACGCGCATGAGAGGCGGCAGGGTAGCGCCCCCGGCGGCGCATCGTCGTGCCCGCCGGTGGGTTTGGGCACGGCTATTCTGGCGCCGCCTTGACCGTCCCTGTGCTCGCATCCGTGTTCCCCGAAGAGCTGACCGCGCTGCGCGCGTTCGGTCTCGTCCTCGCGGTCCTGCTGATCGGATTCGGCATCTGGCGGCGCCGCTCGCTCTCCAACGGCGCCGTGCTGCTGGCCCTCCTCGGCGGCGCGGCATTGGCGATCGTCTCGGGCACGGAGGTGCTCAACAGGCTGCTCTCCGCCTTCTCCTTCGAGAAGGGCAACGGAGGGCGAATCCTGGGCCTCGCCGTCTTCTCGATCGTGATCCTGTTCCTGCTGGTCCTGCGGGCGCTGACCGAGAGCTCACGAATGAACCAGCAGCTCTCGGCGCTGCTCGAGGGGCTGGCCTGGGAGGAGTTCAGGGAGGCGAAGCTGCCCGAGCGCTTCCGCGACAAGGTCGCCGTCGTCATCCCCGCCTACAACGAGGCGGACAGCGTCGGGAACGTGATCCGCCAGATCCCTCCGGAGGTCTGCGGTGAGAGGACGGCGGTGCTCGTGGTCGACGACGGCTCGAACGACGACACGGGCGAGGCCTCGGGTAAGGCCGGGGCGGTCGTCGCCCGGCACGTGATCAACCGCGGGGGCGGGGCCGCGCTGCGGACCGGCTACCGGCTGATGGCGGAGTCGGGCGCCCTGGTGGTCGTCACGCTGGACGCCGACGGACAGCACCTGCCCAGCGAGATGGAGCGCCTGGTGAAGCCTGTTCTCGATGACCAGGTCGATGTCGCCCACGGCTCGCGGGTGCTCGGTGACGCGGACCCGAATTCCCGCTCACGCGAGTTCGGCATCGTCTTCTTCAACAGGCTCGTCTCCTTCATCACCCGGACCAAGGTCTCGGACTGCTCCAACGGCTACCGGGCGGTTCGCACCTCGGTCCTGCCCCAGCTGGTCCTGCGCCAGGAGCAGTTCCACACCTCCGAGTTCCTGATCGAGGCGATCAAGCGCGGTGTCCCCGCGATGGAGGTGCCGGTGACGGTGGCCAAGCGAACCCACGGCCACTCGAAGAAGCCGGCCGTGGTGCGCTACGGGCTCGGCTTCGCCAACGCGATCGTTCGCACCTGGCTCAGGTAGCAGGCGCTACCGATGCGCCGGCCCGGGTCGGACCTCACTCGGATCGGGCAGATACAGGTCCGTCCCGCAGCGGGGGCACACCTGGACGTGGAGCTTCAGGATCTTGCCGCAGGTGGGGCAGCGGCGCTCGGGCTCGTCGTGCTCGGAGCGGTAGAGGATCACCGCGATCAGGCCGAGAAGCGGCAGCACGATCCCGACTAGGAACCAGATGAAGAAGGAGCTGCCCTTGCCGCGGCCGATGAATCCGGTCGCGAGGCCGAAGAGCAGGGCGATGAGCACGTATGGGGCGCCTGCCATCTGGACACCTAGGCGCGAAGGCGCTCGCGGATCAGCTTGGTGACGGCGCCGCCGTCGGCGCGGCCCTTGCTCTCCCTCATCGCGGCGCCGACGATCCGGCCGATCGCCTTGTCATTCCCCTGGCGAATCTGCTCGGCGGCCTCCGCCTCGGCCTCGATCGCGCGGTCGACGATCCCCTCGAGCTCCGAGGAATCGGAGATCTGGGCGAGGCCCTCCCGCTCCACGATCTTTGCCGGGTCCCCCCCGTCCTCGACGAGCTTTGCAAGCACCTGCTTGCCGGCCCCGTGCGAGATGGTCTTCGCCTCCACCAGCCCGGCCAGGGCGGCGACGGCCTCGGGGGTCGCCTTCGAGGCGAGCGGATCGTCCCCGGCGTCGGCCTGGCGCAGCGCCGCCACGAGATCGCCGATGACCCAGTTGGCGATCGCCGAGGCCGGAACGCCGTCGCCGGCCGCGACCGCCCGCTCGAAGTACTCACCCATCTCGGCGTGGAAGGCGAGGGTGTTCGCCGCCTCCTCGGAGAGGCCGACCTCGGCCAGGTACCGCTCGCGACGCGCCGCCGGCAGCTCGGGCAGGGACTCGCGCGCCTGCCTCAGCATCTGATCGGTCGGCGCCACCGGGACGAGGTCGGGCTCGGGGAAGTAGCGGTAGTCGTGGGCGTACTCCTTGGAGCGCAGCGGGGTCAGGGAGCCATCCTCGGGGTGGAAGTGCAGCGTCTCCTGGAGGATCTCCCCTCCACTGTCGAGCAGCTCGCGCTGCCGGGCGAGCTCCGCCTCGATTCCGCGCTCGAGGAAGCGGAAGCTGTTCATGTTCTTGAGCTCGGTCTTGGTGCCGAGCTCGCCGGAGCCGGCCGGCCGGATGGAGATGTTGCCGTCCACGCGCAGGCTCCCCTCCTCCATGTTCACATCCGAGACCCCCAGCTGGCGGACGGTCGTGCGGAGGAGCTGTGCCCACTCCCGCGCCTGGGCCGCGGAGCGGATATCCGGCTCGGTGACGATCTCGACGAGCGGTGTGCCTCCACGGTTGAAGTCGACCAGCGACGCCCCCGAGCCGTGGATGCGGCCGGACTCGCCGACGTGGTTGAGCTTGGCGGCGTCCTCCTCCAGGTGGGCGCGATGGATGCGCACGTCGCCCAGCCGCCCATCGACCGCGATCGGGAGGTCGTATTGGCTGATCTGGTAGCCCTTCGGCAGGTCGGGGTAGAAGTAGTTCTTGCGGGCGAACTCCGAGCGGGGGGCGACATCGCACTCGAGCGCGGCGGCGATCATCAGCGCGGAGCGGATCGCCTCCTCGTTGATCGTGGGCAGCGTCCCGGGATGCCCCAGGCAGACCGGGCACGTGTGCACGTTGGGCTCGTCGCCGAAGGAAAGCGCGCAGCCGCAGAACATCTTCGTCTTGGTGGAGAGCTGGACATGGATCTCCAGCCCGATCACCGCCTCCATCTCACCGGAGGTCACAAGCCCCATCCCCTGACCGTCGCCTCGTCTGCTCCGAAGTAGTGCCCGATCTCGTGGAGCACCGTTGTCTTGACGCTCTCGGCGCTGGTGTGGTGCTCGCGGTAGATGATGATCCGCTGCAGTTCGCCCCTGGGGTCGAAGAGGCCGAGCAGGCGCCCGCTGGGATGGCGGTCCTCGACGATCACCGCGACGTTGGTGAGCTTCGAGGCGATCTCCGGCGGCAGCGAGTCGAGCGCCTCCTGCACCGCCTGGCGGAACTCCTCGTCTGTCAGCTGCATCGAGCCCCTCATGTCGCGGTTCCGTTCCGCCGGAAGCCGATCGCCATCTCCAGGGCGTGGGCGGCGTCGAGCATGGCGGAGTCGCTGAACGCCGGGCCGGCGATCTGGAATCCGACTGGCAAACGGGTCGCGCTCTCGCGCGCCCTCGCATCATCGGGCCCCCCATCAGCCGGCGGCGCCACTCCAGCCGGTATGGAGATCGCCGGGATCCCCGCCAGCGGCATCGGCACGGTGCAGTAGTCGTTCATGTACATCGCCAGCGGGTCGTCGGTCTTCGCGCCGAGCTTGAAGGCGACCGTCGGAGAGGTCGGCGTGACGACGAAGTCGAAGCGCTCGAATGCTCTCGAGAAGTCCTCCGCGATCTTGGTCCGAACGCGCTGCGCCCGGCCGTAGTAGGCCTCGTAGTAGCCCGACGAGAGCGCGTAGGTACCGAGCATGATCCGGCGCTTCACCTCCGGGCCGAAGCCCTTCGCGCGGGTCTCCTCGTACATCTCGGTCAGGTCATCGGCGTCCACCCGCATCCCGTAGCGAACGCCGTCGAAGCGAGCGAGGTTCGCCGACGCCTCGGCGGGTGCCAGCACGTAGTAGGCGGAGATCCCATGGGGCGCGTGCGGCAGCTCGGTCTCCGAGACCTCGCCGCCGAGCTCCTCGATCAGGGCGACGGTTCGCTCGAAGACCTCCTGGACGCCGGACTCGATCCCCTCCGCATCGGAGGCGAGCTCCCGGGGGATACCGAAGCTGAGGCCCTTGAGGTCCTCCCGGCTCGGCAGCTCGATGCCGCCTTCGATCCCGACCGAGGTCGAATCGCAGGGATCGCGGCCCTCCATGGCCCGCAGCAGCAGCGCGGCGTCGGAGACGTCCCTGGTCAGCGGTCCGCACTGGTCGAGCGACGAGGCAAAGGCGATCATCCCGTAGCGTGAGACGGCCCCGTAGGTGGGCTTCATCCCGACGATCCCGCAGAGCGCGGCCGGCTGGCGGATGGATCCGCCGGTGTCGGTTCCGATCGCGCATGGCGCCAGGCGCCCGGCGACCGCCGCGGCGCTGCCGCCCGACGACCCCCCTGGCACGCGCCCCTCGTCCCAGGGATTGAGGACCGGCCCGTATCCGGAGTTCTCGTTGGACGACCCCATCGCGAACTCGTCCATATTCGCCTTGCCGAGGATGCGCGCACCGGCGTCCCGAAGCCTGCGCACGGCGGTCGCTGTGTAGGGCGGGCGGTAGCCCTGGAGGATCCGCGACCCGGCGGTGGTCGGGATGCCCTCCGTGCAGAAGATGTCCTTGACGGCGACCGGGATGCCGTCGAGAGGCCGCTCGGAGTCCCGCTCGTCCCTCGCGGCACGCGTGCCCTCGAGATCCGCCTGGGCGGTGTCCTCGGCGGTCCATAGAAAGGCGTTCAGCGAGTCGCCGGCCGCAGCCCGCCTGTAGGCCTCGAAGTACTCGTCCGGAGAAAGCTCCCCGGAGCGAATTCGGACGGCCGCCTCGGTGACGGTGAGCTCGATCAGGTCGGACATCTAGGCCTGCGGCGAGGGAACGCGGAAGGAGCCGCCGGCCGGATCGGGCGCGCGCTCGAGCACCTCGTCGCGATCCCAGCTGGGCCGGGGCTCATCGGGGCGCAAAACGTTCTCGAGGGCGATCACGTGCGACGTGGGCTCCACACCGTCGAGGTCGAGCTCCGAGATGCGCTCGACGTGCTCGAGAATCCCGGAAAGCTCGCTCGTCATGCGCTCGACCTCCTCGTCGCTGAGCTTCAGCCGTGCGAGCTTCGCGACATGAAGGACTTGCTCCCGGTCAATCATTGGCCGGATCATAGGTACCGCCTCTCGCGCGGGTGGCGCCGAATCGCGGCACGGTGAGATGCCTCGATCCGTGGCGCGATTCGGCGACAGGACCCGCGCGCCGAGGCCTTAATAGGATCCCCGCGCGATGACGGGGGAGAAAGCCGAACGGTTCGTCGTCCTGAACCTGCGCCTGATGGCGGTCGGCTTCGCCATCACCGGCTTCTTCTTCATCGCCTGGCCCGACGGCACGCTCGACCGCATCACCAGCTCGGTCACCACTTCGGCTTCCACACCGCGGCGCCCAAGACCGAGGAACGCCTCTGGCTCTCGCTCGGCTTCGCCTACATGGTCGTGATCACCGCGATCGCGCTGATCGCCCAGGCCGACGTGGTCCGCTATCGGCCGCTGATGCTTGCGCTCGCCGCCGGCAAGGCCGCTTCGTCGATCACCTCCCTGATCTTCTTCGCGGAGGACGACGTCTTCGCCTATCTGCTCAACGGGATCGTCGATGGCTCGCTCGTCTTCGCGTCCCTGCTGCTCTGGTCGCTCGCCGGCCGGGTCGGCTCCACCGCCGCTCCTCCCTGAAGGCGCCCGCCGGGGCTGCGGGCCGCCGAGCTGCGCACTCTGCGAGCGATCGCGGAGGCAATCGCCCCTGGTGAGGACGGGCTGCCCGCGGCCGAGACGGAGATCCCGGTCGCAGAGCCTCTGGCCCGCTTTCTGTCCAAGCTGCCCGCGCGCACCGTCCAGGTGGTGCGCCTGGCGCTGAGCGCCTTCGAGTTCCTCCCGTTCCCCTGGCGATTCAGCCGGATGAGCGTCGATGCCCGCTCGCAGTACATGGCCAAGATGGAGAGCTCGCGCTTCTCCCTCTACCGGGACCTCCTGCTGCTCGTAAAGCTGCTCGCGATGGTGGGCTGGGCGCGCGACGACCGGGTGCAGGCGGCGGTCGGGTTCGAGTCCCGCTGCGCGGTCGCGGAGGGGGCGCCCCAGCCGTCCTCGACCGGAGTGGGCGACCTGGAGCCGCGCGGGGCCGGCGAGGACTGCGACGTGGCGATCGTCGGCTCCGGCGCCGGCGGCGCTGCGGCAGCGGCCATCCTGGCGGAGGCGGGCCTCGACGTGATGGTGCTCGAGTCCGGGCCCTACGTCGATCGGACGAGCTACCCGACCGATCCCCTCGACGGCCTCCCGCTGCTCTATCGCGACGGCGGCATGACGATCGCGTCGGGCAAGCCCGCCATCCCGATCCCGGTTGGGCGCACGGTCGGGGGTACGACGGTGATCAACTCCGGTACCTGCTTCCGCGCCCCCGCCGAGGTTCTCGAGGAATGGCGCGAGCGCGAGGGGATCCAGTGGGCCGCCGATCTGGACCCCCTCTACGAGGCCGCCGAGGAGATGCTCGCGGTCACTCCACTGGACCTCGAGACCCTCGGCCGCAACGGCCAGCTCTGCGCCGAGGGGGCCGGCGCCCTCGGGGCCAGCGGTGGCCCGATCAGCCGCAACGCCGGGAGCTGCGTGCAGTGCAGCTCCTGCCCTCTCGGCTGCAAGATCGACGCGAAGCGCGCCACCCACGTCTCCTACCTCCCCCGGGCCGTCGCCGCGGGGGCGCGGGTGCGAGCCGGCGTCAAGGTCCAGAGGATCATCACCGAGGGCGATCGCGCCGTCGGCCTCTCCTGCCGGGCGGGCATGCCCACGACCGCGGCGCAGGAGGCCGCTCCCGCATTTTCGGCCGCCACAAACATCGCGGCCGGATCAACCCCCGCCGGGCGCGATTGGGAGGTGCGCGCGAAGACCGTGATCAGCGCCGGCGGCGCCTTCGGCACACCCGAGCTGCTGCTCCGTTCCGGGATCAACCATCCCGCGCTCGGCCGCCACCTCCATATCCATCCAGCCGCCTGGATCGGCGCCCGCTACGAGGAGGAGGTCCGCGGCTGGGAAGGCGTCATGCAGAGCTATTACGTCGACGAGTGGCAGCCCGAGCGGATCCTGCTCGAGGCGACATTCACCCCGCTCTCCTTCGGTGCCCAGTGGCTGCCGGGCGTCGGCGCCGCCTTCTCGGACCGGGTCGCGAACTTCGGGCACATCGCGTCGATCGGGGTGCATCTCCACGACCTCTCCGAGGGACGCGTCGGCCTCACCTCGAACGGATCACTCCGGCTCTCCTACACGCTGCTCGAGGAGGAGGCTCGCCGGGTCCAGTTCGGGATCGCGCGCGCAGCGGAAATCCATTTCGCAGCCGGGGCAACCGAGGTCTATCCGAACGTCGGCCCGGTCTCCGTGATCTCCCGCGGCGAGCTGGCCGACTTCGAGTCCCTGGCCCTGAGGCCAGCCGACCTTCGCCTCGAGGCCTTTCACCCGATGAGCAGCGCCCGGATGGGCGTGGACGCGGACACCAGCGTCTGCGACCCCGGCGGCGCGGTCCGCGGCACCGAGAACCTCCACGTGGCCGACGCCAGCCTGCTGCCGACCTCGGTCGGCGTCAATCCGATGATGACCATCATCGCCTGCGCCACCCACGTGGCGGGGGATGTCGGCGCCGCTCTAGGCGGCTGAGGCCTTCGGGGTCTTCAGCGGCTGCATCCCCATGTAGCCACCGAGCGTGATCGCGACTGCCGAGGCGAGCCCGATCCAGGCGCCGATCTCCAGGCCGACGGCGCCATAGCCGGGCGGATTGATCATCCGAATCACGATCAGCACGACGCTCACGAAGCCGATGCCGGTGGCCACCGACGAACCCGCCACCGGGTAGCTCACCGAGATCCGGAGGAGCACGCAGATCGCAACGGAGAGCGCAACGGCCGCGGCAGCGGCGAGCACGATGTCCGTGACGCTGAAGGCCTTCCAGCCGGTGATGTGGTCCTCACTCACCGAATACCACGCGAGAAAGAGGCTGACGAGCAGGCCGAGGCCGCCGACGGCCCCGACCAGCTCGCCTGATCTGAGGGTGCTCCGAGCGGAGCGAGGAGCAACCCGATTCATGATGGGCGCTTCAGTAGCGCTCGCCCCCGGCGTCCTCCTGCATGGTCAGGTAGCCGCCGACCGCAACGGCGCCGCACGCGATCAGGCCCAGGATCAGTCCGATCTTGATTGACACACCGCTGCCGAAGTGGTCAAACAGCTGGTAGAAGATCAAGATCGTCCCGACGCCCGCGAGCAGCGCCGTCGCGACGGGCGCGAGCGGTGCTTCGGCGCCGTCGCCCAGCATGGCCATCGCGGCCGGCACCAGCGCCACCAGGATCACGATCAGCAGATAGATGTCGAGTGGGTTTTCCGCCTCCCACATATTCCGGTTGACGGACCCGCCGACCGAGGTTCCACCCACGGTGATCGCCTGCCCGATGCTGAACCACGGCAAGAAGCTGATGATGAACAGGGCGATTGCTCCAATCGCTGCAACGAGCTGACCCTGAGACAACCTGTTCGCGTCCAATTGGTCTCCTCTTTCCTTTTTTCCAGAAGGCCGCGCTGACGCGCGCCCTCGCATCCGAGCCTATATCTCCCCGGCGACCTCTTCCTGCATCGCCCTGAAGCCGCCGATGGCGATCACGATGGCCGCAGCCAGGCCGATGAACGCGCCGTATTTGCGGTCCGCCCCATCCGGGAAGTCGACCGTCAGCCAGGCGATCACGAGGATCGTTCCGACGACGCCGAGCAGAAAGGTCGCGGCCGAGACGAAGGAGAACTCCTCGGCGGCATCAGTGAGCGCCAGAAGCGCAGGCAGCAGCGCGACCACGGCGGTGATCAGCAGATAGATGTCGAGCGTCGAGCCCTTCCAGATGTTGTCGGACGTGCTCGCGGCGCCCGAAATGCCGTTGGCAACGCCGGGCGGCAAGTTGACCCCGGATGGCAGCGATGAGCCGCTCACCCCGATCCAGGGCAGGAACATCCCGACCAGCAGGACCACGGCTCCGACCGCCGCGATCACCTGCCCCTGAGACAACCGTCCTCCGACCATGTTCGTCCTCCGTCGACTTTCTGCGTGGGCGCGCGGACCCTACCGGGACGAACCCGTCGGGGTCAGGTCTTGCGATGCGACACCTCGATGCAAGACCTGACCCCCGGGTCGGGGCTACTTCTTCTTGGCACCGCCGGATCGCTTGCTCTTGCTGGCGCCCGAGCGTGACGAGCTCTTCTTCTTGCCCGAGCTGGAGCGCGAGCTGGACGACTTCGCCTTCGTCTTCGTCTTCGACCCTGAGCTGGCCGGCGACTTCTTCTTCTTCGTCGTGCTCTTCTTCGTGGCGGCCGAGCCACTCGAACGCGAAGCGCTCTTGGCGGG
>Ga0210142_1000341_pt1 | contig 10631 bp, 9 predicted proteins | sample Goodyear_PhragC__FD_184869 | JGI IMG/M metagenome (GOLD analysis project Ga0210142, IMG submission 184869) | Wetland microbial communities from San Francisco Bay, California, USA, that impact long-term carbon sequestration - Goodyear_PhragC_D2... | ecosystem: Environmental > Aquatic > Marine >...
GGCCGCTCGTGCACGCGGAAGAGCGCCTCCCGCCGGCGCCCGGCCAGCAGCTCCGCGACCGCCTCGTTCGCGAGGATCATCAGCTCCTCGACGAGCATGTGCGCGTGCGGCTCCGACTCGCGGCGCGCATCCGCGACGCCGCCCTCGCCGTCGAACTCGAACACCGGCTCGGTGCTCTCGATTCGCAGCGCGCCGCGAGCGAAGCGCCGCTCGCGCAGGTCACTTGTCACCCCCTCCGCCCGCCGCAGCGCCTCCACCACCGCCGGCTCCGCCCGCTCGCGCCCGGCCAGGATCGCCGCCGCCTGGTCGTACGTGAGCCGCGCGCCGCTGCGGATGACCGAGCGGTAGAAGCTCGCCGCGCCGGTCGCCAGCTCGACCTCGACCGTCACGCACGCCCGGTCGACATGTGGCCGCAGCGAGCAGAGATCGTCCGAGAGCTCGGGCGGAAGCATCGGCGAGACAAGGCCCGGCACGTAGACGGAGAACGCGCGCCGCGAGGCCCCACGATCGAGCGGCGAGCCAGCGGGAACGAACCACGACACGTCCGCGATGTGGACAAGCACTCGGTCGTCATACAGCGTGAGTGCGTCGTCGAAGTCCTTCGCCGTCGCGGGATCGATCGTGAACGAGAGCTCGTCGCGCAGGTCGATGCGCCCTTCGAGCGACGGCTCGACGGGGTCGTACGGCTCGAAGCCGCCGCGCTCGCCCTCCTCGACGAGCAGCCCCTCCAGCACGGTCTCGATCCGGTCGGCACGGCCGAGCACGCGCTCGAGTCGTGCGCGCCCGCGGGTCGGGCGCACGACCGCAAGGTCGCCCGGCCGAGCCTCCCCACTTCCCTTCCGGTCGACGACGACCGGCACGCCCGGGGTGAAGCACGGCTCGCCGACTAGGAGCTTGCCGCGACGGGCAAGCTCGACGACGACGGGATCAGACCTGGAGGAAACGGCGGATGGTCAGCCCGGATCCCATGGCGCCGAGCAGGAGCCCCGCTCCGAGAATGATCAGGACGTGGAGCGGGAACGGCCAGGCGTGGATGTTCTTCTCGTGCAGATGGACGACGTGCCCGAGGAAGATCGTCCGTCCCAGCACCAGGAGCACGATCGCGGCGACCGCGCCGCCAAGGCCGCAGAGCAACCCCTCGATCATGAACGGGCCGCGCACGAACCAGTTCGTCGCGCCGACGAGCTTCATCACCTCGATCTCGCGCCGGCGCGCGAAGATCGAGAGGCGAATCGTGTTCGCCACGAGCAGGGTCGACGAGACGAGCAGCACGGCGAAGGCGATCAGCACGAAGATCCAGAGGTAGCGCGCGACGGACACGACCCGGTGCGTGATGTGGCCGCACTGCTGGCCGATCGACGTTGCGGCTGCCGTTGAGTCCGGCGCCGGCGGGCAGGTGCTCTCGATCGACGAGTCGTGCAGGTTCGCGATCCGCGCGACGATCGCGTCGATCTGCTGCGCGTCCTTCGGGAAGACCTCGAACTTCGCCGGAATCGGATTGGTGGTCAGGCCGCGGGTCAACTGCGGCTGCTCCTTCTGCATCTGACGAAGGCCCTCTTCCTTCGACACGAAGCGCACGCTCCTGACTCCCGGCATCGCGATCAGCTGGTTGTGAATCGCATCGATCTGGCCCGTGGTCGCGTCTTGGTGGCAGCGCAGAGAGGTGCAGAAGTAGACGCTGACGAGCAGCTGCTTCTTGTAGTGGTCGCTGAGCGAGAGCGCCCAGCTCCCCAGGCCGACGACAAGGCCGAGCATGAACATGCCGATCAGCACCGTCGTCGTGGCCGCGAACGTCGTCGAGAGGTTCGCGCCGAGCGACCGCACCGCCTCGGCGGAGATCAGTCTGAGGCGACTCATCATTCGGACGTGTACCCGCCGCGGCGCTCGTCGCGGGCGAGCTTGCCGTCCTCGAGCGCGATCACGCGCTTGCGCATCTTGTCGACCATCTCGCGGTCGTGCGTGACCATCAGGATCGTCGTCCCGGAGCGGTTGATCCGGTACAGCAGCTGCATGATCCCGACGCTCGTGTCAGGGTCGAGGTTGCCGGTCGGCTCGTCGCAGATCAGAAGCGGCGGGTGGTTGACGAACGCGCGCGCGATCGAGACGCGCTGCTGCTCGCCGCCCGAGAGCTCGTCGGGGTACGAGGACATCTTGTGCGAGAGGCCGACGAGGTTCAGCACCTCGGGCACCTTGCGCCGGATCGAGGGGGTGCTCTCTCCCTGCACCTTGAGCGCGTAGGCGACGTTCTCGGCGGCGGTCCGGTTCGGCAGCAGCTTGAAGTCCTGGAAGACGCACCCCACGTTGCGGCGAAGCAGCGGGACCTTCGAGCGCTTGAGCCGGCCGAGCTCGCGGCCGCCGACGATGATCTTGCCCGAGGTCGGCTCGAGCTCCTTCAGGACGAGCCGGATCACGGTCGTCTTGCCCGACCCGGAGGCGCCGACGACGAAGACGAACTCTCCCTTGTCGATCGCGAACGTGACGTCTCGTAGCGCCGCGACGTCGGGCTCGTAGATCTTCGTCACGTTCTCGAAGACCACCATCGCCGAGCTCGTCGGCGCAGGCGGGGGCGCGACGGGCTCCGGCTCTGGGAGGACAGCCGTCGAGGCTGGTGCGTCTGTGTGCTGGAGGTCCGGTTCCTGCACGGCTTCAGGCGTGCGCCGCTCCTGGATGCGGCTTCGATTTAGCCGCCCGAGTCTAGCGGAAGGATCGGCTACAAAACCTTTCCCGCAGCCCGGGCCAGCAGGTACTCACGGACGAAATCGTCGAGCGCGCCGTCCAGAACCGCCTGCGTGTTGCCGGTTTCGTGGTCGGTGCGGTGGTCCTTCACGAGCTGGTACGGGTGCAGGACGTAGCTACGGATCTGGCTGCCGAAGCCGATGTCCTGGGCGGCGCCGCGCTCCTTCGCCAGCTCTTGCTCGCGCTTCTCCTGCTCCTGCTCGAGCAGGCGCGAGCGAAGGACGCGCAGCGCGGTCTGCTTGTTCGCGCTCTGCGAGCGCTCGTTCTGGATCTGGACGACGATCCCGGTCGGGAGGTGCGTGATCCGCACCGCGGAATCGGTCTTGTTCACGTGCTGGCCGCCGGCGCCGCTCGCGCGGTAGGTGTCGATGCGGAGGTCGCTCTCGTCGATCTCGACGTCGACGTCGTCGGGGAGGAGCGGGCTGACGATCACCTGCGCGAAGCTCGTGTGACGGCGGTGCGCCTGGTCGAACGGGCTCTGGCGGACGAGCCGATGGACGCCGCGCTCCGCCTTGAGGATTCCGTACGCGTTCTCGCCCTTGACGCTGAAGGTGGCCGACTTGAGGCCGGCTTCCTCGCCGGGGCTCGCCTCGAGCAGCTCGGTCTGGAAGCCGCGCTCCTGGGCCCAGCGCAGGTACATGCGGAGCAGGATCTCGGCCCAGTCCTGCGCGTCGGTGCCGCCGGCGCCGGCGTGGATCGTCACGAGCGCGTCGCCGGCGTCGTACTCGCCGGAGAAGAGCGCGTCCTCCTGAAGGCGGTCGAGCTCCTGCCGCAGCGGCGCGACGCTCGATTCGATCTCGCCGGCCATGTCGCCGTCCATCGCGAGCAGCTCCTGGGCGTCCTGGTACTCCTGGAGGAGTCGGCGGTAGCGGTCGAGCCGGCGGCTCAGCCGCGCGTGCTCGGCCGAGACCTTGGCCGCGCGCTGCTGGTCGTCCCAGAAGCCCGGCTCGCCGAGCTCCTGCTCGAGCTCCGCGACCCGCTTCTCGAGCGCCTCCGGGTCAAAGGTAATCACGGACCCAGGCAAGCTGGGCCCCGATCTCCTGGAGCTGCTGGTCGAGCGGCTTGGAGGGCGTCTGGTCGGCCATCCCGGGCGATGGTACCGCTCGCGGGCGCGCACGTTCGAAACGGACACGTCCGGGGTCTGACCCCGGACGTGTCCGCCCGGGGCAGCCGGCAGCCGGCTTCGACGGCGGCTCGGTGATGCGTCCAGCTCGCTTTGCTCCAAGAACTGCCGTCGTGTCCGGACAGGGCCGGGGTCTGGCACCGGACATGTGTCCTTTCGCTGCGCTGCCGGGCTTCACTCGGCGGGGCGCGCGCTCGAAACGGCCATGTCAGGGGTCTGACCCCGGACGTGTCCTTCCGCTGCGCTGCCGGGCTCCGCTCGGCAGCGCTCGCTGCGCAGCTAGGTCAAGGCGAGACGTCGAAAGTCGTCATGCTGGCTGCGCAGCAGCCAGCGGACTTTCGACGTCAAGCGCCGTGGCAGCGCTTGAACTTCTTGCCGCTGCCGCACCAGCACGGGTCGTTGCGGCCGATCTTGTCGCGCTCCCGCGTGACCCGCTGCGTCGCGACGCCGCCGCCGCCCGCCGCCAGCGCGCCCGCCGTGACCGAGCCGCCGTTGCCCTCGAGCCCGCCGGCGGCCGCGATCGCGTCTGCTCCTGCGAGCGACTCGTGCGCGTAGGCGACCCCGCCTCCGTCGAAGCCCTGCGACTCCTGCGCCTGCTGCAGCTGGTCGACGTCGGAGACCTCGATCTGGGCGTGGAAGAGCGTCGTCACGACCTCCTCGCGGATCGCCAGACCGAGCTCGCGGAACATCGCCTCGCCCTCGGTCGTGTACTCGACGAGCGGGTCCTTCTGGGCCATCCCGCGCAGATGGATGCCCTCGCGCAGGTAGTCCATGTTCTCGAGATGCTCCCGCCAGCGGGTGTCCACCACCTGGAGGATCAGGAAGCGCTCGACGTCGCGGAGCAGCGGCTGGCCGGTCTCGGGGTTCGTCCCGAGCGACCGCTCCTTCTCGGTATACGCCTCGCGCGCGTCCTCCTGGAACTCCTCGACGAGCGCCGCGCGGTCGAGCCCGACCTCCTCGCGCAGCTCGTCCGGCGTGATCGGGTCGTCCGACGCGTAGACGTCTTCCATCGCCTTGCAGAGGGCGTCGAGGTCCCACTCCTCGCCGAAATCCTCCGCGGTGTACGCGGCAACCACCCGCTCGACCACCTCGTCGATCCAGCCCTGCACCTCTTCCGACAGGTCCTCGCCCTCGAGCACGCGCCGGCGCTGGTCGTAGATGACGGAGCGCTGCTTGTTCATCACGTCGTCGTACTTGAGGACGTTCTTGCGCATGACGAAGTTCTGCTCCTCGACCTTCTTCTGCGCGTTCTCGATCTGGCGCGAGAGGATGCCGGCCTCCATGGGCTGGTCGTCCGGCACCTTGAAGCGCTCCATGATCCCGTAGATCCGGTCGCCCGCGAACAGGCGCACGAGGTCGTCCTGGCCCGAGAGGTAGAAACGCGACTCGCCGGGATCGCCCTGGCGGCCGGAACGGCCGCGGAGCTGGTTGTCGATCCGGCGCGCCTCGTGGCGCTCGGTGCCGAGCACGTAGAGGCCGCCGGCCTCGCGCACGATGATCCCCGCCTCCCTCTCGTGCTGCTTCGCGTTGAGGACGTTGTGCGGGATGCCCTGCCGCTGCAGCAGCTGCCCCAGGTGCTCGGAGACCTCCACCGAGATCGTTCCGACGAGCACCGGCTGCCCCTTCGCGTGACGCTCCTTGATGTCCTCGATGACCGCGCCGTACTTCGCTTCCTTCGTCTTGAAGATCTGGTCGTTCTTGTCGTCGCGCGCGACGTCCACGTTCGTCGGGATCTCGACGACGTTGAGGCCGTAGATCTCCACGAACTCCTTCTCCTCGGTCTTGGCCGTGCCGGTCATGCCGGCGAGCTTGTCGTAGAGGCGGAAGTAGTTCTGGAGCGTGATCGTCGCGACGGTGACGAACTCCTCCTGGATGCGGACGCCCTCCTTTGCCTCGACCGCCTGATGCAGGCCCTCCGACCAGCGGCGGCCCTCCATGATCCGGCCGGTGAACTCGTCGACGATCTTGACCTCGCCGTCCTGGACGACGTAGTCGACGTCACGCTGGTAGAGCGCCTGCGCCTTGAGCGCCTGGTTCAGGTGGTTGACGAGCTGCGCGTTGCGCGGGTCGTAGAGGTTGTCGACCCCGAGCATCCGCTCCACCTTCTCGATCGCGCCCTGCATCGGCGAGACCGTCTTGTGCTTCTCGTCGTACGCGAAGTCGGCACCCGAGGCCTCGGCGGCGTTCTTCTCCTCGCCGACCTTCGAGGCGTGGCCGTCGAGCGCTTTGACCGCGCGAGCGAAGTCGTAGTAGACCTGGGCGGCGGTCTCCGGCTCGCCGGAGATGATCAGCGGCGTCCTGGCCTCGTCGATCAGGATCGAGTCGACCTCGTCCACGATCCCGAAGGCGTGGCCGCGCTGGACGACACCCTCGAGCGTGACCGCCATGTTGTCGCGCAGGTAGTCGAAGCCGAACTCGGAGTTGGTGCCGTAGGTGACGTCGGCCGCGTAGGCGTCCTTGCGCTCTTCGAACGACATCTGCGTCTGGATGAACGCGGCCCGCATGCCCAGCGCGTCCCAGACGGGCTTCGTCCACTCGGCGTCTCGCTTGGCGAGGTAGTCGTTGACCGTGATCAGGTGCGCGCTCCCGCCGGTGAGGGCGTTCAGGTAGAGCGGCTGGACCGCGACGAACGTCTTGCCCTCGCCGGTGCGCATCTCGGCGATATCGCCCTCGTGGAGGACGATTCCGCCCATCCGCTGCACGTCGAAGAGACTGACCCCCATCGTGCGCCGGAACGCCTCGCGCACCGCGGCGAACGCCTCGAAGACGAGCTCGTCGACCGGCTCGCCGTTCTCGATCCGAGATCGGAACTCGACTGTCTTGGCCGCGAGCTGGTCGTCCGAGAGCTCCTCGAACTCGGGCTCGAGCGAGCCGATGTAGTCCGCCTGCGCGCCGAGACGCTTCAGCCGGCGGCCTTCGCCGAAGCGAAGAGCCTTCTCGAATGAGCCGAGCTGGGACACAGACCTAGGGTACCGGCTTGGAGTTCCGGCCCGTTAGAGGGGGCTGGCGTCCACCTCCCAGAGCCGTTCGCGGAGCCGCTGCGCGCGGACGACGTAGGCGTCACCCTCGCGCTGGCCCAGGAGCTCGAGCTCGGGCACGCTGCCGAACACGCGTTCACCGTCCACCGTCAGCACGCGCTCGCCGCCGCTGACCGCGAGGTGGATCTCCTCCCCCGGCGCATCGTCGAGCTCGGCGACCTCGATCCTCTCGGCGGCCACGGCCCAGGTGTCGTCGTCGCCGCGGCGCACCGCTTCGGCCCGGAAGGGCGGGTCCACGGATTGCGCGATTGCCTGCGCCAGCGGCTCGACGGTGCCCTCCGGTTGCTCCTCGTCGACGATCAGGTCACCGGCGGGTAGAGCGACGAAATGCAGCTCGTCGCCGTTCAGACCAGGTGCCCGGGCGGAGTCGACGGCGTCCCAGCGACGGGGTCGCGGCACGCCGTGGATGCCGGTCTCGCCCCAGTGCGGGCCGGGATCGACCGGCTCGGGCGCGGCACACGACTCCGCAGACAGGTCGAGGCTGGCCTGGCGCGCGAGCTTTCGGTGCAGCGGCTCGCGCCGGAAGATCAAAGCTGCTCGATCATTGGGGCTCGATCAGCCCGTACTGCCCGTCACGGCGCCGGTAGACGACGTTCACCTGGCCGGACTCGGCGCTGCGGAAGACGAAGAAATCGTGGCCGATCAGCTCGAGCTGCAGGACCGCTTCTCCCGCCGTCAGCGGCGGGACCGCGAAGTGCTTGGTCTTGACGATCGCGGGCGTCTCGTCCTCGTCGGCGCCGGCCGGGCCCGCGGCGGGGGCGGGCCCGTTGGCGCGGGCTTCCTTGCGCCGGCGTGAGCGGCCCTGCGTGCGGTAGCGAGTCACCTGGCGCTCGAGCTTCTCGACGAGCTGGTCGATCGAGGCGTGCATGTCCGCCGACGCTTCGCGCGCACGAAGCACCGGACCGCGCGTCCAAATGGTCGCCTCCGCGATCTGGTTCTCGGCGATCGACGGGTTGCGCTCGAGCGCCAACTCGAGCTCGACGCGCGGGTCCTCGAGCTGCCGTTCCAGCTTGGCGAGCTTCTGCTCGGCGTAGCTGCGGATCGCGTCGCTGACCTCGAGGTTCCTGCCCTTTACCTGGAGCTGCATTCGCCCTCCTTCGAGGCTGGCCTGGCCCAGGAATCTAGCGGACGACCCGTGCGAACGTGACGACCTCGACGCGGCGGGCTCCGCCCCTGCGCAGCGCGGATGCAGCCGCGTTCGCGGTCGCGCCGCTGGTGTAGACGTCGTCGACCAGCGCGACGCGCGGCGGCGATTCGGCGTCAGGGCGAAACGCACCGGCGACATTGCGCCGGCGTTCGGCACGCGTGAGCCCGCGCTGGTGTCGAATCTGCCGCCTTCGGGCGAGCAGCGGCGCGACCGGAAGCTCCCAGCGCCGGCTCAGCTCGTGCGCCAGGCGCTCGGCCGGATGGTGTCCGCGGATCAGCACCCGCGCCGGATCGGGCGGAACGAACGTCAGCAGGCCGACGCACGGCCGCTCCACCCGGGCCACGACGAGCTCCGCCGCGTCACCCGCGAGCCGGCGCAGCCCACGCTCCTTCCACGCCGCGACGAGCCGTCGCACGCCTTCGTCGTACTCGACCGCCGCCCGCGCGGACGCGAGCGCGAGGCGACGGCCCGAGCACTCCCGGCAGCGCCCGACGGGCCAGGCGGTCGGTGCCCCGCAACGCTCGCAGAGCGGTGGACGGAGCACGGGCAGGCGCTCCCGGCAACGCCCGCACAGCTCCTCCCCGCCCGCGGCGCAGACGACGCAGCGAACCGGCAGTAGTAGATCGAGAAGTCTCACGTCACACCTGTCTCACCTCCTCCGCCACGGTACGCGGAGAGATGTCACGTGTCTGTGACGCAGGTGTGCCGGATGTGTGTCAGTTCGAGAACGCGCGCTCGGCCTCGGCGAGCGCGTCCGGAGTCCCGATGTCGATCCACTGCCCCGGCACCCGCCAGGCGTACACCGGAACGCGCGTGTACAGCCACTCGACGAACCGCCCGGGCTGATCCGGGTTGTTGCCCGCGTCCAGGTACTCGCCGACCAGCGGCAGCACGCTTCGCGGGAAGAAGTAGAGCGCGATCCCGGCAAGCGTCGACGCCGGGCTCTCCGGCTTCTCCTCGAACGAGACGATCCGGTCGGAGCCGTCGACGCCGATCGCGCTCAGCCGTTTGATCGCCTCGAGATCGCCGACGTCGTAGACCGACAGCGCGGCCGCCGCCCGGTCCCGCGCGAGCCGGACGAGCCCGTCCTGGCGCTCCGTGAAGAGGCTGTCCCCGGCCGCCACGATGAGCTCGTCGTCGAGCTCCCGCGTGCGGATCGTGAGCGCGAGGTCGCCGATCGCCCCGAGCTTGTCCTCCTCGGAGGTCGTCCCGTCGTCGATCACCTCCACGTCGAACGGAGCGGCCGCCGCCCACTCCCGAAACCGCCCGGCGAACTTCGCGTTCGTCACGACGAAGATCGTCTCGAGCTCGTCGAGCGGCAGCTGGTCGAGGAGCCGGTCGAGGATCGGGCGGCCCGCGACCTCGAGCAGGTGCTTGGGCTTGTCGTGGGTGAGCGGATAGAGGCGCGTCGCGTACCCGGCGGCGAGGACGACGGCCTTCATGCCGCCACCAGCCGCGCAAGGCTTGCCGCATACGGCGCCCGGTGGACGCCGGCCTCGGTGACGATCGCGGAGATCAACTCCGCAGGCGTCACGTCGAAGGCGGGATTGCGCGCCGGAAAGCGCGTCGTCACCTCACCGGGGTCGCGCTCCTCGATCGGGATTGCGGCTCCGCCGGTGGCCTCGAGATCGACCGTCGAGCTCGGCGCGACGACGTAGAACGGGACCTCGTGCCGGTCGGCCAGCACTGCCAGAGGGTACGTCCCGATCTTGTTGGCCGTGTCGCCGTTCGCCGCGATTCGGTCGGCGCCCACGACCACGCAGTCGACCTCGCCGCGCGCGAGCAACGAGCCGGCGGCGGCGTCCGCGACGACGGTGTGCGGTATCCCGTCCGCCTCGAGCTCCCACGCCGTCAGCCGAGCGCCCTGGAGCAGCGGCCGGGTCTCGTCCACGAAGACGTGCGCCAGCAGGCCGCGCTCCCACGCCTCGCGCAGCGCGCCGAGCGCCGTCCCCTGCCCGCCGGTCGCCAGCGCGCCGGTGTTGCAGTGCGTCAGCGCGCGACTACCGGCCACGAGCAGCTCCGCGGCGTGCGCGCTCATCTGCCGGCAGCGCTCGACCTCCTCCGCATGCAGCTCGCGCGCCCGCGCACCCGGATCCGGCGCCGAGCGCACCTCCCGCAGCGCCCAGCTGAGGTTCGCCGCCGTCGGCCGCGCGCCCTCGAGCACCGAGCACGCGCGCTCCAGGTCCTCCCCACGCGCCGCCGCGAGCACGAACCCGTACGCGGCCGCGATCCCGATCGCCGGCGCGCCGCGCACCGCGAGCGTTCGAATCGCTTCGGCAACTTCCGCCGCCGACCGGCAGACGAGCTCGACCTCGTCGTCGGGCAGCCGCCGCTGGTCGAGCAGGACGACGCGGTCGTCCTCGAGCCGGATGATCCCTTCAGGAGCCAGCACGGACGGACTGTAGCCTGACCCCGGTGGAGCGGCTGACGATGCGCGCAGAGCGCCCCGGCGACGAGGACGCCATCGGAAACGTCACCACCGCAGCCTTCGGAAAGCAGCGCGAGGCCCGCCTGGTCGAGGCGATCCGCGCCTCGGATGGTTTCGTGTCCGAGCTCTCGCTGGTCGCGGAGCTCGACGGCGAGGTCG
>Ga0210142_1000342_pt1 | contig 10616 bp, 10 predicted proteins | sample Goodyear_PhragC__FD_184869 | JGI IMG/M metagenome (GOLD analysis project Ga0210142, IMG submission 184869) | Wetland microbial communities from San Francisco Bay, California, USA, that impact long-term carbon sequestration - Goodyear_PhragC_D2... | ecosystem: Environmental > Aquatic > Marine >...
AAGGCGAGGGCGTCGCTGCAAGAGTGCTGAAGAGTCTCGAACTCGATATCGAACGCACGCGCAACGAGATTCTCAAGGAGCTTGATCCAAACTTCACGCCGTCGGAATCGGAGCAGGAAGGCGAGCCGGCAAAGAAGGATGTCAAGACTCCTGCGCTTCGCGCGTTTGGGCGTGATCTGACAGAATTGGCACGGAAAAGCGAACTCGATCCGGTAATTGGCCGCCGCAACGAAATTGAGCGGGTGATTCAAGTGCTCTGCCGGCGCACTAAAAACAACCCGGTGTTAATAGGTGAAGCTGGCGTCGGCAAGACAGCGATTGCCGAGGGACTGGCGCAGGAGATTGCGAACGGCAACGTGCCCGAGCTGTTGCGTGACAAGCGTGTCATCACGCTTGATCTGGCATTGATGGTTGCCGGGACAAAATATCGAGGGCAGTTCGAGGAACGTATTAAAGCGGTGATGGATGAGATCCGTCGTTCCAAGAACGTGATCCTTTTCATCGACGAACTGCATACCATCGTGGGTGCGGGTTCGGCAGAAGGCGCGATGGACGCATCAAACATCATTAAGCCCGCCCTGAGCCGCGGGGAACTGCAATGCGTCGGCGCGACGACGATGAACGAATATCGAAAGTACATCGAGAAAGATGCAGCCCTGGAACGCCGGTTTCAGACCATAAAGGTGGATGCACCGACGGTTGATGAGGCCATTCAAATCCTGAAGGGGCTGCGTCCGAAGTATGAAGCCCACCACAAGGCCAGGCTCACCGACGAAGCGCTCGAGACCGCCGTCAGATTTTCCGATCGCTATATCACAGGGCGTTTTCTTCCGGACAAAGCCATTGACGTCATGGATGAGGCCGGCGCACGAGCTCGTATTAACGCGATGACGCGGCCGCCCGATGTTAAGGATATCGAGAAGGAAATCGAAGCTATCCGCCTTGAAAAAGAAGGAGCAATCAAGGCACAGGACTTTGAAAAAGCCGCCGCGCTTCGCGACAAGGAGAAGCAAACCAAGGAAAAGCTCGACGGCATTTTGACCAGGTGGCGCGAAGAGCGGGAAGAGAAAGAAGTCGTGGTAACGGGCGACGACATGATGCACATCATCTCGAAGGTCACCGGCGTTCCGCTCCAGCGTATGGAAGAGCAGGAGACCCAGAAACTGCTCAGAATGGAGGCCGAGCTGAAAGAGCGCGTCATCGGCCAGGACGAAGCGGTTACGGCAATCAGCAAAGCGTTGCGACGTTCGCGAGCGGACTTGAAAGACCCGAAACGCCCGATTGGTTCCTTTGTGTTTCTCGGTCCGACCGGTGTGGGCAAGACCTATCTCGCACGCACGCTGGCGGAGTTCATGTTCGGCGATGCCGATGCGTTGATTCAAATCGACATGTCGGAGTACATGGAAAAATTTACCGCGTCGCGTTTGATCGGGTCGCCGCCCGGGTACGTCGGGTACGAGGAAGGTGGACAGCTTTCGGAGGCGGTGCGGCGCCGGCCGTACTCGGTGGTATTGTTTGACGAGATCGAAAAAGCGCACCCCGATGTGATGCATTTGCTTTTGCAGATTCTGGAAGATGGCAAGATCACTGACTCGTTAGGCCGCAAGATTGATTTCAGGAACACGATCATCATCATGACCTCAAACGTCGGGGCTGACTTGCTTCGGAAGCAGACGGTGATGGGCTTCGGGGCGCCGAGTGAGGGACATGATTACGATTCCATGCGCGACAAAATTCTCGAGGAAACCAAGCGCGTGTTTAAACCAGAGTTCCTTAACCGGCTTGACGAGATCATCGTGTTTCATTCGCTCGGCAAACCCGAGTTGTTGCACATTGTCGATTTGGAAGTGAATAAAGTGCTTGGGCGCATCAAGGCCAAGGAAGTCCACATTGAGCTGAGCCCAAGCGCGAAGGAATTTCTCATCGACAAGGGATACGATCCGCAGTACGGGGCGCGCCCGATGCGTCGCGCGGTCGAGCGTTTTCTCGAAGACCCGCTGGCGGAAGAGTTGCTCCGCGGCAACGTCAAACCGGGCGACCACGTCGAGGTCATCGCCGCTGAGGGAAAGTTGTCCTTTCGGGTTCCGGAATCGCAGGCGCAGAGCAGTGCCGCTGCGCCGACGCCGAGCTGAGGCTCGTTTTCTTGATTACGCTCGCGGATGGGCGTCCGCGTAAGCTTTCTTCAGCCGTTCCACGGTGACGTGCGTGTAGATCTGCGTCGTAGACAGGCTCGCATGCCCGAGTAACGCCTGGACGCTGCGCAGGTCAGCCCCGCGATCGAGCATATGGGTCGCAAAACTATGCCGCAACTTGTGGGGGCTGATTGAAATCGGAATGGACGTGTGGCGAACGTAACGTTTTAACACGAGCCAGATGGAGCGCACCGACATTCGCCTTCGCGCTTTGTTGATGAACAGGGGGCCTGAATGCACGTTGGCCGTCGCCCGAAATTTTTGCATTGCTTCCAGCGCAGGCAGACCTACCGGGCACACGCGTTCCTTGCGACCCTTTCCGAATACCCGCACCGACTCCGTGTAAAGATCGACATCGCCGACATCAAGCGAAGCCAGTTCGCTCAGTCGCAACCCGCTGCTGTAAAACAATTCCATGATTGCAACGTCGCGCAGAGGCATCCATGTCGGCGCCGACCGGCTCTTTGGTTCACGCATGGGAGCTGTAAGAAGCTCATCGACCTGTTGCCGCGTGAGGACCAGCGGCAATTTCTTTTCCATTTTTGGTAGTTGCACTTCCCGGACGGGATTGCGTCGCAGCCCTTTCCGGGCGGCGATAAATTGATAGAATGTGCGTAGGGCGGAAAATTGCAGCCGTACATACGAACGCGCCTGTCCGTGTTTCATCAGCGCAAAGAGATAGTCACGGAAATCGTCGCTGGTGCATTTCTTCCAGGGTGTGTTGTTCTCCGTGCGAAAACCAGTCAACGCCTGGCGATACGCCTTCATCGTGCGCGGCGAAGCATTTCGCTCGTTGTCGAGATAACGCAGAAATTCCTCCACCAGAGGATCGCACTTGTCGGGAACGCTCGCGGCCTTTCTCATTCTAAGATGATTCGTTAAAACGGCGTAGCGTCACGGCTGATCGATCCAGCGCTTCCCCGGTTTACCTGCCCGTGTTCATTCCGGTTTTTCTACAACGTAACGGAGGTCCGAAAGACGGGTGTTACCCCGAAACTGACTTTTGAAGATTGGCGACGGATTGGTGGAAATCAGCTCGTATCCTTTCAATACGAACTCCGGGTAAATGCCGTTGCTGGCGGGTTCATACACCTTGTCGCCGCTGAAGTAGCCGTACAGCTTGTATTCGTAGTTGTTATCGCTGCCGAATTCGAGGCGTTCGCGGTCCGGCGCTAGCTTTGCCTTTTCGTTGAGCATGACCAGCTCCGCTGTGCTCCATGGTTGACCCGGTTTGCGAATGTAACCCCAGAACTTGTAATCGGGTTTATAGTAGCGTCGACCAATGTAATAATCGCCGGTCGGTTCGGTTGCGATCCGTTGCGCCATCTCGATTCTCGCCTGCTGGATGCCTTGCGGGACAGTCTCACATCCGGCGAAGAATAGAGTGCTCAGGACCAGATTGGCAGCGAACAAATACTGAGCAATGCGTCTCATTCGTTCAACCGCCATCCTTTACGCAGCTTTGCGCCAGGCGCAATTGTAACCTCAAAATGAATTTCGCGATCTTTCGTGGTGACACGAGAAGAATTGCATCGCCGCGAAGAGGTCGCTAAAATTCCGTGGCAAATGATCGAAATCGAAATTTATGCGCGTGGTTTGAGGGAAATGGATAAAATCCTTGAGCTGGATCGTGAGCTCGTCCAAATCAACGGCCTGCGTTACAAGCTCGATACAAATCACGATATTGTTTACTTCGAGTTCGATGAACCGACGTTGAGCGTCCGTGAGATTCGCGCCATTTTCCTCAAACTAGGTCTTCCGCCTCTTTTCATCGGCGACATTCCGCCGGGGCTTCAGTCCCGAACGAAGACCGAGCCGCTGAAAGGATAAAGATTCCATAGTGGCGCGTGGTCGGAAATTTAGAACAAAATGTTGCGGATGCGTTCATTAGCCGTTCACTGAACACTAATCACCTGTTGCATAATGGTCCGCTTCTTTAGCGCCCTGGGCGCGCCGCTGCTCTCATTTTTTCAATACTTAGGCGAGCTTGTCTTCCTGACGGCCGACACTTTTCGCTCGATGTTTACGCATCGGCTCCGCTGGAAATTATTTCTCAATCAAATCGTTGAGATTGGATTGCTTTCGCAGCTCGTCGTCATAATCACCGGCGCGTTCACTGGCGCGGTGTTCGCAGCACAGACATTTTTTCAATTTAACAAGCTGGGAATGGGCTCGGCCGTAGGCGCGGTAGTTTCCGTGTCGCTCTGTCGCGAGCTTGCCCCTGTTTTGACCGCTCTGATGGTCGCCGGACGCGTCGGGGCGGCGATGTCGGCTGAGATCGGAACGATGAAAGTGACAGAGCAAATCGATGCACTTCGCGCATTGGCAGTTTATCCCATTGATTATTTGGTAGTGCCGCGCGCGCTTGCCATGATGATCTCGATGCCACTGCTAGTGGCGGAGTGCATCGCTGTCGGCATCGCTGCGGGCTATCTGGTAGCGATTTTCATGCTCGACATTAATGGGACTTACTACATGGCAAACATGGTGCGCTGGACCCGCAGCCGTGACATCATCATGGGTCTGTCAAAAGCATTTTGTTTCGGAATACTCATAGTGTTCATCAGTTGCCACAAAGGGTTGACCACACGCGAAGGCGCGGTCGGCGTGGGTCGAGCCACCACGGAAGCAGTGGTGAACGCCTCCCTGGCGGTCTTGATATGCAATTTCTTTCTGACCATGATGTTCAACATCATTTACCCGGCGGGATATCAATAGCGTTGCGCAGTTGCGCTCGAACTTATAAGTCGCGTGTCATGTCCGCCACGGCGGATTCGTCCTGTGGCGAATTGAGCGAAGCGAAACATCTCTGGTCTATTTCCTTTGTTATGCCATCAAAATTGATCCGAGATTCTTCTCCCGCGACTGCGGGATCGGAATGACAATATCATTTAGCTTATAGTAGATTGGAAGCTGAGAGCTTGAACGCTGTAATGATTGAAGCACCGCCATCTCCCCATCTCCGCTCGAAAGAGCATGTCGCCTCCGGCAAAGCCTCGCCGATGATTGCGGTCCGTTCGTTGAAGAAGCAAATCGAGCGACAGGAGATTTTGCGCGGGGTTGATCTTGAGGTGCGCACGGGTGAAACCCTTGTTCTAATCGGCCGCAGCGGCGGTGGGAAAAGCGTTTTGTTGAAACACATGGTGGGTCTGATGGAGCCGGATTCCGGCGAAATTTTTATCGAAGGGCAAAACATCACAGGCATGACGGAGCGCCAACTCGGCGCGATTCGACAAAAAGTCGGCATCCTTTTCCAAGGCGGCGCACTTTTCGATTCCATGACCGTCGCAGATAACATCGCATTCCCATTGCGCGAAGCTGGCGAACGCGATCCGGAAATTTTGCGTTCGAAAGTCGGGCAAATGCTCGAAGTGATAGAACTGGAGGGACAGGAAGAAAAGATGCCCGAGAGCTTGAGCGGCGGAATGAAAAAACGCGTCGGGCTCGCTCGGGCGATCATTCGCCAGCCGTCGTGCGTGTTGTATGATGAGCCGACTGCCGGGCTCGATCCGGTGGGTGCGGACAGCATCAATCACTTAATTCGCCGATTGCAGAAGCGGTTTGGCATGACCAGCCTGGTCGTTACGCATGATATGAAGAGCGCCTTCGATGTGGGGGACCGCATCGCGTATTTGCACGAAGGCCGGGTTTATTTTCGCGGAACTCCCAGCGAGCTTCAGCAGTCAAGCGATCCGCTCATCCAGGATTTCCTGCTCGGCCGATCCAACGGCAGGGGTGATTAAGTTCGATCGTGACAGGGCGTTCAGTGAACCGCCGTCCTGTTGCGAAAAGCGGTTCAAGATTCGAGAGTACAAAGTTCAAAAATGAATCGGCACGAACGAGGTTTGGAATTCAAAGTCGGCATCTTCGTTTTTGTCGGATTGGCGATGGTAGGCGCGCTACTCGTGCAATTCGGCAGACTGGGAGAGGGCTTTAAAACATACTACTCTGTGACGGTTCGCTTCACGGATGCGAGCGGCCTGTTGAAAGGTTCGGATGTCCTGCTCGCCGGCGCGAGAATTGGGAAAGTCGCAGGCGGTCCGCGACTGGTTCGCGAAGGTGCCGGGGTGGCTGTGCCGCTGAAAATTTACGATTACGTGAAGATTCCGCTCGGCAGCAAATTCACCGTGGGCAGTTCGGGTCTACTCGGCGATCGGTTTGTCAAAGTCACGCCGCCGCAAGGACCGCCAAGTGGTTACGTATCCCCGGATGCTTACATCAAAGGCACACGTGAAACCGGTATCGGCGATGTCACACAAGAGGGCGGCGCTCTGGTCGCCGACCTCCGCACCACCGTTAAAAAGTTGAATCAGGATACGCTCTCAACCCAGAACCTGGAGAACTTGAAGGCGAGCATGGAACATTTAAACCAGGCTACCAGCAACCTGGCCGAATCTTCCAAGAAGCTCGATGGAGTGATCAACCAGGCGGACTCGACCATGGCTTCGGCAAAAAAAGCCGCGGACGGCTTGCAAAGTGCGATCACTGACGCCCGCAAACTTTTGCGGAGCGCCATGCAGGGAAAAGGTTTGATCGCCACGCTTCTAAATGATCAGCAACTGGCGAACGATCTGCACGCGCTCATCAGCAATCTGCGCGCGCACGGTGTGTTGTTTTATCGTAATAGCGCGCCGATCCGTCAGAGCACATCGCGACCGCAGGCTACACCGTCACGAAGATCTCGAAGCCGCTGAGGCGGAAGCGCGGTCGTGAATCACTTTCGGAGCGCGATTCGTAATCGCCTGCGCGCCTCTTCCTTCGTTAACCCATTTATTCGAATCAGTTTGTCGCGCGATCGCTGACCGCTTTGCAGCACAATGGCATGACGGGGGACCTCCAATTGCCCGGCGAGAAAACGGACCAGCGCAGCGTTCGCTTTTCCTTCAACCGCCGGGGCGCGCAGCTTGATTTTCACCGCATCGCCATATTCGCCGGCGATACTGTCCACTTTCGTATTCGGAACAATGTGAACGCGCAAAATTGCCATTCAGCCCATCGTATCAGACAAAACGAACTTGCTCGACGGTTTTTGGTGCCTTGTGTGACTATATGCGTCCATGAAGACGCGGCATTTCTATCTGATCTTCTGTCTGCTCGGGATTTTCCTGCCATACTCACAATTTGTGCCATGGCTGCTGGAGCACGGCTTGAATCTTCCTTTGTTTTTTCGTGAACTCTTCGACAATCGGATTAGCACATTCTTTGCAATCGATGTGATCGTCTCTGCAATCGTGCTGATCCTGTTTATTCATAGTGAAGGCAAACGTGTGCGAATGCAGCTTCTTTGGCTGCCGACAATCGGAACACTAATCGTCGGTGTTTCCTTCGGACTGCCGCTATTTCTTTTTCTCAGGCAGCTGATGTTGGACCGCACAACTACTCGAGCCTGAAACATGACGTAAGAGATGACGCCGAATGATTTTCGTGAACTGGCGCTGAGCCTGCCGGAAGTGATCGAATCGGCGCATATGCGGCACCCCGATTTTCGTGTCGGTGGAAGAATTTTCGCCACGCTCGGATATCCCGATGAGGACTCGGCGATGGTGAAGTTGGCGAAAGACGCGCAAAGAGAATTTGTTCGGCGCAATCCCCGCGTTTTCAAACCGGTGAAAGGCGCCTGGGGACGGCAGGGCAGCACGAACGTTTATCTGCCGGCGGCGGAAGTCGAAGGCGTCCGCGAAGCGCTCACTGCTGCGTGGCACAACACCGCCCCGAAACGCCTCTTGAAGAATGGCTAGCGCAACCCCACTGCTTTGCGGACGCGATCCATGACTTTGTCGGCGATTTCATTTGCGTGTTTCGCCCCACTAGTGAGGACGTGGTCGATATACGGTTCGTCCTTGAGGATTTCTTCGCGGCGTTTGCGCATCGGCGCGAAATATTCCCAGAGCTTCTGGAAGAGCTGCTTCTTGAAATCGCCGTAACCGGTCCCGCCTTTTAGAAATCGTTCGCGCATTTCTGCGATTTCATTTTTCGATGCGACCAGCGAGTAGAGCTTGAAGATTGTCGAGTGCCCCGGGTCCTTCGGCGCCTCCACTGTCGCCGAATCGGTCACGATGCTCATCACGCGTTTTCGCATCTCTTTCTCGTCGCCGAAAATGTCGATATTGTTGCCGTAGCTTTTGCTCATTTTCTGGCCGTCGATTCCAGGCACGGTCTCTGTCGCAGCCCGAATCTGCGGTTCCGGCAACTTGAAGATGCGTCCGTCCGGCTGGGATTGACCGAACGTTTCGTTCATTTTGACTGCCAAATCGCGGGTGATTTCAATATGCTGTTTCTGGTCTTTGCCGACCGGCACCACGTCGCTGTCGTAAATTAGAATATCCGCCGCCATTAGGATCGGGTAACTGAAAAGACCAACCGTCGCACCCACTCCGCGGGCGATCTTGTCCTTGTACGAGTGGGCGCGCTCGAGCAAACCCATCGGCGCAACTGTTGATAAAATCCACGCAAGTTCCGTTACCTGCGGAACATCTGAGTGGCGAAAAAGCGTGGAGCGCTCCGGATCGAGTCCGCATGCCAGAAAATCGAGCGCAACGCGCCGGCTGTTCGCGCGCAACACTTCCGGATCTCGCAGACTGGTTAGCGCATGATAATCTGCGATAAAGTAAAGCGCTTCGCCCTCTGCCTGGAGCGCGACGGCCGGCTGCATCATCCCAAAATAATTGCCAATGTGCAGCGCGCCGCTTGGTTGGATACCCGATAAAATGCGCATTTTATGTTTGTCTGTTATGTCGAGACGTCTCTAGTTTCTACATTCTCTGAGCGCCGGAACAAATATCCAGAGATTCCTCGACTTCGCTCGGAATGACAAATTGCTGAGCCGGGAAATCACCGGACTGACTGCGCATCAGACCAACTAAATGACGAAAGCCGAATGTCGAATGATGGGGTCTCGTGATTCGTTACATAGTTGCCATCGTTACATTGGGCGAACGCCTCACGACATGCGAAAAAGGAATGCTGTAGAGTGCGCTGTCCTCAGCGCAACGTGCACCGCAATATCCGCTGGGGACAGCGGACCCTACAGTGCATTGTCATTCCCCTTCGTCATTCGGAATTCGTCATTGGTCATTCGGCCTTCGTCATTCATCCCACTTCCTGCTGGTAAACTTTCGCGGCAGCGATTAGAAGGAACGCGCTATGGCGAAAAATTCTCAGCCCGTTTCGGTGGTCACCGGAGGCGTGGGCTTTCTCGGGTCACACCTGGTGGACCGGCTTTTGGGGGAAGGCCACCGCGTGATGGCCATCGACAATTTGATCACCGGCAACCCGGCGAACATCGCTCATCTCGCCGGGAACGAGAATTTCCGTTTCGTTAAACACAACGTCTCGAATTTCATTTTCGTGCCGGAGCAAAAGATCGATTACGTCTTTCACTTCGCGTCGCCGGCCAGCCCAATCGATTATCTGGAACTGCCGATCCCGACGCTCAAAGTGGGTGCGCTCGGCACACACAACGCGCTCGGATTAGCCAAGGACAAACAGGCCACTTTCATTCTGGCTTCCACATCGGAGGTGTACGGCGATCCTTTGGAGCATCCACAGAAGGAGGATTACTGGGGCAATGTGAACCCGATCGGGCCGCGCGGCGTGTACGACGAAGCGAAACGCTTCGCCGAGGCGATAACGATGGCATATCATCGCTATCACCGCGTCGACACCAGAATCGTGCGGATTTTCAATACTTATGGCCCGCGGATGCGCTTGCGTGACGGGCGCGTGGTGCCGGCATTTATCGGTCAGGCGTTAAGCGGACAACCGCTAAGCGTGTTCGGCGACGGCTCTCAGACGCGCTCATTCTGCTATGTATCCGATTTGATCGACGGAATCTTCAGGCTGGCGATGAGCGATTTCCATGACCCAGTCAACATCGGCAATCCGCGCGAGATGACGATCAAAGAGTTTGCTGAAGAAATTATCCGGATCACCGAATCGAAATCCGCGATCGAGTACAAACCGTTGCCGGTCGACGATCCCAAAGTGCGCCAACCCGACATTAGTCGTGCAAAAGAAGTCCTTGGCTGGGAACCACGAGTGAAATTCGAGCAGGGGATCAAACAGACGATCGATTATTTCAAAGAATCGTTAAACCGTTGAAGCGCGTAAAGCGCCGTGGGCGCCACGCGCCTCTTATGGCGTTACATCCTTAAAAGGTTGATCAAACCTAATTGTAGCCGGGGGCGTTGACCCCGGCCTCCCGTTGGCAAAACAAAATCGACCGGGGTCACCGCCCCCGGTTACAGTTCAAGTCTGCCTGCCGGCAAGATTTTACTGGCGTTTGGGGCGATTTGGTTTTGACTTCCCGCATGTTGAAGGGCGCGCTCGTCTTTGCGGTCGGATTACTGGGTATTTGTTTTTCAGTCGCAGCGCAGCAGGCCAAACACTCGCGAGGAGCGAAACATCGCCTCGCGCCATCTTCTC
>Ga0210142_1000344_pt1 | contig 10591 bp, 7 predicted proteins | sample Goodyear_PhragC__FD_184869 | JGI IMG/M metagenome (GOLD analysis project Ga0210142, IMG submission 184869) | Wetland microbial communities from San Francisco Bay, California, USA, that impact long-term carbon sequestration - Goodyear_PhragC_D2... | ecosystem: Environmental > Aquatic > Marine >...
GCTCGCCGGGCCCGAGGTCCAGCCCGCACACGGCGGGCCCGGCGGCCGCGGCCATATCGAAGTCCGGGAGACGGATCTCGGCCTGGTCGCCCCCGGCCGGGCAGCGAGCCTGGATCAGGCCGGCGTCGGTCAGCAGCTGGAGGTCACCCGACGGAGCGAGCTCGAGGTAGACCGACAAGCGGGTGCTGCAGAGCGCCGCGTTGCCGCACATGTCGGCGCGGGACCCATCGGAGTTCCAGAACGCCATGCGCACGGCGCCGGGCTGGTCCGGCGTGAGGATGACGAGACCATCCGCGCCGACGCCGGTGCGCCGATCGCAGAGCTGCGCGACACGCGCAGCCGGCCACTCGGCGGGCGTCGTGGCCCGCCCGTCCAGGAGGACGAAGTCGTTGCCCGACCCCGTCATCTTGTAGATGATCGTGCCCCTCACAGCCGGCCCGCCAGCGACTGCGCCCGAAGCCACCAGACCATCCAGACGGCTTCCCGCACGATGCGCTTGTTCATCTTGCTCTGCCCTTCGACCCGATCGGTGAACACGATGGGGATCTCCACCAGGCGGAATCCCTTCTTCCACGCGCGGAAGCTCATCTCGATCTGGAAGGAGTAGCCGTTCGACCGGACGCGGTCGAGATCGATCGACTCGAGCACCCGCCGGCGGAAGCACTTGAACCCGCCGGTCGAGTCGGTGAGCGGCAGCCCCGTGATGCGGCGGGCGTACTCGTTCGCCCCTACCGAGAGCAGCAGCCGCGCGATCGGCCAGTTGATTACGTTGACGCCCGAGTGATAGCGCGATCCGATCACCAGGTCGGCCTGCTCGGCGGCACGCAGGAAGTCCGGCAGGAACTTGGGGTCGTGGCTGAAGTCGGCATCCATCTCGAAGATCAGGCCGTAGCCCCGCTCGAGCGCCCACCGGAACCCGGCAATGTATGCCTTCCCCAGCCCTGCCTTGCCCGGCCGGTGCAGCACATGAATGCGCGGCTCGGCCGCGGCGAGCTCGTCGGCCAGCTGGCCGGTGCCGTCGGGTGAGTTGTCATCCACCACGAGCACGTCGAACACCGGATCCTGCTGCAGGATCTGCGGCACGATGAGCGGGAGGTTGATCCGCTCGTTGTAGGTCGGAATCACGACCACGGCCCGCTCAGCCATGGACCGCGCCTCCCCGGCGCGGCCACCAGGCGGCGGCCAGCAGCGCGAACGTCACGAGCAGCGCCATCAGCGTCACCAGCTTCCCCCGCACGTAGGCGGCGGACGCGAAGTGGAGCGTCACCTCCCGCGCGCCCGGCGGAAGGACCACGCTCAGGAGCGCGTGGTCCGCCCGGTAGACCGGCGCGGGCTTTCCGTCCACCGTGGCGTGCGTGGGCCGGACCGCCACGGGCGCCGGCATCTGCCCGCCGCGGATCGGCTCGGGTGTGAGTCCCACCGTGTCAGGATAGAGGGCGACGGAATTGAAGGGAAACCGCGGGTCGATGACGGTCGGCACGACCTGGTCCTCGGGGAGTTTGAGGGCACCGGGCACCACGCGCACGAAGGGCGGCAGCGTATCACGTTCGAGGAGGACGGCGGGCGAGCCCGGCGTGGTAGTGACCGGGCCGAGCACCTGGTGGAAGCCCGGCACGGCCTGGGCCTGTGGCAGGATGAGATAGCGCACCGCCAGGAGATCCATCAGCGTCGGACTGCCCGCGTTGCGCCACTGGCCCTTGCCGCCGAGCAGCTCGTCATAGAAACGGATTTCCTGGCCATGGTAGCCTAGCATGGTCTGGATATCGTGCGCCATCAGGTAGGACCCCTGATACACTCCGACGTCCAGCACCCGGAACGGTTTCCGCTCGGCACGGAGCTTGGTCGTGACCGGATCGTTCGCGAATACCTCCGACAGGGGTCCGCGGAATACGAAGAACGCCCGGTCAATGCTCCAGAGATCGCCCGTCACTACCATCAGCAGCGCCGCCGCCGCGAGCGCACCCCGGAGCCGTCCGCTCCACACGGCCCAGAGGGCGGCCCCGCCGGCCAGCACGACGACGAGCAGCCGGATCGACCCGCCCTGGAGGGCGCCGGCGTTGGCGGCGACGCGGGAGGCCTGCTCCTCGGAGGCGATGACCGTCGCCACGGATTGCAGGATACCCGCCCCGCCAAGCAGCGCCAGGCTGCCGAGTACGGCGAGCGGCAGGACGAGGGCGCGGCGCGTGACCTCCCCCCGGAGGAGGCGCTCCGTGCCGAATCCCGCGAAGGCGGCGACCGGCAGGGCGACCAGGAAGAACGCCATCCCAGGAGCACGGACCTTCTTCATCATCGGCATCACTTCGTACCACAGATAGTAGAACGGTGTGTGGCCGCCGAACGACACCAGCAGGAACAGAATCGCAATGACGCCGAGCGCCTGCACCAGCCGCCGCCGGCTCCGGTCGCCGAGGCCGAGCGCCGCAAGCACCACGACGATCGCGCCGAGGTACTCGGTGTGCAGCTTGAAGAAGTTGCGACCCCAGTACCCGTCGAGCATGCCGTTGAACTGGGGCAGCACCGTGGTCATCAGCTCTTCGGGCGGCATCGAGAAGAGGACGGCGTAGTCCCAGCCTCCGCTTGGTCCGCCCACGCCTCGCGGCGAGTACGGAATGTATTGGAGGAACGGCAGCACCTGGATCGCGGCGATGGCCAGGCCCAGCAGCACGGCGCCGAACGCCAGGGCGAGCTCCCTCGGCCACCGGAGCCCGGCCCGGCGCTCCGGGTCGAGGAACACGAGGTAGAGCGTCCACAGCGCGGCCGCGACCAGCAGATAGTACGTCATCTGGTAGTGCGGGCTCAGCATGCAGAGTCCCACCGTGAGCGCCAGCAGCCCGTACCCCGAGGGCCGGCGGTCGCGGATGGCGCGCAGGAGGGCGACCAGCACCACGGGGGCCAGCGCGGAGACGAAGAGCTTGCCGTCGTGGCCAGGGCGCACCATGGAAGCGACGATGCCGGACAACTCGTACGCCAGGCCGCCCACCATCGCCCCCGTCCAGCTCAGGCGCAGCGCGCGGAGAAACGCGTACATGGTCGCCCCCGCCAGGGCAATGTGCACGAAGAAGCCCAGGTTCATCGCGGTATCGATCGGCAGGAACCACCGGAGCCACGCCGTCGGGTAGAAGATGTCGCCGTGCTGCGCGGCGATGAACGGCAGGCCACCGAAGAGATAGGGATTCCATTCGGGAATCCGTCCCGTGGCGCGAAACATCTCGGCGCCGAAGAGACGGAAGCCGACGCCACCCACATACTGGTCGTCGCCGAGCAGCCACTGGCCGGTGAGCATGGGCCAGCAGACCACGAGGGCGGCAAGCACGCAGACCACGCCGGCAACCAGTGCCGGACGGGGCGGCTCGAACGGCAGGGCCGACTGCGACTCAGGGTGCGACACGTGCGCTCCGCTGCGAGAAGACGAGAAACGGCACCGCGGCGCCGAGCTCGGTGACGGTGAGCAGGACCCGCGATGCCAGCGCCAGCGCCGTCGCCGCGGCGATGCCCAGCGGTCCCTGCAACATGAGAATAAACAGTCCCTCGCGCACGCCGATCCCGCCGGGCGCGAACAGCGCCAGGAAGCCCGCGAGATACGATGCCGTGAACACGGCGACGGCCAGCCCGGGATCGAGCCCCACCGACGGCAGCAGCCCGCGCGCGAGCAGCCAGAACGCCAATCCGTAGCCCACCCACGCAACCAGGTTCGCGACGATGCCGAAGACGAGGCCTGCCACGGGGGGCGTGCCGCGCGTCGCGGTGTTGGGTGCCGCGAGCAGGAGCAGGCGGCGGAGCACCGGGGGCCAGAGCAACAGCGCCACCCCCGCCACCGCGCCGGCGATGAGCAGCACGAGCCCCGCCCCCATTCGTGGATCGGCGGCCTCGATGGCGCGACGGCCGGTCAGGCCGGCCACCGCGGCCCCGGTGCCGATGGCCAGCACCTGCAGCACGACCGCCGAGCCCGTTGCGGCCCACGCGGCGATGCCCGCGCGCTGCGCCATGAGCGCCATGCCCGCCACCGCCCAGACCTTGCCGGGCAGATACTTGCCGAGACTCGACACGGTCCAGATGCGCGCGGCGGTCCAGCCGTCCAGCCGCTGGCCCCAGCCCGCCAGTACGGTCCGCCACGCCGCGATGAGCAGCGCGTACATCGACCAGACCACGAGCGCGCTCAGGACCAGCCAGCCGGGCTCGATGCGCCACTCGAGCGGCTGCGACTGCAGCTCCGTCCAGTTGCGCAGCAGGCTCCGGGCAGCGAACCCGATGATGGCAAGGCCCACGAGCCACTGCCCGGCCCGAAGCCACGGCCTACGCACCCAGGGCCTCGCGATACCACCCCTCGCACAGCTCGGCCACGTGGTCGGGCGAGAGCCGGGCGCGCCACGATTCTCCCACCAGCCGCGCCAGAGACATGCGGTCGGCGTCCTGCAGCAGATCGAGCGTCGCGTCGCTCAATGCTTCGGCGGATGGCAATGTGAGGCGTCCGGCGCCGGTCTCCGGCACGACGTCGAGCAGCCCGCCGCCGTCCCAGCACGCCACCACGGGCACGCCGGCCATCAGTGCCTCCGCGGCAGCCAGCCCGAAGCCCTCGCCCTGCGCCGGGAAGAGCATCACGTCGGCGCGGCCGAGGTACCCGATCACCTCGTTCGGCGGAACGGCGCCGGCGAAACGGACGAAGGGCGCGATCCCGAGACGCTCGACCTGGCGCTCCAGCGCATCGCGCTCAGGACCATCTCCGACGACCGTCAGCGGGAGATCGTGGCCGCACGAGGCGAGGAACGCCGTGGTCTCGATGGCCAGGTTGATCCGTTTCTGCGCCGTGAGGCGGGAGACGACGATGGTCCCGCCACCTCCCGTGGTCCAGGGCCAGGTCTCGGTGTCGACCGGCATCGGGTGCACGTGGTCGGTCGCGATGTGGCGGCCTGTGGCGTTCTGCACCCAGCCCGCAAGCTCGCGGGAGACGGCGGTGACGACCCGCGCGCGAGCGAATACCGGGCGCGCCAGCCGGCGCGCCAGCCGGGAAGTGCGGAGCATCGCCGCGTCGGTACCGTGCGCCGTCAGCACCAGCGGCGCGCCGGGCGGCGCGGCGAGACCCGCGGGCACCCACCAATGCGCGTGGATCAGGTCCGCGCCGGCGGCCACCTCCTCTCGGGCGGCGCGCCGGAGCGCGCGCCAGAGCCCGGCGAGCGCGCGCCAGCCGCCGGGAGCCCGGAGCGCGGCCGCCATGGTGCCCCGGTAGGCCAGCGTCTCGCCGCGGGCGGAGGCATAGCGCACCCTTCGGATGCGCACCCCCTCGACCTCCTCCTCACCGCCCTGCCCCCCGTCGCTGGGCGCGACGACCCGCACGTCGATGCCGCGGCGCACCAGCGCCGCGGCGAGCGCGCCGAGGAACGAGCCCGACAGATCCCCGGGCCACCGGGGATAATTGTGGGTCAGGAAGACGACCCGCACTGATCAGTCCCGCAGGTCGGGCTTGTCCAGTCGATCGAGCCCGCGGGCGAGCGCCCGCGTCTCCTCCTGCAGACCCGCGACCATCTCGCCGAGCAGGCCGAAACCGAAGAGCACGATACCGCTGATCACCATGGTCTCGACCAGGTTGAGCAGCGGCCGGAGGCCGATGCCGTAGCCGTACCGGAGCACCAGGGCGACGATGCCCGCGAGCAGGCCGATCATGAACAACGTCACGCCGGCCACGCCGAAGAACAGCATCGGCTTCCGCCCGAAGCGGAGCTGGAACCACACGCTCAGCAGATCGAAGATGCCGACGGGAATGCGGCGCCAGCCGAACTTCGAGACCCCGGCGCGCCGGGGATACAGCGGCACCGGAAGCGAATCGAGCCGGAAGCCGTCCGCCGCGGCGATCACGACCATGTACCGGTGCCAGTCGGGCCGGAGCGGCACGCCCTGCATGACCTCCCGCCGGTAGGCCTTCACCGAATTGAGGTCGGTCACCCGTACGCCGAACAGCCAGCGGCAGAGCGTGTTGTAGACGCCGCTGACGAAGGCCTTCTCGTACTTCCCCTGCTTGGTGCCGGTGACGATGTCGGCCCGGCCCTCGAGCACGGGGGCGACCAGCCGGGGGATGTCCTCGGGGAGATACTGCAGGTCGGCCGGGTAGAAGACGAAGACGTCGCCGCGGGCCACGTCGCCCGCGGAACGGAGGGCGTCGGCGATGCCGCGCTGGCGCCGGTGGGTGACGACGCGGAGGAAGGGATACGTGCGCTCCAGCTCGCCCAGCACGCGCCCGCTGTCGTCGCGCGAGCCGTCGTTCACGATCACGACCTCGAACGTGAACCCGGCCGGGCCCATGGCCTCGGCGCAGAGCCGCACGAACTCGGGAAGATTGGCCGCCTCGTCCTTCGCCGGGACGAGTACGCTGATGTCCAGCGTCTCGGCGGCGGAGAGGGTCATACCCGCTTCCGCATGCGCGCCGGCAGGATCCCGAGCTGGTCCCGGTACTTGGCCACCGTCCGCCGGGCGATCTGGATGCCCTGCTCCTGGAACAAGTGCACGATCTGCTGGTCGGTGAGCGGCTTCGCGCTGTCCTCGTCGCCCACCATCTTCTGGAGCTTGGCGCGGATGGAGCGCGCACTCGCGTCCTCGCCCGAGGCCGTGGCCAGCGCGCTCGAGAAGAAGAACTTGAGCGGCAGCACGCCGCGCGGCGTCTGGACGTATTTCTCGTTGGTCACGCGGCTGACGGTGGACTCGTGCATGTTGATGACTTCGGCCACCTCGCGCAGCGTGAGCGGCCGGAGGAACTCGATGCCCTTCTCGAAGAAATCGCGTTGCCGGTCGACGATGAAGTTCATGACCTTGAGCATGGTCTGCCGGCGCTGTTCGATGGCCTGGATCATCCAGTTCGCGCTGTTCATCTTGGAGGCGATGAACTCGCGGTTCTCCGGCGTCATCTTCTTCTTGTCGCGGGCGATCTCCTGATAGGAGCGGCTGAGGCGCAGGCGGGGCATGCCGGTGTCGTTGAGGAACACCTGGTACCGGGTGCCGATCTTGTCGACGATGAGGTCGGGGATGATATAGCCGTCGCTCGCGCTCGCGTGCTTGAGCCCGGGCTTGGGGTCGAGCCGCGCGAGCTCGTCGGCCGCGGCCTGCACCGCCGCGGGCTCGACCCCGAAGCGCTTGGCCAGGTCGTTCCACCGGTGCGCGATCAGATCGGGAAAGGCGTCGTGCACCAGCCGGTAGGTCAGCGAGGTGGTGTCCGCCTGCTCGCCGAGCTGGATCAGGAGGCACTCCCGGAGGTCGCGCGCGCCGATGCCCGGGGGGTCCAGCCGCTGGACGATGGCCAGCATCTCCTCGGCCTCCGCCTGCGTGTAGAACGCCGGCGGGCCGTCGACGACGGCCGCCGCGGCGGGGCCGTCCGCATCGCCGATCTCGGCGTCCGCGGCGGCTTCGGCCTCCGGCGAGATGTGTCCGGCCACCAGCTCATTGACGCTGCCGAGGATCTCCTCGATCGAGGCGGCGAGGTAGCCCTCCTCGTTGATGTTGCCCAGGAACTCCTCGCCGAGCAGGAGCTGGCGCGGGCTGAGCGGCATCATCTGGAGCTGCTCGCGCAGGTAGTCGATCAGGTCCTTGGTCTCGACCGTGACCGGCTCGGTGTACTCGAGCTGCTCATACTGCTCGCGGGTCCCGCCGACCTCGAAGCCGTTGAGGAGGATCTCCTCCCAGTCCATCTCGTCTTCCTTCTCCTTCTGCTCCTTCTCCTGCTCGGCGTCCTTCTGCTCGGGCGCCTCTTCCTCGGGCTCCAGCAGCTCCAGGAAGGGGTTGGCCAGCAGCTCCTGCTTCAGGTGCTGCTGGAGGTCCATCATGGGCATGTAGAGCATGTCCATGGCCTGGTAGAGCCGCGGATTGACCCGCAGCTCCTGCCGCATGCTGGTGTGCTGGGATAGCCCTGTTCTCATGCCACCGACTCCAGACGTGCGCGGAGACGCGCGGTAAGGGTGGGACCCAGGTACAGCTGCGCCACCCGGTCGTCGTAGACGAGCTCACTCACTTTGCCGGCCGCCTGCACCTTGCCTTCGAACATGATGTACGCCCGGTCGACGATGTCGAGCGTCTGCTCGACGTTGTGGTCGGTGATGAGGACCCCGATGCCGCGGTGCCTGAGGCCGGCGACGATGGTCTGGATGTCGTGCACCGCGATCGGGTCGACCCCCGCGAACGGCTCATCGAGCAGCATGAACTTGGGGTCGGTCACCAGCGCGCGGGTGATCTCGAGCCGCCGGCGCTCGCCGCCGCTCAGACTGTAGGCCCGGCTCCGGCGGAGGTGCTTGATCGACAGCTCGTCGAGCATCCGGTCCAGTTGGCGGTGACGCTCCTCGCGCCCGAGATCCCGGGTCTCGAGGATGGCCAGAATGTTCTCCTCGACCGTCATCTTCCGGAAGATCGAGGGCTCCTGCGCGAGGTAGCCGATCCCGGCGCGGGCCCGCTCGTACATCGGCGCCCGGGTGAGGTCGAGCCCGTCGAGCCGCACCTGCCCGGCATCCGGGCGAATCAGCCCTGTAATAAGGTAGAAGGTCGTGGTCTTTCCCGCCCCGTTGGGCCCCAGGAGGCCGACGATCTCACCCTGCTCCACCCGGACGCTGACGTGGTTGACCACCCGGCGGCCCTTGAAGCTCTTGGTCAGGTTGACCCCCTCGAGCACGCTGGTCGAGGCGCGCTGGGGCGTCGGCGGCTTGGTCCGCTGGGCGGCGCGCCGGGCGGCCGCAAGCAGCGCGTCGTAGATCGCCTGGCGGTCCTGGGGCTCCGCGCCCCACCAGGCGACCCGCGGCTGCACCGGATTCCAGTCGGTGCCGGACGTCTCGAGGATCCAGCCCTCGACAGCCAGCCGCGGCAGCACCGAACGCCCGAGGTGGTCGCGGATCTCGTCGCCGGTGATCTCCTGCTCCTTGGCGTTGCCGATGGCCTGGTAGCACGCGAGGTGCGCTTCGCGATAGCTCATGACGAGGTCGCCGAGCGGCACGGTGTCGGTCGGCCCGGCGGCCCGGGTGATGGCGGCGAGCGCAATGGCGACGGACGGGTCGCGGTCGCCGAGGGCGGCAATCCATTCGGGAGCGCTCATCGCCGCTTTGCCCCGGCCTTGGCGGTGTCGGCGGGGGTGGCGGTCGAATCGCCGGCGGCTTCGAGCTGGATGCCATCGACCTTGCCCCGGATGTCCACCCGATCGACGCCGCTGGTGGCTCCGGCGGCGGGTGGCTTCATGGTGACCGTGATGGCATCACCCCGGGCGTAGTTGATCGAGGGCCGGCGCGGCGCCTTGGCGTTCCGCTCCAGGTGATACGACTGCGCGGCGGCCCGCGCTTCGATCCGGCTCAGCACCGAGCGCTTCCGGCCCGCCGAGTCGGAGGGCGCGAAGCTGGCCACGACGGTGTCGCCCCGCATCCAGTCGCGGTCGTTGGTGGCCGAGTCGACCGAGCCGCCGAGCCACGCCTTGCCGAAGCCGCGCACTTCTCTCAGCGCCTGGCCCGGCGAATCGAGCGCGAGCGAATCGGCCCGCATGGCGTACGTCGTCGACAGGGCATAGGGCCGCGTCGTCTTGCCCCAAGCGAGCGTGCGCTCGAGCTTCCGGTTCTTCAGGTCGATGGCGATGGTGTCGGCGGTCAGGTCCCAGTCGCGATTGACCGCATGGCCCTGGCCGCGCGCGATGAGCTTGCTCAGCTCGCGCTCCGTGAGCGCGAGGTCGATCCGGCGGCCGCGCAGGCTGAAACTGTCGGTGCCCAGGCCCCGGAGCACGGGGTCGCCGCCGATCAGGGTGCCATCGCTGCCTTTGCCCGTATCGAGCCGCATCGAGTCCGACCGCGCGGCGAAATCGGAGCGGTCGATGGTGACCTTCCCCCCGGCCCAGATCCGGTCGTTCCCCTTGAACCGCACGCGATCGGCCACGATGAGGTAGGGCTCCACCTTGCGACCGGCGCCGGAGTCGGTCTCGAAGTAGCGAATCCTGGGTCGGCCCGTGGCGTACATCTCGAGCGTGTCGCGCACTCCGCTGACGGCCCGCAGGTAGTCGAGCGCGGGCCCGGCGAGGGTCGAGCCGGTCCTGAAGTTCTTGGTGTCGACGTTCCCCCGGGCTTCCCAGCGCTCGCCGTTCTTGTGGTAAGTGCCGAAGTCGGCGTCCATCGACAAGGTCGAGTCGCGGTACTTCACGTGCCCGATGAACTGCACGATGTTCCCGCCGTAGGCCGCGACGCTGTCGCTCTGCATGCTGATCTGCATGTTGCGGCAGCGGAGACGCACGTTGCCGCCGGCGAAGTAATTGGTCCCGGTGGGCGTCTCGTTCACCGCGCCCTGCCGGTCGACGTTGTCGATCTGGAAGGTGCAGCGCTGGGATTGGGCGATGGGCTTCGGGCGCGGCCGGACGGGGGCGGCGGCGGACGGCGGCTTCGACGGCGACGGCTTGGTGGGCACCGGCTTCACGGGCCGGGTCGGAGTCGGCTTGGGCGCGGGGACCTGGGCCTGGGCGAGGCCGGAGCATGCGATGAACAACAAGAGCACCGCGATACCCGTCATCCTGAGCGAAGCGAACGAGGCATGGCTCAAGATGGCCTCCTTCGCTTCGCTCAGGATGACGGCGGTCCGCACTTCCGGCCCCACAACG
>Ga0210142_1000345_pt1 | contig 10574 bp, 5 predicted proteins | sample Goodyear_PhragC__FD_184869 | JGI IMG/M metagenome (GOLD analysis project Ga0210142, IMG submission 184869) | Wetland microbial communities from San Francisco Bay, California, USA, that impact long-term carbon sequestration - Goodyear_PhragC_D2... | ecosystem: Environmental > Aquatic > Marine >...
GAGGCCAGGCAGCGTCTTGCGCAGCTTGGTCCCAATCAGCTGGGCGAGGAAGAGAAGATAAACAAGCTGAAGATCCTCCTTGAGCAATTCACCAGCCCGCTGATCTATATCCTGCTCATCGCCGGTATCGTCACCCTCTTTCTTCAGGAATACATCGATTCCGGCGTCATCTTTGCGGTGGTCATTCTCAACGCGGTTATCGGTTTTGTTCAGGAAATGAAGGCCGAGGAAAGCGTCCGGGCGCTTAAGAAGATGGTCGTGCCGAAAGCCAAGGTGCTCAGGGACGGCACGGAAAAGGAGATCAACAGCGAGGAACTGGTGCCCGGCGATATTGTACTGTTGGCCTCCGGCGCCAAGGTGCCGGCGGATCTGCGGCTGTTGCATACCCTCGAGCTGAAGATTGACGAGGCGATGCTTACCGGCGAGTCGCTCCCGGCTGAAAAGATTGCCTCAGCCCTCAAGGAAGACCGTTTAACCCCCGGCGATCAAAGAAATATCGCCTTCATGGGGACCATTACCGTTACCGGGCGGGCCAAAGGCATCGTTGTCGAAACCGGGCGCAGGTCGGTCCTTGGCCAGATCGCCGAAAGGGTCCGGGAGGTGCCGGCCGTCAAGACCCCCCTGCAGGACAAGCTCGAAAGGTTCGCCAAGGTCATCGGACTGGTGGTCGTGGGTTTTTCGGCCCTGGTCTTTGCGGCCGGGGTCGTGCTTGGGGCCCAGGCCGCGGAAATGTTCATGATCGCCGTGGCCACCGCCGTCTCGGCCATCCCGGAAGGACTGCCGGTGGCCGTGACTATCGCCCTGGCCATCGGGGTAACGAGGATGGCCAGGAAAAATGCCATTATCAGAAAACTCCACGCTGTGGAGACCCTTGGCAGCGCCAGTGTGATCGGCTCGGACAAGACCGGGACGCTGACCAAGAATGAGATGACCGTTAAGTTGATCTTCGACGGCCAAAAGACCTTCACGGTCACCGGAAGCGGCTACGAACCAAAGGGCGAGATCCAGCATGAAGGCTTACCGGTTGCGGCAAGGATGGAGCAGACCCTGCTGCAGGTTCTTCGCATCGGATTGCTCTGTAATGAGTCGAGAGTCTACGAGGAAGATGGTCGGTATAAGGTCGACGGCGATCCCACGGAGGGCGCTTTGGTTGTCTCTGCCATGAAGGCGTTGCAAGGCATCGAGGAAGAAAAGGAAAAATATCAGCAGGTCGCGATGATCCCCTTTGAATCCGAGCGTGGGTTTATGGCCACGCTCCACCGTCATGGCGGCAAGAAGTTCATCTTTGTCAAGGGCGCCCCGGAAAAGGTCCTGGAGATGTGCACGCAAATCGGCAACGGCGAGGCGCTGGCCCCCAAAGATGTCCTGGCGGTGGCCGGGAGATTGGCCCGGGATGGCCTCCGGGTGCTGGCCTTCGCTTTCAAGGCGGCGCCGCATGAGCTGGACGATCTTACCCATCGGGAGGTCGAATCCGGGTTGGTCTTCGCTGGTCTGCAGGGCATGATCGACCCACCACGGTCCGAGGTGATCGAAGCCATCGAGGGCTGTAAAAGGGCCGGCATCAGGGTGGTCATGATCACCGGCGACCACGCTGATACCGCCTTGGCCATTGCCAAAAAAATCGGCATAAATGACGAAGCCTCCACGGTCATCACCGGCCGGGAGATCGAAGGGATGAGTGACAAGGAACTGTTCGGCGAGGTGCAAAAAATATCGGTATACGCCAGGGTCTCGCCCCAGCACAAATTGCGCATAACCCGGCAGTTGATCGAGCACCGGGAGATTGTGGCCATCACCGGTGACGGGGTGAACGACGCACCGGCGCTCAAGGCGGCCCATATCGGCGTGGCCATGGGCCGGAGCGGTACGGATGTGGCCAGAGAGGCGTCCGATATGGTTATTGCCGATGATAACTTTGCCAGCATCTTCGCGGCGGTGGAAGAAGGCCGGGTCGTTTACGACAACATTAAAAAGGTTACGCTCTTTCTGATCTCCTGCGGGTTTGGCGAGTTGCTGGCAATCATCGCCAGCATCCTGCTGGGCCTGCCGCTCCCTTATATACCCGCACAGATCCTCTGGCTCAACCTGGTAACCAACGGCTTGCAGGATGTTGCCCTGGCCTTCGAGCCGGGCGAAAAAGGGGTGATCAACCGGCCGCCGCGTAGCCCGAAAGAATCCATCCTCTCAAACCTGCTGCTGCAGAGAACCCTGCTGATGGGGATTATTCTGGCCGGGGGCACAATCTACATGTTCATCTCCAGTCTTAATTCCGGGGCCTCTTTGGCGAATGCGCGCACCGTGGCTCTGACGACCATGGTCTTCTTCCAGTTTTATCAGGCCATTAATTGCCGTTCGGAAACAGAGTCCATCTTCAAAATGAAGCCGCTGAGCAATCCCTTTCTTTTCTTCAGCATGATTGCCGCCTTTTTTGCCCAGTTGGCGGTGATCTATGTCCCGGCGCTCCAATGGGTTTTCCGAACAGTGCCGCTTACCGCCGACGAGTGGATCAAAATCGGATTGATTACGACAACTGTCCTGTTTGCCGTTGAAATAGATAAATGGCTGCGAAGAATGAAACGGCGGCGACCTGTTTGAATTCCGCAGCGCACCGGTTCGCAAGGAAAAACCGGACACCAGGGGGACCCTGCAGCCCCTGTGTTGCCCTGATAAGCTTGAGTTCCGTCTTGGTCATCGATAACGCCTTGCGACTGCGCGAGACAAAGCTACGGAGGAAAAACAAACCATGCAAACCAAAACCCTCCCCCCGGAGCTGCTCCGCAAGATCGACGCCTACTGGCGCGCCGCCAACTATCTCTCGGTCGGGCAGATTTATCTCTACGACAACCCGCTGCTGAGGCGGCCGCTGGCGTTGGCGGATGTGAAGCATATGCTGCTGGGGCACTGGGGCACGACCCCCGGGCAGAACTTCATTTACGTACACCTGAACCGGGTCATCAAGAAATACGATCTCGACATGATCTATGTTTCCGGCCCCGGGCACGGCGGGCCGGCAGTGGTCGCCAACACCTATCTGGAGGGGACCTACAGCGAGATTTATCCCAACATCAGCCAGGACGAGGCCGGACTGCAGAAACTCTTCAAGCAGTTTTCCTTTCCCGGCGGCATTCCCAGCCACGCCTCGCCGGAATGTCCGGGCTCGATCCACGAGGGGGGCGAGCTGGGCTATTCGCTCAGCCACTCCTTCGGGGCGGTATTCGACAACCCCGATCTGGTCGTCGCCTGCGTCGTCGGCGACGGCGAGGCCGAAACCGGGCCGTTGGCCACCGCCTGGCATTCCAACAAGTTCCTGAACCCGGCCAGCGACGGCGCGGTGTTGCCGATCCTGCATCTCAACGGTTACAAGATTGCCAACCCGACCATTTTCGCGCGCATCGAACCGGAGGAACTGGAACAATTTTTCCGCGGCTGCGGCTGGTCGCCTTACTTCGTCGAGGGCCAGGATCCCGCGCTGATGCACGAGGCGATGGCTGCGACACTCGACAAGGCGGTGGAAGAAATCAGGCATATCCAGCACGACGCCCGTGCCAACGGCAACCTCATGCGCCCACGCTGGCCGATGATCGTTCTGAAGTCGCCCAAGGGCTGGACCGGGCCGAAGGTGGTCGATGGCCTGCAGATTGAAGGCAGCTTCCGCGCGCATCAGGTGCCGATCGCCGTAGATGCCGACCATCCCGAACACCTCAAGCTGCTGGAAGCATGGCTGAAAAGCTACCGGCCGGAGGAGCTCTTCGACGAGGCGGGGCGCCTGAAGCCCGACCTGGCCGAGCTCGCGCCCCAGGGCGAGCGGCGCATGGGCGCGAATCCGCACGCCAACGGCGGCATGCTGCTGCGCGATCTGATCATGCCGGACTTTCGCGACTACGCGGTGAAGGTGCCGTCACCCGGGGCCGTGACGGCGGCCGACACGCATGAACTCGGCAAATTTCTGCGCGATGTGGCCAATCGCAATCGGGAGCAGCGAAATTTTCGCATTTTCGGCCCGGACGAAACGCTTTCCAATCGCTTGAATGCCGTGTTCGAGGCCACCAACCGGCAATGGGACGCAGGCACGCAGGCCAACGACGAATTCCTCGCCCTAGAGGGCCGGGTCATGGAGATGCTGAGCGAGCATCAGTGCCAGGGCTGGCTCGAAGGCTATCTGCTCACCGGCCGGCACGGGCTGTTCAATAGCTACGAGTCGTTCATCCACATTGTCGACTCGATGTTCAACCAGCACGCCAAGTGGCTGAAGGTCACGGCGGATCTGCCGTGGCGGCGGAAAATAGCGTCGCTGAATTATCTGCTGGCCTCCCACGTCTGGCAGCAGATGCATAACGGCTTTACCCATCAAGACCCCGGCTTCATCGACCATGTCGTGAACAAGAAGGCCTCCATCGTGCGCGTCTATCTGCCGCCGGATGCCAACTGTCTGCTCTCGGTCTGGAATCACTGTCTGCGCAGCCGCCACTATGTCAACGTCGTGGTCGCGGGCAAATATCAAGCGCCGCAGTGGCTGACGATGGACGCCGCCGTCAAGCACTGCACCGAGGGGATCGGGATCTGGCAGTGGGCCAGCAACGATCAGGCCGTGGCGCCCGACGTCGTCATGGCCTGTTGCGGCGATGTGCCGACGCTGGAGACCCTCGCCGCCGTTTCCATCCTGCGCAAGCATCTGCCCGACCTGAAAATCAGGGTGGTGAACGTCGTCGACCTGGTGAAGCTGCAGCCGCAAACCGAGCATCCACACGGTTTGAGCGACATAGATTTCGACGAGCTGTTCACCAGGGACAAGCCGGTGATCTTCGCTTTCCACGGCTACCCGTGGTTGATCCACCGGCTCACCTACCGCCGGACCAACCACGCCAACCTCCACGTCCGCGGCTACAAGGAAGAGGGGACCATCACCACGCCCTTCGACATGACCGTGCTCAACGATCTGGACCGCTTCCACTTGGTGATGGACACCATCGACCGCCTGCCGCAGACCGGCGACAGGGGCATCTACCTGAAGCAGCAACTCAAAGACAAGTTGGTCGAGCACAAGCAATACATCGACATGCACGGCCAGGACCTGCCGGAAATCCGCAACTGGAAATGGAACAACCCTACAGGAATGCGCAAGCGCTCATAGATACCGCGATGGCGCTGGTCTGCCGGCGACGCCACCACGTCTGAAGAGGGGAAACCATGAGCGATCGAATACGAGTCAGCCACCCGCTGTACAACTTTCTCCCCACGGAAATCGAGGGTTTCGATTCTCTGGCTGAGCTCGCCCTGGATATGCGTTCGTCCTGGAATCATGCCACCGACGAAGTGTGGAGAACACTTGATCCCATTTTGTGGGAACTCACACAAAATCCTTGGGTTGTTCTGCAGACGGTCTCACGAGACCAGATCGAAAGCGTGCTTGCCGATCCCGTTTTTCGAAAAAACGTTGATGACCTGCTGCAGACCAGGCGTCAAGCGGCGGAGGCACCGGCGTGGTTTCAACGGAATCATCCGCAGTCTCCCTTGACCTGCGTCACCTATTTCAGCATGGAATTCATGCTGAGCGAGGCGCTGCCGATCTATTCGGGAGGACTTGGCAACGTCGCCGGCGACCAGCTCAAAGCCGCCAGCGATCTGGGGGTGCCGGTGGTCGGCGTGGGACTGCTCTACCAGCAGGGCTATTTTCGCCAGGTGATCGACAAGGACGGCAGGCAGCAGGCCCTCTTCCCCTACAACGACCCCGGACAGTTGCCGATCACCCCCTTGCGCCAGGCCAACGGCGAGTGGCTGCGGCTGAAGATCGACTTGCCCGGCTACTCGGTCTGGCTGCGCGCCTGGCAGGTCCAGGTCGGCAGGGTGCGGCTGTACCTGCTGGACAGCAACGACGCGGCCAACTTCCCGGCGCATCGCGGGATTACCAGCGAGCTGTACGGCGGCGGACCGGAGCTGCGGCTCAAACAGGAACTGCTCCTCGGCATCGGCGGCTGGCGCCTGCTGGGTGCGCTCGGGCTCCAGCCCGAAGTCTGTCATCTGAATGAAGGGCATGCGGCCTTTGCCGTGCTGGAACGGGCCCGCAGTTTCATGCAGGAGACCGCGCAGCCCTTCGAGGTCGCGCTGGCCGTCACCCGCGCTGGGAACCTCTTCACCACCCACACCGCCGTGGCCGCCGGTTTCGACCGCTTCGCGCCGGCGCTGATCGAACAATACCTGGGAGGTTATGCCGAGCAGAAGCTGGGCATAACCCTTCGCGATTTATTGGCCCTGGGACGCCGGGACCCGAGCAATGCGGCGGAACCTTTCAACATGGCCTATCTGGCGGTGCGGGGGAGCGGGGCGGTCAACGGCGTGAGCCGCCTGCACGGAGAAGTCAGCCGGCACCTCTTCCAACCGCTCTTTCCGCGCTGGCCGGCGGACGAAGTTCCCATCGGCCATGTGACCAATGGCGTTCACATGCCGAGCTGGGACTCGGCGGCCGCCGACGATCTCTGGACCGAAGCCTGTGGCAAGAATCGCTGGCTGGGGACGACGGAAACCCTGGCGGGGGACATCCGCCGGCTCTCCGACACCAGGCTCTGGCAATTCCGCATCGCCGCCGGCAAGGCTCAGGTGGCCTTCGCCCGCGAGCGCTTGTCCAGGCAACTGGCCGCCTCCGGTTCCCCGCCGGAAACCGTCGAAAGGGTGAAGCATCTTTTTGATCCCAACGTGTTGACCCTGGGATTTGCCCGGCGCTTCGCGAGCTACAAGCGACCGAACCTGCTGCTGCACGACCCGGAGCGGCTGCTGCGCCTGTTGTCCAACCCGAAGCGCCCGGTGCAGCTGATCATCGCCGGCAAGGCCCATCCGGACGACCGGGAGGGACAGGCCCTGATCCACGAATGGGTAAATTTCATCCGGCGGCCCGAGGTGCGCCCCCATGCGATCTTCCTCAGTGACTACGACATGCATTTGACCGAGCAGCTGGTGCAGGGGGTGGACGTCTGGATCAACACGCCGCGACGGCCCTGGGAAGCCTGCGGCACCAGTGGCATGAAAGTCCTCATCAACGGCGGTCTCAACCTCTCGGAACTGGACGGCTGGTGGGCGGAGGCCTATTCGCCCGAGGTGGGATGGGCGTTGGGGGACGGTCGGGAGCATGGCGACGATCCGGCCTGGGACGCGGCGGAGGCCGTGACGCTTTACGAGCTCCTCGAACGGGAGGTGATCCCCGAGTTTTATGCCCGGGACGAACAGGGCATTCCCACCGCCTGGGTGGCGCGCATGCGCGAAAGCATGGCCCGGCTGACACCGCAGTTTTCCGCCAATCGCACGGTGCGCGATTATTCCGAACGTTATTACCTCCCGGCTGCCGCCACCTACCAGGAGCGCGCCGCCGGGCAAGGATCGGCCGGCGTGCAGCTGGTCCATTGGCAACATGTTTTACGCGACAAATGGACAAACTTACGTTTTGGGGAGGTTAAAATCGCAACCAACGAGGAGTCGCACCGCTTCGAGGTCCAGGTTTATCTCAACGGCATCCCTCCCGATGCGGTGCAGGTCGAGTTGTATGCCGAAGGGGCAAACGGTGGGAGTCCGGTCCGATTGGAAATGGACCGCGACCGCGAGTTGGTGGGGGCGGAAAATGGCTATGTGTATAAAACGCAGGTGCCGGCGACCCGCCCCGCCGGGGATTTCACCGCACGGATCGTCCCCCATTTTCCCGGGGTGGCGATTCCGCTCGAAGCACCGCATATCTTCTGGCAGCGATAAGTGATGGCGTCGCAAAAATTCCGTCCTAGGGCGTTAGGGCGTTTTTTCAGGACCTCGACCTCCCTGATGTAGGCCTTCGCCCCTGAAAAAACACCAGGCCTTGGAGGACGAAATTTTTGCGGGTGCAGCATAAGTGGGCCGGTCATGGTGCGTTTTTATTTCTTGGAAGCCAGGGCGTCCCGCAGCATTTGCTCACCGGCATAACCGAAGGAGGTCCGCAGCACCCGGCCGTTGAATTTTTCCAACTCCTGAAGGGCCGAGGAAGGAGTGGCCTCACGGTCGAGAATAAACAGGATGGAGGTGCTCGGCTGGGCCTTGGCCCCCAATTCCTTGATGAAAGAGTCTTCGATGCCGGCATGCTGCAGGGAGCCGGCCGCGGCGCCGACCGCGCCGCCAACGATGACCCCCGCCAGAGGATTCAGCAGCAGGATGCCGAGCAAGAGCCCCCAGAAGGTGCCGTGAGCACCCATGGCGGCGGTCAGGGGGTGAGAATGCCGGATCAGCAGCTGGCCATCGGCCTTCCTGATGACCACGGCGGCATCTTCCTGATTGAGCTGGTACCCCTGCTGACGCCGGGTCAGGTCGAGAAGTACCTCCTCCGCCTTAAACTCGTCATCGAAAGCCACAACAATCAATTCGCTCATCGTTTTCCTCCTGCGAGAGTCGATGGGGCCGGTCCAGTCCAACCCTCAGTGGAAATGGCGGCCTTGGCCCTTCCTCGAACAAAAACCCCGGCTTGGCCCTGAGACGCCTCCCTCAGCCCTTCCGGAACAGGGAAGATGCTTAAATCTTAATTCAACTTATTTCATCTTCAAGCGAAATAGTTCTCTTTCTCACCGCCCACGATGCGGCGGGATCCGCCTCTTTGCCGCGCGCTTCCCCGGCTTGGCCAACCCGCGAAGAGGCCTGTCCTATTCTGCTTCCGGATCCCACTGCCAGCATAAGGCTGAGACATTTCTTTTTCGGGGGGAGTTGACGGCGAACGGAAGTTCGCTACCATGCATAGCGCTGGCTGATATTTTCTTCGCCCATTTAGCGATTTACCTTGAAAGGAGCACGGCCGTGAACATGACCGAAGTTCGGGAGCGGAGCCGGAGAATGGGGATTGTCGGAGCCGTAAAACTGCGCAAAGGGGATGCGATTCGCGCCATCCAGAAACAGGAGGGAAACCAGGCATGCTTCGGAGCGAGCTGGCGCTTCGACTGCCGGCAGCTCGACTGTTGCTGGCGCCAGGACTGCCTGACCAAAAATCCCGGCTAGGCTGCCCCGCCAGGCCCGACAGGGGTCGATCCTTTGTTGGCGAATACGACACCCACGCCGCCGATAGTCGCGATCGATCCCGCCACGGCCCAGGCACGGGCAACAAAAGCGACGAAGGCCGCCCCGAGAGGCGGCCTTCGTCGCTTCGCAACGGCACGGAGCTCAGGGCAGCAGCACCGTCGAGCCGGTGGTCTTGCGCGCCTCCAGGTCCTGATGGGCCCGGGCGACCTCGCGCAGCGGGTAGGTCTGGTTGACCTCGATCTTCACCGCGCCGCTCTCCACCACCGCGAAGAGCTCGCTGGCACTGGCCAGCAGGTCCTCGCGCCGGGCGGTGTAGACCATCAGGGAGGGCCGAGTCAGAAAGAGCGAACCCTTGGCGGCGAGCAGCGCCGGATCGAAGGGGCCGACGGGCCCCGAAGCCTGGCCGAAGAGGACCAGCATCCCCATCGGCCGCAGGCAGTCGAGGGATTTCAGAAAGGTGTCGCGGCCGACCGAGTCGTAGACCACCGCCACCCCCTCGCCGCCGGTGATCTCGCGGGTGCGGGCGACGAAATCCTCCTCGCGGTAGAGGATCGGGTGATGACAGCCGTGGGCCCTGGCCAGCTCGGCCTTGTCGCTGCTGCCGACGGTGCCGATCACCGTCGCCCCCAGGTAGTGGGCCCACTGGCAGGCGAGCAGCCCGACGCCACCAGCGGCGGCGTGGATCAGCACCGGATCTCCCGGGCCGACGCGGTAGGTGCGCCGCAGCAAATACTGGGCAGTCATCCCCTGCAGCATCATCGCCGCCGCGCGCTGCTCGTCGAGCCAGTCGGGGAGCTTCACCAGGCGGTGGGCGGGGATAAGCCGTTCCTCGGCATAGGCGCCGGGGGGCCCGCCGGCGTAGGCGACCCGGTCCCCCGGATGGACCTCGTTCACCCCTTCGCCGACCGCCACCACCACTCCCGCGCCCTCCATCCCCGGAGTGGCGGGAAGCGGGCCGAGGGGATAGAGGCCGGTGCGATGGTAGACGTCGATGAAATTCAGGCCGACGGCGGTGTGGCGCAGGTGAACTTCCCCCCGCCCGGGGGCGGGGATCGCCACTTCTTCCCAGCGCAGCACCTCGGGGCCGCCGGGTTCATGCATGCGGATCGCGTAGGGCATGTTCTCTCCTTTCCGCAGCGCCGGCTTGGCCGGCGGCAAAGAGTCTGACCAACCAGCACCAATTATAGTTCCTCCCGCACGTGTTCAAGCCGCTGCCGGAAAAAGAATTTTACATTGCGGGACGGCCACGGCTAAGATGGCGGAATCGGGATCTCCCCGAAGCCCTGCCCCCGCCCGACGGACCGCCCGATGAAACTGGCCTTCGACCTGCTGCAACAGATGTCCGTATTCCTGGTGATCGCCTACCTGTTCACCAAGTCGCCGATGTTCCGTTCGCTGACCGGGGAGCGGCTGCGGCTGCGGGAAAAGCTGGTCCTCTACGTCACCTTCTCGATCTTTTCCATCCTCGGCACCTACTTCGGCCTGCCGATCCAGGACGCCATCGCCAACACCCGGGCGATCGGGGCGGTGCTGGCGGGGATCATCGGCGGGCCGCTGCT
>Ga0210142_1000346_pt1 | contig 10571 bp, 7 predicted proteins | sample Goodyear_PhragC__FD_184869 | JGI IMG/M metagenome (GOLD analysis project Ga0210142, IMG submission 184869) | Wetland microbial communities from San Francisco Bay, California, USA, that impact long-term carbon sequestration - Goodyear_PhragC_D2... | ecosystem: Environmental > Aquatic > Marine >...
AAGCAGTTCCGCGGGATTCCTCGACTTCGCTCGGAATGACAAAGCGTCGTATGGACGCCGCCCTGCGGCGTCCGGGTCAGCACAGCTGGCCGACCCTGCCTACTCCGGCGAGGCGTGAAGCACCGCCTGGTATTCTGGTTTCTTGTGGTAATCGACCAGGCGGAAGCCCCAACTGATAAGCGTCGAAAGATCTTTGGTCTTCGCCTTTTTCTCGTTCAGAAACTTTTCGACTTTGCCTTTTAGTCCCGGTTGTTGATCCATCATGTCGAGGATCTCGAAAATCTCCATCGACAAAAGCCAGTCTTCCGGATGTTCAGCCTGCTGCGTTTCCCAAATTTCGCCCAGGCGCTCGTAACCGGTTTTGCTTTCACGAATTCTACGCACCTGTTGGTAAAGGTTTTCAAGCCGCTTGCGTTTTGCATCGGACGGAATTTTGATGGTGCGTTCCTTCGGCACCAGTGCCACCTGGTTGTACGCATCCTTGTCCGCCGCGCCATTGAAGACCGAGCCGATCTGCTCGCCGACGGCCATGTCGTAAACGCCCCACTCGGGATCGAACAAGACCCGGTCGCCATATTTCGCGCTGCAGTTCGAGAACGTGATCAGCAGCAATTTTCCGTCGCGCCTGAGGATTCTTTCAACTTTCCCTGAAACCACAACGCCGCTTACAAATTCGATTTTTGCTTTCCGGCCTTCCACAATTCCCAGTGCATGCAATTGATCGTTCGTGAGCGACTCCGGAAGCACGGGCGTTTGCCTCCATTTGCCGACGGGCGAGCCGAACCCCTCTTTGTGATAATCGACCCCGTGCCCTTCGAGTTCCTTGTCGCGGAACGCGAGCGCGCTCTTACTGTCAGTTCGGAGATAGATCGGCGAATTCTTTTCGTTCGTGATGACTTCATTGAAAACCCCACTGACTTGAAGGCCGGATGAATACTCACAGGTGGCCACATTCTGGCATTCGATAGCCTTGTTGATGCCTTCGAGTCCGCCCACCTTAAACGCCATGGTGCTCGCGAACTCTTCCAGCACATCTTTCAGGTGCTGAAAATCACGGCACACGAAAAGTTGCGGCTGCTTGGTGGTGATATCGAATGCGTAAGTCTGCGCGTCGATGGAGTAGGGGATCTTTTTTACTGCCGGCTCGAGGCATGAGACCGACTCGCCGATCGATGAAAGCAGTCCGGCTCCATATATTTTTGGATTCTCAAGGTCGCCGATGAGCCCATACTCCACGGTCCACCAATGCATGCGCGATAGCAGCGCCATTTCTGAAGGCTCACCCAGGTTTTTTTGGCCGTGTTCAACCAGCCTGGTCGCCTCCTCAACTTCTTTTGGATCGGCGTTTGGGCGTTCTTTCAAAATCGATAAATGGCGGATTGCTTGATACAACTCGAAGTCTCTTTTTGAAGACATGGCTTTCGCGCCGATTTCCCCAAACCGCTGCAGATATTCCGAGTATTCGCGGTCCACAATGATTGGCGCGTGACCTGCGGCTTCGTGCACGATATCCGGCGCAGGCGTGTATTCGATGTGCTGGATCTGCCGCATGTCGCACGCGATCACCAGCACTTTGTAGGCTTGAAATTCCATGAACGCGGCCGGCGGAATGAATCCGTCCACGGCTACCGCGCCCCAGCCGATCTTAGCGAGGATGTCGTTCATCTCCTGAATGCGCGGAATCCGTTCAAAGGAGATGCCGGTATTGAGCAGGCCTTTGAAATAAACTTTATGCGCGTACTCCTTCAGGAAAAAAATGTTCTGGCGCATGATGAATCGCCAGACCGCGTGATCGACCGATGTGTAATCGTTGTAGCGCTGATCGACTGCGAACTGGAGCAAATGCTTCGGGCAACTGGCCACTGCCGCGTTGTTGTAGCTGATACCACTTTGAGATTTCATTCGGGGGCCTTCTCGGCTGAACATAACTTATGATTCGATGTAAAGTAGTGCAAGCCTCCGGCCAGCAAATCCATTTGAGGCACGCAAGCGGGACGCGTGCGCTACTTTCGCTTTGCGCGCATCACGCGTCTGGTAATCCACACGAGCACCGCAAGCGTCACCGCCCATGACGTAAGGAATGCGATCGCTACACCGATCATGCGGCACACTCCACACGATCGCCCCGGTGCTTTGCGCCAGGGTTCGTCGCAGCGTGGCAAGCGGACCGCTCTGGTGAGAAACGGTATTGCCCTGGCTGTGAACCTGAATCGAGATGTCGGCCGGTGCGATCCTGGCGTTGCACCGTGATGTTCTCGAGTCTGCCTAACGAGTCGAGCGATTGCATCAGCCCCGGATAATTTTTCATCGGCACCCGCAGCAAAACGTTCACTACTTCCCGTCCGGTGCGATAATCCATCTCATCGAAATAACGCAGCGTCAGCGCTGCGCGATGGAGCTCCGGCAGCGTGGCAAGTGCGGAGCGCAAATTTTGATCGACAGCGGTCGCATCGACTGTGACTGCGGATAATCATTTCAAATGCCTCTCGATCGCCGCGTATGGCCGCCCTGTATTGTTCGCATGCGCCGGCATCCATCATCTGATCGATCTAAAGCCTAGGCGTTCGACCACGCGATTCCGCGCGAAATTCTTTTAGGGTAGCGCGAGCCTCCGGCTTGCGAGTGGTGTCTGATCGCAAGCGGGACGCATGCGCTACTTTAAAATCGCTGTTCCGCGCGAAATAGTTTTTTGTGGAGCCGGCGCGCCCCCGCGCCGTCACTCCCAACGGCCCGAAGGCGGGCCGGCTCTATTCACCCCGTTCCCACCTAGAAAATAATCACGGTATTCCCGGCGCTGACAAGATCCTTAACTCGCGCAGCGTCCCAGTTGGCCAGGCGAATGCAGCCGTGGCTTGCGGCCCGGCCGATTGTTTCCGGGTTGTTCGTGCCGTGAATTCCGATCCCTGGCTTGTTTAATCCGATCCAGAGGACCCCGACCAGATTATTCGGGCCGGGCGGAAGATTGTAAAAATTTTCTGTGCGCACACCGTGATTAAGCATGCCTTCGTCATAGCGGAACCAGGGCCAAACGGTGACACCGAGGATTTTCCATGTGCCCACCGGCGCTGGGAGCGCCGTGGAGCCGGGTGTGATGGGAAAAACACAAACCAACTGGTCGCCATCGAATACTTCGAGAAGATGCTCGTGTGTATCGACAAAAATCTTGCGCGCGGCGAATGCGGGATTCTCAGGGATTTTGCCCTCGGTGAATTTTTCAACTTCGAACGGCAAGACGTTTGGCACCTTGAGCGTGTCGCCGACCTTAAGGTGTTCCCAGTCTATCCCGGGATTGAGCTTCTGAATGTAGGCCTCGGCAGAATGAAAACGCTCCGCCACGAATTCCAGCAGCGAAGTGTAAGGCATCCATTTTAACTTTGCCTGCTCGGCGTGGCTGCCCGGCACGTCGCCGATCTGTTTCAGGTCTTCTTCTCTGATTGTGTATGTGGTGTAAGTCTCCGGCACCTGGTCGAGCATCCATTGATCGACCGCGCCGGTCTTCGGCATCGCGTGCGCATGCTTGTAGGAGATGAGCGCTTTCCGGAAAAATTCGCCCATTCTTCCGTCGATCTTCCCCGGCCCAAAATCGCTGTTGTCCAAAAAAATCTGCAATCGCGTAGCCGTCTCTTCGTCGTAGTTGGGCAAGGCGACGGGATAGACTTTTGGGGGCGGCGTGACCGTAGGCGTGGGCGTGGGCGCCGGCGTCTCCTGTGCCTGAACAAACACGGGAAGGAAAGCAGATAGGACGATCACTAAAGCGAATTTCATCGGTCGAAAGTTATGCGCTGTGAATCACACGCGCGCAAACGCGATCCAGGTTCGTTATTAAAATGCAATTGGCCTCAGGGCTTGGGCGATGTCCGCGTCCATTGTAGCCGGGATCGGTGATCCCGGCGGGAAGCATACGTTGGAACGACCGGCATCACCGATGCCGGCTACCGCATTAGCGTTTAAATCCGATTTACGGACTGCTCGCAGCTACCTGCGCCATACGTTTGCTGACTTCAACCTGGGCGCTGACTTTTTGGATCTGCGCGGCCTGCTCTTTGAGTTGGGCAACCACAGTCTGCACCTCGTTTTTCAGCCCGGAAATGGTTGCCTGCTGTTCCTCGACTTTTTTGTGCTCCTTGATGAATTCGTTGAGCAACATCGCGTTGATCGCATAGTCGCGCACGCCGAAGGGTTTTCCTTCCTTGTCGCGTACAATCAAGTCTTCGCTTACCTGGGCCACGTCCTCGGCGATTAAACCAAACCACGGCGTGTTTGTAGAGTCGTTATTGTAGCGGAAGGTCACGGGCTTGAGTGCCAGGATGGCTTCGCTGGCCTTGTCCATTGGTTTAATGTCGTGCTTGAAGCGCCGCGACGAGGCATTGGCGGTCAACTTTCCGTCGCTGCCGCACAGCACTGTGAGCGGGGAGGGACCTACCGGCCTGCCGTAGATGCCGGCAATATAGGTGTCGTACCGAAGACTAAAAGCATTGTCGTTGCCGATGCGGATGTCTTCGTTTTCATTAGAACCAACTGCCTGCACAGCTGCGCCGATATAGATGTCACCTTCGCCGCCTATTAAGTTACTGCCGGCCGAGTCGCCTAAACAGGTATTATAGTTGCCACTGATGGCCCGGCCGGCCATCTCTCCAACCGCAGTGTTATGGTTACCACTCATGTTCCCGCCGGCCTCCAGCCCAACCGCAGTGTTATCGTTGCCCCCGTTTCCAAACTCGATCGCACCAGCACCAACGGCGGTGTCTCTGGTGCCATTAACGTTGGCTGTGAGCGCAAAGCCGCCGACAGCCACGTTGTCATTGGCGAGTTTGCTTCCGCTCGAGTCATTATTCGCGGCCGCGAAAGCACCCAGCGCGGTGTTCGTGAAGGCTCTGCGGTTCTGCCCAAGCGCAAAAAAACCGACCGCGGTGTTGACGTCGGCGTCGCTATAGACAAGCGCGTCGGTTCCAACCGCCGTGTTCTGTGTGCCGCTGGTGTTAAGCAACAACGCTACCGCGCCAACTGCGGTATTGGAATCCGCGGTATTGAGGAGCAGCGCTCCAGCGCCGACACCGGTGTTGTAGCTGCCGCCCATAGTCGAAAAGAGTGAACGCCAACCAACTCCCGTATTTCCAGCGCCCGTGGTGAGGGACTCAAGCGCATTACAGCCTTCGGCTGTCGTGTAATTTGGATAGCACCCATCCGGGGGCGGACTGACTGCTAGCGCTCTCGGTAATAGTCCAAGGCAGGCGAGCGCCAGTGTGATCAGAAGTGATGGAGTTGCTGTTTTGAGCTGAACTGCTGATTTCATAGTATCGTTCTTTCTGTTTCCCGCTGTGTCGGATTTGATGAGTGCGGGGTCTGAAAAGAGCGAAAGAACCGGTTGGGGGAACGGCCTCGGCCCGAGTCAGCCCCACTCGACGTTAAGTTTGGCAGGATCTCCCCGAGCTGTCGAGATAAAGATGTCTCGATGGATTATGAGTGCAGGCAAACGAGGGGGCGGTGGTCCCCGCCGTCAGGCGTCATTTTTTCAGCACCGGTCGCAGCGCAACCGTCGATTCGGCTGGCAAAATCCAACGCTTCGGAGTGGCGGTTGCGACTGCGCCAACTCCCCCGTAACGCGGCGAATCGCTTGTCCAAAGCGTTTCCCATCTGCAACCGGCCGGCGGAGCGAGCAACGGCTCCGCAGCAGGATGCAACCCCTGACGCTCTCCAAAGTTCAGTAACACGAGTCGATCGTCATTTTGTTCGGAGAAATATCGAAGGACAAAAGTCGCCGGTCCGAGAACCGCGCCGTCGATTCCGCCGGAACTTTGCTGTCGAAATCGCGAATCTTCCCTGCGCAATTTCAAAAGATCTGTGTGCAGATCATAAATGTGGCGATTCTTTTCGCGCTCAGAAAAGTCGAGTTTGCATCGCGAGAACGCCTCCGGATCATCCGGCGCAGGCAAACTCCTCAATGTTTCCTCTTTCGAGAGTGATAAGAACGGCGCCAGCAATTCTGCGCGGCCTTTGCGAGTGGCCTCGCGCACGGACGCGTCGCCTACATCGGCGAAATACAGGAAGGGACTGGATGCTCCGAATTCCTCGCCCTGAAATAGCAATGGTGTCCACGGTCCCAGCAAAAGGAGGGCCGTCATGGCGCGATAACGTCCAGGTGAGGTTTGAAAACGCGGCCGATCGCCAGAGCCGGTGTTCGCAATCTGGTCGTGATTTTCGATGAAACAAACGAACGCCTCCGCGGGAACGCCGAAGCTCGGAGTTCCACGCAACGCTCCCAGCCACGACGCCGCTTGCCCTTGATAGAGAAAACCGTGCTTCGCGGCGGAAATCAGTTCCTGTGGCTTACCGGTGTAATCGCTGAAGTATCCGACGTTCTTTCCGGTCAACGTGACGATGGCGCTGTGATGAAAATCGTCGTTCCACATCCCATTCAAACCGTCGCCACCCTCCTTTTTGGGTCGCGTCATTTTTGATTCCTGCAGGTCGTTTTCTGCAATGAGAATGATCGAACGCTTTCCCGCTGCCTCACGTGCCGCACGACCGACAGCGCTAATGATGTATTCGTTGGATTTATCCTGGATGGCGTGCGTCGCATCGAAACGGAAGCCGTCAAAATGAAATTCTTCGATCCAATAGCGGCCATTCGTTACGAAGAATTCGCGGACTGGCGCTGAATTCGGCCCGTCAAAATTGATCACGTCACCCCATTCGTGGCCTTTTCCCTGCGCCAGATAATCGTTGGAGTAAACCCCGAGGTAGTTTCCGTCGGGTCCGAAATGGTTGTAGACCACGTCGAGAATGACGCCAAGCCCTAACGAGTGCGCGCGATCGATGAATGCACGTAGATCATCTGGTGTGCCATACAAATGTGAGGGCGCAAACAAATCGACGCCGTCGTAACCCCAGCCGAATTTGCCTGGGAATTCCGCGACCGGCATCATTTCGACACTCGTAATTCCAATGCGCGCGAGCTCGCTTAACTGTTCGGCAGCGGATCGCCATGTTCCTTCTTTTGTGAACGTGCCGATGTGCATTTCGTAAGTGATCTGGCCCTTGAGTTTCAGTCCCTCCCATTTTGCATCGGTCCATTGGAATTCTGTCGGATCGATGATGCACGAGGCTTCATGCGGTCCATCGGGTTGAAAACGCGACGCCGGATCGGGATAAAAAGTCTGGCTGCCGTCCAATCGGAATTGATACCGCGCGCCTGCGCCTGCGCTTGCTGCGCCAGAGAAATAACCTCCAGGCTCGGCTGTAAGCGGGCGGAACTCTCGTGTCGCGTCTGCCGCGTGCGTCAAAACGACATCAACTTCGCGGGCTTTGGGTGCCCAAACTCGAAAATGCGTTTGATTTGCGCCGATCAGTTCGGCGCCGATCGGATAGCGACGTTTTGGTGGTGGCATTGACACTAAGATTGCCCTCATCGGTTATCGCCTCAACGGATTGCTACGGCTGTAGAGTCTGCTGTTCTCAGCGGACCCGGTATTGGCCAGCGAAGAGAATTCCGCTGAGGACAGCGGACGCTGCAGCTCGTGTGCTCTCGTTTGGCTTGGCAATCGATGCGGTTCTCCTACAATCGCAGCCGGTTGCCACGAAACTGCACATGAACGGAACGGAACCGAAAATCAAAATCTTTAAACCGTTCGATCAAGCGTTCGAGTTGATGAAAAAAATCCTCTTTCAGCCATTCGATTTTAAGAAATGGCTCGTCATCGGTTTTGCAGCATGGCTGGCGAACCTCGGCAGCGGTGCTGGTGGTGGCGGGAATTTCCGTTACCCGGACAATGGGCGCGAAGATATGCATAAGCTAGGCGAAGCGATCAGTGAAATTCCGCAGCCGGTTCTCATCACCGGCATCTGCATATTGGTTTGTGTTGTTCTCTTGCTCATCGTGCTGTTTGCCTGGCTCCGGGCGCGCGGCCGATTCGTTTTTGTGGACAGCATCGTTCGCAATCGCGCGGCGATCGTCGAACCGTGGAAGCAATTTCGCGCAGAAGGAAACAGTTTCTTTTTGTTCTCACTCGTCGTCGCGGCGGCGTTTCTCCTTGTCCTCGGCATTGCGGGGCTTGGATTCATCCTGCCGTTTGTTCCCAGGGGGACTCACGCAGAGCCTGGAGTCGGATTTTGGATCGGGCTATCGCTGTTTGCGTTTATTATAATCTGCCTGGCCTTTGTTTGGGGGCTCTTCTCACAATTGATGGTGCCTATCATGTATCGGCAACGGTGTCGCGCGCGACTCGCCTTTGTTCAAGTGATGGATTTGGTTGCCTCTCATCCCGGGCCAATCCTTCTGTACGTATTGTTTGTTCTGGTGCTTGCCGTTGGGGTGGTGGTGATCAGCTGTGCGGTGGTATGCGCGACCTGTTGCATTGCCGCCATTCCTTATGTCGGCTCGGTCATACTCTTGCCGGTCTCGGTGACACTCGGCGCATTTTTGCTGTTGTTCCTGCGACAGTTCGGTCCGGATTACGATGTCTGGGCGGCCTCAATCCCGCCGGAATTCCTGCCGGTGCTAATGCAGCCACCTTCGCCTCCGCAAATTGAAGCCGGATGACCTAACGAGCAGTAGTTGTGCAAACATTAGAGAAGCGATCGCTGAGCATCCACGTAGTAACGAGCAGTCGGTTTGTGGTATAACACCAGAATGAACTGGGATGCGATTAGCGCGATTTCGCAGTTAGTCGGCTCGCTCGCCGTCGTTTTATCGGTGCTCTATCTGGCTGTGCAGGTGCATCAGAGCACGCGTGTAGCCAGGCTTGCGACGCAGGACGCTGCGGCCACCGCCCTGCGCGACGTAACCAAGCCTCTCATGGAAAATGCCGAGCTGGAACGAATCTGGCGAATCGGATTAGAAGACGTCGGCGCTTTGTCAGTCGAAGAACGAGCGCGTTTTTTCCATGCCAGTTATCAATTCCTGAAGGCCTTCGAGACCATTCATTTTCACTACGTGTATGGACTGATGGACCGGGAACTGTGGGAAGGCTGGCACGGACTCCTCCGGCATTACGTCGTCGCACCGGGGATGGCTCATTACTGGAAAGTTCGCCCGGAAGTTTTCTCCGAACGCTTTCGCGTTTTTGTTAATTCACTCGAACCACTGAAAGATCATCGCACGGTTGGCACGCTTTTTCAGGAGAAGCAGAACTGAATGGGGGAGCGCGAGCATGTTGCTCGCATCATCCGGCATGTTGCCGGATGACCTGTGCGTGTGACATAAGAGGTGGAAACTCTTGCAGTCGACATTGCAAGTTGCGCAGCCGGCTGGCTGGCAAAATGCCAGCCAGAGCGAGCAGAGCGCTCGCGCTCCCCAATCGGCAGCATTACTTACACGGTCCGGGAACGGGGATCACCAATTTTCCATCCTTTTCGGCGACAAAGCTCTCGCTCTTGCTGGATGAACTGCCGCTCCCGTCTTTTTTCTCAATTTTGATGACGAGTTTCTTAGTCGGCTTCAGCGGCAGGCAAACTTTTCCGCCACCGGGCGATTCCATTGGCGTGGAGACTTTTTTCGCGTCCTCGGGCGTAAGAGTGACAAGTTCGATCGAGGCGATCTTCTCTCCTGCTTCGCCCGATTGCATCATCTTGTAGAAGCCGAGAATCTCAGGGTCGGCTCCCTGCGTGTAGAGGAAAGATTCCAACGTCGCCGTGTCCTTGCCTTCGAATGCTTTTTTGTAGTTATCGGTGAATGCTTTTTCCTGCGCCGGCGTGGCTGCCACAACTGCCATAATGGCGCTGAACAGGATTACGCCACCTGCTGGTAAGAATTTCATTGAGGTTTTCATGGCCGCCACGGTAGTCGGCTGGTTTTCGGCAAGGCAAGCTAATTCGAACAAGAAAAATCGTTGCTGAGTCGCATTTCGCGGGCTATTCCACACTCTCTGAAATGGACAGACTAAGGGCTGAAAACGCTGTTTCTTCGGAATGAATATCCACGAACACCAGGCCAAAGAATTACTGCAAAAATTCGATGTCGCTACGACCCGGGGCAGAGTAGCGACGACGCTTGATGAGGCCGAGCAGGTCGCACGCGAGTTGGGTGATATCGAGATTGTCGTTAAAGCACAGATCCATGCGGGGGGACGCGGCAAGGGAACCTTCAAGAACGGATTCAAGGGTGGAGTTCATGTTCGCAAGACTTCCAAGGAGGTTCGCGATGTTGCGGCGAAAATGCTCGGTGAAATCCTGGTCACGCACCAGACCGGCGCGTCGGGTCGGTTAGTGAACAAAGTGCTCGTTGCCGAATCGGCCGATATTGCGCGTGAAATTTATTGCGCCGTCCTGCTGGATCGCGCCACCGCTGCGCCTTTGGTTGTAGCAAGCACTGAAGGCGGAGTAGAAATTGAAGCGGTTGCGGCGAAATCGCCCGAGAAAATCATTCGGGAACCCATCGATCCACAAGCCGGCTTGCAGCCGTACCAAGCTCGCAAGCTGGCAAAGCAGCTCGGTTTCGAATCGTCGCAGCTAAAGAACGCGTCAAAACTTTTCCAGGGACTTTATCGCACGTTCGTCGCATTCGATTGCTCGATGGTTGAGGTCAACCCGCTGGTTGTTACAAAAAAAGGCGAAGTGCTCGCGCTCGACGCCAA
>Ga0210142_1000348_pt1 | contig 10518 bp, 6 predicted proteins | sample Goodyear_PhragC__FD_184869 | JGI IMG/M metagenome (GOLD analysis project Ga0210142, IMG submission 184869) | Wetland microbial communities from San Francisco Bay, California, USA, that impact long-term carbon sequestration - Goodyear_PhragC_D2... | ecosystem: Environmental > Aquatic > Marine >...
TCCTCGAGGTTCTCCTTGCCGTAGCTGGCGACCTTGGCGGCGAGTTGGGCCAGCTTGGGATGGGCGGGTGCTTCCATGACGTCTCCCGGGTGAGTAGGTGAACAACTCAGCGAGTATAGGGCGGTCGCGGGGCGCTTGTCAAAGCCCCGGCGAATCCCGGGTGACGCGCCGCCTTGAAGCTGCTAAGCTTTCTTCGATCTGTCGCGCTTAGTTTTTTACGCCAGGACGCAATATGCCCCAGCACTCGCCGCTCCGTCTGCCGTCCCTGCCGGTTCGCCGTGCCGCCTCGCGGATCGCTCTGATCTATGCGGTCGTCGCCCTGGTCTGGATCTTTGCCTCGGACCGGCTGCTGCTCCTGCTGAGCATGCAGCCGGAAACCCTGGCGGAGCTGCAGACTTGGAAGGGGAGCCTGTTCGTCGTGGTCACGGCACTGCTCCTCTACCTGCTGGTGAAGCGGGCCCTGGACCGGCAGCGGCAGGGGAAGGAGCTGCTGCGCAAGGTCATCGAGAGCATGCCGCTGGGGGTCTACCTGGCCGATGAAAAGGGGAACATCATTCTGAGCAACCGCGCAGGACAGGAGATCTGGGCCGGCTGCCGCTACGTCGGCATGGAGGAGTATGGGGCGTACCGCGGCTGGTGGGCCGACAGCGGCCGGCCGATCGCCGCCGAGGAGTGGGGGATGGCCCGGGCGATTCGCAGCGGGGAGAACGCCCTCAACGAGGAGATCGAGATCGAGTGCTTCGACGGCAGCCGCAAGACCGTCCTCCACTCGGCAGTGCCGCTGGCGGGGGAGAACGGCCGACGACTCGGCGGCCTGGTGGTGGTCCAGGACATCAGCGAACGCAAGGCTGCCGAGGTGGCTCTGCAGAAAAGCGAGCAGAAGTTCGCCGCCTTCATGGAATTCATCCCCGGCTTCGCCTTCATCAAAGACGGCCGGCGCCGCCACTTGCGGGTCAACCCGCAGCTCGCCGAGTTCCTCGGGGCGGAGGACGGCTCCTGGCGCAACCGCACCTACGAGGAGCTCCTGCCCGGCGAAGCGGCGGAGTTGATGATGCTGCACGACGAACAGGTGCTGAGCCGCGAGGAACCGGAGACCTTCGAAGAGACGGTCGTGCGGGCCGGCGAGGAACGGACCTACCTGTCGACCAAGTTTCCCATCCCCCAAGCCGGCGCCGAGCCGCTCCTCGGCGGCATCAGCGTCGACATCTCCCAGCGCAAGGAGTACGAGCGCCAGCTCGAACACCAGGCCAACTACGACTTTCTGACCGGCCTGGCCAACCGCAGTTTACTCACTGACCGCCTGCGCCAGAGCCTGATTTACGCCGACCGCTCCAGGCGCGTCGTCGCGGTGCTGATGCTCGACATCGACCGTTTCAAGGTGATCAACGACAGCCTCGGCCATCGCCAGGGGGACGAGCTGCTCAAGCAGATCGCCGTCCGGCTGGACGACAACCTGCGGGCCGGGGACACCCTGGCGCATCCCGGCGGCGACGAATTCGTGGTGACCCTGGCCGAGGTGGCGGAGGTCGACGACGTCGGCCTGGTGGCGAACAAGCTCCGCGAGCTGTTCGGCATGCCCTTTACGGTCGCCGGCAGGGAGCTGCGGGTGACCGCCAGCATCGGCATCAGCCTCTATCCGAAGGACGGGGCGGATGCCGAGAACCTGCTGCGCCATGCCGACATCGCCATGTATCGGGCCAAGGAGGAGGGGGGCGACAGCGTGCGTTTTTTCGCCGCCGACATGAACCGGCGCGCCCAGGAGACCCTGGAGCTGGAGGCCGACCTGCGCCGCGCCCTGGAACGCGGCGAGTTCCTGCTCAACTACCAGCCCAAGGTGGTCCTGGCCGACGGCCGAATTTCCGGCTGCGAAGGCCTGGTCCGCTGGCAGCACCCGCAGCGCGGGCTGGTATCGCCCGGCGCCTTCATTCCCCTGGCGGAAGAGACCGGGCTGATCGTCCCCCTGGGCGTCTGGGTCCTGCGCCGGGCCTGCGCCCAGGCCAGGGAATGGCAGGACGCCGGACTTCCCCCCTGCACGGTGGCGGTGAACCTCTCGGCCCGGCAGTTCCGTGAGCCCGACCTGGTGGAACGGATCGAGACGATCCTGGCGGAAACCGGCCTCGATCCCACCTGGCTGGAGCTGGAACTGACCGAAAGCATGCTGATGCGCGATCCCCTCGGCGCCGCCGCAACCATGCGCCGGCTGCGGGAGCTCGGCATCGGCCTGAGCCTGGACGATTTCGGCACCGGCTTCTCCAGCCTCAACTACCTGCGGCGCTTCCCGGTCGACTACCTAAAGATCGACCGCTCCTTCATCGTCGACGTGACCAGCGATGCCAGCGCCGCCGCGGTCGCGAGCAGCGTTGTCGGCATCGCCCACAGCCTCGGTATCGTGGCTGTCGCCGAGGGGGTGGAGACCCGGGAGCAGCTGGAATTTCTCGCCGGCTGCCGCTGCGACCAGATGCAGGGGTACCTCTTCAGCCGGCCGCTGCCGGCCGCCGATTTCGCCGCCCTGATCCGGGAGGGGCGGCGCCTGGAGCCGCCGCGGTCGGCAAACGCGAACGGGGAGCGCTGAGCCGATGCCCTCGGGGAAATGCATGATCATCGGCCTGGGAGATATCGGGCTGCAGCTGGTACGCAGCCTCTCACGCAACATCAGCCTGATCTGCGTCGACACCAGCCCCGAGCTGCTGGAAGTGGCCCGCCAGCTGCGCAGCGAGGGGCTGGAGACCTTCCTGGGGGATGCCACCAGCCGGCTGGCCCTGGAGAAGGCGGGCGCCCGCAAGGTCGACACGATCCTCATCACCACCACCTCCGAGGACGTCAACATCGAAGTCGCCCGGGTGCTGCGCGAACATTTCAACGTCCCGCGCGTCGTCGCTCTGGGGATCACCCGTGGTGGCATCAAGACCCTGGAGAAGTACGACGTCGAGGTCGAAGGGATCTTCACCGCGAGCGCCACCTTCCTGCGCAACCGGGTCGAATTCAAGAGCAAGACGGTGCAGGGGATCGGCCTCGGCAAGAACGAGATCCTCGAAGTCGAGGTCCACGGCCATTCGCGCCTGGCGGGCAAGGCCCTGGGATCCCTCAATCCCCGCAGCTGGCGGGTCGGCCTGGTCTACCGCGACGGCAACATCGTCATCCCGAGCGACGACACCGTGCTGCGTGCCAAGGACAAGGTGGTGCTGCTCGGCGACCCCCAGGTGCTGAAGACCGTCACCGACCTGTTGACCTTCCGTTTCAAGCACTTCCCGCTCGAGTTCGGCGACACCCTGGTCGCCTTCCTGCCAGAGAACCCGGAACCGCGTTACCTGGAAGAACTCGGCTACCTGCTCAGCGTCTTCCCGCTGGAGAAGGCGCTCTTCGTCTGCCGTCGCCCCGATTCCGGGCTGGAGGCGGAGCTGCGGCAGCTCGGCGAGACCCAGCACGTCCGGGAGCTGCGCTTCGCAGCGGCCGAGGAAGACGAACCCTGCTTGGCGGTGCGCGAGGCGGTGCGCGAAATCGGTCCCGATGTGAGCATGGTAGTGCTGCCAAGCGGCCAGACCCTCGGCCGCGGCCTCCCGTTCTTCGGCGCCCGCATCGCCAAGCGCTGCCTGCAGCGGCTCTCGGCCAGCGTCGGCTGTCCGGTGCTGCTCGCCGCCGGCAGCTTCCCCTACGCCGGGGTTGCCGTGCCCGCGACCGCCGCGGCCGGTTTCCGGCATGCGCTGGAGACCACCCTGGAGATGTCTGCGTCGATCCGCTACCGGATCGACGCCCTCTTCGTCACCCCCTCGGAATATATCGCCTCCGAGGAGGAGAAGCTCCTCGACGACGGCATGCGCAAGGCCGCGTCCGAACTCTCCCTGGTCTACCGCACGGCGATTCGCCAGGTCGATCTGGAAGGCAACCCGGTGCGGGCCATCGGCGCGGCGCTGGAGGGCTACAACCTGATGGTCGGCGATGTCGGCAGCTGGCGGCCGGAAGGGCGGCTCTTCCCGCTGCTGCGCCCCGACGTGGCCTGGAGTCTGGTGCGCCGGGCGGGCATTTCCACCCTGCTCATGCCCCCCGCCGAAAAGTTCGCCTGAGGACCGGGTTATGGATCACGATCAGCTCTCGATCTTTCTGGTAGTCCTCGGCGTCGCGGTCATTCCCTTTCTCGCCCGGCGCTTCCGCCTCCCCTCCGCGGCCCTGGAGATCGTCTACGGGGCGCTCCTCTTCAATACCCTGATCGACGGCCGGCCCGACTGGTTCCAGCTGCTGCGCGAGCTCGGCTTCGTCTACCTGATGTTCATCGCCGGCATGGAACTCGACCTGCGCAGCGTCCGCAAGAGCGGCAAGACGCCCTGGTACGTGCTGATCTCGCTGCTCTCCTTTTCGGTCACCCCGCTCCTGTTCGTCGCCGTCGGCCAGCCCTACTTCGTCGGCGTGGCGGTGGCGATGATCTCCGCCGGCATCGCCATCCCGGTCCTCAAGGAGCTGGAACTCTCCCGCACGCCGCTGGGGCGGGACATCATCGGTGTGGCGCTGACCGGCGAGCTGCTGTCGATCCTGGTGCTGACCCTGATCGACGCCTACCAGCGCCATGGCCTCACCCTCGGCGCCGCCCTCGAGCTCGGCAAGCTGGCACTCCTCTTCGGCCTGGCGCTGCTGGTGCTGCGCATGCTCTACCTGCTCGCCTGGTGGCACCCCGATCGGGTGGCGCGGGTGATGGAGAGCCAGGATCCGGTCGAGGAGGGGGTGCGGGCGGTGGTGGTGGTCGCCTTCGGCGGCGGCATCCTCGCCGCCGCGGCCGGCGCCGAGCCGATCCTCGGCTCGTTTCTGGCCGGGATGGTCTTCAGCCAGGTCTTCCACAGCATGGGGCGGTTCGAGGAGAAGCTCAACGCCCTCGGCTTCGGCTTTCTCATTCCCTTCTTCTTCATCGGCGTCGGCTCCCAGCTCGACCTGCGCATCGTCGCCGCCCCCGGCATCGTTCTCACCGCCCTGGCGCTGACCGCGATGGTCCTGGTGAGCAACCTCTGGCCGGTATTGCTGGTCCGCCCCCTGCGCCTGACCCTCCGCGAGGCGTCGGCGATGGCAGTGCTCCTCTCCGCACCGTTGTCAATGATCGTCGTTGCCGGCACCCTCGGCAAGCGCATGGGGCTGATCTCCGAGCCGACGAGCGCCGCCCTGATTCTCACCGCCCTTTTCGCCAGCGTCATCTATCCCAGCCTGTTCCGAATTCTCGCGCCGCGCCTGGCAGGGCGATAAAATCCACCCTTCCACCCGACTGAGACGGCCTGGAACCTACCCCGTCAAAATCATTTACTACAGGATTGCCATATAATCAGGGTGAAGCCTTACCCGCGGCGGGAAGATGCCGCCCGGGCGCATCCCGTTTTCGAGCGAGTCCGGCCAGCGCGCGGCGGCGACCGCCCGCGACCCGCAGAGGAGGAGACACCATGCAGATTCAGCCTTACCTTTTTTTCGATGGCCGCTGCGAGGAAGCGCTGGAATTCTACCGCCAGGCGCTCGGTGCCGAAGTAACGATGCTGTTGCGCTACAAGGACGGCCCCGAACCCGGCACCGGGCCGGCCGGGGCGGAGGAGAAGGTGATGCACGCGAATTTCAAGGTCGGCAAGAGCACGGTGCTCGCCTCCGACGGAATGTGCCAGGGAAAGCCTGACTTCCAGGGCTTCTCCCTGTCCCTGACGACGGCCGACGCCGCCGAGGCCAAACACCTCTTCGCCGCCCTGGCCGAGGGCGGGCAGGTGCAGATGCCCCTGGCCGAAACCTTTTTCTCCCCGGCCTTCGGCATGGTCGCTGATCGCTTCGGGGTGGCCTGGATGGTCTACGTCGCGCCTGAAGAGGCGAACTGAATCCGCTCAACGGCGCATCGGGAGGCAACTTATGGTCAAACTCGCTTTGTTCGTCCGTCTCGAAGCCAAACCGGGCAAAGAGCTCGAGGTCGCGGAGTTCCTGCGCGCCGGCCTCGCCCTCGTCAACGAGGAGCCGGCCACCAGGGTCTGGTTCGGCCTCAGGCTCGGTCCGTCGACCTTCGGCATCTTCGACGCCTTTCCCGACGAGCAGGGACGCCAAGCGCATCTCGCCGGCAAGGTCGCCGATGCCTTGATGGCCAAAGCCGGCGAGCTGTTCGTCCAGCCGCCCAGCATCGAGAAAGTCGACATCCTGGCTGCCAAGCTGCCCTAGGGAGCTGTTTCCAGGGGGCTGTTTTACTCGACCCCGCCCCGCTGGTTTCCTTGCCGGGAAGACATGCGGCCAGGGGCCGATGCACCCTGTCAGGAAGAAGCATCTCGAAAAATTGGAGAATCCGGGTGGGTTCCAGGCGAACTTGCGGCGGAGAGGCTTTGCGGGGAGGGAGTATGCTCCGGCGAGGCGAAACGCCCCGGGGGGGGCGAATCCGGGGCCGCCTTTCGGGTTGGGGCCTTTAGCGCTGGGACCCAGGACCTTCAGGACGGAGGGAGGAAACGTCCTGCCGCGCGGGGAGCTAAGACCCCAGGCGGAAGGCGCCCATCTGGTTTTGCAGCGTGTGAACCTGGTTGTCGAGCTGGCCGGCGGCCTTCTGGAGCAGCTCCGTGGCCCCCAGGTTGGCATCGGCAAAGCGGCTGATTTCCTGGATAACCTGCCTGATCTCGACGCTTTCCTGGTTCTGGTTTTCGCAGGCCTGGTTGATGTCCTGCAGCAGCTGGTTGATGTCCTCCATGGCGGCGGCGATGCCCTTGCTGCCGTTGCTCTGTTCCCGCGCCGAGGTTTTGACCCGGATGGTCAGCTCCTTCAGGCGTTCCACGGCCTCCCCGATGTTGGCGGCGGCCCTGGACTGCTCGCGCGTGGCGCCAACCGTCTGGTCGACCATCTCCGCGACCTTGCCCATCTCCACCAGGATCGACCGCGACCCCTGGGTCTGTTCCCGGGTGGCCCTGACGATCTGCTCCATGCGCTGATCGACATTGTGGATCCCCTGGACAATTTTTTTCAGCGCCGCGCCGGCGGCCGTCGAAAGCGCCTCTCCCTCGCCGACGCTCTTTTCCGTCAGGGCTATGGCCTGGACCACCTTGTCGGTCTCCTCGCGGATGGCGTCGATGACCTCGGCAATCTCCCGGGTCGAGCTGCTGGTGTGGTCGGAGAGTTCGCGAATCTCTTCGGCGACCACCGCAAATCCCCGGCCGTGTTCACCGGCTTGGGCGGCGATAATGGCCGCATTGAGCGCCAGCAGCGAGGTCTGGTTCGTCACCTCTTCGATCATCGCCAGAATCCTGCCGATACTGCGAACCTTTTCGGAAAGGCCGCCGATCGCCTCGGATGTCATCTGCGACGCCTGGCGGATCTGGTGGATGCCGGAAATGCTCGCCTCGACGGTGGACTCGCCGGCCTCCGCATCCTTGCGAACGGCGTCGCTGATGCGTACCGCCTCCGCGATGCTCCCCTCCACTTCTTTGGTCAGGGTGTCCATCTCGTTTGCCGACGAGGCGGTGGCGTCTGACGATTCTTTCAGGGTGCCGGTGTTGGCGGCCACCTGGGCAATCGAGCTGGCCATTTCCGCGATGGAGGCGCCGACTTCCTCGGCGGTCAGCGCCAGGCTTTCAGCCGTGCCGGCCAACTGCTCGATGTTGGCGGACATTTCCATGGCGGAGGCGCTGCCTTCGGCGGCCGAGGAGGCCAGGCCGGAAACTTTTTCGCCAATGTTCATGGCGGCGTGGCTGATGCTCTGAACCGCCGCACCGGTTTTTTCGACCCCCAGGACCTGGGCCCGGGCCGATGAGTCGACGCTCTGCGAAGCCTCCGTGACATTCCGGGAGACCGTCACCAGCTGCAGCGAGGCGGAATTGACACCAAGCACCCTGGTCTGCAGATCGGCGGCGAAAGCATCCATGGCCTGCCCCATGCGGTTGATTTCGTCCCTGCCGGCAAGTCCGAGGCGTACGTCGAGATGCCCCTGTTCGAGCTCGGAGATCATCTGCACGGCTTTCTTCAGGGGGATGGTCAGACTCCGGCGGAACCAGGCGAACAGCACCCCGAGGAGCCCGACGGTGGTCGCGAAGCAGATGGCGAGATTGGTCCGCGCCCGGCGGGAGGCGGTCCCGAGTTCGGTCTTGGCAGCCTGGGTGAGACGGCCGGCCTGGATCGACGCCGCCTGCAAATCGGCCTGGGCCTCCTGCACCTGGGCGCCGAGGTTGTCGGCCAGCTCGCCGAGGGTCCGGGAGATGAACCAGTACATTTCGGTCAGGGAAACGACCATCGCCCCCTGTCTGTCGACAAAGGCCGGCGTTCCCGGTTGGAGCGCATAAATCCCGGGCAGCTCGTATTCGAGGAGTACGGCGACGTCCTCGAAGTTGCCGACGATCTGGTCGGCCAGGGTCAGTTTCGTCCCCGGCACCGGTTTGTCCCCGCCCGGAGCCTTGCGTACCATCTGGGACTTTTTCACCAGTTCCCGGGCCTGGCGCAGAACCTCCTCGGCGGTGATCCCCTTCTTCGGGTGGGTGGGGCCATCGACGGCAGACTGCAGCAGGGCGATCAGGTCCTGGTTGAGTTCCCCGAGCAGCCGGGCCTGCCTTTCGCTCTGCACCGCCCGCGCCGAGGCCTGGGCCAGTAACTGCCGGGCCTCGGTTTCGTCCTGCAGGGCGGCGGCCGAAGTCCTGGTCAGATAGTCGCTGACCCAGTAGCCGATGCCGCCCAGCACCAGCAGCCCGGCCAGGCCTACCACCCCGATCAGCGCCATTTTGACGCCGATGGTCCATTCCCAAGATCTCTCCTGGGATTTGTTTGGCATATCCTCTCCCTTCCCGGGCTTGTCAGGCCTGCGGTGCAGCGCCAATTTAAAGTATTGTGGCCAGGTAGGATGCAGGGGGGGTTGCTTTGCGAAATATAAAAAACGATCAGCGTGGACAATGGTGCGTGAAAATTAATTAACAATATAGAAATTTACCATTCCATGCAACAGGAATTTGCCCGGGGAATTGCCCCGGCCCGAAGCGTCGCCGTGAAAAGCAGGCCGGGGGATCGTGGCGATGACCAGGGCGAGGCGTTCCGGGGCGCTGGGGGGGGGCGTGCTGGCCGGCGGAAGGGTGTCCGGAGCGTCTGAAGGTAGGAAAGGTGCTGCCGCAGTAAGGATCCGAACTCCGGGCCGGCGCAAACCGGTGGTCGCTGCCGGACCGCTGCCGCAGCGCAGGCTTTGACCCGGAGTCCGGCTTGGGTTAAGTTGCAGGGACTCTCGACCCGTCCCGCCCATCGCCCGGCGAGGCGGCCGGGAAGGTCGATCCGCGAGAACCCGCGTCACCGACAGGAACGATGCGTATGCAAGAAGCGGTAGCTGCAATTCTGGTCTGCAATCGTGAGATCTTCGTCATCCGCCGCCAGGAGAATCTGCGCGCCTTCCCCGGCTATTTCGCTTTTCCGGGCGGCAAGGTGGAGGCGGAAGACCGGGACCGGGGCTATCCCCATCCGCCCCTGCATTCTCTGCCCGGCCACCTGGCTGCTGCCCTGGTGCGGGAGCTGCAGGAGGAGCTGGATTTCGATCTGGAACAGGCGGTGACGCAAGGGACGGTCACGGCCATCAGCCACTTCGGCGAGGCGATCACGCCCCCCTTTGCCGCGCCGCGCTTCAACGCCCATTTCCTCAAGATCGAGCTGGCGGAGCGTCCCGCCTTCCGGGCCGACGCCCGGGAGATCGCCTGGTCGGGATGGCTCGACCACCGCGAGCCCTACTGCCGCTACCTCGCCGGCGAGGCGCTCATGGTGGCGCCGGTCATGAACGCGGTCCGGGCCCTGGCCGAGGCGATCGATGCCCCCGGCACCGCTCCCTTCAACCTCGCCTACGACGAGGCGCGGGAGCTCCCTTTCCTGGAAGCCGTCCACGGGTTGGGGCTGATCCCCGTGCCCTCCCATACCCTGCCGCCGGCCAAGACCACCAACGCCTTGCTGATCGGCGATGGCCGGGGCAAACGCATCCTCGTCGATCCCTCCCCCTGCTCGGAGACGGTATACGGCAAGCTGCTGGACACCCTGGAGGGGCGCCGGCCCGACGTCCTCTTCATCAGCCACCACCACCCCGACCACCACGAGCAGGCCCCGCGCCTGGCTCGGGAACTGGGCGTGCCGATCTGCTGCTCGGCCCGGACCCGGGAAGACCTGGAGGAATACTACCGGTCCGGAGAGCTTTCCGGGGTCGCCTTTTCGATCGTGGCGGAAGGGGAGGAATTGACCCGCTGGCTGGATCAGCCGGTGCGCTGCCTGGCTCTACCCGGGCACAATGAGGGCATGTTCGGGCTGGCGCCGGACAACTTGGCCTGGCTTTTCGTGGCGGACCTGGTCCAGGCCGGGGCCAGCATCGTGGTCCCTGAGCACGGCGGTGACATGCGGCGGTACTTCGCCACCCTGCGGCGGGTGATCGATCTTGCCCCCCGAGTACTGGTCCCCTCCCACGGCTTGCCGGCGGGGGGCATCCACATGGCGGCCCGGACTCTGGAGCATCGGCAGCGGCGCGAGGCGCAGATCCTCCGCTGCCGGCAGGCGGGAATGGACGTCGACGCCATCGTTGCGGAACTCTAT
>Ga0210142_1000349_pt1 | contig 10505 bp, 2 predicted proteins | sample Goodyear_PhragC__FD_184869 | JGI IMG/M metagenome (GOLD analysis project Ga0210142, IMG submission 184869) | Wetland microbial communities from San Francisco Bay, California, USA, that impact long-term carbon sequestration - Goodyear_PhragC_D2... | ecosystem: Environmental > Aquatic > Marine >...
CTCCGGCGTCCCCGCCGGCAGCTTCCAGCTCGACGCCACCGATCCCAGCAACGGCCTGGCGGGGAGTTCCAGTGGCACCCTCAGCTACGAGGGCCAGACGGTCGGCACCGAGCTGCATATCGCCCCCACCGGCTCCATCGAGGGCCAGGTCTTCCTCCCCGACGGCACCACCCCGGCGACCAACGTGCGGCTGGTCTTCCGCAAGACCTCCTACCTGGTCGACGCCACATCCGGCAGCTTCGCCTTCGGCAACCTGCCGGCGGGGAGTTCCTACACCCTGAGCGCCTACGAGACTACCAGCCACCGCGCCCAGAGCCGTACTGTGATCATCGCCGCCGACGGCGACGTGGCGGTGGCGCAGATCGTGCTGCGCGGCGTCGGCACCGTGGCCGGCACCATCTTCGACACCGACGGTGTCACCCCCCTGTCCGGGGCGCTGGTGAAGATCCACGCCGCCGGCCTGACCACTGCCGACTACGCGACCTACACCGACCTCGACGGCAACTACCGGTTTGGCGACGTGCCGGCCGGCAGTTTCTCCCTCAACGTCACCCACCCACAGCGGATCACCGCCGCCGCGGCCTCGGGCACCCTGAGCAGCGAGGGGGAGACGGTCACCAAAAACCTGGTCATCGGTCCGGTCGCCGCGGTCACCGGCACGGTGCTGCTGGCCGACGGCGTAACCCCGGCGGTCGGCGGCGGCGTCAAGTACACCGACAACGCGGGGCGCAGCTTCACCGCCCTGATCGATGCCGACGGCCACTTCCGCATCGACAGCATCCCGGTCCCGGCCAGCTTCAGCCTCTATATGGCCGACGCCCAGGACCTCGGCTTCAACCGCGCCGCCGGCTCCCTGACCGTCAACGGCCAGCTCTTCGACGTCGGCACCGTGGTCCTCGACGACCAGGCGATCGGCGTCGTCGCCGTCGATCCGACCGCCGGCACCGTCGATGTCCCGGTCTTCCGGGCGGTCAGCGTCGTCTTCTCCGAGCCCTTCGACCTGGCAACGGTCAACAGCGGCACCGTCTACCTGGCCCAGGGGACGACCAAGGTCGCCTGCGGCTACGCCATCGCCGGCGACCACCGCAGCGTAACGTTGACGCCGAACGCCCCCCTGACCGGATTCACCCTCTACAAGCTGGTGGTCACCAGCGCCGTCAAGGACCTGGTCGGGCGCACCCTGCCGGCCACCTTTGTGAGCACCTTCACCACCATCGACAATGTTCCTCCCGCCATCGACAGCGTCGCCCCGGCCGCCGGGGCCAGCCAGATCCCCCTCGACGGCACGGTGCGACTCACCTTCAGCGAGGCTGTCGACCCTGCCGCCCTGGACGGCATCGCCCTGCTGCAGGGTGGCGCGCCGGTGGCGGTGCGTCTCGACTTGGTCCAGGAAGGGCGGGTGGCGATCCTCACCCCGCTCGCCTCGCTGGCCGCCAACCGCCAGTACACGGTGAGTGTCGCCGGGGTGCGCGACATCCCCGGCAACGTCATGGCCGGCACCTTCACTTCCAGTTTCGCCACCATCGACACCCTGCCGCCGACGGTCGCCGACCTGACCCTCGCCACCGGCGCCAAGCTCATCGCCGGCACCGACGTCACGCTCAGCGCCGCCGTCGCCGACAGCGACGTGGCCTTCGTCGACTTCAGCGTCGACGACGCCCTGGCGGCCAGCGACCGCAGCGCGCCCTTCGCCGCCACCCTGCACCTCGACCACGCCGGGGACATCGTGGTCAAGGCGGTCGCCGAGGACCAGGTCGGCAACCGCGGCCCGGCCAAGCAGCTGGTTCTCACCGTCGTCGCCGACCAGCCGCCGAGCGCCACCATCGCCGCGCCGGCTTCCGGCGCCATGGTCGACAGCGGTGCCGCCCTCAACGTCACCGTCCAGGCGGCCGACGACCTCGGCGTGCAGACCATCACCCTGAGTACCAGCGGCGCTTTGACCTTCAGTCAGACCCACAGCGTCAGCGGCCCCAATGCGAGCACCAGTTTCACCCTAACGGTGCCGGCCTACGCCGCCCCCGGCAGCGTCCTGGTCCTGAACGCCGTGGCCACCGACACCACCGGCCAGAGCAGCAGCGCCGCCGTCGCCACCCTCACGGTGCGCGACGCCACCCTGCCGAGCCTGACCCTCTCCAGCCCCGGCGAGACGGTCCTCTACCCGCCGGGCGCGACCGGCAGCGTCACCCTTACCGCCAGCGACAACAACGCCCTGGCCGGCCTTACCTGCACCGCCCTCGGGGCCGCCAGCGGCTCCTTCAGCGAGACCGTCGATCCGCCCGAGGCGAGCCTCGAGCGCCAGATGAGCTTCACCGTCGCCGCCGACGCCGCGCCCCATGCGACCCTTGGCATCGACTGCACCGCCCGCGACGCCTCCGCCAACGAGCGGACCGCCTCGCTGGTCATGCAGGTGGCCGACGTGGTGCCGCCGCAGATCCTCGCCAGCACCCCGGCCGACGGCGCCAGCGAGGTGCCGACCCACAGTGCGCTCAGCGTCCGCTTCGACGAGCCGCTGGCGGCAGAGAGCCTCCAGCCCGGGACGGTGACCCTGGCCGACAGCGCCGGCACCGCCGTCGCCGGCAGCGTCGCCCTCTCCACCGACGGCCAGCAGCTGACCGTCACCCCGGCCGCCCCCTTGGAGGTCGGCAAAGCCTACACCCTGAGCGTCGCCACCAGCGTCGCCGACCTCGCCGGCAACCGCCTGGCGGCGCCCTATGCCGTAAGCTTCACCACCGACGCCACCGGCCCGAAGATCGCCGCCGTCAGCCCCCTGGCCGACTCCACCGACGTCCCGGTCGGCACCAGCATCGGCATCGCCTACAACGAACCGCTCGACCCGGCCAGCCTTACCGCCGAGCTCTTCCAGCTCAGCTCCGAGTTCGGCCCCGTCGCCGGCAGCCTCAGCCTCGGCGCCGACGGCAAGACCGTCCTCTTCAAGCCGCTAGGCCAGCTCGGCTTCAGCCGCGCCTACACCATGACCGTCACCGCCGGTGTCCGCGACCTGTCGGGGAACGCCAGCAGCGGCGGCGAGGTCTTCCACTTCACCACCCGGGCGCCCGACGCCGATTTGGTCGGGTTGTGGTCTATGGATGGGGATTGGAAGGATGCATCGGGGAACGGGCATGATGGGATGGCCTATGGCGGGGCGATGTTCACCGACGATCATATCGAAGGTTCGGCCGCGGGGAATTTCGACGGCAGCGGCGATTATGTGACCGTCGGCAACCTGTACGGAAGCTTCCCGCAAAACACCTTCAGTATCGAAACTTGGGTGAAGTTGAGCGATACGGGCAGTGGCGGGAGGAGGACCTTTGCCGGTGGCACGGGACGATATGCGGACTATTCCATTGGCCTGGCTTCGGACAAGTTCACGGTTTTTGTGGGCGATAGTGGAAAGGTCATCTATGCCAATTCCAATATTGTCCCCGTTTTAGGCGATTGGTATCACATTGCTGGAACCTTCGATGGGAGCAGGCTGAAGTTGTATGTCAACGGTGTGCTCGAAAGTGATGTGGCTGCCCAATGGTGGCAGGCGAACGGAGGAGTTGATTTTTACCTCGGCAGCGAATACTGCTGCAGCGGGAACAATTTCAATGGCTTGCTCGATGATGTGGCTCTCTATCGGCGTGCCCTTTCGCCGGCAGATATTTTCGAGCACTACAACGCTGGCCTGACCGATGATCGTGTGCCGCCAGCCCCGCCGACGGTGGATGCCGTCGCTTCCCCGACCTTCAACTCCACGATCCTCCTTTCCGGCACCAAGGATGCCGAGGCCTCGATCCGGGTGAACGGCCGGCAGATCGTCGGTCACGACTCGGCCACCACCTGGCAAGCGCCGTACCCGCTGCAGCCCGACCAAAACATCCTGGAGGTGGAGAGTCGCGATCCCGCCGGTAATCGGAGCGAGGGCGTACCCCTTACGGTCGAATTGCTGACGGCCAATCAGTTCGATCCGAGTATCGTCGGCCTGTGGCGGATGGAGGGGAGCTGGCTCGATTATTCTGGGAACGGGAACGATGGCAGCGCCCACGGCATGGTCGGTTTCGGCGACGGTGTCGCCGAGGGCAGCGAGGCCGGCGCCTTCAACGGGTCAGCGAACAACTGGATCGAAGTCCCCAATGCGGACGTGCTGCATTCGGACCGCCAATTGACCGCCACGGGATGGTTCCTGGCTAACTCCTTGGCCCCGACCTGGCAAAACATCTTCTGGAAAGGTAATACCCCGGATTGCACGACCAACTGCGAGAATCGGGAGTTTGGCCTCTGGCTGAACAAGGCTGGGTATCTGCATCTGGCAGCAACTTCTGTCGATAACGTGGGCGTTGGACAAACGCCCCTGGTTACCGCCAACGGCCTCGTGGGGACCGGAAAATGGCACCATTTTGCCACGGTGATCGACGCCGACGCAGAGGTGATGAAGATCTTCCTCGACGGCAACGAGGCCGCCAGTACCTATTTCAGCGGCGCCGGTATCCGAACTACGACAGGACCGTTGTTGATCGGCAATCTCCCCAATGGTGGCCAGCCATTTAATGGCAAAATCGACGATCTGACGATTTACAACCGTGCCCTGAGTGCCGAGGAAATCCGTCAGAACGCCCAAGCTTCCCTGCCAAAGGTCTCGCTGACCAGTTCCGGTCAGGATGTGCAGTACGAGCCGGGTCAAACCGGCACCGCCTCTTTTGTGGCGATTGACCCGGACGGTATTGTCAGCATCAGTTGTGCCGCGGCGCAAGCTGCCAGCGGCAATCTGGAGATACCCGTCGATCCGCCGCAATACACCGTCAGCGGAACGTTCCAGTTCGCGGTGGCAGCCGATGCGCTCCCTTCCGCCCCAGCCTCTTTGACCTGTACGGCCATGGACGCCTTGGGCCACGTCGGCTCCCGGACCATCCCTTTGACGGTGGCTGACATCGTTGCGCCGCAGCCGGTGGGAACCTCGATCGCCGATGGAGCCACCGGCGTTTCGGCGACCAGAGTTATTTCCGTGACCTTCGGCGAGGCCCTTTCCTCTTCGAGTGTTGACGGGACAACGGTTACTCTGACCAACCAGAATTCGGGTTCCATGGTGCCGGGTGCTGTCCTGCTGTCCGCCGAGGGCAAGACGATCACCTTCAAGCCTGCAACAGACCTGTTGGACGATACAACTTATGAGTTAGCCGTAGACACGGGCATTGCCGACCTCGCCGGGAACCAGCCACAGAGCGATTTTCTCTTACGCTTCACCACCGCTCCAGCCGTCATTATAACGTTGCAAGGGGTAGGGACGTCCAACTCGCCGTATGTATTGGCCTCAGGGCGGTATGGAGATATCACGATTTCCAACAGCTACGTGGTCTTTGACGGGCTGGTAATAGCGAACTCCTTAAGCCTGAGCAATGGTAGTGTTCTTACTCATCGGGCAACGGGATTGAGTGGAGAGGAGCGCCTTGAAATCCATGCCGATGCGGTGACGATCGACGGAACGTCCCGGATTGACGTAAGGGGGCGCGGATACCTGGGGTCCTATCAGGGCGGGAACAACAGTTATTATGCCCGGACGCTCGGGAACACGACGAGTGGGGGGAGTTACCAAGGAGCGGGTGGCAGTTATGGCGGCTGGGGAAATGCCAGCGTCTGGAGTGGGACGACCAACAGTCCCTATGGAGATCTGAGCGACCCGAACGAGGTGGGCAGTGGCGGCAGTACGGCGAGTTCGGCCTACGGTGGCGGCAATGGCGGAGGGTTGCTGCGGTTGACTGCGGAAACCTTGCAGGTGGACGGGTCGATCAACGCGGATGGCAATGCCGGCTACTACGGAGGTGGCAGTGGCGGTGGAATTCGCCTGGATGTCGGAACACTCTCCGGTAATGGTTGGATAACGGCGCGCGGAGGGTCGAGTTCGAATACCTCGCAATATGGCGGTGCCGGCGGCGGCGGGCGAATGGCGATCTACTACGACAGCCTGAGCCTGACCGAAGACCACCTGCTGGCCCAAGGGGGCCAGAGCGGCAACGGGAGCCGGTCGGACCGCAACGGCGGCGCCGGGACGATTTACCTGAAGTCACATGCTGCGACAATGGCCGATGTGATTCTCGATAACCAAGGGATCGCGACCAACCGAACGACGACGATCCCGGGAGGCGAGTATGTCAGTGTCACGGTTCGGGAGAATGCCCGGTTTACGGTTCAGTCGGACCTGAGGACGGAAGTGCCTCTGACCCTGACGGCCGCGACTCTGACCGTTTCGGGCGGTTTGACGATACCTGGAGACCTGAACCTGACGAGCAGCTATCTGGAAGTTGCAGGGGCATTGCAAATCGACGGTGATCTGAGTCTCAGTGAAAGCAGTGTTCTGACTCATTCGGCAGCGACGACCGGCAGTGAATATCGACTGGAGGTCAGAGCGCAGAACGTGACGATTGATGAAACGAGCCGGATCGATGTGAGCGGGCGCGGATCCCTGGGGTCCTATCAGGGCGGGAACAACAGTTATTATGCCCGGACGCTCGGGAACACGACGAGTGGGGGGAGTTACCAAGGAGCGGGTGGCAGTTATGGCGGCTGGGGAAATGCCAGCGTCTGGAGTGGGACGACCAACAGTCCCTATGGAGATCTGAGCGACCCGAACGAGGTGGGCAGTGGCGGCAGTACGGCGAGTTCGGCCTACGGTGGCGGCAATGGCGGAGGGTTGCTGCGGTTGACTGCGGAAACCTTGCAGGTGGACGGGTCGATCAACGCGGATGGCAATGCCGGCTACTACGGAGGTGGCAGTGGCGGTGGAATTCGCCTGGATGTCGGAACACTCTCCGGTAATGGTTGGATAACGGCGCGCGGAGGGTCGAGTTCGAATACCTCGCAATATGGCGGTGCCGGCGGCGGCGGGCGAATGGCGATCTACTACGACAGCCTGAGCCTGACCGAAGACCACCTGCTGGCCCAAGGGGGCCAGAGCGGCAACGGGAGCCGGTCGGACCGCAACGGCGGCGCCGGGACGATTTACCTGAAGGGTGCCAGCCAGCAGTACGGAAATCTGATCGTCGACAACCAGAGTCTGATCGTTCATAGCAACTCAACCCCCATGTTTGCCGTAGGCCGTGGTGGCATCGTTTCCTCAACCTCCGACAGCCTCACTGCCGCCGGAGTCAATTGGAAACCTGGTGCGCTGATCGGGCTGCATTTCCAGCCCGACATCAACGGCCCGCTGATTTACCGCATCGCCGACAACGATGCGACCGTGTTGTACATTGACCCGGCTGATGGGGACCTGACCCTTTCAGCGTTCACCGGCAATCAGTTCGCCGGCGTTTACAACTTCGACGCCATAACCGTGAAAGGAAAAGCTCAGTTGGTCTGTCCCGATCAGTTGCGGATTGCGGGCGATCTGACGGTGGATGATGCGGTCCTGACCGCTCCCGATATGCAGGCATTCGGGATTATTCTGCAGAATGGCGGATTGGTGAATCAATGATCCAATGGGCCTTGCGATTGCAAAAGAAGACCCTTGGCCGAAAAAGACCATCGCCAAGATTGACTGCCACTGCCGCCAAAAACCGTAGGGCAACAGCCCCTTTTCGGAAAACGACAAGCCCCAGGCAGAAATGCCTGGGGCTTGTCGTTTTTGGCCTCAAGATTTCTTGGTACGACAAACCGAATGCCTATAGGGGTTTCCAAAGATGAACGTTCGACCACTCCAACCTGAGTTTTCTACCCCTGTTTCCGGTCCAGCCCCCGGTACTGGATCGCCTCGGCGAGGTGCGGCTGGCGGATCTGCTCCTCGCCGGCGAGATCGGCGATGGTGCGGGCGACCTTGAGGATGCGGGTGTAGCTGCGGGCGGAGAGGCCGAGGCGGTCGGTGACCGTCTCCAGCAGCTTCTGGCCGGCGGCGTCCAGGGGGCAGAACTTGCGGATGTGGCGGGCGGCCATGCGCGCGTTGGCGTGCAGGCCGAAGGGGGCGAGACGCTCGCGCTGGATGCTGCGCGCGGCCTCGATGCGGGCGCGGATGGCGGCGCTGCTCTCGCCGTCGACGGGGTCGGCGAGGTCCTTGTGGGGAACGCGGGGGACCTCAACGTGGAGGTCGATGCGGTCGAGGAGCGGCCCGGAGATGCGCCGCCGGTAGCGCTGCACCATCAGCGGCGTGCAGTTGCAGGGGTGCTGGGAGTCGCCGAGGAAGCCGCAGGGGCAGGGGTTCATGGCGGCGACGAGCATGAAGCTGGCCGGGAAGGTGAGGCTCATCGCCGCACGGCTGATCGCCACCTGGCCGTCCTCCAGCGGCTGGCGCAGCATCTCCAGTACGTTCTTCTTGAACTCGGGGAGTTCGTCGAGAAACAGTACGCCGTTGTGGGCCAGGGAGACCTCGCCGGGGCGGGGGACGGTGCCGCCGCCGATCAGGCCGGCGTCGGAGATGGTGTGGTGAGGGGAGCGGAAGGGGCGGGCAGCGACCAGGGCACTGTGGTCGGTGAGCAGGCCGGCGACGGAGTGGATCTTGGTCGTCTCCAGCGCCTCGTCGAGGGCCTGGGCGGGGAGGATGCCCGGCACGCGGCGGGCGAGCATGGTCTTGCCGCTGCCGGGCGGACCGGTCATCAGAAGATTGTGCGACCCGGCGGCGGCGACCTCGAGGGCGCGCTTGACGTGCTGCTGGCCGCGGACCTCGGCGAAGTCCTCGTGGTGGGTCCGGGCACCGGCGAACAGCGCAGCGATTTCCACTCGGCAGGGCTCCAGTTCCCGCTCGCCGGAAAGAAAGGCGACCACCTCGCCGAGGTCGCGCACGCCGAAGACGGTCAGCCCCTCGACGATCGCCCCTTCCGGGGCGTTCTCGGCGGGGAGGATCAGGCCGTCGATCTCCCAACGGCGGGCGGCCACCGCGATCGGCAGGGTGCCGCGCACCGGTTTGACGCGGCCGTCGAGGGAGAGTTCACCGAGGAGCAGAAAACGCCCGGGGCGGGGCTTGCGGAGGGTGCCGGAGGCGATCAGCAGGCCGACGGCCATCGGCAGATCGAAGGCGGTGCCGTCCTTGCGGATGTCGGCGGGGGCGAGGTTGATGGTGATGCGCCGCGCCGGGAAGTCGTAGCCGGAATTCTTGATCGCCGACTTGACGCGGTCCTTGCTTTCCTTGACCGCCCCTTCCGGGAGGCCGACGGTGGCGAACTGGGGCAGGCCCTGGGCGATGTCGACCTCGACCTCAACGGCGTAGGCGTCGATGCCGAGCAGCGCCCCGGAAAGAATGGTGGCGAGCATGGAGTCCCCCTCCTGATAAGGCCGCGGTGCGCGGCAGGTTCGCCCTTTCTAACAGAAAAACCCCGCACTGGCAAGGTGCGGGGTTCGGGTCGGGAGGCTTGGGGAGCTCAGGGTTCGAGGTCGTCGAGGTACTTCTCGGCCATAATCGCCGCCACCGCGCCGTCGCCGACGGCGGTGGCGATCTGTTTGAGCATCTTCTTGCGCACGTCGCCGGCGGCGAAGACCCCGGGCATGGAGGTCCGGCATTCGGCGTCGGTGAGGATGTAGCCTTCGGCGTCGAGGTCGAGCACCTCGGTAAGGAAATGCGCCTTGGGGGTGACGCCGATGGCGACGAACAGCCCCTCGAGGGTCAGGGGCTCCCGGTGCCGGCCGGACGGGTCGGTGAGCACCGCCTGCTTGAGGCCGGAGGCATCCCCCTCGACCCGCTCCACGGTGCGCTCCCAGAGGATCTCGATCTTGGGATTGGCGGCGAGCCGTTCCTGGAGCAGCTTGGTCGCCCGCAGGTCGCGACGGCGGTGGATGATGGAGACCTTGCTGGCAAAGCGGGTCAAAAACAGCGCCTCCTCGGCGGCCGTGTCGCCGCCGCCGACGATCGCCACCGGCACGTCGCGGAAGAAGGCGCCGTCGCAGGTGGCGCAATAGGAGACGCCGCGGCCGGTGAACTCCTGTTCGCCGGGGATGTCGAGCTTGCGCGGCTCGGCGCCGGTGGTGATGATCACGCTGCGGGCGAAAAGCGGCTGGCCGTCGAGGGTCAGCTGCTTGGTGCTCCCCTGGTCGACGAGGCTTTCCACCTCGCCGTAACGCACCTCGAGTCCAAACTCCTGGCAGTGCTCCTGGAAGCGCAGCATCAGGTCGGGACCGTCGATGCCACCTGGGAAGCCGGGGTAGTTCTCGACCTTGGTGGTGGTCATGACCTGGCCGCCCATGATCATCCGCTCGATCAGCAGGGTGCGCAGCTTGGCCCGGGAAGTGTAGAGACCGGCGGTCAGGCCGGCGGGGCCGCCGCCGATGATGACGACATCGTAAGGTTCCTGGCTCATGAAAGGCTCCGTTGGGAGAAGGACGGGGCAAACCATAGCACAGGCCAGGGTAAAAGGGAACCTTCGCCGGGACGTCGCTTCTATCGAAGCGGGAACGGGCATTGGGAGGTGCTGCCGGGCAGCCGCGTAGAAAAGGGTGGTAGAAAAAGAGCGATGGCTGGTTTGGGAGGGGGTGAAGAGGCCGGAGATCCCGCTTACTCCAGCCAGTCGAAGCTCCTGGTTACCGCTTTTTTCCACATGGCGTAGTTGGCG
>Ga0210142_1000350_pt1 | contig 10503 bp, 7 predicted proteins | sample Goodyear_PhragC__FD_184869 | JGI IMG/M metagenome (GOLD analysis project Ga0210142, IMG submission 184869) | Wetland microbial communities from San Francisco Bay, California, USA, that impact long-term carbon sequestration - Goodyear_PhragC_D2... | ecosystem: Environmental > Aquatic > Marine >...
ACCTCGCTCGTCGCCGGGGTGCGATGGCCGTTCCGAGGCAAGGACGCAGGGAGTCCCTGTAGTTCTCACTACAGGGGCGACTGAGGACGCGGCCTCGGGGCGGACAGCGCGGCCCGGCGGCACAGACCAGGTTACGTCAAGCCCACCTAGGACTCGAAGTTCTGCCAGTACCTGCTCGGAGTCGGGCCCTGCTGGCCCTGGTACTTCGAGCCGAGCTCGTCCGCGCCGTAGGGCCGCTCGGCAGGCTCGCTCAGCTGGACGAACGAGAGCTGGCCGATCTTCATCCCGTAGTAGATCGTGATCGGGAGGTTGGCGACGTTCGAGAGCTCGAGCGTCACGTGGCCGTCCCAGCCCGGGTCGATGAAGCCCGCGGTCGAGTGGATCAGCAGGCCCAGGCGGCCTAGCGAGCTCTTCCCTTCCAAGCGGGCGACGAGGTCGTCCGGGAGCTGGATCCGCTCGAGGGTCGAGCCGAGCACGAACTCGCCGGGATGCAGGATGAAGGCGCGGTCACCGTCGATCTCGACGAGCTCGGTCAAGTCCTCCTGCTGCTGCTTGACGTCGATGAACGGGTAGCGCGCGTTGTGGAAGACCCGGAAGAGCCGGTCGACCCGGACGTCGACGCTCGAGGGCTGGACCAGCGCTTCGTCGAAGGGCTCGATCCCGATGCGGCCCTCCTCGAGCAGGCGGCGGATCGTCCGGTCTGAGAGGACCACGCGCGGAGTTTACGGCCGTCGTATGCTCTTGCTCCCCTCGATGGCAGAGCCTGACCGGAACGAACGCTTTCGCGAGCGGCGGCTTGCCCGCCGGCGGCGCCAGGTCCGGATCAGGCGGACGGTTGCGATCGCGATCCTGCTCGCGGTCGTCGCGGGGGTCGCGCTCGGAGCGAAGACGGTCGGCCAAGGCCACAAGGCGGCGCAGGCGAAGTCGCCGGCGCTCCGGCCGGCGAGCCTGCGACACCGAAAGCCCGCACGCTCCCTGCACGTCCCGCCGCCGGACCACGTGCGCGGCGTCCACGTCACGATGGCGCTCGCCTCGCTGCCCGGAAAGCTGCAGCAGTACCTCACGATCCCGGGCCTGAACACGCTCGAGCTCGACGTGAAGGACGAGAACGGCCGCGTCGGCTTCGTCCCGTCGAGCGTGCCGCTCGCGAGCCGGATCGGCGCCGCCGGCCCGTACTACAAGGCGAAGCGGGTGGTGCGCATGGTCCACGCGCACGGCATCTACCTGATCGGCCGCGTGGTCACGTTCGAGGATCCCGTGCTCTCGGAGAAGCGACCGGACCTGGCCGTGCATACGAGCGACGGCTCCGTGTGGCACAACAACTCGGGCCTCGGCTGGACGAACCCGTACGACCGTCGCGTCTGGCGCTACGACGTCGACGTCGCGGCGGCCGCGGCGAAGGCGGGCTTCGACGAGATCCAGTTCGACTACGTCCGCTTCCCGAGCGACGGCGACCTCTCGCTGATCCGCTATCCCGGGGCGCATCCGCAGGCAATGAAGTGGACGATCCCGGCCTTCGCGCAGTACGCGTCCAAGCGGCTCCACCCGCTCGGCGTACGCGACTCGGTCGACGTCTTCGGCCTCTCCGCCACGCGCGACCTCGGGATCGGCCAGCTGCCGCGCCGGATCTCGCGCTACGTCGACGCGGTCTACCCGATGGCCTACCCCTCGCACTACAACCCCGGCGAGTACGGGATCGCCGTGCCCGACGATGCGCCCGGCAGCACCGTCTCCCACTCGCTCGCGGACTTCCGGCAGGCGCTCGAAGGCCGCAAGACGCGTCTCGTTCCGTGGCTGCAGGACTTCTCGCTCGGCCGGACGTACACGCTGACCGACGTCCGGCAGCAGATCGCCGCGGCTCGCGCGCACGGGACGCAGGGCTTCCTGCTCTGGAACCCGCTCGGCGTGTACACGCCGGGTGCGCTGACGCCGTAATTCGCGTCCGCTAAGGTCACGTCTATGGCGATGACGCGGACGATCGAGTTGCGGACCGAGATCCCCGGGCCGCGCTCGCGGGAGATCCTCGAGCGGAAGGAGCGGGTCGTCGCCGCGCCGCTGTCGGTCTTCCTGCCGGTCGTCGTCGAGGAGGCGCGTGGCGCCACGCTGACGGACGTCGACGGCAACACGTTCATCGACTTCACCGGCGGTGTCGGCTGCCTCAACGTCGGCCACTCGAACCCGCAGGTCGTCGCCGCGGCGCAGGAGCAGATGGGGCGCTTCTCCCATACCGACTTCACGATCGTCCCGTACGAGGTCTACATCACGCTCGCCGAGCGGCTCTGCGAGCTGGCGCCGGTGCGCAAGCCGGCGAAGGCCGCGTTCTTCAACGCGGGCGCCGAGGCGGTCGAGAACGCGATCAAGTTCGCCCGCTCGTACACGGGGCGGCCGGCGGTCGTCGCGTTCGAGGGCGGCTTCCACGGCCGCACGCTGCTCGCGCTCAGCCTCACGTCGAAGACACACCCGTACAAGGCGGGGCTCGGGCCGTTCGCGCCGGAGGTCTACCGCGTGCCGTTCCCCAACGAGTACCGCGGGCCGAGCGCCGCCGAGGCGCTCGAGGCGCTGGAACGCGCGCTCGTGACCCAGGTCGCGGCCGAGACGGTCGCGGCGATCGTGGTCGAGCCGGTGCAGGGCGAGGGCGGGTTCGTCGTCGCGCCGCCGGAGTTCGTCGAAGGCGTGCGCCGGCTCTGCGACGAGCACGGGATCGTCATGGTCGTGGACGAGGTCCAGACCGGCTTCGGGCGCACCGGCCGGATGTGGGGGATCGAGCACTCCGGCGTCGAGCCCGACCTGATCACGGTCGCGAAGTCGATCGCCGCCGGGCTGCCGCTCTCCGGCGTGATCGGCAAGGCCGAGATCATGGACGCGCCCGGCGACTCGGCGATCGGCGGCACCTACGTCGGCAACCCGGTCGCGCAGGCGGCCGCGCTCGCCGTGCTCGACGTCTTCGCGGAGGAGAGCGTGGTCGCGCGGGCGGAGACGGTCGGCCAGACGATCCGCTCGTGGATGCTCACCTGGCAGGAGCGCTGGGCGCAGATCGGCGACGTGCGCGGGCTTGGCGCGATGCTCGCGATCGAGCTCGTAACCGACCGCGACTCGAAGACACCCGACGCCGACATCGCGAGTCGCATCGTCGAAGAGGCGGCCGCACGCGGGCTGTTGCTGCTCAAGTCCGGCATCTATTCGAACTGCATTCGCGTCCTGACCCCACTCGTGATCTCGGATGCAGAGCTCGACGAGGCGCTCGAGGCCTGGGAGAGCGCTCTCGACGCTTCGTTGGCTTAGCCCCGGCCGAGACGGGCAAACTGAGGCCAATGAGCGTAGGCTCGACGGAGCTCAGCAAAGAGCGGAGGCGACGGCTTTGCCGGCGCCGGGAGCCGGCATGGTCGGCGAGCTGATCGCGGAACGCTACGAGCTCGAGGAAGTCGTCGGCACCGGCGGGATGTCGAGCGTCTACCGGGCCCACGACCGCCTGCTCGAGCGCGACGTCGCGCTCAAGGTGCTGCACGAGCAGTTCGGCGAGGACGGCGACCACGTCGAACGCTTCCGTCGTGAGGCCCGCGCGGTGGCGCGGCTGTCGCACCCGAACATCGTCACCGTGATCGACCGCGGCGAGCAGGACGGCCGCCAGTTCATCGTCTTCGAGTACGTCGCAGGCGAGAACCTGAAGAACCTGGTCGAGCGCGAGGCGCCGCTCCCCGAGCGGGACGCGGTGCAGATCGCGCTCGAGGTCGCGCGCGCGCTCGCCTTCGCCCACGAGCACGGCCTCGTCCATCGCGACGTCAAGCCGCAGAACGTGCTCCTCACCGAGGAGGGCGTGGCGAAGGTGACCGACTTCGGGATCGCGCGCTCGCTCGACCGCGACGTGCGCGGCGGCCTGACCCAGACCGGCACCGTGATGGGCACGAGCGACTACATCGCACCCGAGCAGGCGCGCGGGGCGAAGTCGACCGTGGGCACCGACGTCTACTCGCTCGGGGTCGTCCTCTACGAGCTGCTCACCGGGTCGCTGCCGTTCAGCGGCGAGAACTTCGTGGCGGTCGCCATGCGTCACATCAACGAACCCGTGCCGAGCGTGCGCGAGGCGCGGCCGGACGTCTCTCCGCGCCTCGACGCCGCGATCCGGCGGGCGATGGCGAAGGACCCGAAGCAGCGCTTCCCGTCGATGGAGGCGTTCGCCGCGGAGCTCGAGGCCTGTCTGGTCGAGCCGGACGCGAACGGCGCGGGGCCGGCGGACGAGACCCTCGTCGTCGCACCGCAGAAGCGGCGCCGGCCGCCTCGCGCCCCGGCGGAGCGGCCGACGGTCTGGCCGCTGATCCTGCTCCTCGCAGGGCTGGCCGTGCTCGCGGTGATGTTCGCTGTCGTCTTCGCCTTCACCGGCTCGCCGACCGGCTTCAAGCAGGTGGTCGGCGCTGGCGGCGGCAAGGGGTCGTCGAAGCCGGTTCACCTCGTCGGTGCCGCTTCCTACGACCCTCAGGGCGACAACCGCGTCGAGCACCCGGAGCGCGTCCGCTTCGCGACTGACGGCAGCAGCGCCACCTACTGGGAAACCGAGCACTACAACGGCGGCCTGGGGAAGAACGGCGTCGGGGTCGTGCTCGACGCAGGCAAGGCGCGGAAGCTCTCGCAGATCACGGTCACCACGGACACGAACGGCTACACCGCCGTGATCGAGGCGGGCTCTTCGGCCGGAGGCCCGTTCACCCCGGTATCGGGCTCCCAGGTCGTGAACGGGAGAGCCGTCTTCAAGCTCCACGGCGATGCCGCGCGGTACTACGTGGCCTGGATCACCGACCTCGGCTCGAACGGCTCGGCGCACGTGAACGAGGTCACGGCGAAGGGCTAGTAGCGCAGGGCTGAGCGGCGCTCGTGCCGCTCCAGCGCGAGCTGGACGAGGCGGTCGACGAGCTCGGGGTACGGGATCCCCGAGGCCTCGAACAGCTTCGCGTAGACGCTCGTCGCCGTGAAGCCCGGGATCGTGTTCAGCTCGTTCACGAGCACCTCGCCGCCGGGCCGGACGAAGAAGTCGACGCGCGCCATCCCCTCGCACTCGCCCGCGACGAAGGCGCGCACTGCCAGCTCCTGCACGCGCGCGACCGTCTCTTCAGGCAGGCGCGGCGGGATCACCAGGTCCATGCCCCCTTCGTCGTACTTCGCCGAGTAGTCGTACCAGTCGGCCCCGCCGAAGCCGTGCGAGACGATCTCGCCCGGGAGCGAGGCGAGCGGCTGGTCGTTGCCCAGGACGCCGCACTCGACCTCGACGCCGTCCACGAACTCCTCCACGAGCACCTTCTCGTCGTGCTGGAAGGCGAGCTCGACGGCGGCGGCCAGGTCGTCCTCCGACGCGACCTTCGAGATGCCGACCGACGAGCCCAGCCGCGCCGGCTTGACGAAGACCGGGTAGCCGAACGGGCTCTCCGGGGCCTGACCCCGCCTGAGCGTGACGTTGCGCGTGACCGACACGCCGCGGTCGCGCATGACGGCCTTGAAGACGTCCTTGTCCATCGCGAGCGCCGAGCCGAGCACGCCGGCGCCGACGTACGGCACCCCCGCCAGCTCGAGCAGCCCCTGAACGGTGCCGTCCTCGCCGAACGGCCCGTGCAGGACCGGGAAGACGACGTCGACCTCGCCGAGCGTGGCGGGCACCTTCGCGGTCGGGACCGGAAGCGTCTCGGCGACCGAGCCTCCGTCGGAGCCGGTGCCGAGCTCCCAGCGACCGTCGCGGCCGATCTCGACGGTGACCGCGTCGTAGCGCTCGGGGTCGAGCGCCTCGAGCACCGAGTGCGCAGAGGCGAGCGAGATCTCGTGCTCGGACGACTTGCCGCCGAGCAGCACCGCGACCCGAATGCGCCGGCTCACAGGCCGGCCTTTGGGTGAGCGACGGTCACCGGGGCGGCGGCGGCGGACCGGGCGGCGTGAAGTGGCCGACCGTGATCGTCACGGTCGAGCCCTTCGGCGCCTTCGTCCCGCCTGCCGGGTTCTGGTCGAGCACGATCCCGTTGGAAGCCGGGTCGCCGACCTCCTGCTGCTGGACGCTCACCTTGAAGCCGGCGCTCTGCAGCGTGGAGCGCGCCGACTGCTCGTCCTGGTTCGTCACGTCCGGGACGCTCGACTCCTTCGGGCCCTTCGAGACGCTCAGCGTGATCGTCGCGCCCGACGCCGCGCTGCCGCTCGGGTCCTGCGCCACGACGATGTCCTTCGGCTGGTCGCTGGCGACGTTCGTGCGCTTGACGCCGAAGCCGGCGTTCTGGAGCGTCGCGCTCGCCTGGTCGAACGTCAGCCCGACCACGTTGGGCACGCTGATCGGCTTCGGGCCGGTCGAGACGTTGATCTGCACGTCGGAGCCCCTCGGCACCTTCGTGTCCGGGTGCGGGAACTGGCCGGTGACGGTGTTCGGCGGCTTACCCGAGTGGATCTCGACCACCTTCGGCTTCAGGCCCGCGCTGGTGAGCGTGCTGACCGCGTCGTCGCGGCTCTTGCCGATCACGTCGGGCACGGCGACCTTCGGCTTGCCGCTGGAGACCTTCAGGTCGATCGGGGTGTTCTTCGCGACGTGGAGGCCCGCGTTCGGGTCCTGGTCGATCACGTAGCCCTTGAGCACGTCCGCGCTCGCCTGGTGGGTCACGTGCGGGACGAGGCTCGCCTCCTGGAGCTGCTTGACGGCCAGCGACTCGCGGATGCCGACGACGCTCGGGACCGAGACCGGCTTGCTCGCGTTCAGCTGGTCCTGAATCTTCGTGTAGGCGAACCAGGCCGCGGCCCCGGCCGCCGCGAGCAGGAGCACCGCCATCACCCACGGCCAGATCGGGCGCCGGCGCCGCGGCGGCCCCTCGTAGCCGTAGTAGCCGGCGGGCGGCGTCGAGCCTGGAGGCGCGGCACGCGTCACTCCGGTCTGGTCGGGCCGCGTGATCACCGACGTCGGGGCCGCGGCGATCAGCCCGGAGCCGGAGAGCACGGCGGTCGCGGCGCTCGCGGTCTCCTCGCCCACCGGCAGCCCTTGCAGGATCCGCTCGAGGTCGGCGTCCATCTCCTCGGCGCTCTGGTAGCGCTCCGACGGCTCCTTGGCGAGGGCGCGCAGGACGACCATGTCCAGGTCGTGCGGCACGTCGGGCCGCAGCTCCGAGGGCGGCTTGGGGATCTCCGAGAGGTGCTTCATCGCGATCTCGAGCGGCGTGTCGCCGGTGAACGGCACCTGGCCGGTGAGCAGCTCGTAGAGGACGACCCCTACCGAGTAGACGTCCGAGGTCTGGTCGACCTGGGAGCCGCGCGCCTGCTCTGGCGAGAGGTACTGCGCGGTGCCGATGATCGAGCCGACCTCCGTCATCTGGCTCGCGCCGGAGCGGGCGATCCCGAAGTCCGTCACCTTCACGCCGCCTTCCCCTCCGACGAGCACGTTGTGCGGCTTGATGTCGCGGTGGACGATCCCCTGCCGGTGCGCGGCGCCGAGCGCCGCCAGGATCTGCCGCGTGTACTCGATCGCGGTGCGGACCGGCGCAGAGCCGCGGCTGACGATCAGCTCCTTGAGCGAGCGCCCGTCGAGGTACTCCATCGCGATGTAGTAGGTGCCCTCGGCCTCGCCGCGGTCGTAGATCGAGACGATGTTCGGGTGGGAGAGCCCCGCCGCGTTCTTCGCCTCGCGCCGGAAGCGCTCGACGAATTGGTCGTCCGCGGCGTGCCGGTCGTTGAGGATCTTGATCGCGACCCGCCGCCCGAGCTCGGAGTCCTCGGCGAGGTAGACGTCGGCCATCCCGCCGGTGCCGAGCTTGCGGATGATCTTGTAGCGGCCGTCGAAGACCGTGTCGATCAGCGAGTCCGTTACGGCCATCTCTTCACCATGAGGCTAGTGATTCGACCTCCCCGCCAGTAACGCCTCCATGATCGACTTGGCGATCGGGGCTGCGGTCGTACCGCCTGCGCCCGTCTGGTTCTGGAGGACGACCGCGACCGCGACCCGGGGCGCGTCGGCCGGGGCGAACGCGATGAAGAAAGTCGTGTTCGGGTTGGGCTGCCCGCCCTGATCGCCGGTCCCGGTTTTTCCGGCCACCTTGATCCCGGGAATCTGCGCCGCGGTCCCGGTGCCGCCCGTGACGACTGCCTGCATCATCAGGTTGATGTCGTGAGCCGTGCTCGCCTGCATCGCGCGCTTGTACTTGTGCGGCTTCGTCCTGACGATCGTGCCGCCGCCGGGCGCCGTCACGCGCCCGACGACGTACGGCCGCATGACCACACCGCTATTCGCGACGCCGGCCGCGACCATCGCCATCTGCAGCGGCGTCACGAGCGGATGGGCATTCGCCGGGCCCTGACCGAAGGCGAGGCGGCCCACGTCGACCGAGCTCGGGTTCTTCGGGTCGATGAGCTGGTTCTTCGCGTTGTAGAGGCCGCTGGGCTCTCGCTCCGAGGAAGGTGTCTCGAGCGGCGGGTCCTTGTAGAAGCCGAAGCGCTTGGCCGCGTTCAGGATCTCGGCCGCGCCGATCTTCTGCCCGATCTCGCAGAAGACGGCGTTGATCGAGTGCTCGAACGCCTGCAAGAAGTCGACCGGGCCGAAGACCTCGACCTTCCCCTGATCGGCGAAGTTGGACACCTTCTGGCCGTACTCGGTGCAGTAGCCCTTGTCGACGAAGCGCGAGTTGATCAGGTAGCGACCCGAGTCGAGGGCGGCCGTTGCAGTGACGGTCTTGAAGCTCGAACCGGGAACGAAGAGCCCGGCCGTGGCGCGGTTGAGCAGCGGCGCGGAGCCGTTGCAGTCGCCTCGGATTCGTGAGATTGCTCCGAAGTTGGTCTCGACCAGGTTCGGGTTGAAGGTCGGCGCCGAGGCCATCACGAGCACGGCCCCGGTGCGTGGGTCGAGCGCGACCGCGGCGCCGCACTTTCCCGCGAGCTGCTGCATCGCCACGCGTTGCGCGTGCGGCCGGACGGTCAGCCAGAGGTCGTTCCCCTTGATCGTCGCCCCGCTCAGCTGGGCGATCGTCTTGTCGACGACGCTCTTCAGGTTCGTGTTCGAGCCGGTCAGGAAGTCGTTCTCCGACTGCTCCAGCCCTGACCGGGAGCGCGACTGGGTCGAATAGCCGACGAGGTGCGCGAAGAGGCTGGCGGTCGGGTAGCGGCGGAAGTAGAGCGTCTGCCCGCCGACGCGCTTCCGGCGGTTCCGCGCGAGGATCGTCCCGTCGGCCGCGCGGATCAGGCCGCGCTTGATCGAGAACTGCGCCACCCGCGCGATCTCGTTGTCCTGCCGGTCGGCGAGACCGGCGCTCGCCCAGGTCTGCCAGTAGGTCGTCCCGACGATCAGCGCCGCGAGCAGACCGAGCCCGACGAGCGCGAGCCTCGCGATCTGGCGGTTCACGAGCGCTCCACGGTCCCGCGGTTCGAGACCAGCAGGAGGCCCGCGAGCAGGACGAAGTTCGCGACCACGCTCGAGCCGCCGTAGCTGACGAAGGGGAGCGTGATCCCGGTCAGCGGGATGATCCGCAGGATCCCGCCGACGATGATGAACGTCTGCAGCGCGAACGAGAAGGTCAGCCCCGCGGCGAGCAGCTTCGAGAAGCCGTCGTCGGCGAGGAGCGCGATCTTCATCCCGCGCGTGACGAAGAGCATGTAGACGAGCAGCAGCGCGGCCACGCCGACAAGCCCGAGCTCCTGCGCCAGCGCCGAGTAGATGAAGTCCGTGTTGAGGTACGGGATCAGCTCGTGCCCGCTCGTCGTCTCGAAGGTGCCCTTGCCGAGCCCGGTGCCGAACCAGTTGCCGTGCGCGAGGGAGTAGAGCGACTTGACGAGCTGGTAGCTGGCGCAGTCCTGCCGCAGCGCGGGCTTGCCGCTGAGCGTGCACGGCACCGGGTGGCTCGTCCAGGGGTGCAGCCAGATCGTCACGCGGTCGCGGACGTGGCCGACGTACGTGTAGACCGCGGCGGAGCCGGCGAGGAAGAGCGCCACGCCGATCGCGACGTAGAGCGCCCGACCCGTCGCGACGTAGAGCATCGCCAGGAAGATCCCGAAGTAGAGGAGCGCCGAGCCGAGGTCGTTCGTCTCGACCAGGACGAGCATCGCGCCGCCCCAGATCAAAAGCAGCGGCCCGAAGTCCTTCAGCCGCCCCTGGGCCAGCACCTCGCGCTTCTCGCGCAGGTAGCCGGCCAGGAAGACGATCAGCGCGATCTTCGCCAGCTCGCCGGGCTGGAACTGGAGCGAGCCGACGTGCACCCAGAGCCGCGCGCCGTTGACCGACTGGCCGATCACGGGGAGCGCGGGCAGCATCAGCAATCCGATCGCGCCGAGGCCGAAGAGGTACTTGTAGCTCTCGAGTCGCCGGTAGTCCGTGCGGAGGAGCGCGAGCGTGAGCGCGAATGCGCCGACTGCGATGACGATCCAGAGCCCCTGGCGGAAGGCGTCGGTCGGATTCAGCCGGTAGATCTCCGTCACGCCGATCGCCGTCAGCAGCGCGGCCATCGGCAGCAGGTACGGGTCGGCGGCGGGCACGGCCAGCCGGCACACGAGGTGTGCGCCGAGGTAGAG
>Ga0210142_1000351_pt1 | contig 10475 bp, 8 predicted proteins | sample Goodyear_PhragC__FD_184869 | JGI IMG/M metagenome (GOLD analysis project Ga0210142, IMG submission 184869) | Wetland microbial communities from San Francisco Bay, California, USA, that impact long-term carbon sequestration - Goodyear_PhragC_D2... | ecosystem: Environmental > Aquatic > Marine >...
CCTCGGCAACCAGGCGCTCACCGCGGTCGGGGTCCGAGTCGAAGAGCTCGAGCAGGTGGGTGCCCTGGAGCGCGGCGAAGTGCTGCTCGAGCGCTCGCCAGGACTCGCACTCCCGCAGCGGGGCGGCGCTCATCGCGTCGCCAGCCGCTCGCGCTCGGACTCGATCGACTTCATCAGGTCCGCCCAGGAGTCGTCGAAGCTCTGCTTCCCCTCCTCCTGGAGCTGGGCGGCGAGCCCCTCGCAGTCGATCCCGGCAGCGCCGAACTCGGCCAGCACCTGCTCGGCGTTGCCACCGTCCTCGGGCAGCGGCTCGCGCACGGTGCCGTGGTCGGCGAAGTCCTTCAGTGTGGCCTCGGGCATCGTGTTGACGGTGAACGGCGCCGCCAGCGCCTCTACATAGAGAACGTCGGAGGCGTCGGGGTCCTTGGTGCCGGTGCTGGCCCACAGCAGCCGCTGCGGCCGGGCACCCTCGTTGGCAAGGCGCTGCCAGCGCTCGGAGTCCAGCAGCTCGCGGTAGGCCTGGTAGGTGCGCATCGCGATCGCGATGCCGAGCCTGTCGCGCAGCTCGCCTGGCACCGTGTCCATGACCGCCTTGTCCCAGCGGCTGACGAAGATCGAGGCGACCGAGCCCACCGCGGGGTCCAGCCCCGCTTTGATTCGCCGTTCGATCCCCTTCATGTAGGCGTCCGCCGCACCGAGGTAGTGCGCGCGGGAGAAGAGCAGGGTGACGTTCACCGCGACGCCGGCGAAGATCGCCTCCTCGATCGCGACGCGGCCCGCCCCCGTGCCCGGGATCTTGATGAAGAGGTTCTCGCGGTCCGCTTCCCCGTGCAGCTTCGTCGCCTGCTCGATGGTGGCGTCGGTGTCGTCGGCGAGCAGGGGCGACACCTCGAGCGAGACCCAGCCGTCGACGCCGTCGGTCCGCTCATGGACCGGCGCGAAGATGTCGGCCGCCTCGCGAAGGTCGGAGAGAGCCAGCTCGAAGAACAGCTCCTCCGTGGAGTCGGCGCCCCGCCCCGCCGCCGCCACCTGCTCGTCGTAGGCATCGCCCCCGGAGATCGCCTTGTCGAAGATCGTGGGGTTCGAGGTGAGGCCGGTGACGGTCAGCTCGTCGATGTAGTGGCTCAGGCTTCCGTCGTCCAGCATCGTGCGGGTGATGTTGTCGAGCCAGAGGCTCTGGCCCAGCTCGTGCAGTTGCTCGGTCGGATTCACAGCACTCCCTCCGCTCGCCTACGCGTTTCCCTTTGCTCGCTCGGCCGCCTCACGCGCCACCCCTCTGGATCGCCTCGCGCGCTGCTTCGGAAACCCGGTCCGGAGTGAACCCGAACTTGGTCTGGACGTCCTTCAGCGGCGCCGAGGTCCCGAAGGTGTGCATGCCGATCCGCGTCCCCCCGGGGCCCACGTAGTGGTCCCAGCCAATCGTCGAGGCCTCCTCGACCGAGACCCGGGCGGTGATCTGCGGTGGCAGCACCTCCTCTCGGTAGGCGGCGTCCTGCCGGTCGAACAGCTCCCAGCAGGGGAGGCTGACGACGCGCGACCGAATGCCGTCGGCGGTCAGCTCCTCATGGGCGGCGATCGCCAGCGCCACCTCGCTGCCGGTCGCGATCAGGATCACCTCCGGATCGCCCTCGCCGGGTTCGGCCAGCACGTAGCCGCCGCGCCGCAACCCCTCCGCCGGGGCGTAGGTGGAGCGGTCGAGGATCGGGACGCCCTGGCGCGTCAGGACGAGGGCGACGGGCTGGTGGGTGCGGTCGATGGCAACCCGCCAGGCCTCGGCGACCTCGTTGGCGTCGGCCGGGCGGATCACGTCGAGGCCCGGGATTGCGCGCAGCGACGCGAGCTGCTCGACCGGCTGGTGGGTCGGCCCGTCCTCGCCGAGGCCGATCGAGTCGTGGGTGAAGACGTGAATCACCGGCAGCTCCATCAGCGCCGAAAGGCGGATCGCCGGACGCGCGTAGTCGGAGAAGGTGAGATATGTGGACCACAGCGGCCGCAGCTTGGAGAGCGAGAGGCCGTTGGAGATCGCCGCCGCCTCGTGCTCGCGGATCCCGTAGTGGAACTGGCGACCCTCGTAGGCGCCGGGCTCGAAGTCGACCGCGCCGTCGAAATCGAGGCGCACCGAGGTCGAGTCGGTGAGGTCGGCTGAGCCGGCCAGCAGCCACGGGACCCGCTCCGCGATCGCGTTCTCGACCTGGCTGGAGGCCTTGCGGGTTGCCAGGCCCTTCTCGTCGGGCTCGAAGGAGGGGATGTCGGCGTCCCACCCGTCCGGAAGCTCGCGCTTCTGGGTCGCGTCGATCTCCGCCGCCAGCTCGGGGTGCTCGCCGGCGTAGCCGGCAAGCCTGCTCTCCCACTCCGCGCGCAGCTCGGCGCCCCGCCTGCCGATCCCGGCGGCGAAGTGCTCTCTGACCCCGTCGGGGACGAGGAACTCGGCGTCCTCGGGCCAGCCGTAGGCGTGCTTCGTCTCCCGGACCTCCTCGGGGCCTAGCGGCGAGCCATGGGCGGCGGCGGTGTCCTGCTTGTGCGGGGAGCCGTAGCCGATGTGGCTGTCGACGATGACCAGCGTCGGACGGCCCTGCTCGCCCCTGAACTCCTCGAACGCGCGCGCCATCAGCTCCGTGTCGTTGGCGTCCCCGACCCGGGTCACGTTCCACCCGTATCCCATGAACCGCGCCGCCGCGTCGTCACCGTAGGCGATCCGGGTTTTGCCGTCGATCGTGATGTGGTTGTTGTCGTATATCCAGCAGAGGTTGTCGAGCTCCAGGTGGCCGGCGATCGAGGCCGCTTCGTTGGAGACCCCCTCCATCAGGCAGCCGTCGCCGGCGATCGCGTAGACGTCGAAGTCGAAGAGCTCGAATCCGGGACGGTTGTAGCGGGCGCCCTGCCACTTGGAGGCGATCGCCATCCCAACCGAGGTCGCGATCCCCTGCCCCAGCGGGCCGGTCGTGGACTCCACGCCCGACGTCCAGCGGTACTCGGGGTGGCCCGGGGTGCGCGAGTCGAGCTGGCGGAAGCGCTTGATGTCCTCGAGGCTCACGGCCGGCTCGCCGACCACCTCGTAGTCGGCTTCGACGGCCCGCACGTCGGCCAGGTAAAGGAGCGCGTAGAGCAGCATCGATGCGTGCCCGGCCGAGAGGACGAAGCGGTCGCGGCCTGGCCAGATCGGATCGGCGGGGTCGAAGCGAAGGAAGCGCTGCCAGAGCATGTAGGCAACCGGGGCCATCGCCATCGGCGTCCCGGGATGCCCCGATTCGGCCTTCTGGATCGCGTCGATCGAGAGAGTGCGAATCGTGTTTATGCAGAGCCGGTCAAGGTCCGCGTCCCCGCTGTGCGCTGTGGTCCGGTCGGACGCCATCCGTCCCATCGACCCTATCGAGTCGGGCGCGCGGCCCGGCCTTTCCGGCCCAATCGCATCCCCAACTCCTGCCGGCGCCCCGCCCCGCCGGTCCCCGTGGCCGTCAGGGCTCTATGCGAGTCACCGTGCCGTCGCCGTTGTCGGCGACCCAGACGGCCTCCTTCCCGACCGCGATGGCGCCCGGCGCAGCGCCAACCCCGACGGGATCGCCGACCGGGCGGCCGCTATCGATGTCGAGCCTCGAGACGGTGCCGCTGACTGTGTTCGCCACCCAGACCGTGCTCGTGCCGGCGTCGATGCCGCCTGGCCGCTCCCCGACCGAGATCGGCTCTCCGAACAGCGAGCGGGTCGACGGATCGATTCGCGAGACCCGGTCGGCGCGGCTGTTTGCCACCCAGACGAGACCGCCTCCCACCGTGACACCGGCGGGGCCGCGGCCGGCGGGGATCGGCGGTCCCGGCTCGACCGTCCGCAGGCCGATGCGCCGGAGCGTCCCGGTCGAGGCGCTGCTCACCCACACGCCTCCCGCGCCGCTGGCCAGCCGCAGCGGTGCCGCGTGAGGCTCGATGCCCCGCTTGATGACCCTCCCCCCGGCGGCATTGATCGCCGTGACGCCCGAGCCGTCCTCGTCCGCCACCCAGGCCCGGCGACCCGCGAGCACTATGGCGCCGGGATGCCCTCCGACGGGGACCGTCTGGACAATGCGGCCGCTGGCGGGATCGATGCGCAGGACGCGCCCGGTGCGAGGGCTCGTCACCCAGACCGAGCCTTCGCCGACCGCCACGCCGGAGACGCCGCCGTCTATGCGCCGCGGCCCATCGACGACGTCCATCGCCGCGGGATCGATGCGCGACAGCGTCCCGTCGCGAGCGCTCGTCACCCAGACCGAGCCTTCGCCGACACCGATTCGCAGCGGGCCGCGACCGACAGAGATCGGGGGCGAGACCGAGACGCCCCCACCCTGGAGCAACAGGAACAGGCCGGCGGCAACTGCAGCGAGGCCGGCGGCGGCCACCGCCGGCCAGCCTTTCCACCAGGCCCGCAGACGCAGGCGCCAACCCCCGTCGCCACCGCCGTCGAGTCTCGCCGAACGGCCGTCCTGGAGGCGCATCGTGGGGCGCTCCGGGGCCTCCGCCAGCACCCGGGTCGGAGCCGGCGTCGCGCCCTGTCGCTCGCGGGCCGCCTCGATCAGGGCGCCCGCCGTCGAATAGCGCGCCGCCGGGTCCTTCGAAACGGCGCGCTCGATCACAGCGTCAAGCCCCTTCGGCATCTCGGGCTCGATGTCCGCGGCCTGACGAGCGTAGGGAACGACGCCGGTCAGGGCCTCGTAGAGCACGCAGCCGAGTGCGTAGACGTCCGCGGGCGGCCCGACCCTCTCTCCCCGCCACTGCTCGGGCGACATGTACTCGACGGTGCCGACGATCGAAGCTCCGCTCAGGGCGCCCGAGTCGCCGAGTGCCTTTGCGAGCCCGAAGTCCGAGAGGTAGGCGTGGCCGTCTCCTTCCAACAGGATGTTGTGCGGCTTGACGTCGCGGTGGACGATGCCGGCGGCGTGGGCGGCGTCGAGCGCGTCGGCAACCTGCCCGAGCAGATCGAGGGCGGCAACCGGCGGCAGCGGCCCGCGCTCGGCGATCCGCCGCTTCAGATCTCCCCCCTCGACCAGGCGCATCGCGACGATCAACTCGCCATCCTCCTCGCGCGAGTCGAAGACGGTCACCACATTGGGGTGGTCGAGCCGGGCAGCGAGGCGCGACTCGCGCAGGAAGCGATCGCGGAACCCCTCCTCATTCGCGAGATGGCGCGCGATCACCTTCAGGGCAACCGGACGGTCGAGCGCCACGTGCGTGGCTCGGTAGACGACGCCCATTCCACCCCGCGCGATCAGCGCATCGAGCCGGTAGCCGGCAAGGGTCGAGCCGATTGCCGGTTCTCCCATGCCGCGGTTATATCGCCGCGGCAACCGGAAGGGGCCCCTCCACAAACCGGAGGGGCCCCCACGCGGCGGTCTGAGATTCGCCGCCGGACGACTCGTGGCGCTAGCGGCGCGCTCGCCGCACCGGCTGCCAGGCGATGACCGGGCCGAGTGTTGTCGTGACTGAGCCGTAGGAGTACGAGAATCCCTCCGCAAGCGCCCGCTGGCGTCGGCTGGCGACTGAGATGGCGGAGAGGGTCTGCGTGGCTTCCCTGGCGGTTTCGGTCGCGACGAAGGCGGCCACCTCGCGGCCGTCGGAGGAGAACACCGCGTTCGTCTCCGAGCCGTCGGCCACCTGGCTCAGCTTCCGGGCCCGGGCGCGGGTGCGCCGCCCGACCTTCAGCGGCCTCGCCCAGAGTCCCTGGTCGCGCCGAAAGAGCAGCAGGCGGCCGTTCAGGGTGACGTCTTCGACGTAGGCAGAGCCGGCCCCGGTGACCAGCGCTCGCACCTTCGTCCCGTTGCGCCGCACGGTGTAGATGTCGGCGTAGGCGTCGGGCCCGTCGCCGCTCTGGCCGCGACTGAAGACGATCCCACGCGCCCAGTAGCGCGGCGCGAACTCGTCGATCCGCGCGGTCCGGGTCAGGCGGGCCAGCCCGGCGCCCGAGGGCCGTATCGAGTAGAGGTCGTCGGCCGTGCCGCCGCCGGCCTCTGCGGTGCTGCCGACGAAGACGATCGCCCGGCCGTTCGAGGAGAACGACGCCTCGTGCTCGTCGGCCGGCGAGGAGGCGAGAGCGTGTAGACCGCTGCCGCCCACACGGACGGTGTAGAGGTCGCGCGGGGAGCCCGGTGCTGCCGCGCGCCGTTCGAACAGGATGAACCTGCCGTTTGGCGCGAAGACCGGCCGCGAGTCGACGTCGGCGCCTTCGGTCAGCGCCCGCTGCCCGGAGCCGTCGGCGCGCATCGCATAGACGTCTCCGTTGCGGGCGAAGGCGACCATCCGGCCATCCGGGGAGAAGGCGGGCTGGCTGTCGGCCGGGTCCTCCGTCAGCTGGTTCAGGCGACCGTTGCGCGCGGCGAAGAGGCCGCCTTCCGGCGCCGCTTCGACCGCTTCTCCGGCGGCGTTTTCAACGAGCTCGGAGTCCAGGCTGACCCGCGAGAAGACGACGGCGCCCGACGAGCCCGCCGCGGCCGCGCTTCCAGCCGAAAGGCCAAGTGCGAGCAGGGCGAGCAGGGCGGTGAAGATCGATCGGTTGAGCATCGGTGTCCCTTTCCTGTGTGGGTGGCGATTGCCAACCGATCCTCGCCTCCGGATCCGCACGCGCCAACGACAGCGGCGCCCCTCAGCGGGCCACTTCTGGCCCGCTCCGGGTCAGCGATCGAGGCCGAGCTCGATGACGCGCGCGGCAATCAGGCGAGGACGTTCCCGGCCGGCATCGCCGCCCACGTCGAGCTTGGCGGCAAGGGCGTCGAGACGGCGTTGCGCCGTGCGCTCGCTGACGTGGAGAGTCGCGGCGATCTCCGCCCGCGTGGCGGGGCGGCCCGCAAAGGCGCCCTCTCCGCGGTAGGGGGCAACCAGAGCCGCCGCGGTCGCCCGCTCCTCCTCCGTCAGGTCCACCGACGGCGTGCTGGCCGGCACCGTCACGCCCGCCTGACCGCGCGATGCATCGGAGACTTCGAGCCTGTGGCCGCCGAGGACGAGCGTGTCACCGTCGCGAAGGCGGCGCGGGCGGTCGAGAGGCTCGCCGTTCAGCGCGGTCCCGTTGCGGCTGTCGAGGTCGGTGGCCATCAGAACGCCGCCGCGGCACTCGATCTCGAGGTGGTGCCAGGAGACGGCATCGTCATCGAGGCAGATGTCCGCCTCGGGATCGCGCCCGACCGCGGTGCGCCCGGAGGGCAGCGGGAACGAGCGCGGCTCACCGCCCTTCGCCGTCAGCCATAGCCGCGCGTCCATCCGCGCGAGCATAGTTGCCGACGGGCCGATTCCGTCCCATATGCGGACGTTCGAGGCCCATCGACCTGAGAGCCGTCGGCCGGGGTAGAGTCCGGCGCCGTGGGAGCGGACGACGAGAAGCGCATGGCGGCTGAGGCGGCCGCGGAGCTCGTCGAGGACGGGATGACGGTCGGCCTGGGAACCGGCTCAACGGTGGCCCACCTGCTGCCGGCAATCGCCCGCCGCGGACTGAGCGGCATCCGCTGCGTCGCCACCTCGGTGGCCACCGAGGAACAGGCGCGGGAGCTGGGGGTGCCGGTCGAGGAGTTCAGTGAGCTGGAGCGGCTCGATATCGCAATCGACGGCACCGACCAGGTGACGCCGGACGGCTGGCTGATCAAGGGCGGCGGCGCCGCCCACCAGCGGGAGAAGATCGTCGCCGCGGCGGCCGCCCGCTTCGTGGTGATTGCCGACTCGAGCAAGCCGGTCGAGGCGCTCTCCCCCCCGGTGCCGCTGGAGCTGCTCGCCTTCGGCCTCCGCTCGACCCTCGCCCGGCTGGGACCGGATGTCGCCCTGCGCGATGTGCCGCGCAGCCCAGACGGCGGGGTGATCGCCGACTATCGCGGCGAGATCGGCAGTCCGGGCGCGCTCGCCGCCCGGCTCGAGGCCGACCCTGGGATTTCCTCGCACGGCCTCTTCCCGCCGGACATGGTGAGCGAGGTTCTGGTGGGAGCGGGAGACGCCGTGGACCGCTTGACGCTGCCCTGATCCACAGCAGATCCGAGGAGCTCAGGGCAGCTCGAATGGCACGGCAGAGTTGATCAACTCGACTTCGGCGGCCGGGCCGCCGCTCATTCCGCCGGTCTGCCGGCGGCGGCCGCGTCGCAGACGACAACCATGTCGTCGTTCTGCACGCGGCCGGCCGGGACCGACGTATCGCCGTCGAGCAGCTTGGCGAGCGGCTCGCGCCCGGCCTCGCCGATCACCAGCCAGAGGATCTTGCGCGCCGAGGCCAACTCGGGAAAGGTGAGGGTCATGCGGCGGTGGCCCTGGTACTCGCCGGCGGTCATCGCGACGCGCCGGTCGCTCATGTCCAGCACGGGGTCGCCGGGGACGAGCGACGCCGTGTGTCCGTCCGGGCCGATGCCCAGGTGGACGAGGTCGAGCCGTTCGGGAAGCTGGGATTCGTATGCGGCCGCCGCCGCATGGAGGTCGCGACTGGTAACCGGCATTGGCCGCACGGCCGCCTGGTGGGAGATCGAGAGCATCCCGACCAGGTGAGTCAGGTTGCGCTCGCCGTCGCCCGGTGGAGCGACCCGCTCGTCGACCTGGAACATATGGGTGTGCTCCCAGGGCATCTCGGCAAGGTCGCCGAGCAGGGCGATCATCCGCCAAGGCGTTTTGCCGCCGCTCACGGCAAGGGAGAACTCACCGCGGGCCTCGACGGCTTCCCGCCCGGCCACCGCGATCAGCTCGGCGCCGCGCCGCGAGGCGGCGTCAGCGTCGGGGAAGACCTCTGTCTCGACTGCCACCTGCCCACCCCCCCGCTCGGTCAAGCCTTCTTCTCGTCGTGGCCGCCGAACTGTTTGCGCATCGCCGACAGCACCTTGTCGCCGAAGTCGTCGAGCCCCCGCGAGAAGAAGCGCTCATACAGCGCGGTCGTGAGGACGGGCGCGGGCACGCCCTCGTCGATGGCCGCGATCGAGGTCCAGCGGCCCTCGCCGGAGTCGGAGACACGCCCTGCGAAGTCGGAGAGATCGGGTGATTCCTGCATAGCCGCCGCGGTCAGGTCGAGCAGCCAGGAGCCGATCACGCTGCCCCGCCGCCAGACCTCCGCCACCTCGGGCAGGTCGAGGTCGTACTGGTAGTACTCCGGCTGCTCGAGTGGCGCCGTCTCCGCATCGGCCTCGCGCTTCACCTTGCCGGCGTTGGCGTTGCGAAGGATGTTGAGCCCCTCGGCGTAGGCGGCCATCACGCCGTACTCGATCCCGTTGTGGACCATCTTCACGAAGTGGCCGGCGCCGTTCGGCCCGCAGTGCAGGTAGCCGTTCTCCGACGGAGATGGATCGCCGGAGCGGCCGGGAGTGCGCTCCGCAGACTCGACTCCCGGCGCCAGCGTGGCGAAGATCGGGTCGAGGCGGCTCACGGCCCCCTCCGGCCCCCCGATCATCAGGCAGTAGCCGCGCTCCAGGCCGAACACGCCGCCGCTCGTGCCGCAGTCGACGAAGTCGATCTCCTTCTCGCGAAGCATCTCCGCGCGGCGGATGTCGTCGCGGTAGTAGGAGTTGCCCCCGTCGATAATCGCGTCGCCCGGCTCGAGCACCACCGCGACGTCCTCGATGGTCTTCTCGGTGATCTCCCCAGAGGGGACCATCACCCAGACGCCCCGCGGCGCGGCCAGCTTCGAGGCCAGCTCCTGCAGCGAGCTGGCGCCGTCGGCGCCCTCGCCGGCTAGCTCGGAGATCGCGTCCGGGTTGACGTCGTAGACGACGCAGCGGTGGCCGTCGCGCATCAGGCGCCGGGCCATGTTGGCACCCATCCGGCCGAGACCGACGATTCCGAGCTCCATCAGCAGCGCCTCCCTCGAGAATTCCGCCCTGGCTCCATGTCGCTCTAACCCTACGCGACCACGTACCGGCTCGGATAGCCTGGCAACCGATGGCCAAGCGGAACGATGGGGCAGCCGCGGACGTGCTGACGATCTTCGGGATCAGCGGCGACCTGGCGAAGAAAATGACCTTCCGGGCGCTCTACCGGCTGGAGGCGCGCGGCAAGCTCGACTGCCCGATCGTCGGCGTGGCGCTCGACGACTGGGATGACGCCAAGCTGCGAGAGCACGCCCACAACGCGATCGGCGCCACGGTCGGCAGCCCCGACGAGGACGTCTTCGACCGCCTCGCCGCGCGCCTCTCCTACGTGCAGGGCGACTACTCCGACTCCGCCACATTCGAGCGGGTCGGCGAGGCGATCGGCAAGTGCCGCCAGCCCGTCTTCTACCTGGAGATCCCCCCGTCGCTCTTCGCCACCGTGGTGGGCGGCCTGGGCGAGGCCGGACTGACCGAGAGCGCCCGGGTGGTGATCGAGAAGCCGTTCGGGCACGACCTCGACTCGGCCCGAGCGCTCAACGCCAAACTGCACGAGATCCTCGCCGAGGACCAGATCCTGCGGATCGACCACTACCTCGGCAAGGAGCCGGTGATGGACATCGCCTACCTGCGCTTTGCCAACTCCCTACTGGAGCCGGTCTGGAACCGCGAGCACGTCGCCCACGTGCAGGTGAC
>Ga0210142_1000352_pt1 | contig 10460 bp, 12 predicted proteins | sample Goodyear_PhragC__FD_184869 | JGI IMG/M metagenome (GOLD analysis project Ga0210142, IMG submission 184869) | Wetland microbial communities from San Francisco Bay, California, USA, that impact long-term carbon sequestration - Goodyear_PhragC_D2... | ecosystem: Environmental > Aquatic > Marine >...
TGCGGCCGCCGCCCGAGGGTGCGGCGACCGGCCCAGAGCCGGGACCGAACGGCGAGGCGAAGATGCGCTTCTCGCGCGCGACGATCAACGGCAGGCCCTTTCCGGCCCGCTGCACGAAGCCTCCGCTGCCGGTCAGCAAGCGGCGCGGGAACGTAGTGTCCACCTCTACGAAGGTGCGCGCCGGAACCGGGCCGGCCTCGGCGCTGACCAGGCTCGGCCTCAGGATGCGCGTCCGGCCACGCACCGCCGCCGGGTGACCCCAGATCCGGAGGAGGCTGCGCTCGCGTTTGGCTGCCGGTCCAGGGAGGACGATCGAGGCATGCAGCGCCCCCAGCGGCACAGGCCACTGGTCACCCCAGACCTGGAGGTACAGGTTGCCCACGTCGTCGTATGCCGTCACGTAGCCGTGCATCCGGTACGACACCGTGAAGGTGCGCGTCGTGTCCTTGGCCGAGAAGTGCCACGCCACCTGCTTCCAGAGCTCAGGTGTCTCGAGGACGCCGTACGTGCCCGGGTCCCCGGACGAGCCGACGCGGGCGTCGGCGCCCGGCGCGTACTGGCGCCCGTTCTCGGCGACCTGGATGTCGTCGACCGACTGGTCTCCGACCACCGGGATGAGCCGATAGGCGCCGTGAAAGCTGCCGTCGAACTCGAACGTCAGCCTCTCGCTTGCGATCACCGAGCCGTCGGGTGCGATCCGGAAGACTTCGTCTGCGCGCACCAGCCGGTAGCTCTTTGCAAGAGCCGTCGGCACCGCAGCGAGGGCAGCCGCGAGCGCCACGATCAGGGCGGTCCGCTTGATCGGGCGAGGTTAGACGGTCGAGAGCGGCGCGTCCGACGCGGTCGGGAGCTCGTCGAAGGCCAGGTCGAAGACCTCGGCGAGGGCGGCGACCGCGTGCGGCACCACTTCTTTGAGCGCGACCGGCCGGCCGAGCTCGCGGGCGATGGTCGTGAACGCGGCGTCATCGAGCCCGCAGGCCGTGATCCAGTCGGTAAACGGCGCCGGGTCGAGGTCGACGTTGAGCGCGTACCCGTGCGTCGTGACCCACTTCGAGATGTGGATCCCGATCGACGCGATCTTCCTGGGAGGCGACTCGAGCCAGATGCCCGTGAGGCCGTCGATGCGCGTGGCATCGACTCCGACCGGCGCCATCGTCCGGATCAGCGCCTCCTCGAGGTCGCGGCAGTAGCGCTTGACGTCTTGCCCGTGGCGCGTGAGATCGAAGATCGGGTAGCAGACAAGTTGGCCGGGCCCGTGGTAGGTCGACTTGCCGCCGCGGTCGGTCTCGACGATCTCGACGTCGGCCCCTTCCGGCACGTGCAGCTCTCCGGGCTCGGTCCGGCGGCCGACCGTGATCACCGGCGGATGCTCGAGCATGACGACGGTGTCCGGCAGCTCACCGCGCAGAACGCGCTCGGCGAGCGAGCGCTGCAGGTCCCACGCCTCGAGGTAGGAAACGCGGCCCGGCTGGAGCAGGTAGGCCTCGCGGCTCACGCCCGGAGCGTAGCGGCCTGTGCTGCCGCCAAGCAGGCGAGCCCGGCGATCGTCACCGCGACCACCGCGGTGCCTGCGGCCGAGAACTCCGAGGCGGAAACGAGCCAGACGATCCCCGCGATCGCGCTGAGCGCGTTGCCGAGGGCGAGCTGCTTGACGCCGACCCGTCCGCTCCAGATCACGATGCCGAGCAGGATCAAGGCGGCTCCGACCACGAGGAGCACGATCGTGCCGACCGGGCGCGGGAAGTCGCCGCCGTCGAGGGCACCGGCGGCCGCGCCGATGACCACTGCCGTACCCAGCACGGTCTCGAAGAGGGCGTCGAGCTTGATCAGCATCCGCTGTCTCCGCGGCTCACGCTGAGGACCGGCTCAGCGCCGAGCAACACGCCGATCCGTTCGGCCTCGCCCTCGAGCTCTCAACAGATGGCTACGAGCTAGCCGGCCTCGGCGGACCGGCTCCCAGGAATCAGTAGGCGCTTTCGTCCCAGGATTCGAGATTTTCCCGCAGCTCCTTCATGAACTGCGCGGCGTAGGCGCCGTCGACCAGCCGGTGGTCGTACGAGAGGCAGAGGTTCATCATCGGCCGGATCGCGATCACGTCCTGGCCGCTCTCGTCCTGGACGACGACCGGTCGTTTGACGAGCGCCTCGACGTCGAGGATCGCGACCTGCGGCTGGCTGATGATCGGCGTGCCGATGATCGCGCCCCAGCCGCCAGGGTTGGTGATCGTGAAGGTCCCGCCCTGGACGTCGTCCGGCGTCAGCTTCTTGTTGCGCGACCGCTCGGCGATGTCGGCGATCGCTCGCGCGAGGCCGAGCAGGTTCAGGCCCTCCGCGTTCTTGATCACCGGCACGATCAGCCCCTGACCGCCGCCGAGCGCGACCGCGATCCCGAGATTCACGTAGTTCTTCCGCACGATCTGCTCGCCGCGGATCTCGGCGTTCACCCACGGCCAGTTCTTCATCGCTTCGATCGTCGCCCGGGCGATGAACGCGAGGTACGTCGGGTTGACGCCGTAGCTCTTCTGGTACTCGGGCTTGAGCTTCTCGCGCAGTGCGACGACCTTCGCCATGTCGATCTCGAAGACGGTCGTGACGTGGGCGGAGGTGTCGAGCGAGCGGCGCATGTGCTCGGCGATCCCGCGGCGCATCGCGTTCATCGGCTCGATCGTCTCGCCTACGCCTGCGGCGACCGGTTCGGGCTGCGGCTTCGCCGGGGCCGGTGGGGCAGCTGCCGGTGGGGCAGCTGCCGGCGCGGGCTCGGGCGGCGCCTCCGGGGCTGCCGCGGGCTCCGCCGCCGTGGGCTCGGGCGCCGTGGGCTCGGGCGCGGGCGCAGCGGCTTCCTCCTGCGGGGCGCGTTCCCCCTGCGGGGCTGGGGCTCCGCCGGACTCGACGAACGCCATGATGTCCTTCTTCGTCACGCGGCCGCCGCGGCCGGTGCCCTCAACCCGGCCGACGTCGACGCCGTGCTCCGAGGCGATCCGCGCGACGACAGGCGAGACGAAGGTCTTCTCACCCGCTCCGTCGGCGCCGTTCGCAGGCGCTGGAGCTGCCTGTGCGGGAGGCTGCGCGGGCTCGGGCGCCGCCGCGACCGGCTCGGTCTCGGTCTCCGGCGCCGGCGCGGGGGCTTCTTCGGCCTGCGGCTCCGGCGTCTCTTCGGCCGCGGGCCCGGGAGCCTCGGCGCCGGGTGGCGCGATCACCGCGAGCTTCGTGCCGACGTCGACCGTCTCGCCTTCCTGCACGAGGATCTGCTGGACGACCCCCTCGCCGGGGCTCGGCACCTCGGTGTCGACCTTGTCGGTCGAGATCTCGAGCAGCGGCTCGTCGGCGGCGATCTGCTCGCCTTCGGCCTTGAGCCATTTGGTGATCGTCCCCTCGGAGACCGAGACGCCCATCTGGGGCATCACGACGTCGATCGCGGAGGTGGTGGCCACGGTCTCTAGTACTCCGCCAGCTCTCGCAGCCCTGCGGCCACGTCGCCGACCTGTGGGATGTACGCCTTCTCGAGCACCGGCGAGAACGGCACCGGCGTGTCCGGCGCGGCGATCCGCTTGACCGGCGCGTCGAGATCTTCGAAGGCCTCCTCGGCGATCGTCGCCGCGATCTCGCCGCCGAAGCCGCCCGTGTGCGTGTCCTCGTGCAAGACGATCACCTTCGACGTCTTGCGAACGCTCTCGAGCACGGCTTTCTTGTCCCAGGGGATGAGCGTGCGCAGGTCGAGGATCTCGACCGAGATGCCGTCGCTCTCGACCTGCTGGGCCGCTTCGTCCGCAGTCCAGACCATCGCGCCCCAGGTGACGACGGTGATGTCGTCACCCTCGCGGTGCGTGCGCGCCTCGCCGAACGGCGTCTGGTAGCGCTCGTCGGGCACCTCGGCCTTGATCCGGCGGTAGAGGTGCTTGTGCTCGAAGTAGAGGACCGGGCTCGGATCCTGGATCGCGCTGGCGAGCAGACCCTTGGCGTCCTCGGGCGTCGCCGGGCAGACGACCTTCAGGCCGGGGATGTGCGCGAACGAGCTCTCGGGGTTCTGCGAGTGGAACGGCCCACCCGAAAAACCGCCGCCGGACGGCAGCCTCACCGTCATCGGCACCGGCGTCCCCGCGCGCCAGCGCTGCTTGGCCGCGACCGTCACGAGCTGGTCCCAGGCGCAGGAGATGAAGTCCGAGAACTGCATCTCCGCGACCGGCCGCATCCCCATGATCGCGGCGCCCGTGCAGCCGCCGACGATCGCCGCCTCCGAGAGCGGCGCGTCGATCACGCGCCACGGGCCGAACTCCTCCTGGAAGCCGAGCGTCACCTTGAACGCCCCGCCGTAGACCCCGACGTCCTCGCCGATCACGAACACGCGCTTGTCGTGGCGCATCTCCAGACGGAGGCCGTCCGAGATCGCTTGCAGGTAGGTCTTTTCGGCCATGGCTTATCCGGTGACGATCTCGCGTCTCTCGGTCGGGAGCTGCAAGCGGTGCAAGGACGCAGGGAGCCCGCGTGCTGATAGCACGGGGGCGACTGAGGACGCCGCAGCGCGCCGCAGATCGCGGGCGAGAGGCGCACTGATTGTTGCCGGGTAAGCCATTGGTTACTTGTGGTGGGGCGTGTCGAGGTCCTCGGGCGCCGCGAAGACGCCCTCCGTGAGCGACGACGGCTCGGGCTGCGGCGACTCGTCGGCGCGGGAGAGCGCGTCGTTCAGCAGCTTCTTGACGCCGGAGGTGATCTCGTCCTCCTGCTCGTCGTTCAGGTCGGCGTGCTCGCGGAGCCAGGTGCGGAAGCGCTCGATCGGGTCGCTCTCGGCCCAGCGCTCGAACATGTCCTTCGGGACGTAGAACGCGTCGTCGTGGACGGCGTGGCCCTCCATGCGGAGGGTCAGGCATTCGATCAGCGTCGGGCCGCCGCCACGCCGAGCCTTCTCGATCGCGCGCTTCGTCTCGCGGTAGACGGCGAGCACATCGGTGCCGTCGACCACGACGCCCTCGAAGCCATAGGCCTCGGCGCGGTCGGCGACGTGCTCGGTCGCGTACTCGAGGTAGGTCGGCGTCGAGTACGCCCACTGGTTGTTGTCGCAGATGAAGACGACCGGCAGCTTGCGGACTCCGGCGAGGTTCATCGCCTCGTGGCAGTCGCCGCGCGCGGAGGCGCCCTCGCCGAACCAGCCGACCGCAACGCGCTTCTCCTCGCGGATCCGGAAGGCGAGCGCGCAGCCGACTGCGACCGGCAGCATCGCCGGCAGGTGGCTGACCATCGCGAGCAGGCCCAGGCGCGAGTCGGCCATGTGGACGTTGCCGTCCCTGCCGTGCGTCGGGCCGTCGGCGCGGCCCATGTACTGCGCGAGGATGCGCCAGGGCTCGACGCCGCGCGTGACGTGGACGCCCATGTCGCGGTGGAGCGGCGTGCCCACGTCGTCATCTCCCATCGCCGTCGCGACGCCGACCGCGGCCGCTTCGTTGCCGCGGCCCGTGTAGAACGAGCCGGGAATCTTGCCCTGCTTGTAGAGGATGTGGCCGCGCTCCTCGATCCCGCGGGTGACCAGCATGTTGCGGTAGACGCCGAGCAGGTCCTCGTGGTCGAGGCCGGCCTCTTTCACTTCCTGCAGCGAGCCGACGGGCTCGGCTTCACGGGCGATCGCCATCGACGCCGAACTCTAGCGACTGGACCTTTCGGCTCACGGCCGGTCCTTCGCACCGGCCGGAGCATGCGTACTTCGCCGCAGGGCGATCAGCGGCCGCCCGGATGGCGTTTCAGCACGCTTCACAGATAGTTGAGGCGAACCCGGCCGATCGGGATCATCGGGCTGGGCAAAGGAAAGGAGGCTGGGGATGAGCACCATTCCCAAGGAGGTCAACGGACGGAAGACGATGGCCCCGAGCTTCGACTACGCGGAGGACATCCGCTACGAGCATCGCTTCGAGAAGGCAGCCGGCTGGCTCACCTTCGCCGCGATCACGCTCGGCTTCGCCGGGCTGCTCGGGTTCATCGACGGGATCGTCGCCATCTCGAAGTCGTCCTTCTACGTGGCGAATGCGCAGTACGTCTTCAGCGACCTGAACACCTGGGGCTGGATCATGGTGGTCGCCGGCGTGGCCGCGATGGCTGCGTCGTTCGGCGTCCTGACCGGCTCCGAGCTCGCTCGCTGGACGGGAATCACGGTTGCAGGCTTGCAGGCGCTGACCCAACTGCTGGTCATGCAGGCGTATCCGTTCTGGTCGCTCTGCGTGTTCGCGATCGATGTGCTCGTGATCTACGCCCTCGCGGTCTACGGAGGCGCGTGGGCTCGACGGCTCACCTGAGCGCCGATTCGCGCCGCGGCGGCCGGAAGCTCGTCGGTCGCCGCGGTGCCCGAGTACCGTTCAGTCTGTGAGCAAGGCACGGAACTGGCTGCAGGAGGAGCGCCGGAAGACCCTCGGCGACTGGGTCGCCGTCTGCCTTCGCTGCGGGTTCGCGCAGCGGTACTTCGAGGAGTACGAAGCGGAGCTGCCGTCCGAGTGCCCGCAGTGCGCCGGGGAGATGCGCGGGCGCTGCCCGGGGTGCGGCGCCCGCTTCACGTCGGCCTTCGACGTCGAGTGCGAAGCCTGCGGCGGCGAGCTCCGGCCGCCCGAGCAGTTCGGCGTGAGGATCAGGCGCGAATCTCGGAAAAGCGGATGACCGTGACGAGGTCTTCGCCCGAGACCTCGCGGTTGTAGAGCTGGCCGAGGAAGCCGGCCATCTCCTCGGGCCGGCGGATCTCGGGGTTGTCGTGCTCGATCTCGCGCGGCGAGAGCTCGGCCAGCTGCTTCACTTCGACCTTGTCGATCACCGCGTCGAAGATCTTCTGGCGCGGGCTGTAGCGCGTCCCGGCGAGCACCTGGACGATCATCCCCTTGCGGTACTTGCGCGACTTGTCGCCGAGACGGATGGTCGCCGTCTTGCGCCCGCTGCGGAGCTGGTCGGCCACCAACGGCGAGTAGAAGTTCAGGGCATACATCGCGTGATCGTCTCCTGCCACGGGGCGCGCGGAATCATAGTGCCCTCACCGCCGCGATCGCGTTCCGGGCCATCTCGCGCTCGCCGTCGTAGGCGAGCAGGCGCGGCGCTTCCTCGAGTGGAAGCCAGCGCGTCTCGTCCACTTCGTGCGCGGTCTCGGACGGCAGGTCGCCGAGCCGGCCGCGCGAGTAGCGCAGCAGGTAGAAGCTGACGACCTTGAAGATCCGCTCACCGTCCCACGTGTAGACGTAGCGCACGTCGCCGAGCTTCTCGATCAGGCGAGCCTCGACTCCGGTCTCTTCCGCGACCTCGCGCAGCGCGGCCGCCTCGGGCGTCTCGCCGCGTCCGACGTTCCCCTTCGGCAGCGCCCAGAGGCCGGGCTTCTTTCCCGCGGGACGGATCGCAGCCATCACCGAGGCACCCCGCAACCGCCTGACGACGATCCCCCCGGCCGAGAACTCCCTGCGCACAAACCCTTTGTAACAGACTGTTACTTTCCGGGCTCGGACCCGTTGCACGGCAAGGCCCAGAGCGGCTATCATGCCGCTGGCACTCAGACCACTAGAGTGCCAGAAGCTGTCACAAAGTCAGACGAAGGAGGAGGCTGGATGGATTTGCAGCCGTTGGGCGACCGTCTGATCGTCGAGACCCTCGAGGATGAGGAGACCACGATCAGCGGGATCGTCCTTCCGGACACCGCCAAGGAGAAGCCGCAGCGCGGCCGCGTGCTCGCGGTCGGCCCGGGCGCCCGCAACGACAAGGGCGAGCTCGTGCCGATGGAGGTCGCCGAGGGCGACGAGATCATCTTCTCCAAGTACGGCGGCACGGAGATCAAGCTCGGCGTCGACGAGGTGCTGATCCTGCGCGAGTCCGATGTGCTCGCGAAGGTCACCGCCACGAAGGCGAAGGGTTCCAAGAAGAAGGAGCTGGCGGGCGCAAGCGCCTAGCCGCAGACGGAGGTAACTGAATGGCACACAAGGAACTGAAGTTCAACGAGGACGCGCGGCGCTCGCTCGAGCGTGGCGTGAACATCCTCGCCGACGCGGTCAAGGTCACCCTGGGGCCGAAGGGCCGCTACGTCGTGCTCGACAAGAAGTTCGGCGCGCCGACGATCACGAACGACGGCGTCACCATCGCCCGTGAGATCGAGGTCGAGGACGTGTTCGAGAACCAGGGCGCGCAGCTCGTCCGCGAGGTTGCGACCGAGACCAACGACAAGGCCGGTGACGGTACGACCACGGCGACCATCCTCGCTCAGGCGATCGTCCGCGAGGGCCTGAAGAACGTCGCCGCAGGCGCGAACCCGATGGCGCTCAAGCGCGGCATCGAGCAGGCCGTCGAGTCGGTCGTCGAGAACCTGCAGAAGCAGTCGAAGGAGATCTCGGGCAAGGAGGACATCGCCCGGGTCGCGACGATCTCCTCGCGCGAGCGCGAGATCGGCGACGTCATCTCCGACGCGATCGAGAAGGTCGGCAAGGACGGCGTGGTCAACGTCGAGGAGGGCCAGACCCTCGGGCTCGAGCTCGAGTTCACCGAGGGCATGCAGTTCGACAAGGGCTACCTCTCGCCGTACATGATCACCGACGCCGAGCGCATGGAGGCCGTGCTCGAGGAGCCGTACATCCTGGTCGCGAACCAGAAGATCGGCGCCGTCAAGGACCTCCTGCCCGTGCTCGAGCAGGTGATCCAGTCCGGCCGGCCGCTGCTGATCGTGGCCGAGGACGTCGAGGGCGAGTCGCTCGCGACGATCGTGGTCAACAAGCTCCGCGGCACCTTCCAGGCCGTCGCGGTCAAGGCTCCCGGCTTCGGCGACCGCCGCAAGCGCATGCTCGAGGACATCGCGATCCTCACCGGCGCCGAGGTGATCACCGAGGAGATGGGCCTCAAGCTCGAGAACACGAAGCTCTCGCAGCTCGGCAAGGCCCGCCGCGTCGTGATCGACAAGGACTCGACGACGATCATCGACGGGGCCGGCGACTCCGATGCGATCAAGGGCCGCATCAAGCAGCTGAAGGCCGAGATCGAGAACACCGACTCGGACTTCGACCGCGAGAAGCTCCAGGAGCGGCTCGCGAAGCTGGCCGGCGGCGTCGCGGTCGTCAAGGTCGGCGCCTCGACCGAGACCGAGATGAAGGAGAAGAAGCACCGCGTCGAGGACGCGCTCGAGGCAACTCGGGCGGCACTCGAGGAGGGCATCGTCCCCGGCGGCGGTGTCGCGCTCCTGAACGCGGCCAAGGCGATCGAGATCGACTCCACCGAGGGCGACGAGCGGACGGGCGCCGCGATCATCCGGCGCTCGCTCGAGGAGCCGCTTCGGCAGCTCGCCGAGAACGCGGGCCTCGAGGGCTCGGTCGTCGTCGGCAAGGTCCGCGACGCGAAGGCCGGCCACGGCCTGAATGTCGACAGCGGTGAGGTCGAGGACCTCGTCGCGAGCGGGATCATCGATCCGACCAAGGTCACGCGGCTGGCGCTGCAGAACGCCGCGTCGATCGCGAAGAACATCCTGACCACCGAGGCGATCGTCGCCGAGCCGCCGGAGAAGAACCCGGTCGCCGCCGGCGCCGGAATGCCTGACATGGGCGGCATGATGTAGCGAGCCCCACGTGGGTTCCGCAGGAGGGCCGGTTCACGCCGGCCCTTCTGCGTTTCAGAGGTCGACTTGGGACTTGAAGACCCGGCCGTCCTTTCGTTACCTTGCCGGTCAGCGGCTTGCAACGACCAGGAAAGGGGTCACGTGGACACCTATCACTACGTCTTGTACATCCACCTGCTCTCGCTCTTCGTCGGCATCGGCGCGGCTGCCGTCCTCGTCGTCTGCCTCTTCCAGCTCCGTCGGGCGCGTGAGCTCGTCGAGGCGGTGCCGTGGGGACGCGTCGCCGGCAAGACCGGCCGTGTCTTCCCGATCGCGATCCTCGGCCTCTTCGGTTCCGGCGCGTACATGACGAGCGACGTCTGGACCTGGAGCACCGGCTGGATCCAGGTCGGGATTGCGGCCCTCGTGGTCCTGGCGATTCAGGGCCCGGTGATCGCCGAGCGCTCGGGCAAGAAGCTGGAGCACGCGCTCCGCGAGAACGGCCCGGGGCCGCTCGGCGAGCACGCGCTACCCGGGCCTGTGGATGGTCGAGTTCAGTGCGATCGGACTTGTCCTGGCGATCGTCTGGGACATGACCGTGAAGGCGGGCACCGGCAGCTCGATCGCCGCAGCGCTCATCGGCTACGGCGCCGGCGCGGCTCTCGGCTTCGCCTTCACGAAGGCGCCGAGCAGCGAGTCCGAGGCTGCCCCCAGCACGGCCGGCCGGCTCGCCGACCGCTAGCGAACCGACGACTCGGTGGCAGGCGCGGTTGCCGGCGCGCGCAAGCGCATCAGCGTCGCGGCGGCGATCGCGCCTACGGCCACCGTGACGCAGCCGACGATCAGGACGGCGTTGAGGCCACTCACGAACGCCACTGTCGCGGCATGTGCGAGTGCGGGCTTGCCTCCGGCGGCGCGGACCCCGGTCGAGGCGACGG
>Ga0210142_1000353_pt1 | contig 10449 bp, 7 predicted proteins | sample Goodyear_PhragC__FD_184869 | JGI IMG/M metagenome (GOLD analysis project Ga0210142, IMG submission 184869) | Wetland microbial communities from San Francisco Bay, California, USA, that impact long-term carbon sequestration - Goodyear_PhragC_D2... | ecosystem: Environmental > Aquatic > Marine >...
TGCTCGCCCACATGCGTGCGGGCGTCACGATCGTTGATCCCGGCGCGACCTGGATCGACGCCGACGTCCGGATCGAGCCCGACGCGACCATCCTCCCCGGCACCTCCCTGCGCGGCGCCACGGCCGTCGGATCGGGCAGCAGCATCGGGCCGATGACCACCCTGATCGACTCGACGGTGGGAGAGCGCGCCACCGTCATCCACTCCTACCTGACCGGCTGCGAGGTCGCCGACGAGGCGAAGGTCGGGCCGTTCACCTACCTGCGACCGAACGCCCGGATCGGCGAGGGGGCCAAGGCCGGGACGTTCGTCGAGATCAAGAACTCGGAGATCGGGCCGGGCGCCAAGGTGCCCCACCTCTCCTACATCGGCGACGCCGAGGTGGGGGAGGGGACCAATCTCGGGGCGACCACCGTCACCGCCAACTACGACGGCCGCAACAAAAATCGCACCAAGATCGGGAAGAACGTTCACACCGGGGTTGACACCACCTTCGTCGCTCCCGTAGAAGTCGGCGACGACGCATACACTGGGGCCGGATCGGTGATCAGCGAGGACGTACCGCCCGGGGCATTGGGAATCTCACGGCCGAAGCAGAAGAACGTCGAGGGTTACGCCGCGAAGAAGGACAAGGAATCGAGCGAGGGAGAAGACTCGTGAGCACCATCGAGCAGTCTCAGCCGATGTCGGAGATCGTTCAGGACTACCGAAAGCGCCTGATGGTCTTCGGCGGCCGCGCCTCCGGAGAGCTCGCCTCCAACATCGCTCGTCACCTCGCGGTCGACCTCGGCGACGTCACGCTCAAGACCTTCTCCAACGGAGAGGTCTACTGCCGCTACGAGGAGTCGATCCGCGGCGCCGACGTCTTCATCGTCCAGTCGACCGCGGCCAACGAGATCGAGAGGATGACCCCGAACGACGCCCTGATGGAGCTGCTGGCGATGATCGACGCGGCGCAGGGCGCCTCCGCCCACCGGATCATCGCCGTGATGCCCTGGTACGGCTACGCGCGCCAGGACAAGAAGTCGGCTCCGCGCGAGCCGATTTCCGCGCGGATTGTGGCCAAGTGCCTGGAGGGCGTCGGGGTCGACCGCGTGCTCACCATGGACCTCCACGCCGGCCAGGTGCAGGGCTTCTTCCACGTCCCGCTGGACCACATGACTGCGATGCCGATGCTCGCCCAGTACGTCGCCGACATGGGCTTCGACGAGGAGCTCGTGATCGTCTCCCCGGATGCCGGCCGCGTCAAGACCGCGCGCAACTTCGCCCGCAAGATCGGCACCCATTGGGCCGTGATGGAGAAGGAGCGCCCCGCGCAGCAGGTCGCCGAGATCGGCTACGTCGTCGGTGAGGTCAAGGACAAGACCGCCGTCCTGGTCGACGACATGATCGACACCGCCGGCACCCTCACGGCCGCGGCGCAGACCGTCCTCGATGAGGGCGCCAAGCGGGTGCTCGCAGTCGCCACCCACGGGGTCTTCTCGGACCCCGCCTATGAGCGGCTCGCCCCGGAGAACTCGGGGATCGAGCGGATCGTGGTCACCGACACGATGCCCCAGCGCCCCGGCGCCCCGGACAACATCACCGTGATCTCGGCCGCCCAGACGCTGGCCGACTCGATGCGCCGGATCTTCACCGACGACTCGGTCTCGGAGATCTTCGCTGGCGAGAACCAGCTCTTCTAGCGGCCACCAGGCCGTAATGCGAGGGCGCGCGCCAGCGCGACCCGTTTAGTCAGGAGAGCGGAGGCGAAGCCGAAGCGACTTGTCTTGGGTGGCCGCCTGTGGCCGCGATCTGATGGCGAAGCCGTCTGCGGACGCCTCTCAGTAGCACCCTCTAGTGTGCGCCGCCATGGCGGCCGAGCCCAAACAGGGAAAGAAGGAGGCGCCGGAAGAGGGTCCGAGCTACCGCCGAATCGGTCACAAGGGCGCCGACGCGATCATCGCCGGCAACACCGCCGAGAGCTTCGATGCCGCCGTCGAGCAGGGCGTAGACATGATCGAGCTGGACGTTCTCCGTGAGCAGGAGGGGCGCCTGATCGTCGCCCACGACTACGACGACGCTCTCACACGGCAGCCGATGGACCTGACGGAGGCCCTTGACCTCTTCCTGGAGGCGCCGCTCGACGAGGTGGAGATCGACTGCGACCTGAAGCTGGCGGGGCGCGAGGCGGAGCTCGCCGGGGCGCTGGAGGGCCGCGGCCTGCTCGATCGAGCCATGGTCTCCACCCAGGAGGTGGAGAGCCTGCGCAAGCTCCGCCAGCTCGCGCCGGAACTGCGGCTGGGCTGGACGTACCCGAAGACGAAGCGAGACTGGACCCAGTACGGCTGGGCACAGCCGGCGCTGAGGGCGGGGCTATCCGCGCTTCGCCGGCGCTATCCGGGCGTCCTCGCCAAGCAGGGACCGGAGCTCAAGGTCGACTCGGTCTGGGTCTACCACCCGATCATCACGCCGAAGGCCGTCGACGTCGCGCATGACATCGGCGTCGAGCTGATCGCCTGGACCGTCGACGATGCCGATCGCATACGCGAGCTGGTCAGCATGGGCGTGGACGGGATCTGCTCGAACGACCCCAGGCTCTTCGTCTAGACCCGGCTCGGCAGGCCGGGCGTCTGGGCGGTGCCCCGCCGCTCGAAGTAGCGCCACTCGACCTCGCCGAGGACGGTGGAGGGCGGGTCCCCGTAGACCCACTCCCGCATGATCCGGTGCCAGTTGGCCCTGGACCGCAGCTGGGCCAGCACCGCCAGCAGCCCGGTCTCCATCCGCCGCCCCATCAGCTCGTCGGCGGGCAGGCTCTCCTTGCGAACCAAGTCGAAGAAGTCCGAGCGCGGATCGGAGGTCACCTCGATCATCTTCATCACGCGCCTGGGCGTGATCTGGGTCTCCTTGTCCTCCAGGTACCAGCCGCCGACCATCTTGACGTGCTCCATCAGCCGCTCGGCGTCGACGCGGCTCGTGTCGGCGACGAACCCGAGGTCGTGGAGCGCTTGCCGCAGCCCCTCCGGGTCGTCGCGCCCTGCGGCGTCCATCGCCCGCTGCTCCAGCTGGATCTGCTGCGTGGTGAGCCGCTTGGTCATCCCGAAGTCGAGGAACGCGACCCGGCCGTCCTCCATCAGCAGGTAGTTGCCCGGATGAGTGTCGGCGTTGAAGTGCTGCAGGTGGTAGATCGAGCCAAAGCAGAAGCGGAAGACGATCTCGCCGAAGATGTCGCGCTCGTCCTGCTCGAGGTCCTTGACCTCGTCGAACCCGCGTCCCTCGACGTAGTCGCTGACAAGCACCCGCCGGCGGGAGAGCCGCGAGTGCACCTTGGGGACGAAGATGAAGGGGTGGTCCTCGTAGGCGCGGGCGAAGGTCCGCTGGTTCTGCGCCTCGAACTCGTAGTCGAGCTCCTCGAGGACGCGCTCGCGCAGCTCCGAGGCGACGGCCTTGGCGTCGAGGCCCGGGGCGAGCGCTCTGGCGAGGCGCAGCAGGATGCCCATGTTGGCGACGTCCGACTCGAGGGCGTCCGCGACGCCGGGGTACTGGATCTTCACCGCGACCTTCGATCCGTCGTGAAGCGTCGCCCGGTGGACCTGCCCGATCGAGGCGGCGGCGAACGCCTCCTCCTCGATCGATGCGAACACGCTCTCCGGCCGCTCCTCGTATTCCTCCTCCAGCACCGTGCGCACCCTCTCCCAGGGCATCGCGGGCGCGTGGGTGCGCAGCATCGAGAGCTGCTTCTGGTAGATCTCGCGATACTCGGGCGGGAGGAAGTCGACGTCGATGAATGAGGCCATCTGGCCGATCTTCATCGCCGCGCCCTTCATCTCACCGAGGACGGAGGCCATCTTGAGAGCCGTCTCGATGTGCCGGGTCTCGAGCCGCTCCTCGGCCTTCTCGTCCGAGCGGACGACGTTGGCGGCGGCGGTCCCCGCGTAGCGAGTCGCCTGCCCGCCGACCGCGGTGCCGAGCTTGGCCGAGCGCCTGATCCGGCTCTGGGGGATCTCGCCCTCCTGGCGCTCGGGCTCGGGAGGGTCGGAGCGGTCACCCGGATCCGAGCGGAGGATCTCTATGCCCCAGCTCTCGTCCTCGCTCTCGCCCGCCGGTTCCTGCCGGTCCGGCTCATCTGGTTGGTCGATGTCTCGGTCGCTGCCCATTGGCTCCCGTCATTTCCTATCCTGGCGCCCGAGCGTAGCGCTCGTTCAAATGGCACAGGACCGGACCACACTCAAGGTTTCCCCTCGCGACATCTTCGGATCGCGGGCCACCCGGCGGCTGCGCCGGGACGGCATGGTCCCCGGCGTGGTCTACGGGCAGGGCGGCGAGGCCCGGCCCTTCCAGGTCCGGGAGCGCGAGCTTCGGAACGTCCTGCAGGAGGGGCAGACCCTCCTCGACCTCGAGGTTGGCGATTCGAAGGCCGTGCCCGTCGTGATCAAGGAGCAGCAGCATCACCCCGTCCGCGGTGACGTCACGCATCTCGATTGCCTCGAGGTCCGCCTCGACGAGGAGATCCAGGCCGAGGTCGCGATCGAGCTCGAGGGCACCGACAACGCCCCCGGCGTGCGCGAGGGCGGCGTGCTCGAGCACGTCACCCGCGAGATCTCCGTCGAGGCGCTGCCGACCGCGATCCCGGAGCAGATCATCGTGGACGTCTCCGAGATGGTCATCAACGACACGATCAACCTTGCCTCCGTCGCCATCCCCAGCGGCGTCAAGCTGATGGCGGACGATCCCGAGGAGATCACCATCGCCACGCTCAGCCCGCCGCGCGTCGAGGAGGAGCCCGAGCCCGAGTTGGAGGAGGAGGCCGAGCTGGTCGGCGAAGGCGAGGAGGCCCCGGAGGGCGAGGAGGCTGCCGAGGGCGAGGGCGAGCGCGAGGGCGAGGCCCCCGAGGGCGAGGGCGGCGGCGATTCGGGTGGAGGCGGCGGCGATGGAGGCGGAGGCGGGGATTAGCCGCTGGACGCTGCGGCGCCGCAAGCGTGACGGCGCCCAGGGTCCGGAGCGGGGTACCGGCCGCGCGGATGTCTTGATCGTGGGGTTGGGGAATCCCGGTGACCGCTACGCCGGGACACGCCACAACCTCGGATTCGAGGTCGCAGCCGAGCTCTCCAGCCGCTGGCAGATGCCCAAGGGCCGCAAGCGATACGGCGGCCTGATCGCTGAAGGCCGTGCCCCGGGCGGGCAGCGCGCCGCGATCCTGCTGCCCCAGACCTTCATGAACGAGTCCGGCTCGGCGGCGGGCCCGGCCCGCGGAGAACTCGGCGTGCCCCTCGATCGCGTGATCGCGATCCACGACGAGATCGACCTGCCGTTCGGCGAGGTGCGCTCGAAGCTCGGCGGCGGGGTGGCCGGCCACAACGGCCTGAAGAGCCTCAGCCAGGGACTCGGGGGGAAGGACTTCTGGCGGGTGCGCGGAGGCGTCGGCCGGCCGAACAGCACGGACCCCGAGGTCGTCTCCGGCTATGTGCTCTCCCGCTTCCGCGAGCCGGCCGAGGAGGTCCGGCTGCTGATCTCCGGCGTCGCCGACGAGGTGGAGCGCCTGGTGGGGGAGATGAGCTGATGGCGCTGACCAGCTACGTCGTCGACGAGAAGCAGGTGGCGCTGCTCCGCCTGGAGCGGGAGAAGGCGCGGAACGCACTCAACACGGAGATGCTCAAGGAGATCCTCGCCCGGCTGGCGAGGGCGAGGGAGGACGCCGCGGCGCGAGTCCTGGTGATCTCCTCCAACGACCACCTCGGCCTCTCCGCCGGCGCCGACGTCCGCGAGGAGATGGATGAGGAGGGGAGGGTGCGTCGCATGGAGCTGTTCGCCCAGGTCTACGACGTGCTGACGGCCTTCCCGAAGCCGACGGTCGCCGCGTGCCACGGATCGGTGGTCGGCGGCGGGGCGGAGATGGCGATCGCCTGCGACCTGCGGGTCGGCGGATCCAACCTGAGGATGCGCTTCCCCGGCGCGGAGCTGGGCGTTCCCGTCGGCCCCGCGCGCCTCGTCACCCTCTGCGGCCTCGCGACCGCCAAGTACCTGCTGCTCACCTCCCGCAACGTCAGCGCCGACGAGGCCCTGCGCATGGGTCTGGTTCACCGGGTCGCCCCGGCGGCAGGCACCGAGGATGCGGCGCTCGATCTCGCGGCCGAGGTCGCGTCCCACCCGCCCGAGTCGGTCGCCCGTCTCAAGCAGATGCTCCACCGCTGGGACGGCGTGGTGGAGCGCTCGGCCGATGAGGGCCGCGGCCAGGTCGAGTGGGAGCGCACCGGCCCCGGCCTGCCGTATGGCGAGCGCCCGTAAGCGATAAGAATCCCGGGGTGGCCGCTCGGTCAGGCCAGCTGGCTGCGAGGGATCGCTGGCTGACGCTGGCGGCGATGACGCTCGCCAACAGCATGATCCTGGTGGATCAGACCTCGGTCCCGCTGGCCACCCCGGACTTGATCCAGGACCTTGGAGGAAGCATCTCCTCTGGCCCATGGATCCTTACCGCCAACATCCTGCCCCTGGCGGCCCTTATGGTTCTCGGCGGGCGGCTCGGGGACCTGCTCGGTCTCCGCCGGGTGTTCGTGGCCGGGGCCGCCCTGTTCGTCGTCTCCTCGGCGCTCGTCGGCTTCTCCCAGGACGTGGCGTGGGCGATCGCCGCCCGGGCGGCTCAGGGGACCGGTGCGGCCCTGATGATGCCCACCGCGCTGGCAATCGTCAGCTCGATCTATCCGCAAGCCGAACGAGGACGGGCGCTGGGGATCCTGGCGGGCGCCTCGGCGTTCTTCGCAGCCCTCGGCCCTGTGCTTGGGGGCCTCTTGACCAGTGTCGACTGGCGGCTCGTCTTCCTGATCAACGTGCCGCTTGCGATCACGACGATCCTATTGACGCTCTCCTTCACCCCGAAGCTCGAGCCGGATCCGAATGCGCCCCGCCAGATCGACTATGCCGGGGTCATCACCTTCGGGCTCGGCATCGGCCTGATCGTCTTCGGGCTCACTGAGGGAAGCGGGAACAACTGGGGCAATCCGGACGTGGTGGGGTCGATGGCGGGAGCGGTTGCCCTCCTCATCGCGTTCGTGTTCATCGAGAGACGAGTGGCGAACCCCCTGATCGAATTCCGGCTCTTTCGCCACCTCAACTTCCTCGCGGCCAACATCAGCCAGGTCCTGGCCGGCATGGTTGAGCTGGGCATGGGATTCCTGCTGCCGTGGTTTCTGTTGCTCGTCATCGGGATCTCGCCCGAGCTCGCCGGTCTGGCGCTGATCCCGGCCACGCTGCCGATCATCCTCGCGGGACCCCTGGCGGGCCGAGCCTTCGACCGGGTGGGTGGCCGCGCGCCCCTGGTGATCGGCTTCCTTGTCCTCGCGGCCTCAGGTGTCGCCCTGGCTCTGGGCGTGACCGAGCAGTCGTATCCGATCCTGATACCGGGGCTGTTCCTCCAGGGCCTCGGGCTCGGCATCGTCCTGACCGTCAACGATCCAACCGGGCTGACCGCCGTTCCGCCGCGGGACCAGGGCCAGGCGGCGGGCATGATCAACACCGCGGAGCAGATGGGCGGCGCCCTCGGGATAGCGGTGCTCAGCGCGGTTCTGCTCGAGGACTACTGGCACCGGCTCTCCGACAGGCTCGCGCAGAGGGGCATCCACATAACTCCCGCCGAGGTCGATCAGGGCCGGGAGTTCATCCTCCAGGCGGAGGAGAAGGGGCGCGATCACGTCGTCGCCACGGGCAAGATCCACTACGTCCTCGGGGACATCATCAACGAGCACGCCGCCGCCTACGAGCTCACCTTCTTCGTCGCGGCCGGGCTGGCGCTCGTGGGGGCGGTGGCCTGTCTCATCCTGGTCCGCCGGGGAGATCGCGTCAGCGAGGGGGGCCCGATCTTCGGCCGGCGCTCGCGGTGGGTCTACGCCACCAGCGGTCGCAGCTCCGCGGTCAGCAAGCGGCCGCCGCCGGCCGGCTGAGCGCCCTCGGTACCCTCGAATCAACCGTCCCGGATCGGCCGATCCGGGCGTTCGTCGTGCCCCGAATCATGAATCTGAGACCACTACTGGAGATCGCCGAGCAGAACGAGCGCGTGAGCGCACTCCGCGAGAGCCTGCCCGCCACCGGCGAGGCGGCGCTGGACGCCTACGTCTCGCCCTCGCTTCGCCCCTATCTCCTCGCCGCGCTGATCGAGGGAGGCGAGGTCCGCGGCCCCGTCCTGGTGGTCGCGGCGGACGATCGCTCCGCCCGCGACCTGGCCGGTGACCTGCAGGCGTTCCTCGCGCCGCGCGGGGTTCACACCTATCCCTCGCGCGGGACCACCTTCGAATCCCACCTGGATCCGCCGCCGCATCTGGCCGGGCTCAGAATCGCCGCGATGAACGCGATGGCTGACCCATCGGCCGTGGTCGTCGCCAGCGCGATCGCCCTCGCGGAGAAGGTCCCGGATCCTAAGCTGAGGCCGGAGACCCTCGCGCTCCACAGGGGCGAGAGCGTCGACCTCGACGACGTCACGCTCCTGCTCGCCGATGCCGGTTACGACCGCACCGACCAGGTCGAGGAGCGAGGGCAGTTCGCTCTCCGCGGAGGCATCCTCGACGTCTATCCGGCCACGGAAGAGCGGGCGATCCGCGTCGAGCTGTTCGGGGACGAGATCGAGTCGATGCGGCGCTTCTCGGTCTTCACCCAGCGCTCGCTTGGAGATGCAGAGCGGGTCGAGCTGGCCCCGGCTGCCGAGCTCTCGGCCGAGCACAGAGACGATGCGGACCCCTCTGCTTTCCTCGCCCCTCTCGACCTGGTGCCCAGCGACGCGCTCGTCGTGATCGCCGCGGCTGAGGAGATCCCGGGCGCCCTGCACGACCACTGGGAGGACGTGACCGCGGCGATCCTCGAGGAGCACGCCCGGCGCCTCTACGTGGACGTCGCGGCCCCCCTGCAGGCCCGGGCCGGGCTGTCGCTGGGCGCCGACTCGGGCCAGGAGCTCTCCTTCCGGGCGCAGCGAGCCGAGTTCCCGTCGCGGACCCTGGGGGAGGCGGAGGGAGAGCTGGAGAAGCTGACCCGCTCCGGGTACCGCACGGTCGTCGCCTTCGAGGGTCGCGGCGAGGCCGAGCGCACCCGCTTCAACCTGAGTCGTCTGGACGTGCCGTTCCTTGGCGATCGGGCCCCCGAGGAGCCCGGCGTCAGCTTCGCCGAAGCCCGGCTGCGGGAGGGCTTCCTGGCTCCGGATCTGCATTTGGCGGTGATCCCGCAGCGACGGCTGCTCCATCGCCGCCCCGCCGCGGCGCCGGTCTCGGCCAGGGCCAGGCTCGCCGCCGCGATCGAGCTCCGCGTCGGCGACTACGTGGTCCACGAGGACCACGGCGTGGCTCGCTTCTCCGGCTTCGATACCAAGACGCTGGCCGGCGTCACCCGGGACTACCTCGAGCTCGAGTACCGGGGCGGCGATCGCGTCTTCGCGCCCACCGACCAGCTTGCCCGGATCAGCCGCTACATCGGGGCCGAGGGAGACGAGCCCGTTCTCAGCCCGCTGGGGGGCAAGCGCTGGCAGAACCTCAAGTCGCGGGCGCGGCGAGCCGCGCACGCCATGGCGGGCGACCTGATCAATCTCTACGCCGAGCGGCAGGTCCGCAAGGGCCATACCTTCTCGCCGGACGGGGAGATGCAGCTCGGCTTCGAGGCGGCCTTCCCCTATCGCGAGACCGCGGATCAGATGGACGCGATCGACGCGGTCAAGGCGGACATGGAGTCCGAGCGCCCCATGGACCGGCTGATCTGCGGCGACGTCGGGTACGGCAAGACCGAGGTGGCGCTTCGCGCGGCGCACAAGGCGGCGGTGGATGGCAAGCAGGTGATGATGCTCGTGCCGACGACGATCCTCGCCCAGCAGCACTTCGGCACCTTCCGCGAGCGCTTCGCGGACACGCCCTTCAACGTCGAGATGGTCTCCAGGCTGCGCAAGCCGGCGGAGATCAAGGACGCGCTGGAGCGATTCAGCGAGGGCAAGGTCGACGTCCTCATCGGCACCCACCGCCTCCTCTCCCGTGACGTCCGGGGCAAGGACCTGGGCCTGATGATCGTCGACGAGGAGCAGCGCTTCGGCGTCAAGCAGAAGGAGCTGCTCCGCCAGCTCAAGCTCAAGATCGACGTGCTGTCCCTCTCCGCGACCCCGATCCCGCGGACCCTGCAGATGTCGCTCGCCGGACTGCGCGACATATCCGTGATCGAGACCCCGCCCGAGGGTCGGCGACCCGTGCGCACGCACGTCGGTCCCTACGACGAGGACCTGGTGAAGCGGGCGATCATGCGCGAGAAGGAGCGTGGGGGGCAGGTCTTCTTCCTTCACAACCGGATCGACTCGCTCCACGAGACCGCCGAGCGACTGCGAGCCCTCTGTCCCGAGGTGCGCTTCGCCGAGGCGCACGGGCAGATGGACGAGCTGGAGCTCGAGGCGACGATGCTCGCCTTCGTCCGCGGCGAGCACGACTGCCTGATCGCGACCACGATCATCGAGTCGGGC
>Ga0210142_1000354_pt1 | contig 10419 bp, 10 predicted proteins | sample Goodyear_PhragC__FD_184869 | JGI IMG/M metagenome (GOLD analysis project Ga0210142, IMG submission 184869) | Wetland microbial communities from San Francisco Bay, California, USA, that impact long-term carbon sequestration - Goodyear_PhragC_D2... | ecosystem: Environmental > Aquatic > Marine >...
CCGCCGATGGCCACGGCCGGTTGCGTGCTGGTGACGACGCCGCTGCGGCTCGGGTCTTCCCGCTGGATGAACTCCCCTCCCCCCTCTGCTTCGATCACGCCACGATCCTCGCCGACTATATGCGCCGGCTGGCGGCCGGCGAACCCTGCCCGGGGGAATAAATCATTCGAAAAAGCAGAATTCAGGCAACTCTTCGAGCAGACCTTGGCGTCGGCAGAGTTCGTAGTAAAGCTGAAGACCAGCGAGATGCGTCGGGGTGAGGTCATAATCCATACAGCGCCAATAGGCGACCAGTTCCGTCTCGGGATACCATATCCGCTCCGGGCTGGCCGCCGCCAGATGGTTGAGAGCGGCAAACGCCCGGCGTCTGGCGGCACCAAGCTGGGCCAGGAGGTTCCGGACGCTTTCGGGCTGGGCTTCGGCGGCGTCGCGGCGCAGGATCCACAGGGCAAAGACGAAGGGCAGGCCGGTGAAGCCCACCCAGAGTTCGCCGAGGTCGTAGCAATAGGTCCAGGCCTGCGGCCGCTGCCGCATGCGCAGGGCCCGGTCACCGATGAGCAGGGCACTTTCCCCTTGCTCGATCAAGGCCTCGACCTCCCCTTCCGGGACCTGATACCGGCAGTGGCGATGCCCGAGAAATTCCTGCAGCAACACCTTGAGCAGATTGATCGAGGTCGCCGATTCCCCGGTCACGGCGATGGCGGTGTGATCGAGATCCTCGAGCCGGCGGGCGGAGAAGAGCAGCACGCTGCGCACCGGTCCGAAGGTACTGATCGATTGGCCGGGCAGGAGCAGGTAATCCCGCCAGTTGCGGGCGTATTCGAAGGAGGAGGAGGGGCTGACATCGATCTCTCCGGCGGCCAGCATGCTATTAAGGCGCGACGGCACGCCGGGCACGATCCTGCCCTCGAAGCCGTTGTCGTTGAGATAGTGAAAAAAGGGCGCGCAGTTGGCGTAGGTGATGTGACCGACGCGCAGCATCACGGGTTGGCCAACCGCAGCAGCCGGTCGTCGCTTTCCGGATCGAGATCGCCGGTAAAGTAGACGCCCTCGCGATCGAGAAGCTGGCCGGTGACCCGCAGGTAGGCTGTCACCGCATCGTTGTATCCTGCCAGGGAGGAGATTTCCGTAGTGCGAGCCAGGGCCAGATCCTCTTCCCCCTGCAGGACATCGCGGGTGGTAGCCAGGCCGACCTCCTTGCGCTTGAGCAGGGTCCGCAGCTTCTCCTCGGCCAGGTCCCGGCCGCGGGAGCTGATCTCGACTTTCTTGCGGTTGACGTCGAGCAGCCGGATGGCAGCGCGGATCTGGGTACGAACCTCCTCCTGCAGCTGGTTCAGGCGCGCTTCGAGCCCCTTGGCGCGCACCCGGTTGCGCAGCACCTCGTTGCGGGCCGCTCGATTGCCGAGGGGGTAGGAGAGAGCCACACCGACCTGCCAGTTGGGGTAGCGGTCGGAGCTGATATCATCCCAGTCGTCCCGGTAGTCCTTGCCCAGGCCCTTATGGGAATAGGAGGCGAGAAAATCGAGGGCGGGAAGGCGCTGATTGCGGGCTACCGCCTGCTCGATCTGCAGGCGTTCGATGTCCCGCAACTGCTGCTGGATGTCGGGCCGCCCGACCAGGGCGGTTGCCAAGCCGGCCTCGGCATCGGTCACCAGCGGGGTAACCTCCAGGGGTTCGTCACCGGCCTGGAGGGGCTGCCGGGTGTTGAGCAGCAGGGCGAGGTTGTCGAGGGCGTCCTGATGCTGGCGCTGGGCATCGAGCAGGTCCCCTTCGCGCTGTTTGACGCCGACCTCGGCTTCCAGGATGTCGATTGGCGCCATGACCCCGGCGTCGACCCGCGCCCGGTTCTCCTTGAGCACGCGCTGTGCCAGCTCCAGGGAGGTTTTCCGGTAGGCCAGCTCATCGCGACTGCGCAACACTTCGAAATAGGCGTCGCGGACGTCGCTGAGCAGGGTAAAGGCCTGGTTGCGCATGTCCTGCACGGAGCGCTGGCGGTCCTTGATGGCGAAGAGGATCGCCTGCTCGGTGACGGTTCGGCCGAAATTCTTCAAAAGCGGCTGGGTCAGGCTGAGTTTGAATTCGCTGGCATAGGCGGGATTGATCCCCGGCGGGGGCTCGGAGCTGGTCCGCTCATTGGTGAAATCAAGACCGAGCTGGCCACCGGTGAAAAGCTGCTGGTTCACCCCCGCATCGAGCTGACGGTAGTCCTGGCTGTTCTTAACGCCGCCGACGACGAAAAAGGCCGAATTGACCTCCTCCTTCGCAGACCCCCGGGCCAGGCTCAGGCTGAAGAGCGGGTCGTAAATGCCGTGACTCTTGCGCTCGGCGGCAACGCCGGCGAGCAGGTCGTAGGTCTGCGCCTTGAGGCCAAGATTATGTTCGAGGGCAATCCGTTCGGCAAGGCGCAGATCGACTTGCAGTGTCGGAGCTGCGTCAGTGTTGGCGCTGGTCAGCACCGCCGCGATCGGGTCGTCGCTTTCGCCCCCGGCGTTCGGCGCGGAGGGGCTGTCGCCAGAGTCAGGCGTCTGCTCCCGGGTCACCTTGGCCAAGGTGGACGAAGCGACCGGCGCTGCCCCTGCGGGCAGGGCCATGGCAAGCCCGGGAAAAACCAGAAAAACCGGCAACAAAAGGGAGAGTTTCAAATTCATGGCACAACCCTGGATGGAGAGTTGAAGGAGCCCAAAACCTTCTTAACATAGTCACGCACCGGTGGCCTGTCAACCGGCAATTCCGGCCAGGTTCCACCCCGGATTGCCATACTGCCGGGCCACCAGATCGTGGGCCCGGGCCATTTCCGCAGCCGTCGGCGTGTCGGGTTTCAGGTTCAGGTCGAGGCGGCGGGCAAAGAAGTCGAGGAAACAGTCTTCCACCTCTGTCACGCTCCGGGGTTCGGGAAGCCAGCGGTTCAGCCAACCGACGCTGCGGGCCAGAAGTGCCCCGCCGTCAGCCGCCGTCAGCCGCCCCCTGGTGTCGAGGGCCCGGAAGAGCCGCGCCGGGTCGAGGTCCACGGGTACCGAGCCATGCTGCAGAAAGGCCCCCTTCTGGCGCTTTTGGGCGCCGCCGGTGAGCTTGCAGCCGGCATGGACCAGTTCGGTGGTCGCCGGTGCGGTAAAGCAGGCGCTGGCCCGGGCATCGTCTGCGTCTGCGTCTGCATCGGCGCCGGGTCGGCGGCCGAGGGCCAGTTCGCTCTCCAGCCCCAGCACGGCCAGCGTTTCCCGCAGCACAGCGGCAATCACCCGGTAGCTGGCAACTACCCCGCCGGGAAACCATTCGCTCGGTTCCGGGGCGATGACCGCATAGGTCATCTCCCGGTCATGCAGAACCGCCCGTCCGCCGCTGCAACGCCTTACCACGTCGAGACCCAGTTCCCGGCAGGCGTTCAGGTTCACTACCCGCGATCCACGCTGGGCATAGCCGAGGGTGACCGCCGCCGGCCGCCAGCGATAGAGTCGCAGCACCGGCGCACTGCCGCCACCGGCCACCGACTCGAGCAGGGCCTGGTCGAGGGCCATGTTGAAGGCGCCCGACATGCCAGCCTGGCGCATCAGGCGCCAATGAATCGTGCTCATCGACATCCCCCAACGGCGAAGGCCGGGGTAGCCCCGGCCTTCTTCCCTTTCCTACAGGATCAGATCACCATCCGTTCGAGGAAGCCGGTGTCGACGTTCCCCTCGATGAACTCCTTGTTGTCCATGATCTTCTGGTGAAAAGCGATAGTGGTCTTGATCCCCTCGATGATGTATTCGTCCAGTGCCCGCGCCATGCGCTTGATGGCTTCTTCGCGGGTATCGGCATGCACGATCAGCTTCGCGATCATCGAATCGTAGTGGGGCAGGACCGTGTACTGGTCGTAAACGGCGCTGTCGACCCGCACGCCGAGACCTCCCGGGGGATGGTAGCCGTCGATCTTGCCGGGAGAGGGAGTGAACTTGAAGGGGTGCTCGGCGTTGATCCGGCACTCGATGGCATGCCCGTGGATCTTGATGTCCGACTGCTTGAAGCGCAACGGCAGGCCGGCGGCGCTGCGGATTTGCTCCTTGATGATGTCGATGCCGGTGACCATCTCGGTAACCGGGTGTTCGACCTGGACCCGGGTGTTCATTTCCATGAAGTAGAAGTTGTGGTCCTTGTCCAGAAGGAACTCCATGGTGCCGACGCTGGTGTAGCCCACGGCCTTGGCCGCCGCGACGGCGCAATCCCCCATCTTCTTGCGTAAGGCGGGACTCAGTACCGGACAGGGGGCCTCTTCGATCAACTTCTGGTGCCGGCGCTGGATGGAGCAGTCGCGCTCGCCGAGATGGATCACGTTGCCATGCTGGTCGGCCATGATCTGGATTTCCACGTGCCGGGGGCGTTCGCAGAATTTCTCGATGTAGACTTCGGGGTTGCCGAAACCGGCCTGGGCTTCCGAGCGGGCGGCAGCGAAGGCGTTGGGCAGCGAGGCCGGGGAGTGAACCACTTTCATGCCGCGCCCGCCGCCACCGGCAGTCGCTTTGATGATGATCGGATATCCGATCTCGGCGGCGATGCGTTTGGCGTCTTCAGCGCTGTGGACCCCCTCCTTGGTTCCGGGGAGGATCGGTACGCCGGCTTTGGTCACGGTCTGCCGGGCGCTGATCTTGTCTCCCATCAGCCGCATATTTTCGGCGGTGGGGCCGATGAAGGTCAGCCCGCAGTTCTTGCAGATCTCGGCGAATTCGGCATTTTCCGAGAGAAATCCGTAGCCGGGATGAATGGCGTCGGAATCGGTGACCTCGGCGGCGCTGATGATCGCCCGCATGTTGAGATAGCTTTTGGCGCTCGGCGCCGGGCCGATGCAGATGCTCTCGTCGGCCAGTTTGACGTGCAGCGCCTCGCTGTCCACGTCGGAGTGAACCGCCACGGTCTTGATGCCGAGTTCCTTGCAGGCACGAATGATGCGCAGGGCAATCTCGCCGCGGTTGGCAATCAGAATCTTATGGAACATGGATTTTTTCTCCGAAAAAACAGGTGCCAAGTTTCAGGTTTTCCCGTCTCCTGATTCCTGAATCCTGATACCTATTAAAGCCGTTCGACAATGAACAGCGGCTCGCCGAACTCCACCGGCTGGGCATTCTCCTTGATGATCTCGATGACCTTGCACTTGAACTCGGCCTCGATCTCATTCATCAGCTTCATCGCCTCGACGATGCAGAGGATCTGTCCCTTATCCACCACCGAGCCGACCTGGACATAGGGGTCGGACTCCGGTGACGGCGCCCGGTAGAAGGTACCGACGATCGGCGAGGTGATGGTTTCGTACTTGTCGTTGGCCGCCGCCGCAGGAGCGGTAGCCGCCGGCGCGGCTGCCGACGCGGGGGCTGCGGCCGCCATCGGCAGCGCCGCCGGGGCCTGGTAAGCGGGGGCCGCCACGTGCACGATCTCGGGGGTCTGGCCGCGTTTGATCAGCACCTTCTCGTCGGCGTTTTCCACTTCGAATTCGGTAATATCGGTTTCGGTCACCAGCTTGATCAGGGTTTTCAGATCCTTGATATCCATAGAACAGAACCTCCTTGACGTTGCATTTTTGGGTGCCCGAAGCACCCATCCATGAGACCGGCTCAGGCCGGCAGGGAGCGAAATTCTTTGGGAATCCGGGTCAACAACCGGCAACCGTCAGCGGTCACGGCCACCATGTCTTCAATCCGCACCCCACAGACCTCGGGGATATAGATACCGGGTTCAATGGTAAAGACCATCCCTTCCTCGGCAATACTTTCGCTACGTGGGGAAACGACGGGGTATTCGTGGACCTCAAGGCCGACCCCATGACCGAGGCCGTGACCAAAATAGTCCCCGAATCCCTGCCCGGCAATATACTCCCGGGCCAGGGCATCGATGTCGCGCAGCGCCATCCCCGGGCGGATGCCGGCGATGGCCCGGTCATGGGCGGCAAGGACGGTGTCGAAGACTTCGCGTTGACGGGCGTCGACCCGACCGAGAGCGAGGGTCACCGTCTCGTCGGAGTGATAACCGTCGACCCGGGTGCCGAAATCGATGGTCACCAACTCGCCCGCGACCAACTCCTTGTCGGAGGCGACGCCATGGGGCATGGCCCCACGAGGGCCGGAGGCGACGATGAAATCGAAGGCTTTGTCTTGTCCGCCCCGACGCTTCAGGGCAAATTCGAGCTCGGTGGCCAGCTGTCGCTCCATGGTCCCGGGGACCAGCAGGGGGAGCACCGCCTCGATTGCTTCCAGATTGAGACCTGCGGCACGCTCCAGGGCAACGATTTCCTCGGCGTCCTTGCTCCCGCGCAGCGGCTTCAACTCCTGGTCGAGGGGCACCCACTCGAGATCGGAGGTCGCGTCCCTCAGGCGCAGCACCGTCGCATAAGGGAGGGTGGCGGCCTCAAATCCGACACGACGGATGCCGGCCTGTCGCAGCCAGTCGAGAATCCCGGGAATTTTATCCGCATACTCCTGGACCGCGTCGGCGGCAACCTGTCCGCGGGCCTGGGTGGAGTAGCGGGAATCGGTTAGAAAACAGCTGGTCCCGGCGGTGACGACCAGCACCCCGTCGGTCCCGGTAAATCCACACAGGTAGGCCAGATTGGCGGGATCCATCAGGACCAGCGCTTCCAGCCTGCAATCTTGAAGCAACGGCCGGATTTGGCCGGACCTGTCTTTTACCATAGCCTGGTTTTATTCACAATTGTTTACTTTTTTAATATGGCTAAAATTCCGCGCAGGGCCAACAGATAGCTCTCTGCACCGAATCCGCCAATCTGGGCGGCCACGACCGGCGCGATGAAGGAGTGGTGCCGAAACTGCTCGCGGGCATGGATGTTGGAAAGGTGGACTTCAACGCTAGGGAGGCTGACCCCGGCAAGGGCATCGCGCAGGGCGACGCTGGTGTGGGTATAGCCGCCCGGATTGATGAGGAGTCCGGAGATGCCATCAAGCCGGGCCTGGTGGATACGATCGATCAGCTCACCTTCGTGGTTCGACTGGAAGGTCACGACCTCGACGCCCAGCTCCCGGCCAAGAGCACAGAGGGCAGTATCGATGTCGCTCAGGGTCTGGCAGCCATAGATCGCCGGCTCCCGGGTACCGAGCAGGTTCAGATTGGGGCCGTGGAGAACCAGTATCTTCATGTCGGTAGCACTCAACTCAATGCAGCCACGAGCTTTTGCGCATCACGCAGCAGAAGGTAGCGCCCCTTGCCGAAGTTCCCGTCCCGCTGCAGGGTCAGGGCGATGAAATACTCCTCGGTCAGGGAGCGAATAATGACATAGAAGCGTTCGGTCTTGATGGCCACCTCTTCCATGGCGCCGGTGTTGAGAATGTCCACCGTGTGCTTGATTTCCTTGACCACGTTGGAGTATTCGACGGCCACCATCTGCAGATCCACCCCGTCACAGGGCTTGAAATATTGTTCGATGGCGATGCCGTCATAACCCATCAGAACCGCACCGATCCCTCCGGCCGTCCCGTCAACGATTTCCCGCAGAATTTCAGCGAACATGGTCCCTCCTGTCGCGAATTGCATCGAGCCAGCGTCGCAGCGTGGCGAGGCTCTGCTCATCGTCCCCCCCCGCGGAACCGGCGCTGGCAGACACCGACGAGGTCGCTTGCTCTGGCACCGCCACGGCGGTAGCACCCTCCCCTTTCAGTTGCCGGTCGAGCTCCCGATACCGCTCCTCAAGGCCGGCATTGCCGGGATTGGCTTGTAGCAGACCGCGATAGACCTGCCGTGCCTTGCCCAACAATCCCTGCTTGACATAAATCTCGGCGATGGTGGCGGTCGCAATCGGCGCGCGGGCATCCTCCGCCTCGGACGCGTCGGCATCATTGTCGGCCGGGATAAGTTCCTGTGCGGGAACTACCGCTACTGGCGCTGACGGAGCAGGCCCGAGGGCGGCGAGCATCTTCGCCACCGCGGCATCTTCCGGTTGGATGTGCGAGGCTCGTTCGAGAAGCTCCCGAGACCGCTCCTTCTGCCCCAGCACCCCACAGACACGGGCCAGCCCCTTGAGCGTCGGCACACTGTCCGGATCTATTTCCAGGGCGCGGGAGAAGGCCGCGTAAGCCGCTTTCAATTCCCCCCGTTGTCCCTGAATCCGCCCCAGGCAGGTGTAACCCGGACTGAATTTGGGCAGGAACGCCACTCCCTTTTCCACGATCTCCAAGGCGTCGTCGAGCAATCCCATCTGCCGATAGGCTTCGGCCAGGGAGACGAAGGCCGTCGAATGCGGATCCTTACTCAGGATCTCGATATAGCCGGCAATCTTGCCGAGCAGCGACGCAGTCTGTCCGAGGTTGGCCATAGCAGCTTCCTAGAGTCCCTCAAGGCGGGCCAGTGCGGCGTGCAATAGGGGCCGAGGTTCGGCGATATCGCAAATCTCGCAGTCGCCAAGGGCGCGATTGAGAATCAGCCGCAAGACCCCGTTCTTGACCTTTTTGTCCCGGGCCATGACTTCGAGTACGGCGTCGAGCGGGAGGTCGGGAAGCCGTACTGGCAATCGGAAGGCCTGCAACAGATCGCGTATCGCGGCGATCTCCTCGTTCCGGCACAGCCCCAGCTCAGCAGCACAGGACGCGGCGACCAGCATACCGAGGGCAACCGCTTCGCCATGGCGAACCGTCCCGTAACCGGAAAGGGTCTCGACGGTGTGGCCGTAGGTGTGCCCAAAATTCAAAATAGCCCGCAGAGAGTGCTCTTTTTCGTCATTTTCTACAACATTGGCCTTGATTTGGCAAGACCTCTTTACCAGGGCAACCAGGACCTCCGGGACCTGCGCCATGATGGCCTGACGCTCCCGGGAAAGCCACTGGAAAAATTCCCGGTCGGCAATCACGCCGTATTTGACGACCTCGGCCAGCCCGGCTGCGAATTCCCGCTGTGGCAGGGTCTCCAGGGTCGCCACATCGATGTGCACCAGTTGCGGCTGGTAAAAGGCGCCGATCAAATTTTTCCCGAGGGGATGGTTGACAGCCGTCTTGCCCCCCACCGAGCTGTCGACCTGGGCGAGCAGGGTGGTTGGCACCTGGACGAAGGGGACTCCGCGCAAATAGGTGGCTGCGGCAAAACCAGTAATATCCCCGACCACCCCGCCACCAAGAGCCAGCATCCCGCTGCCGCGATCAAAACCGCGCCGAATCAGCTGACCGAAGATATCTTCCAGGGTTTGCAGGCTCTTGAACTTTTCGCCATCCCCGATCGAAATCAGTTCGGCCTGGAAGCCGGCGGCGGCGAGGCTGCCGAGGAGCTCCTCACCATAGAGCGTGGTCACCGTCGAATTGCTGATCACGGCGATCCGGTGCGGAAAGGCCAACCGGCTCAGCTCCTCCCCGACTCGCCCCAGAATACCGCTGCCGATCAGAATCGGATAACTGCGCTCGCCAAGCCCAACCGTCAATTGTTCGGTGTGCATTCCTTTTTTGCCCTTTCCGGCTCCGCGGCGATCCGTCTAGTGATCTTTTCAAGCACTTGTAAATCAAAAGATCGTATTGACCGTAAGGAGAGTCCCGCACCTTCCAGGGCCACAGCCGGCATTGCCCTCAACATTCATTTCGGACCAAGGGAAATGCTCGTCATCCCCCGGTATTTATATCGCCGTAGGCCGACGTGGAAACCTGAAAAGTGACAATCGCTCCGAGAATACTTTCCGGCACCCTGTCCAGGTCGAGGCCGACCAACCGTCAGCCGAGCCAATGAGCCAGGCGGAATCAAGCGTATGGAGGGGAAATGGCCGGTGGAATAGAGGAAAGGACAGGTCCGTGGCCTGTCCTTTCCTTGACGAAATACCGGATTTGGATCAGTCCACGATGCGGGGCGTAATAAAAATCAGCAATTCGGCCCGTTGATTCGATTTGTTGGTCGATTTGAAGAGTTGGCCGAGCCACGGGAATTTCATCAGCCAGGGGACACCGCTCTCGCTGCTGGTATCGGTTTCAACAAAAATCCCACCGATGACGGTCGTTTCGCCATCGCGGACCAGGAGCTTGGTCTTGGCCTCGCGGGTATCGATGGAGGGCGCATTGCCCCCGGTCCCAGTGCTGACGGTGCTGCCGACCGAACTGTTGGTCGCCGAAATATCGAGGATCATGCTGTTGTCCGGGTTGATGACGGGGGTGACGCTCAGCTCGAGGTTGGCATCGACGAATTCGGTCTTCGGACCGTCGGGGCCGGAGGATTGATAAGGAATTTTCGTCCCCTGGCTGATTTTCGCCTGGCCACCATTGAGGGTGGAGATGCGCGGGGTCGAAATGACCTTGCCCTGACCCGAGGCTTCCAGAGCCGAGAGGCGCAGGTCGAGGGAAGTGCTGCCAATCTTGCCGAAGGTGAAACCTGCGCCCATACCGGCACCACCGAGCACCGAACCAGCCGCCGGCGGAGAAATCAGGAAGCTGCCACCCAGGCCGAGGTTGAACTGGTTGTTGCCAAGCTCGCTTACCT
>Ga0210142_1000355_pt1 | contig 10405 bp, 9 predicted proteins | sample Goodyear_PhragC__FD_184869 | JGI IMG/M metagenome (GOLD analysis project Ga0210142, IMG submission 184869) | Wetland microbial communities from San Francisco Bay, California, USA, that impact long-term carbon sequestration - Goodyear_PhragC_D2... | ecosystem: Environmental > Aquatic > Marine >...
TGCAGAGATTGCAGAGCGTAGCAGAAAGTTGGCAAAAGAAGCACGCGAGGTGCACGCAATCTTCAACAATAACAATCTTGATTATGCGCCGAGCGCGGCGCTTCGGCTGCGCAAAGCGCTCGGCCAGATCGTGGATGCGCCTCCGGAAACACCGGAGCTGTTCTAGACAGCGCGTTTTCCCCAGACTTGAAAGATCCGCGGCAAACTCATGACGGTTTCGCTGTCCGCTGCCGCCGCATCCAGCCCTGCCAGGATTTGTTTCACTTCCTCTGCGGACGCAAGTCCGTCATCGAGCAAGGCGTCTGATATTCGAGACATGGTCATCGACGCCATCGATTTGCCTTCGCTCCCTATGTGCGTGGGTTGAACCACATTAAGTTCGATCTGGCGCACCCCGGCCTTGCGCAGCATTGCTGGCAGTTTGGGACCGATGTTTGAATCGCCGCCTCTGCGCAGGACGATCCTCTGGTACAGCTCTTTGTAACGCTCGTAGGCCGCACAACCCGGATAACAAAAGCTGCCGGAGAAATCAGTGTCCTCAACTACGATCATTCCTTCCACCCGACACGCTTCTGTCATTACCGCGAGACACTTCTCGGGTTCACTCAAATGCGAGAGTAAAAAGCGAGTGTAAATCAAATCAAATTTCCCGGGCCAAACAAACGCGCATGCATCCACGTGCTGAAATTCAACATTGCCGACGTTCGCGGCTTCGGCGTCTTTTTTTGCCAGCGCCAGAATCTCTTTGTCCGTGTCGGTTCCGATCACTCGTCCTTCCGGCCCGACCATGCCGGCCATCAACATCGTCACATGGCCGCCACCACAGCCTACATCGAGGCATTGCATTCCTCCGATCAAACCAACGCGATAGAGCAACTGCCTGGTGGTTGGCAGCATCACGCGCGCAAGTAAATCGAGTCGCTTTTTACCTTCCAGCCCTCCGTGAATTGCGTAGACCTGCGAAGTTCCAGATCGGTCCATAAGCGTCTTCGTTGTAGCGGCTGCTGTGCCTCGCTGCAAGCGGAACGAACCCAGCTCGATGTCGATGAGCTAAACGGCAATAGCTTGCAGACTCAAATCGGTTTTGCTCTATCTTCGAATGGTGAGCGAATCACATCAAAAGGGCGTGCCGGTCAATAACGGACGATTACCAAAAACGCTGGCGCGGTTGAAGGATTGGTTGGTTGCGCATCACATGACGTTGATAAACATCGCTGACACGCGGCATTCCATCGCTCTCGGATCCGCCATCGGAATCTTCTTCGGATTCACGCCGCTGTATCCACTGAAAACTTTATTGTCGATTGGCGTGGCTTGGATTTTACGCTGCAATAAGATTGCGGCGGCGATTGCCGTGACCCTGCACGACGTATTAATATGGGCGATGCCGGCAATTTATGTTGCCGAATACCAACTCGGGTGCTGGACCCTGCAACGTTCACCCGCCCACCGCGTGCATTTTCTCCAGTTCGGTTTGCGCGACTATTTGCATTGGCATGTCTTTTCGCGCGTGGTGTGGCCAATTTTCTGGCCTGCGTTCGTTGGCTCGCTCTTCCTGGCGATCCCGTCGGCGATTATTGTTTATTTTCTGATGCTCCTGCTAATCGGCCGCGCCAGAGAAACTCAAAAGATCGATTGAAATCACCCGGTGGCGCTGTGATTTTAACACGGTGACGGGAGAATGCGGGGTTTAAAGACCAGATAATTGCGGCTTCAGCGGCCTTGTATCATTTTTAAAGGTCGCTCCAGTTTTTGGAACAGTGGAATCGCTGTCCTCAAGCAGTTGTGAGCGTTTGCGAATCAGAATGTGCCGATTAAGGTGCTGCGGTTCCAGGGATTCTATGAATTCAATACGTCGCTTTCTGATATTTTTTGCCGCGTTTCTTGCCAGCGCGTCGGCACTTCGATCCGTGGTCGCAGCGGAGGCGTACCTGATTGCCGACGCTCAAACCGGCTACATTTTGGAAGAGCAGGAGTCGAGGAAAAAACTGCAGGTGGGTAGTCTGACCAAGATCGCTACCGCATGCGTGGTGTTGGACTGGTCAGAAAAGAAATCCGGCGATCTGAATGCCATGGTGACCATTCCGCAGCAAGCCTTTCGAGGAGTTACCGAAAACCACATCGGTTTTCAACCGGGCGACAGCATTACCTTGCGGGATCTGCTTTATGCCGCACTTGTGCAATCCGACAACGTCGCTGCCTACACGCTGGCTCATCAGGTTGGTTCGCATTTGGGATCGCCTGACGCAGGCGGAAAATTCACGCCGGTGGACATGTTCGTTACCCAGATGAACGCGCTGGCCAAACAGTTGAAGATGGAGCGGACGCGTTTCGTTAATCCACATGGCATGGATTATAAGGTAAAGCCGCTGCCGTACTCCACGGCTGAAGACATGGCGCGTCTCACGCGATACGCCATGAACAAACCGAGTTTTCGTTTTTTTGTATCGCAAAAACAACGCCAGATCTCCTTTTACCGCGCGGGTCAGCAGCTCAATTACGTGCTTCGAAATACGAACGAACTGCTCGGAAAAATGGGCATCAACGGAGTGAAGACCGGCACCTCAGCTCGATCGGGACAGTGTTTGATTCTGTACGCGGATCGCGAGTCGGAAGTTGTTCGCAATGGTCAGACGGAAACCGTTTATCCCCGCCACCTGATGGTGGTGCTGCTTGGCAGCACAAACCGATTTGACGAAGGCGCAGCCTTGCTGCAACACGGGTGGCAAGTATACGACCAATGGGCTGCCGCCGGGCGGATGGGCGACCCAAAGAAATTTCTGTAATTTCGCTTTTGCGAAAATGACGTCGCGCATCGGTGTTCTGACCAGCGGTGGCGATTGTCCCGGACTGAACGCGGTTTTGCGCGCGGTGGTGCTTGCAGGGGACAAACTCGGTTGGGAAGTAGTTGGTTTCCGCGACGGATTCGAAGGCCTGCTTCCGCCGGGGAATCACGTCATTCTGGATCGCCAGGCTGTGAATGGAATCATGGCGTTGGGAGGGACCATTCTCGGTACCACCAATCGCGGGCATTTTGTTGCCAAAGTCGGCGCGGGCGACCGGACAATTGTTCCGGCAAAGATCATTGCAGACGCCAGGAAGATTTTGGAGGACCTCCGGGTTCGAGTGTTAATCATTGTCGGCGGGGATGGCTCGATGTTGACCGCGCAGCAATTGCAGGAGGCCGGCATCAACTGCATCGGTGTGCCAAAAACGATCGACAATGATCTGGAAGCGACGGCCACGACGTTTGGATTCGATTCGGCCGTTGACGTCGTGGTTGACGCGCTCGATCGGCTTCATACTACCGCGACCAGTCACCGGCGGGTCATTGTGGTGGAAGTTATGGGGCGGCACGCAGGTTGGATCGCGTTACACGGTGGTATAGCCGGCGGCGCCGATATCATTTTAATTCCTGAAATCCCATTCCATTTCGAGCAAATCGCAGCCGTGATTAACGCGCGTGAGGCGGCCCATTATCTCGGCACCGTGGTAGTGGTCGCCGAGGGCGCGCGACCGAAACATGGCGAACAAGTAAAACGTGATGTTCAGGGTGGTGAGTTTCGGCTCGGTGGGATTGGCGAAATCGTTGCGCGCGAAATCGTAAAGCAGACTGGAAAAGAAACGCGTTGCTGCGTGCTCGGTCATCTCCAGCGCGGCGGCGCGCCAACCACGCTCGACCGGATTCTTGCTACGCGCTTCGGAGTCAAAGCCGTTCAGTTGGCGAACGAGGGGCACTTTGGATCAATGGTCAGTTATCAGAATTATCAGGTGCGCCACGTTCCCATCGCCGAAGCGGTCAACCGACTGAAACTCGTCCCGCCGAACGGCGAACTGGTGCGAACCGCCCGCGACGTGGACATCTCTTTCGGCGACTAAAGTCAGGGCTGTAACGTGCGCGGTCCTCAGCGCAGACTTGTTGCAATGGTGCGGGCCTTCCGCTGAGCCAGCGGACGTTCGAGCAGCCGTCATCTGCTGCAACCCGCCACGTGCGGCACCAGGTCGAGTGGGATAGTATGGGGCTGCCTCATGACCCACAGTCTTGCCAACACGCAAAGCACCAGTTCGGTGCTGATGATTCGTCCCTGCCGGTTTTATCCCAATCCGGAAACGGCGGCAGATAATGCTTTCCAACGTGATGCCAAGCGGGACTTGGAAGCGTTGACGCTAGTCGCGAGAAACGAGTTCGCCGCCGCTGTGCAGACCCTGCGCGCCGTCGGCGTCAACGTGCACGTCTTTGAAGACACGATTGAGCCGGAAAAACCAGACGCGGTTTTCCCTAACAACTGGATTTCGACGCATTATGATGGACGCATCGCCCTTTTCCCAATGTATTCAGCCCTGCGACGGCGCGAGCGACGGTGGGACATCGTGGAGGGATTAGGTAAACACTATCGGGTCACCGAGGTGATCGATTACTCGCCGTTCGAGAATGAAGACTGCTACTTGGAAGGCACCGGCAGTCTTGTGTTGGATCATCCGAACAAAATTGCCTACGTCTCCCTTTCAAATCGTTCGAATCCGAAACTGATCGAACGCTTTGCCGAGGATTTCGGCTATCAACCGGTTACGTTCACCAGCATCGGTCCCAATGGCCAGCCGATCTATCACACCAACGTGATGATGTGCATCGGCACCGCCTTCGCGATGGTTGGCCTGGAAATGATTCCGAACAAAGCTGAACGGCAAGAGGTGCGTGCCCGGTTGGAAAAGTCTGGAAAGGAGATCGTGGAATTAACGGCAGATCAGATCGCAAACTTCGCCGGGAATGCCATTGAGCTGTGCAATCAGGATGAAGAGAAACTGCTGGTGCTTTCCAAACGCGCCGATCACGCATTGACTGACGAAAAACGAGAAACCCTGACCCGCCACGCGCGGCTCGTGCCGGTCGAACTCCCTACCATTGAGCTTGCCGGAGGGAGCGCGCGCTGCATGATCGCAGCGATTCATCTGCCGCGCCTGTAGCGGCGCTCTGTGACTGCGGGGAGCGACGCCTCTTTGAAATTGAGGCTGCACGCAAAGGTCGCGGAAACGCATCGGTCTAAGGATTGAGCGCTTTTCGTTGATGCCAACAATCAGATGGCATTTAGCGGAATGCTCCATACACTGCAACGCTTTCCACCAGACATTCGCCCATGAGATCGATTACCAGATACACAATCGCAATACTTATCAGTGCGATAATCCCTGTCGCCGCGCTCATCCACGTGGCGAAGACGGCCAACGCATCTGCGCAAACGGAGCCGGATTATCGCTCGCGCACGATCTATTTCCTGCTCGGCGATCGTTTCAATCCGCATCATCCGTACGATCCATATGTGGATCCGACGTATCCAGATGCCACGAATTCTGTCGACTGCTTTACCCAAAGCTGCACGGAAGAAGAGGAATTCAGGAAATATTGGGGCGGCGATATTACCGGCATCATCGAGAAGCTCGATTACCTCCAGCGCCTCGGCGTTTCCGCGATCTGGGTGACGCCCCTCGCCGAGAACGTACGCATGTATGAAGGCGGCACGGGTTACGGCACGGGATATCACGGTTACTGGGTGCAGAACTATTACCAGGTGAATGCGCACTTCGGCAGTTGGTCGGACGTGGAGGACTTCAGCGCGGAGCTACATAACCGCGGAATGCGTTACATCCAGGACATTACGCTGAATGACTCCAACCCGTTGGACAATCACGTCTTCGGCGCAGTGTACAACGGGGATGGATCGGTATTGGTCGCAAGCTATGAGGATGACTTCGATCCGACTAATGGCACTCGGTTTTACAAGCATTACCAGGATTCGCCGCTATGCGAACACGCGCCGGCCGATGGCAATTTGTGGAACGATTGGCAACTGCATCATTGTCTGTTGGCCGACCTCAGTGGATGGAACCAGCACGACCCCCAAGTTGCGCAATATCTGGTCGGTGCGGGCGAGACATGGATCGATCATGGGGTGGATGATTTGCGCCTGGACGCGATCAAATACGTGTTTCCGGATTTCGTCAGCACCTTCACCAACGTGATGATCGATCACCTCGAGGAGCTCGGTCGTCCTGATCCTTACATTGTCGGGGAATGGTCCAATGGCGGAGTGGGCCAGCAGAACTCGCTCACGTTCGCCAACGACTACGATTACTTCAAAACCAGAATCCTCGATTTCCAGCTTTCGTTCGCACTGAATCGCTTCATCGGCGGCATGTACGAGTATCCAGCGCAACGGATGACTGGTAACGAGCTTGGCGAGTTCCTTAGCCGGCGCGTTCAGGCATTCCATGGAAATGATGATTGGATGGGCACCTTCATCGATAACCACGACGAGATACGGACGATGACCCGGCTCGACGCGATCGGCGTAGCAAATGAGACGGAGCGACGCCAGCGCATGGATCTGGCGACGGTTATGCTGATGACGGTTCGCGGGATTCCGATCATTTATTACGGGGACGAGCAGTACCTCGCAGTTTATGACGCACCGGGGGTAACTTACGAAGCAAAGTACATCAACTCGGGTAACGACGATCCTTGGAATCGGCGGGGCATGCAAACCTGGGACGAGACGACGCCAGCGTTTCGCGTTATCAGCATCCTTGCGGCATTGCGCGCAAGCGATTCCGCGATTTGGCGCGGCTCATATAACAAGGTGTACTCCGATAACGACATACTGATCTACGAACGGCGGGATGGAAACAACGTTGTGCTAATCGCGGTGAACCGCGGCGGGGCGAAAGACATCTCACTGCAGAACAATAATCTTGGCTTTGCGTCCGGCACATATCGCGGCGTCATTGCCGATGCCAGTTCGGTGAATACAAAAAACTACGTGCGCGTGGACCAGCGTTCGGCAGTGATTCACCTTGAAGCGATCAGCTCGATCGTGTTGCCTAACTAACCGCGGAGGTCATCGTTTACGTTTCCGAGTCCATCGAATTAACCTGTAAACAACAATGAACAAAACCTCACCTGGACGTCTTATTTTCACGATGACGCGCGTGCTCCTGACAGCAGCGGCGGTCTTCGTAACCGCGGATGGAGTTTCATCAGCAAATCCGCGGTCGCTGAGCGGCATCGTTCAAACGGGCGGCACGAGTTCCAGCCAACCGCTACCTAACGTTCACGTGACGTTGCTCGAAGCGACAACGGGACAACCGGCGACGGTGGGGCAGGCCACCACAGATGTTTCGGGTCGATTTAGCATTCGTTACACCAGAAGCACCTCACAGAGTATTTTCTATGTTCGAGCAGACATTGGCGAAGGTGTGGAGTTCGTCGCTGTCCTTGGCTCGAACCTGCCCGCATCCGTCACGATTAACGAGCTAACCTCGGTCGCTGCGAGCTACTCGATGGCCCAGTTTTTTAGAACGGGCGTGATTTCTGGCAATTCGTTTGGTCTTCAGATCGCCGCAGGAATGAACGACAACATTGTCGTGCCCGCGACCGGTCAATCCTCGGCCGTGCTGTTGGACTCGCCGAATGCAGACCAGACGAACTCACTGCGTTCCACGCGATCGCTTGCCAATTTGCTCGCAGCGTGCGTAGACGATGCCAGCGTTACAGCAAGCCTTTTTGGATTGACCACGTCGCCGGGCGGTCTCCCGCCGCACAATACGGCCGAAGCGTTGGCAAACCTCGCTCGCGATCCGGGGCGAAATGTGGATGGGATCTACGCGTTGACGTTGCTCAGCAACTTGTATGCGCCGCCGCTCCTTACTATGCCCGATGCCTGGACGGTGACGATCAAGATCAACGATTCAGGTGACGACGAGCCGGACTTTCTGATTAGCGGCCCCGGGAACCTGGCGTTCGACAGACGGGGTTACGCGTGGGTCACCAACAACACAACGCAAGGCTCACCAGACTCCTGCACTTTCAACCTGGTATTTAAACCAAATGGCCAGCCGGCTGATGGCAGCAACGGCACGCCTCGGTCACCCCTGACCGGCGGCGGTATTCTTGGCGGCGGTTTCGGCGTCACAATCGATCCTCATGGCTCGGCGTGGTTCGGCAACTTCGGCTGGGGCATGTGCGACGGCTGCGTTCCGTCCTCCAGCGGAAATGGAAGCATGTCACGCTTCACGCTGTCCGGCATGCCAGTGTCACCGCCTAATGCGTATCAGGGCGGCCCGTTAAGGGCGCAGGGACTCGCCGCGGATGCTGACGGCAATATTTGGATATCGAGCTATGAGAACAACAGAGTTTATGTGTTCCTGCACGGAAATCCGCACCACGCTGTGTATCATTGTCAATACGATGGAAGCGGTCCGTTCGATGTCGCACTTGCCCCCGATGGAACCGCGTGGGTGTCCAATAGCGGTGGACTTCCCTCGGGGGATTTCCCCAGGAGTGTTGCGAAGTACGCGCTCGTCAACGGCGTACTGGAGCGGCGATTTCTGCGCTTCCTGGGACAGCAACTCAGGGGCTTGTCGGTAGATTCCCACGGGAACGCATGGGTCGCTTCTCAGGGTGACAGTCTGGTTTATGCGATTGGACCGGACGGTATAGAGATCGGGCATTTTTGTGGAGGCGGCATGGATAGTCCATGGGACACCGCGATCGATGGCGAGGACAACGTGTGGGTGGCAAATTTCGGTTCCCTCGATCTTATGGCTCCTCCTTTCACAGGCAGACTGACCAAGCTTTGGGGAGTCAATGCGCCTCCGGGTCACAACGTCGGCGATCCAATATCACCAGCCACTGGGTACACGGTGCCTTCGGCGGGTAGCGAAGTGTTGCTGCATAATGGCGATCCGTTATACGGTCCAGGCGCTCCGCCCGGTTTCATCCCAATGATGCGTCAGACGGCCGTGGTCATCGATCAGGCTGGCAACATCTGGTCCATCAACAACTGGAAACCGGATGTGGACATCGACTTTGGTGGCAATCCGGGTGGTGATGGCATCATCATCTTCGTCGGCCTCGCCGCCCCGCCTGCGGCGCAAGTCCAGTGAACCTGACTGTCGCTTCACCACGAACCCAGCGCGTTGCAGCCGCGTCAGGATCTCACGCGCTTTGTAGGGCACTTTCCGAAATCTCAATCGTTCACGCCTTAAGTACTCGGCATTAGCGCGACCTGCGAAACGGTTCCGCGTAAATTGGAAGTCTAACGGGAGGAGAGGGCGAATTCCCGATTCCGTAATAGGTTGTCCTGTAGTCTTGTAAACCCCGAATCTGTGACGCTTCAAAGGTCTACCTAAGCGAAGCCGAATCGGTTGCGGATCAACCGCTAATTAATATCGAGAGATTTCACTCGTTCGTCGCCCGACTCTCTTGCAGCTACCTCGCTGCGCATCCGTCCATATCGCTCATCCCATTCGCTTCATTCTCGACTTCGCTCGGAATGACAAATGGATGCAACGTTACGTTGCGGCAGGCGACTCAGGCGGCGACGGGATCGATCACCTTTAGAAAAGGAAACCGATGAAAGTCGGTGTCACGCGTGTAGATCTCGCGGATGCCATGCTCGCGCATGAGCACGGCGGTGTGGACATCATGCAGGATGTTGCCGCGCAGATGCGGCAAGTCGGAGATCACCTGAAGCAATACATCTGGGTGACGGGAACTCGGCACGAGAATCCCGGCGTTCGGACTGGCAAGTAAGGCGTCTAGAAACTGCCAAGCCTCGGAGGCTGTCCGTGGTTTGGCCAATGCATCTGGGTGCGTGCAGACGCGAAGAAACTCATAGCAGATTGGCCACGAGAGATACCACGGCGAGGCGCTCCGGCGACGTTGTTCGAGCACCTCATGGCACTTATTGTAGAACTGAGACTCGCGATTTGCCGCGTGAACCAAAACGTTCGTGTCGATTAGGACCATTCAATAGCGGCCGCCCATGGCGCGGTAGAGAGCATCCCGGTCGGCAATATCGACCAATTCCTTGCCACCTTTGAACGTTGGCAGCGGTCGTAGCTTGGTTTTTCGCGTCTCGCGGGAGCTCTGAAATAGCAGACGCAGGGCCGCCTCCACGAGCTCGGACATGGTTTTATGTTGGCGGGCCGCTTCTCTGCGAAGACGGCTCATGACGGTATCGTCGATGTTCAGCGTCGTCTTCATATGGAAAACCATATTGTTTGTATGGCTGTATGTCCAACGTTCAATTCGGCAGCCGAGACGCCTGCACCACCTACAGGCTTGCCGCCGCGAGTCCGTCCGTGGCGACCAAGATGCCTGTGCCACGCGACCTTGCGACGAATGGTGGTCGATCTTATATTTAGGAAGACGCGCGCAGCGCGAAACAATCAGGAGGTCATTATGCCAACGACAATTGCTGCTCCCAAGCCCAAAAAGGATCCGGTAACGCAGGAAGATTTCTTGCCCCTGGAAGGAACAGATCATATCGAATTTTACGTCGGTAACGCGAAGCAAGCCGCTCATTTTTATCAAAGTGCGCTCGGTTTCCAGCCGGTAGCGTACAGC
>Ga0210142_1000356_pt1 | contig 10388 bp, 10 predicted proteins | sample Goodyear_PhragC__FD_184869 | JGI IMG/M metagenome (GOLD analysis project Ga0210142, IMG submission 184869) | Wetland microbial communities from San Francisco Bay, California, USA, that impact long-term carbon sequestration - Goodyear_PhragC_D2... | ecosystem: Environmental > Aquatic > Marine >...
CACCCGCCGACAACGGCGGCCACCACCACGAGCGCGCCGACCACGTCCACCCCACCGGCGACCACGCGGGCGACCCCCACTCCCACCGCCCCGGTCCCGAAGACGACTCCCTGACGTTCAGCGCGACTGCGCGCGCAGGAAGGCCGCGAGCTCTCTCGCCTGCGCCGCCGGATCGGACGAGCGCGGGACGGATGCTGCGCGCGCCGGGCGCTGGGCGGCGCTGCCGGCCTTCGGCGGCGACCCCGAGTCGCTCTGGTTCAACGCGAAGACCGCGCCCGCGGCCACGATGAGCATGACCGCCAGGGCGGTGGCCATCCGGGCGGAGCGGCTCCAGGGGACCCTCTCCCGGGGAGCGGGCCAGTCCGCGGTGGCGCCGCCCCTCGCCGGCAGCCGCTTCGTGGGCCGGGCCTGCGACCTGATCCGGCGGACGACTCCGACGTCTCCGTCGCCGTTCATAGTCTCGAGCGCCTCGCCGAGTGATCGGGCGTCGCTGAATCTCTGCCCGGGGTCCTCGCGGAGGCAGCGCTCGATGATCTCGCGGAGCTCCGGCTCCCGGGCCTGGGGCAGGAGCTCGTCCGCGACCACGCCGCAGGCGTAGACGTCCACGGCGAGGGTGATCTTCCCGTCGGCCAGCTGCTCGGGGGCCATGTAGCGCTCGGTGCCGATCACCTTGCCGGGGCTCGTCAGGCGCGTCGTCTCCTCGACCGCCCGGGCGATCCCGAAGTCCGTGATCTTCAGGCAGCCATCGGACTCCCGCAGCAGCAGGTTCTGGGGCTTGATGTCCCGGTGCACGAGCTTCCTCGCGTGCGCATGGCCCAGCCCCTCGCAGAGCTGGCAGAGCAGGCGCAGGGCCTCGCTCCCGGCGATGGATCTCTTCCTGCCTTCGAGCCTGTCCCCCAGGGTGCCGCCCTCGACATGCTCCATGACGATGAATGGGCGGCCATCCTCCTCGCCGACGTCGAACACGTGGACGACGTTCGGATGATCGAGCCCGGCGGCGACTCGGGCCTCGCGGGAGAAACGCTTGCGAACCTCGTCGTCTCCGGCGTAGTTGTCGGCGAGGACCTTGATCGCGACCTGCCTGTCGAGCTTCAGGTCGCGGGCGCTGTAGACGGTCGCCATGCCGCCGTGGCCCAGCCGGTCCTCCAGCTCGTAGCGCTCAGCGCCCAGGAGGCGGGTCACCCGGCCTCACCCTTGAGCTTCGCCTGTCCCGGAGGGGCCTTGCCGCCGTGTCCCTGAGGCTTGGGACCGTGGTCGCCGCCGTGATGGTCGTTCGAGTGGTCGCCCTTGCCCTCGTTGGGCTTCTTCTTCTCCTTGGGCGGCGGCGCGGGCGGTGGCGGGCAGTTGACCTGGTCGACCAGGCGGCCGGCCGCGGCGTCCACGCCGGGGCGCAGGGTGGCGGGCAGGTCCGAGTCCTCGACCGCCGCCCGCAGGTCATCGGCGGCGTGGGCCGCGTGGCAGATGTCTCCCGCGTCCAGATCGGAGGCGATCCGGTCGCTCAGCTTGGCCAGCCGGTCGGCCGTGGCGGCCGACACGGGGGGCGCCTGCGCGACGGTCGAGTCGCCCCCGCCCGAGCCGCATGCGCCCAGACCCATTGCCGCCAAAGCGAGTAGAACCGCCAGCCCAACTCGCATATCAGCCATTACCCCCGGCTCGTTCCTGGAAACCGCGGCAGCCGGTGACCGGCAGGCGGGGGTAGCGAGGGAACTCCGGCTCGGTCTTCGAGCGCTCGCAGAGGGAGAAGACGGAGCCGCGGGTGTTCCGGATCAGGCGTTGATGCCGGCAGCGATCGCAGAGACCGGCGTCGGGACCGCTCACCGTTCCGCTTCGGCCTCTTCCGCGGCGATCTCTGCCTCGTCGGCGGCTTCCTTCGCCTCGCCGGCGGCCCGCTCGGCCTCGGCCGCGGCCTCCTCGGCCGCCTGCTCCGCGCCGAAGATCGCCCTCTTCAGGGCCTCGCCAACGTACTCGCCGCCTCGCTGCGCCCGCTCCAGCGGCTCGGTCAGCCTGACGACGCGGGCGAGCAGCTCGTTCATCTTCTCCGCCTGCTCCAGCGCCTCGTCTGCCTGGCGGCGCATCACCTCGAGCTGCACGCGGGAGACCTCCATCAGGTCGTTGGCCTCGCGAATGCTCCGCTCCATGCTGCGCGGCAGGTCGACGGCCGCGCGGGCCATCGAGATCGGCCAGGTGACGAGCTCCCGGAGCACGGCCTCCAGGGTAATGAAGCGTGCCCGGGGTCTTTACTTCACTTTGTATAGTCGGTGCATGCCCACTTTCCGGCGCCTACTCGGCTTCCTGCGCCCCTACCGCCGCCAGCTGATCCTCTCCCTCGTGCTCGCCTGGCTGGCGATGGGCATGACGGTGCTGATTCCGCTGCTCAGCGGCTCGGCCGTGAACGCGATCGAGTCCGAGCATCGCGACGACATCATGCCGCTGGTCCTGGCGCTGCTCGGGGCCGGGATCCTCCGCCTGGCGCTCACCGTGGGCCGCAGGCTGATCGCGGGCAAGGTCTCTCTGGCCGTCGAGTTCGACCTGCGCCAGGTCTTCTACGAGCACCTGCAAAAGCTCGAGCTGGCCTTCTTCGACACTCAGCAGACCGGACAGCTGATGTCGCGCGCCACCGTCGACCTGCAGTCGATCCGGTTCTTCCTCGGATATGGGCTGATCTGGGTGAGCCAGAGCGCGCTGACGATCCTGTTCGCGGCCGCCGCGATGTTCGTGCTCGACCCGGTGCTCGCGCTGATCGCTCTGGCGCCGGTGCCGTTCCTGGTGGTCACCGCGACCCGCTACAGCCGGCGCAACCGACCGGCCGAGCAGGAGGTCCAGCAGCGGATCGGGGAGGTGACGGCGAGCGCCGAGGAGAACATCTCGGGGATCCGGATCGTCAAGGCGTTCGCCCGCGAGCGGCACGTGCTCGGCCGCTTCACCCACTCGGTGAATCGCGTCTTCGAGCAGAGCATGGTCTCGACGCGGCTGCAGGCGTTCTACACGCCTTTGATGGGCTTCCTGCCGAACCTGGGGCTCGCGGCCGTGCTCCTCGTCGGCGGGCTCCAGGTCATCCACGGGCACACGAGCATCGGACACCTGACGGCGTTCTACCTCTACGTGGTGATGCTCTCCGGCCCCGTGCGCTGGCTCGGCATGTCGCTGAGCATGGCCCAGCGGGCCGTCGCGTCGGGCAACAGGATGTTCGAGATCCTCGACCGCGAACCGTCGATGGAGAGTGCCCCGGACGCACCGCCGCTGCCCGACGGGCGCGGGCGGGTCTCGCTCCAGCGGGTGACGCTGCGCTACGACGGCGCGGAACCGGCGCTGACGGGCATCGACCTGGACGTGGAGCCGGGCCGGACGGTCGCGCTGGTCGGCCCAACCGCCGCCGGCAAGACCAGCCTGGTCGGGCTGCTGGCGCGCCTCTATGACCCCAGCGAGGGCCGGGTGACGATCGACGGGGCCGACATCCGCGATGTCGATCTCGCCTCGCTGCGAGCCGAGATCGCGTTCGTGGCCGACGACAGCTTCCTGTTCAGCGACACGGTCGCCGGCAACATCGCCTACGCCCGTCCCGACGCGACGCTCGAGCAGATCGAGTCGGCCGCGCGGCGCGCCCAGGCGCACGACTTCATCTCCCGGCTTCCGGATGGCTACGACACCGTGATCGGCGAGCGCGGGCTGACGCTCTCCGGCGGGCAGCGCCAGCGGGTGGCGATCGCGCGGGCGCTGCTCGCGGAGCCGCGCATCCTGATCCTGGACGACGCCACGTCCTCCGTCGACGCCCGCACGGAGGCGCAGATCAAGCTTGGGCTGCGCGAGGCGATGGAGGGCCGGACGACCTTCATCGTCGCCCACCGCCTCTCCACGATCTCGCTCGCCGACGAGATCGTGGTGCTGGACCGCGGCCGGATCGTGGACCGGGGCACGCATGAGGAGCTGCTCGAGCGGTGCTCCCTCTACGAGGAGATCGCCGAGAAGGGCCTGGAGGACTCGGTGTACCTGCAGCGGGATCTCGAGGACCGCGAGGAGCTGGCGAAGCTGTGAACGAGACGAATGGCGCTCAGAACGTGCTGCTGCTCTTCCGCTCTCTCTGGCGCCTGGTGCGCGGCGAGGACCAGCGTTGGAGGAAGGTGAAATGGCTGTTCTCGCTGCTGCGGCCCTACCGGCGCCAGGTGCTGATGATGCTCGGTGCGCTGATCCTCGCCACCGGGGCGACGCTGGCCCCTCCCTACCTGGTCGGACAGGCGGTCCACGTCGGACTGAACGGAGACACCACCGCCCTGTATCTGATCGTCGCCGGCTTCCTGGGGGCCGCGCTGATCGGCTGGGGCACCAGCTACCTGCAGACGTATTTGGTGGGCTGGGTGGGAGAGCGGGCGCTACAGGACCTGCGGATCAGGATCTTCACCCACCTGCAGGGGATGTCGATCGGGTTCTTCACCCGCAACCGGCCAGGGGTGCTGATCTCGCGGATCACCAACGACGTCGACGCGCTCGACCAGCTGATCAGCTCCGGGGTGGTCACGCTCTTCTCGAGCACTCTGACCCTCGTCGGCGTCGTCGTGATCATGCTCGTGGCCGACGTCCAGCTGGCGCTGGTGGTGTTCCTCACCCTGCCGCTGCTCGCGATCGCCAGCCTGGTCTTCCGCATCGTCGCCGCGAGCGCCTACCGGATCACACGTGAGCGGATCGCGGAGGTGACGGCCTACCTGCAGGAGAGCCTCAGCGGGGTGCGGGTGGTGCGGAGCTTCGCGCAGGAGCGCCGCCACGTCGAGCGGATGGCCGAGCTCAACGAGCTCAACCGCCAGGCCAACCTGAAGACCGTCTATCTGAACGCCTCGTACTTCCCGGCGGTCGAGCTGCTCTCAGCGATCGGGACGGCGGTGATCCTGCTCTACGGCGGCTACCAGGCACTCGACCTGGCCACCGAGTCGGCGCGGAACGCCCAGATCGGGATCGTCGTCGCGTTCGTCGGCTACCTCTCCACCTTCTTCGACCCGATCCAGCAGCTATCGAACCTCTACACGACCTACCAGCAGGGCATGGCGGCGCTGGACAAGATCTTCGACCTGCTCGACACCGAGCCAGACATGGTCGACAAGGCCGACGCCCTGGACCCCGGGACCCTCCGCGGCGAGATCGAGATGGAGAGGGTCTGGTTCTCGTACGGGCTGGACAAGACGGCGGGGCTGAAGCGCTCGAGCGGGTTGATCGAGACGGGCCCTGACGAGGACGAGGACGAGGACGATGCGGCGTGGGCGCTCGAGGACGTCACGGTCCACGTCCCGGCCGGTCAGACCCTGGCGCTGGTCGGCGAGACGGGCGCCGGGAAGTCCACCTTCGCGAAGCTGGTCTCCCGGTTCTATGACCCGCAGCGGGGCAGGGTGCTGGTCGACGGGAACGACCTCCGGGATCTGAGCTCGACCTGCCTGCGCAGCCAGCTCGGGATCGTGCCCCAGGAGGGCTTCCTCTTCTCCGGATCGGTCCGGGAGAACATCGCCTTCGGGCGCCCGGACGCGAGCGATGAGGAGATCGAGGCCGCGGCCGACGCCATCGGCGCCGGGGAGTTCATCCGGCGAATGCCCGGCGGCTTCGAGACGGAGGTCGGCGAGCGCGGCGTGTCCCTGTCCGCGGGACAGCGCCAGCTGATCGCATTCGCCAGGGCGCTGCTGGCGGAGCCGCGGATCCTGATCCTGGACGAGGCGACCTCGAACGTGGACGTGAGGACGGAGCGGGCGATCGAGTCGGGGCTGGAGCGGCTGCTCCAGGGACGGACGGCGATCGTGATCGCGCACCGGCTCTCGACGATTCGCGGCGCGGACCGGATCGCAGTGCTCGAGAACGGGCGCATCATGGAGAGTGGAACCCACGACGAGCTGATCGCCGTGGGCGGCCGCTACGCGGAGCTCTACGGGACCTGGGCGGAGCTCGCGGCGGCTTAGCTGTACGGCTTCGCCATCAGATCGCGGCCACAAGCGGCCGCCCATCACAAGTCGCTACGGGCTCCGCCCTCCGCTCCTGAGTGCCGCGGCCTGGTGGCCGCTAGCCGGGGCCGATGCCGCCGGAGCTGCCCGAGGAGCCACCCGAGGAGCCGGAGGTGCCGCTGCTGCCGCTCGTCCCGGAGCTGCCGGGCGTGCCGCCTGCTGTGCCGCTGGATGAGCTCGGAGCGCTGGGCGTGACGGTCGCGCCGCTGCCGGCGCTCGAGCTGCTGCTGCTGGAGCTGCTGCTGGAGCTCGAGCTGGAGGAGCTGATCGCCGCGCCGCATTGCTTGAAGCCGTAGGCGGACCCGGCCGATTCGGCCTCGGTCTTGGCGCTGTCGAGCTGGGCCTCGAACGCGGACGGATCCTCGCCGCGCTGGACCGCCAGGCCGATCTTCTTCCCGGCGGAGACCTCGTCGGACATCGCCTTCAGGAACGCATCCAGGTTTGTGTCGCTCGGCGGGTTGAGCTGCTTGATCGTGTCGATCACGCCCTGCCGCAGCTGCGCGATCTGGGCAGCCTCGCTCTCGCCCTGGCCGGCGGCCGCGAACGTCTCGATCGAGGAATTGGCCTCGGCGCAGGCCGAGTCGGCCTGCGCGATGAAGTCGCCCTGGCCGGTTGCCGCCTGGGAGGTCTGGGTCGGGACCACGATCGGGGTCTCCGGTGAGCTGTCACCACCGCAGGCGGAGAGAAGGACCCCCGTGCCAACGGCGGCGGCCAGCACGATCAGGTGCCGCGCACGCCTCATACGGCCGCGCAAGGTAGCAAGGATGTGAAACGGAACCTGTCCGCTGCTGACGGTCGGCAGGTTGAAGCTGGGCCCCAGGGATTTGAACCCCGACTACCTGGACCAGAACCAGGCGTGCTGCCATTACACCAGGGCCCACCGCGTGGCCCGAAAGCCTAGCTTGACGTGAGCTCAGCCAGGTCGCTGTCCGGGTCCCCAAGCAGCGCCTTCGCCTTGTCCCCAGCCACGTCAACACCATCCGCCAGCAGCGTCCGCGCGTGCCCCAGCTCCTCCGAGCTCTCCACGGTCAGGGCCCCCGCCACCTTCCCATCCTTGACGTAGAAGACCGCGAACTCGCCGGAGTCGCGGTCGCCCCGCCAGATCACCTCGTCCCAGTCGGTCGCCGGGCCCACGTACTCGAGGCCAGCCCAATCGGCCAGGTCGCTGAAGAAGTACGGCACGACCTCGTAGGGCTTGCCCTCGCCGAGCATCGAGTGCGCCGCGTGCTGCCCCTGCTGCATCGCCACGTCCCAGTGCTCGACGCGAAGCCGCCGGCCGTGCACCCTGCTCTCGTACGAGCAGACGTCGCCTGCGGCGTAGATGCCCTCGACCGAGGTCTGCAGCGTCTCGTCGCTGCGAATGCCGCCGTTCTCCTCGTCGATCTCGAGCCCGGCGCGCTGCGCCAGCATCACGTCCGGCTTCACACCGGCGCCGACGACCACCATGTCGCCCTCGATCGTCTTGCCGCTCTCGGTCACGACCGCGGTGGCGTGGTCATCGCCCTCGAACGCCGCCAGGGTCTCGCCGCCGTGGATCTCGATCCCCTTCGACGTCAGCAGGTCGTGGAACCAGCGGCCGGCCTCCTCGCCGAAGGTCCGAGACAGGGCCACGTCCTCCATCATCACGATCGCGCAGTCCGTTCCCTTCGACTTCAGCGACGCGGCCACCTCGCACCCGATGTAGCTGCCCCCCACCAGGACGACTCGCTCCGCCTTCTCCGCGTCGGCGCGGATGTTGTCCGAATTGCCGAACGCGCGCAGGTAGTGGATGCGATCGAGATTGGCTCCGTCGACCCGCAGGATGTTCACGTTGGCACCCGTGGCGAGCAGCGCCTTATCGAACTCCACCTCGTCCCCGCCCTGCAGCTTGGCCGTCCTCGCCTCGGCGTCCAGCGACATCACGTTCGTCCCGGTCCGCAGCTCCACCCCGTTCTCCTCGTACCAGGAGGCCGGGTTGACGTATGCGTCCTCGCGCTTCGCTTCGCCGCGCAGGTACTCCTTGGAGAGCGGCGGCCGCTCGTAGGGCGGATCCTGCTCCCGCCCGACCAGCAGGATGTCACCGTCCGCGCCCAGCTTCCGCAGCTCGGCGGCGCAGTAGGCGGAGGCGAACCCGCCAATCAGCAGATACTCAACCCGCTGCGGCACCGTCAGAGCCGAAGAACACCTTCAGCTCCTCCTCCAGCCCGGGATCGAGCACCGCCAGCACCTCGTCACCCGCCTCCAGCACGGTGTCCGGAGTGGGCACGAATCCGCCCTGCCCCTCGCGCAGAATCGAGATCAGCAGGCTTCCCTCGGGCATGCTCAGGTCGCCCACGCGCTCGCCCGCCACTCGGCTGTCCTCGGCGAGCAGCATCTCGATGATCTCGAGCCGCTCCTCCGGCAGATCGAGCAGATGCACCAGGCCGTACTCCGGGACCTCGTGCTCCAGCAGTCGCAGGATCAGGTCCGTCGCGGACACGTACGGCTTAATCCCCAGCAGCTCGAAATGCGGGCGATTTCGCGGGTTGTTGACGCGGGCGATGATCCGGTCGACCAGGTACTTCTCCTTCGCCACCTGGCAGATCAGCATGTTGTCCTCGTCGTCGCCGGTCACCGCGATCACCATGTCCGCCCTGGAGATACCCGCTCGCTCCAGGACCCAAAGCTCCGAGGCGTCCCCGAACTGGATGTTGTGCTCGAGCTCCTGCTCGACCGTCGTGTACCGGTTCCGGTTGTCCTCGATCACGGTGACCTCGTTGCCCTTGTCGAGCAGCTCCCGGGCGAGGTTCCAACCCACCTTTCCGGCCCCGGCGATGATGATGTACTTGCCCCCGCCCATCAGCTGGACCCGGACCCGGCGGCCTCCAGGACCTCCTTCTCCAGCATCTCGATCGCGACCCGGGTCGGGCAGACGGTGCTGACGCCCTGCTTCTCGTACCACTCGGCGCGCAGCGGATCGAGGATCCGCGCGACCACCGTCGGGACGTTGAACTTCCGCTTGGCGATCTGGGCGATGACGATGTTCGTGTTGTCGCCGTCGGTCGATGCGATGAAGGCGTCGGCCCGCTCGATGCCGGCCGATGTGAGTGCCTCCTCCTCGAGGCCGGTGCCGACGGTGAATTGACCGCCGGAGTCCTCCCAGGACCGGTCGAGGTTGACCTCGAGTCGCGCGTGCGACTCCGAATCCTCGTCGAGGCACGAGACCTCGTGCCCCTCTCGGAGCATGGTCCGTGCAACAGAGGACCCAACCCTCCCGCAGCCAACGATGAGAACGAACATTCGGGGCGGGATATTAGTCCTGTGTCGTGCGGCGCCCATGCCTGGGCCGTGCCATCAAACGGGTTGCTCTTCGCTTCGCTCGGAGCACCCTCGCACCATCCGGGGCAACTACTGATCTTCCCGGGTAGTTCGACCCGTTGTGGGGTACCGGGTCTCACATCCAGACTCCAGTACACCCCCAAACCTGCGGTTTGCGGCCACTCTCGACCAGCCGGCAGCGGGGCTCAACTCCAAAATGGCTCTGGATCACAATCACGATGCGGGTACGGGGACATTGGGTCCCGACGTCGCGAGATCCGTCGATCTGAATGAGATCACGGCGTATTTCCAGCCGAAGGTCGACCTTCGCAGCGCACGCATCGTCGGCGTCGAAGCATTGGCCCGCTGGGCGCGTCCGGACCTGGAGCTCACGGCTCCGAAGGACTTCCTCGGCCTGGTCGAGACGGGCGGCCAAATGCCCGCCCTCACGGAGCGGATGATCGAGATCTCGACCCGCGCGGCCGGCGACTGGTGGCGCTCCGGCCTCGGCCTGCAGCTTTCCGTGAACCTTCCGGCCAGCGCATTCTCGGGGGCGGACCAGGACCTCCATACGTTCGTCATCGACGCCCTGGCGGCCTCCGCGCTGCCCGCCGAGGCGCTCCAGTTCGAGGTCACCGAGGAGGCGCTTCTGCAGGAACCCGAGCGGGCGGCGGAGGTGCTGGGTCAGCTGAGCCGGCTCGGATCCACCATCTCGGTCGACGATTTCGGGACAGGCCATTTTTCACTCCGGAGGCTGATGAGGCTCCCCATCGACGAGCTCAAGATCGATCGCTCCGTGGTCCTCGGCATCACCGATGACGAGGAGGACCGGGCGATCGCCCGCTCGATCATCCATCTGGCCCACCAGATGGGCCTCCAGGTGCTGGCGGAGGGGGTCGAGACGAAGGAGCAGTGGCAGCGGCTCCGGAGCATGGGCTGTGAGCGCGCTCAGGGGTTCCTGATCTCCAAGCCGCATGCGGCACGCGACATTCCCGCCTGGCTCGCGACCTGGAGCCACCGTGGCCGCGAGCTCGGCTCATCGAAGCCGGCACAGCGTGACACGAAGCCGGCGAGCAAGAGCCCGCCGGTCCGCGCGGAAGCTCCGGCCTAGAGCTCCGGGTACTCAGGCCTCCTCGGGCG
>Ga0210142_1000357_pt1 | contig 10382 bp, 8 predicted proteins | sample Goodyear_PhragC__FD_184869 | JGI IMG/M metagenome (GOLD analysis project Ga0210142, IMG submission 184869) | Wetland microbial communities from San Francisco Bay, California, USA, that impact long-term carbon sequestration - Goodyear_PhragC_D2... | ecosystem: Environmental > Aquatic > Marine >...
CTCTCGTTCTTCTATTTCGTCACCTTCGGCGGGTTTGTGGCGATGGCGATCTTCCTGCCCAAGCTGCTCCATGACTGGTTCGACCTCTCGCTCACCGACGCCGGCCTGCGCGCCGCCGGATTCACGGTGGTCGCGACGCTGGCGCGGCCGGTCGGCGGTTGGCTCTCGGATCGGCTGCAGGCGTCGACGGTCCTGACCGTCGCCTTCACCGGGATCGGCTTCGATGCGGTCGGGCTCTCCTGGCAGGCAACGGACCCCCAGATCGTCCCCGTGACGCTCTTCTGCCTCACCATGGCCGGCTTTCTCGGCATGGGCAACGGCGCCGTCTTCAAGCTCGTCCCCCACCAGTTCCCCCACTCGACCGGCTCGGTCACGGGCATCGTCGGCGCCGCCGGCGGCCTCGGTGGCTTCTTCCCTCCCCTGGTGCTGGGTATCGTCAAGGACGCCACAGGCACATTCACCATGGCCTTTGTCTTCCTCGTCGCCTTCGCCTGGATGTCCGCAGGGCTTGCCCTGTCGATGAGGGCTGGAAAGGCCGCGGAGGACACGGCGGTCGAGACCGCGGGGACGGATGCCGAGTCACCCCCGGTCAGCTCGGGCCGGGAGACGGTCGGTGCGCATAGCTGAGGGGCCCTGCCAGCAGAGCGTCGGTGCGCATGGCTGAGCGCCCCCGGGTCCTGATAGCCGGCGGGGGCGTCGCCGCCCTGGAGGCCGTTCTCTCCCTGGAGGAGATCGCCGAGGGACGCCTGGACACCGCCCTGCTGGCCCCCAGCACCAGCTTCGAGTACCGCCCCCTGTCGGTGGCCGAGCCCTTTGGCCTGGGCCGGGCGCATCTCTTCGAGCTCCCCGACCTGTTGCGCGAGTACAACGTCGAGATGATCGTCGACGCGCTCGAGGCCGTGGACACCGAGCGGCGCGAGGTGCGCACCACCGGCGGGAAGGCGCTCGGCTACGACGCCCTCCTGATCGCCATCGGCGCAGCCAGGCGCGACGCGCTGGGCGGCGCGATCACGTTCTCCGGCTCCAAGTCCACCGATGACGTCCGGCGCGTCCTGCGAGATGCCGAGGCGGGAGCGGTCAGGCGGCTCGTCGTCGCGGTGCCCTCCGGCGTCGTCTGGGAGCTGCCCGCCTACGAGCTGGCCCTGATGGCAAGCGCTTACCTCGAAGAGCGCGAGATCGAGATCGAGGTGGCGCTGGTCACACCGGAGGAGAGACCGGTCAGCGCCTTCGGCCAGCGGGCCAGCGAAGCCGTCGAGGAGATCCTGCGCCTTCGCCGCGTCGCCTTCCACAGCGCGGTTCCGGTGAGTGCCGAGGCGGGGCGCCTGATAGTCGAGGACGGGGAGCCGATCCCCGCCGACGCCGTGCTCGCCCTGCCGCATATCGTCCCCCCCAGACTCGAGGGTCTGCCGGCCGGCGAGCTCGGTTTCGTGCCCGTGGACGCGCATTGCCGGGTTGCCGGCTGCCCGGGCGTCTACGCAGCCGGCGACATCAGCGACCTTCCGCTCAAGCAGGGGGGGCTCGCGGTCCAGCAGGCCGACGCGGCCGCAGAGGCGATCGCGGCCGATCTTGGCCACGGGCCCGACCCGCAGCCGTTCCAACCCGTCCTGCGCGGGCTCCTGCTGGCCGGGCGGGCTCCCCGCTACCTGCGGGCGGAGATCCTGCGAAGCCCGGCGACCCGCGCCGCAGCCCAGGTCGAGGCGAGTGGCCTGGCGCCCGCCAAGATCGCCGGCCGGCGGCTCGGGCACCTCCTTGCGCTCCAGGGCGCGCCGGGCTGGCCCCCACCCGACGCCGTCGCCCTCCAATTGGAGGGCCCTGGTGCAAACTAGTGCCGTGTCAGGCAACGTTCACCCTCTCTGGCTTGCCCTCGTCGCGTCTGGCGGCGCCCTCGACCGCTCGACGTGGCGCTCCGCCACGCCTTCGGGTCTGCATCCTTGCCAGTCACGACGGTGCCTGCGCCAGAACCAGGCAAACGTCACCTGACACGGCACCAGGAGCGTGGTCCACGAACTCGAAATAGCGCTTTTCCTCCACCTACTCGGCGTCCTGCTGTTCGTCGCAGGCATAGTCGTGGCCGGGGTCGCGTTCGAGGCCGCCCGCCGGCGTGAGCTGCCGGCCGAGGTGGCGCTGCTGCTCGGCCTGACGCGGGTCGGCGTGCTGCTCGTCCTCGCCGGCGTCCTGCTGGTGCTCGGAGGCGGCATCTGGCTCGTCGACCTCGAGGGGCTCGGCTATGGCACCGGCTGGATCACCTGGGCCCTCGTGCTCTTCGCCCTCTCCATGATCCTCGGCGGGCTCGGCGGGCAGCGCCCGAAACAGGCCCGCCGGCTCGCAACGCAGCTTGCGCGAGAGGGCGAGGTGGCAAGCGCCGAGCTGCGCGGACTCCTCGACGACCCCCTTTCGCTCGCTGCGAACTACCTGTCCGCCGCGCTCGTGCTGGCGATCCTCGCGCTGATGGTCTTCAAGCCATAGATGCCACCGGGGGGCGTGCGCAGAGGCTGGCGGCGGCGAGCGTCAAGTCGCTGAACACGGCAATCGCGACCGCGGGCATCCAGGGAAACTGCGGAGTGTCCCATCGGGGGCGACCACCCTTTCTGAGCGGGCTGGCCCCGGGCGCAAGCCGTGCATTGAGCGGATTTCCGAACCCGAAGCGGCGCCTAGGTTTCGTCCACCCATGACCGAGACCGGCAGCCTTGACACCTGAGAGCGCCCCCGCGGCGCCCGAGCGCGCTCTCCAGCGGTTCCGCAGGCTCGTCGGGGTCACGATCCTTGCAACGTTCCTGCTGATCGTCGTCGGCACTGTCGTTCGCGTGCGGGACGCCGGGCTTGGCTGCGGCCCGGCGGGCAGCGGCGTGCAGGGCTGGCCGCTGTGCGGCGGCCGGCTCGTCCCGACCGGACAGGTGCACACCGTGCTCGAGTACACGCACCGCTTCCTGGCGGCTCTGGTGGTCGTCCTGCTCGCCGCCATCCTCTGGCAGGCGCTGCGTCACCTGAGGAGCCAGCGACCGCTCGTCTCCGGCGCCGTCGCGGGGATACTCCTTGTCGTCGCGCAGGCCGTGCTGGGCGGCCTCACGGTCGAGCACGGGCTCGACACGGTGCTGGTCGCGGCGCACCTCGGCATGGCGATGCTGCTGCTCGCAGTGCTGCTGGCGCTGCTCGCGGCGACGACCTCCCGCCGCCCGATTGACGCACCCGACCGCCGCCCGCTGCTCGGCGCGAGCGTCGTAGCGTGCGTTCTCCTGCTGACCGCAATCGTGACCGGCGGGGTGGTCGCGGGCACTCAGGGCCATGGCGCCCCGGGCGGAAAGCCCGACGAGGGCGCGCATCTCGCCTGCGGCCAGGAGTTCCCCACCTGCAATGGATCGCTACTGCCCCTGGGAAGCGGCGAAATGGTCGACATCCAGCTGATCCACCGCATGGCGATGCTCCTTGCCGTTGCGGCAATCGCGGCCCTGGCGCTGCTGCTTCGCCGGCGCCGAGCGCTGGGTCACCTGCCGATCGCGATTGCGGCGGTGCTGACGGTTCAGATCCTGCTCGGCGCCGCCAATGTCTGGCTCGGGGAAGACAGCGCCCTGATCGTCGCGCACCTGGCGGTTGGAACCCTCCTGTGGGTACTGGTCGCCGCAGCGGCGACGGCGCTCGCAAGGAATTCGGCGAGCCCGCCAGCCCGAGCGTAAGGGGCCTGAAGCGGCACGCTGGTAATGTGGGTGGGCAGTCACCCACATTATCTGCCGACAGAGCCGATCGATGCCGCGCCTCACAAAGCAAAGCAAGACCGAGAACCGCAGGCGCCTCCTGGATGCCGCCGCGACCGAGTTCGCCCGCAACGGCCTCGATGACGCAAACATCAACGAGATCTCGCTGGCAGCCGGCTTCGCCAAGGGCACCGTCTACAACCACTTCTCCTCCAAGGAGGCGCTCTTCCTGGCAGTGGTCGAGGAGGCCTGCGGGCTGGCCGCGGATGGCGCCACGGAGGTGTCCGCCGACGCGCCGACGCGGGAGCGACTGCGCGCCGTGCTGGCATCGGACGTCGAGTGGGCGCGGGCGCACGAGGCCTTCGCACGGGTGCTCGTGCGCGAGGTGCTGACCCCCAACCCGCGCTTCTACCCACGCGTGCTGGAGGCGGCCGCGCCGTTCATCACGCGCATTCGGGAGATCCTCGCCGCTGGGGTAGCGCGGGGCGAGGTGCGGGCCGACATCCCGGTCGACGAGCTGGCGCTGGTCTTCGTCGGACTGGGCGACCTGGCGTTGATCCAGCACTGGGGCTCGGATGGCGCCTGGCCGCCTCTCGAGCAGATCCCCGGGTTGATGACGGGGATCTTCTTGGAGGGCGCCGCGCCGCGGCAGCAGGACGATCGGATGGGCTGTGACTGAGTCGCTGGTCAGCCTCGAGAGCGTCAGCAAGTCCTATGGCGGCGGGGCCGGGCAGCAACTCGTCCTCGACGACCTATCGCTCCAGATGGAGGCCGGTGAGTTCGTGGTCGTCCTCGGCCCGTCGGGCTGCGGCAAGACGACGCTGCTGAACCTGATCGGCGGGCTGGACACCGCCGACTCCGGGCGGGTGCGGGCCTGCGGAGTTGACCTCACCGGCGCCGGCCGCGCCGAGCTGACCGCCTACCGAGCGCGCTCCGTCGGCTTCGTCTTCCAGTTCTACAACCTCCTCCCCACGCTGACCGCGCAGGAGAACGTGGAGGCCGGCGTCCGGGTCGCCGGGGTCGACCGCGAGTCGGCGCGCCGGTCGGCCAGCTCGCTGCTGGCGCGGGTCGGCCTCGGCTCAATGAGCGGCCGCTTCCCGTCGCAGCTCTCCGGCGGCGAGCAGCAGCGAGTCGCGATCGCGCGAGCGCTGGCCAAGGAGCCCCAGTTGCTCCTCGCCGACGAGCCGACCGGCAACCTCGACGAGGAGACGGCGGGCGGGGTGCTCGAGCTCATGCAGGAGTTGAACCAGGCGACCGGGGCGACCTTCGTCGTGGTCAGCCACAACCCGGTGCTTGCCCAGGAGGGAAAGCGGGTCGTCCGCCTCTCCCACGGGGGGCTCGCCGAGCTGCAGCGCAGCTGATGCTCCTACGCAAGGCAGCACGCGACCTGCGGGCGATGGGAACGCGAGCCCTCCTCATCGTCGTCGTGATCGGCGCCGGCACGGGCACCGGCGCCGGGATTTCGCTGGCCCTGCACGACGTCGAACAAACCCGCGACAGCTTCTACGCCCACTACCGGCTGGCCGATCTCGATGTGCGGCTGCTGCGGCCGCTTGCGCCACAGCCGCTGCTGCAGCGGGCGCGCCGGATCGATGCGCGCCCGGCCGAGACGCGCCTCGTCCTCTCCGGTGCGGCACTGATGGGCGCTGCGCAGCCCGCCGCGGAAGTCGTGGGGATGAGCTCCACGGCGGCGCTCAACAGGCTTGCCGTGATCGACGGCCGCGGCCTCAGCCCAGGCGCACCGCGGGGTGCGCTGCTCGACCCCGATTTCGCCGCGCGCTTCGGACTGCACACTGGTGACCGCCTCCGCCTGGCGCTCCAGGGCCGGCAAATCGAGCTTCGCATCCGCGGCCTGGCGCGCAACCCCGAGTACCTGCTGGCGACCGCAAACCCGGACTACCTGGTCCCTGAGCCCGGCTCGCTGGCGGTCGTCTTCCTGCCCCGGGCCGCGCTGCAGCGGCTGACCGGCCTCGGAAACCGCGTCAACGACCTCGTCGCCGACCTTCCCGGCGGGCAGGCCGCCCGCCGCAGCGAACAGCTCACCGCCGGGCTGCCGGTGGCGCGGGTGACACCGCGGGCCCAGCAGTACAGCCTGCGCCTCACAAACGCCGACATCCACGCCTTCTCCATCTTCGCGCCGGTCATGGGCGGCATCTTCGCTTTGGTCGGGTTGCTGCTGATCGTGCTCAGCCTGCGGCGGCTCGTCAACTCCCAGCGACGGGAGCTCGGAGCGCTGCTGGCGCTCGGCTACCGGCCGCGGACGGTGGTGGCCACGGTCCTCCTTCCCGCCGCCCTCCTCGCCCTAGCCGGGGGGATCGTGGCGATCGCCGTGACCATCGGCGTCGGCCGCCTCGTCGCCGAGGAGTACTCGGCGACCGTCGGCTTCCCGAACACCTCCTATCCGCTTGCCGCCGGGCCGCTGGCGCTTGCCGCCGGGCTGGCGATCGGGGCGACCCTGCTGGCCGCGATCGTCCCCGCCTACCGCCTCGCCCGCCTCAGGCCCACACAGGCGATGCACGGCGAGCGGATCGTCAGCTTCGGCCTGCCGGGCTGGCTGCAGCGTGCCACGTCGGCCGGGCCGCCGGCCACGGTCTACGCAATCCGCACGCTGCTGCGCCGGCCTCTGCTGAGTGCCGCCACCGTGCTCAGCATCGCCACCGCGATCGGGCTCGGAGCCGCCCTCAACATCCTCGTCTCCTCGACCAACAGCTCCGTCGACGCCGAGTTCTCCCAACAGGGCTGGACCTATTCGGTGGACCTGGCGCGCCCGCTGCCGGCGTCGCAAGCCGCGGCCCTGGCGCGCCGCGCCGGGGCCGCCCGGGCCGAGCCGACGATCAAGGGCCCCGCCCGCCTGAGCAGCGCGACCGGCCACGCCACCGACATCGAGCTTGCCGGGCTCCCCGCCCGTCCGCCGCTGCTGCAGCTCGAGCTGACGGCGGGCTCCCCACCGACTACCGACCGGGTGGTGATCAGCGAGCAGACGGCTCGCACTCTGGCGGTGGGAGTCGGGGGCAAGCTGGGGGTGCGCACGCCGGCAACGCATGCGGAGCTTTCAGTCGCCGGAATCGCCCGCACGCTGGCGACGCAGAGCACCTACCTGCCGCAGCGGCAGGCCTCGCGGCTGCTGGGCGCGCCCGGCCGCGCCACCAGCGTGCTGATCGCCGCCGAGCCGCCCGCCGCCCGCCGCCTGCGCGCCGAGCCGGCGATTGCGAGGGTGACCTCAAAGGCCTCGGCGCAGAAGGCCGAGCGAGAACTGATCAACGAGCTGACCGGGTTGATCTCCGTCCTGCAGGCGATCAGCCTCGGCGTCGGCGCCATCTTTCTCATCTCCACCCTCGCCCTCTCCTTCCTCGACCGCCGGGGAGAGTTCGCAACCCTGGCGGCGCTGGGATACGGCCGGCGCCAGATCGGGGCCACGGTGGCCGGCGAGGCCCTGACGCAAACCGCTCTCGCGGCAGCGCTCTCGATCCCCCTGGGGATCCTGATCGCCGTGCCGCTGTCGAACAGCATCGCGGAGGCCTGGTTCGAAATCGGCCTGCACCCAGAGCTCCCGAGCTTCATCTGGGTGATCGTCCCCGCCCTCGTCCTCGCACTCCTCGCCGTCGCCCACGCAACCCGGCGGGCGCTGCGAATCGACATCGCCGCAACCGTGCGGGCGCGACTGATCGACTGACGCCGTCGCCCCGGTCCCACCAATGAGCTCTGTCTCGCCGACGGGACGATTTCGCACCGTAGGGGTGCATTTCCGTCCCGTCGAGGCCTCAGTCCCGCCCGGCCCTCATTCCGCTGAGCTTTCGTTCGAATCGAGGTTTCATGCCGTCGCGGTCTAAAGGACCTATCCCAGTAGGGCCCGCAGCGGTGGCGGCCGCGGCGTGATTTCATGCCCATGTGCTGACCGTTGCAGTCACCGGCCCCACCGGCGAGATCGGGAAGCCGTTCCTGGCCGCACTCGAGAGAGCGCCGGAGGTGGAGCGGGTGATCGGCATGGCCCGGCGGCCCCTCGGCCTGGCCGGGCAGGACTGGGAGAAGGTGGAGTACCGGCGGGGTGATGTCCTCGACCGCGACGCCGTCGACTCGCTGGTCGAGGAGGCCGACGTGGTCGTCCATCTCGCCTTCGTGATCGTCGCCGACCGCGGTGAGAGCCGCGAGATCAATGTCCGCGGCTCCCGCAACGTCTTCGACGCCGCCGCAGCCGCCGGCGCGAAGCGCCTCGTCTACACGTCCTCCGTCGCCGCATATGGCTTTCACCCCGACTCGCCGCAGCCGCTCACCGAGGACGTGCCGGTTCGCGGCACCCAGCGCCATCCCTACTCGGCTCACAAGGCCGCAGTCGAGGAGGAGCTGGCCGAGGCGCTGGAGGGCTCGGGCACCGACGCCTACGTCTTCCGCCCCTGCATCGTCGCCGGGCCCGATGCGACGCTGATGCTCGACCTGGTCCCGCTGCTGGCCCTCGGGCAGCGGATGCCGGGACCGGTGCGCTGGGCACTCGGCAAGGTGCCCGAGCTGCGACCGGTCCTGCCCGACCCCGGCGTGCGATTCCAGCTCGTCCACCACGACGACGTCGCCGCGGCGCTCTGCGCGGCCGTGATCGGCGCCGGCGAGCCGGGCGTCTACAACCTGGCGGGCCCGGGGGAGATGACGGTCACCGACCTCGCCCACGAGCTGGGCTGGCACGCGGTCGCGGTCCCGGCGCCCCAGCTCGCGGTCAGCGCCGCGGCGGAGGCGGTCGCGCACATGCCCTTCCTCCCCGACCAGGCAGCCTGGATCGAGACGCTTCGCCGCCCGGTCCTGATGGACACCTCCCGGGCCCGCGGCAAGCTGCACTGGATGCCGCACCACGACGCCCGCGAGACCCTGCGGGAGACAGTCGCCGCCGTGCGATCAAGGTAACCGGCCGCAACTTCGCGACGCCATTCTGCGTCCCGTTCTTGATACCCTGGGGGGGTATCTAACATCTGGACGCAGGCGAATGCCGGCGCGGCGCGAGAGAAGGAGAAGGACGTGTCAGACACCGTTACCTACACCGTTCCGGGGATGAGCTGCGAGCACTGCCGCGCGGCCATCTCCGAGGAGCTCACCGGAGCCGCCGGCGTCGAGTCGGTTGAGGTCGACCTGAAGGCCAAGCTGGTCACGGTCAGCGGCGGGCAACTGGACGACGCGATCCTGCGCGCGGCCATCTCCGAGGCAGGGTACGAGGCGAGCTGATGGCGGTAGCGGCTGCCGAGCAGCGCCGCGCCGACCTTGCGATCGGAGGAATGACCTGCGCCTCGTGCGCCGCCCGCGTGGAGAAGCGCCTCAACCGGCTCGAGGGGGTCGAGGCCGCGGTCAACTTCGCCACCGAGCAGGCGAACGTCACCTTCGACCCGGGCCAGGCCTCGATCGAAGGGCTGATCTCGGCCGTCGAGGAGGCCGGCTACAAGGCCTCCCTTCCACAGGAGGCGACGGTCGAGGAGGACCCGGCGCGGTCCTATCGCCTTCGCCTGCAGGTGGCCGTGGCCCTCTCGGTGCCGGTGGTGTTGCTGGCGATGGCGCCCGGGGCCCAGTTCGCGGGCTGGGAGTGGGTCGCGCTCGCACTTGCGACGCCCGTCGTCTTCTGGTGCGGCTGGCCGTTTCATCGCGCCGCAGCGCAGAACGCCCGCCACGCCGCCGCGACCATGGACACGCTGATCTCGATCGGCACCCTTGCCGCCTGGGGCTGGTCGGCGGTGGTGCTGGTGGCGGGAGTCGACGCGGATGTCTACTTCGAGGCGGCGGCCGCGATCACCACGCTGATCCTGCTCGGCCGCTTCTTTGAGGCCCGCGCGAAGCGGCGCTCCGGCGAGGCGATCCGGCAGCTGCTCGAGCTGGGCGCCAAGGAGGCGCGCGTCCTGCGGGAAGGCGAGGAGGTGCTGGTCCCCGTAGAGGAACTGCGCATCGGCGATCGCTTCGTGGTGCGGCCGGGCGAGAAGATCGCAACCGACGGCACGGTGGAGGAGGGCTCCTCAGCCGTCGATCAGTCGGTGCTGACCGGCGAGTCGGTGCCGGTCGACGTCGGCGCCGGAGACGACGTCGCCGGGGCCGCGGTCAACACCTCCGGAAGGCTTGTCGTTCGCGCCACGCGGGTCGGCTCCGAAACCGCGCTGGCGCAGATAGCCCGCCTGGTCGCCGAGGCTCAGGCCGGCAAGGCGCAGGTGCAGCGCCTCGCTGACAGGGTGTCCGCGATCTTCGTGCCGGCGGTGCTGACTCTCTCGCTCCTGACGCTTGCCGGCTGGCTGCTGACGGGAGGCGGCGCCGGCGCCGCCTTCACCGCCGCCGTCGCGGTCCTGATCATCGCCTGCCCGTGCGCGCTCGGCCTCGCGACGCCGACGGCGCTGATGGTGGGCACCGGCCGCGGCGCCCAGCTCGGGATCCTGATCAAGGGCCCCGAAACCCTCGAGCAGACGCGCGGGGTCACGACGATCGTCCTCGACAAGACCGGCACGGTCACCGAGGGTCGCATGCGCGTGGGTGCCGTCTCCCCCGCCCCCGGCGTCGACCCCACCGAGCTCCTGCGTCTCGCCGCCGGCGCCGAGTCCTCCAGCGAGCATCCAATCGCCCGCGCAATCGCCGATCACGGCCGCTCCGAGCTCGGATCGCTGCCGGATGCCACCCGCTTCAGCAACCGCGCGGGGCTCGGCGTCGAAGCCTCCGTGGACGGGCACGAGGTGACAATCG